>Ga0207874_1000264_pt1 | contig 78639 bp, 71 predicted proteins | sample HigsolmetaAR201D_FD_184833 | JGI IMG/M metagenome (GOLD analysis project Ga0207874, IMG submission 184833) | Ionic liquid and high solid enriched microbial communities from the Joint BioEnergy Institute, USA - AR20-1-D (SPAdes) (version 2) ...
CATGCCTGAATCCTCCTTCACGCCTCGGCGCCGCGCTTGCCGCGGGCCGGCGCCGGTGCTGTGATGCGGGCATGGCCCCGCATCCGCACCAGGCCGACATCCACCGCACCATCGACGCCGTCTGGCGCATGGAGTCGGCGCGCGTGATCGCCGGCCTGGTGCGCATCGTCCGCGACGTGGGCCTGGCCGAGGAGCTGGCCCAGGACGCGCTGGTGGCGGCGCTGGAGAAGTGGCCGGAGGACGGCGTGCCGGACAACCCCGGCGCGTGGCTGATGACCACCGCGCGCAACCGCGCCATCGACCGGCTGCGCCACCTGAAGCTGCGCGAGGAGAAACACCTCCAGGTGGCCTGGGAACTGGAGCAGATGCAGGAGGAGGCGGCGCGGCGCCACGAGCAGCTGCTGGACGACGCGGTCGGCGACGACGTGCTGCGGCTGATGTTCATCGCCTGCCATCCGGTGCTGCCGCAGGAATCGCGCGTGGCCCTCACCCTGCGCCTGCTCGGCGGCCTGGAGACCGGCGAGATCGCCCGCGCCTTCCTCGCCAACGAGGCCACCGTGGCCCAGCGCATCGTCCGCGCCAAGCGCACCCTCGCCGAGGCCGGGGTGCCGTTCGAGATCCCGCGGCGCGAGGAGCTGCCCGAACGCCTGGCGGCGGTGCTGGGCGTGATCTACCTGGTCTTCAACGAGGGCTACGCCGCCACCGCCGGCGACGACTGGATCCGTCCGGCGCTGTGCGAGGAGGCCATGCGCCTTGGCCGCGTGCTGGCCGGGCTGATGCCGCACGAGGCGGAGGTGCACGGCCTGGTGGCGCTGATGGAGCTGCAGGCCTCGCGCCTGCACGCGCGCACCACGCCCGACGGGCGTCCGGTCCTGCTGATGGACCAGGACCGCTCGCGCTGGGACCGGTTGCTGATCGGCCGCGGCCTGGCCGCGCTGGAGCGCGCCGAACGCCTGGCCGATCCGCCGGGACCCTACACGCTGCAGGCGGCCATCGCCGCCTGCCACGCGCGCGCGCTGACCGCCGCCGAGACCGACTGGGCGCGGATCGTGGCGTTGTACGACGCGCTGCTGCGCTGCCTGCCCTCGCCGGTGGTGGCGCTCAACCGCGCGGTGGCGGTGTCCATGGCCGCAGGTCCGGAAGCGGCGCTGCCGCTGGTGGATGCGTTGGCCGGCGAGGCCAAGCTGGCCAACTACCACCTGCTGCCGGGCGTGCGTGGCGACCTGCTGTTCCGCCTGGGCCGCTACGCCGAGGCGCGCGCCGAGTTCGAACGCGCCGCCGGGCTGACCGCCAACGCGCGCGAACGCGAGCTGCTGGTCGCGCGCGCGGCGCGCTGCCTGGAGATGGCCGCGGCCGCGGGCTGAAGCGGCCGCGGCGCCCAGATCCGCAGGTGCCAGCCGGACCGGTCCATGGCGCGCGCCACCAGCCACCAGAAGCCGGTGAAGGCCGGGGCGAAGGCCGGCGACGGCAGGTACGGCCCGACCGCGGCGCCATCCACGCGGCGAAGCCGTGGCGGTACAGCGGCTCCCCGGCGCCCCACGCGGACAGCACGTATACCATCGCCGCCGAATCCGTGTAGTCGCCCGGAGTGTTGACCGGCAGCATCGCGGCCACGGTCAGCCCGCGCAGGGCGTCGGCCGGGGTGTAGCGGGTCACGCCACCACCGGCACACCGCCGATCCAGGTCCGGCGCACCGTCAGGGCGTCGTCCAGCAGCACCAGGTCCGCGCGCAGGCCCGGCGCGATGCGGCCCATGCGGTCGTCCACGCCGAGGAACTGCGCCGGATAGGTGGAGGCCATGCGCGCCGCCTCGGCCAGCGGCAGGCCCAGCAGGTGCACGCAGTTGCGCACCGCGGTGGCCATGTCCAGCGCCGAGCCGGCCAGGGCACCCTCGGCGTTGCGCACCACCCCGTCCACCGCGGTGATGGTCTGCCCGTACAGCTGGAAGCTGGGGCTGTCGGCGCCGACCATGGGCATGGCGTCGGTGACCAGGAACAGCTTGCCGCGCGGCTTGGCCGCCAGCGCCGCGCGCAGGCTGGCCGGGTGCACGTGCACGCCGTCGACGATGATCCCGCACCAGCTGTCGCGGTCCTCCAGCGCCGCGCCCACCGCGCCCGGCTCACGCCCCTGCAGCGGCGACATGGCGTTGTACAGGTGGGTGAAGCCGCGCACGCCGGCGTCCAGGCCGGCGCGGATCTCCTCGTAGCTGCCGTTGGTGTGGCCGGCGCAGACGATGGCCCCGCGGCGCACGAGGCTGCGGATGGTGTCCAGCGGCACGCGCTCGGGCGCCAGGGTGACGAGGGTGATGCCGTTGTCCAGCGCGGTGGCCATGGCGACCTCGGCCTCGTCCGGCACGCGGAACTTGCCGGCGTCGTGCGTGCCCTTGCGCGCCGGCGCCAGGTACGGGCCTTCCAGGTGGATGCCCAGCACGCCCGGCACGCCCATGGCGATGGCCTGGCGCGCGGCGCGTACGGCGCGCTCCATCACCTCGGCCTCGTCGCTGATCAGGGTGGGCAGGAAGGCGGTGGTGCCGAAGCGGATGTGCGCGCGGCCGATGGCGGCGATGCCTTCCGGCGTGGGGTCGTTGTTGAACAGCACGCCGCCGCCGCCGTTGACCTGCACGTCGATGAAACCCGGCAGCAGGAAACCGCCGTCCAGGTCCAGGCCCTGGTCCGCGTCCGCATGCTCCGGCGGCACCAGGCCGGCGATGCGGCCGTTCTCCACCAGCACCGCGACGTCGTCGCGGAAACCCTCGTCGGTCAGGACCCGGGCGTTGGCCAGCGCCACTGTCGTCATCACACCGTCTCCGTGACCTTGTTCAGATGCGGGGGCACGTCCGGATTGTGCCCCCGGCGCCGGGCCCGCGCACCCTCCACGCCGTACGCGACGGCCCGGCTCGGCGGCGTTGACACCCGCCCCCCTCGCCCCGAGACTGCCTGCCGCCCTGCCCATGGCGCCGGCCACGGTGCCCGCGACCCACGGAAATCCGCTTGAGCCCCGCCGCCCTGTCTGCCAGCGCCTCCCTCCTCGCCGCCGACGTCGGCGGCACCCATGTGCGCATGGGCCTGGTCGAGGCCGGTGCGGACGGCACGCCACAGGTGATGGCCTATGCCAAGTATCGCTGCACGGACCATCCGGGCCTGGACGCAATCGCCGCCGAGTTCCTGGCCGATCTAGGCAACCCGGCGGTGGAGGTGGCGGTGATCGCCAGCGCCGGCCACGTGCTGGAGGACGGCACGCTGATCGCCAACAACCTGCCCTGGCCGCTGGTGCCGGCCGCGCTGCGTGCGGCCTTGGACCTGCGCGGGTTGTACCTGCTCAACGACTTCGCCGCGCTGGCGCATGCGGTCGGCCGCCTGGGTCCGGCCGAGCTGCTGCGGCTGTCCGGCCCGGCACAGGGCACGACCGGCCCGTTGCTGGTGCTGGGTCCGGGCACCGGCCTGGGTGCGGCACTGTGGGTCCCGCACGCCGGCCGCGGCCTGGTGCTGCCCACCGAGGCCGGCCAAGCCATGCTCGCCGCCGCCACCGACCTGGAGCTGGAACTGCTGCGGCGGCTGCGCGGCCCGGACCGGCACGTGCCGGTCGAACGGGCGCTCTCCGGCCCCGGCCTGCTCAACCTCTACCGCGCGCTGTGCGCGCTGCGCGGCACCGACCCGGTGCATGCGCAGCCGGACGCGGTTACCGCCGCGGCGCTGGACGGTGGCGAGCCGCTGGCACGCCAGGCGCTGGAGGTGTTCTGCGGCCTGCTCGGAGGTGTCGTGGGCGACCTGGCCCTGGTGTATGGCGTGCAGGGCGTATACCTGGCTGGCGGCATCCTGCCACGAATCGCCGGTTTCCTCGCCGGCAGCAGCTTCCGCGAGCGCTTCCTCGACAAGGGGCCGATGCGCCCGGCGCTGGAGCGGGTGCCGGTACGGCTGGTCGAACACGGCCAGCTGGGGGTGCTCGGCGCCGCCTGCTGGTACCTGGACCAGGCCGTGCCGCGCTGAGCGCGCCCGCACGGCTCAGCCGCCGTGGCGCAGCAGCAGGTCGCGCAGCGGCGTGCGCTGCAGCAGCAGGCCGAGGGCCACGCCCGCGGTGTTGGCCAGCGCATCGGCCGGATCGGCCAGGCGCGTGGCGGTGAGCGCGCCCTGGGCCAGTTCCAGGGCCGCGCCCATCAGCACCAGGCCGATGCCCGCCGTCCACAGCGCACGCCCGGGGCGGAACAGCTGCACCGCCGCCGCGGCCAGCGCGGCGTAGGCCAGCAGGTGCTCGAGCTTGTCGCCGTGGCGCGGCAGCTCGACGGGCGGCGGCGGGACCAGGCTGGCCACGCAGACCACGGCCAGCGCCAGCAGCCACAGCCCCAGCCACAGGCGCGGCCGCCGCAGCGGCTTGAGCACGCCCGCCACGCTCACAGCCGCCAGCTGAGGTCGCCGAGCAGGAAGGCCGGACTCAGGTCCACGTCGCGGCAGAAGGCCATGGCCTGGAAGCGTTCGCCCATCTGCTCCGGCAGGGTCAGGCGCTTGAGCTCCTGGCGCAGGCGCAGCGCGCCCACCTCGTCGGTGCGCGCCTCGGCCTCGGCCAGCAGGCGGTCGATGCCGTTGCCCAGCAGGAAGCTGGCCTGGGTGCAGTAGCCGGCCAGGTCGAAGCCGGCGCCGGTGCCGGCCTCGGCCAGCGCGGTGAAGTCCACCGAGGCGGTGATGTCCTGCAGGCCCGGCCACAGCAGCACGTCCCCGTGCATGCGCTGGCGGTAGAACGCGCGCAGGGTGCCGTCGCAGCGCTGCGGCAGGTAGTACTCGCGGCGCGGATAACCGTAGTCGAAGAACAGCATCGCACCCGAGCGCAGGCCGCCGGCCACCGCCTGCAGCCAGTACGGCAGCTGCGGCAGCAGCTCGGAGCGGTAGCCGTCGGCAAAGCGCGTGTCCAGGTACTGCTCGACGTGGCGCACCGCCGCGGTCAGCAGCGCGTCGGCCGGCCGGTCGATGCGCACGAAGGCGCCGTCGGAACCCACCGCCACATGCTCCTCCAGCACCTGGCTGTCGCGCAGGGTGAAGCGCGGCGTGGGCAGGGCGTCGACCACCTCGTTGGCGAACAGCACGCCGTCCCACTCGTCCTCGAACGGCCGTTCCAGCCACTCCACCAGCCCGAACACGGTGGGCGTGAGCGTGCGCTGCAGGTGCTCGCGCTGGCGGTGGCGCAGGTCGGCCGAGGGCTCGAGGATGGCGTAGCGGTCCGGCAGCGCGTCCAGCTCCAGCATGCGCTTGAGGGCGACCTCGGCGAACACGCCGCTGCCGCCGCCGACCTCCAGCACCCGTGCGTACGGGCCCAGCTCGCGCAGCACCTCGGCCAGCACGCCGGCCACGGTGGCGGCGAACAGGCGGCCGCTCTCGGGCGCGGTGACGAAGTCACCGGCCGCGCCGAACTTGGTGGCGCCCGCGCTGTAGTAGCCCAGGCCGGGTGCGTACAGGCACAGCTCCATGAAGCGCGAGAACGGCACGCTGCCGCCGGAGGCGGCGATCTCCGCGCGGATGTGCTCGGCCAGGAGCTGGCTGTGGCGCAGGGCGTCTTCGTCGGGCGGCGGCAGGTCGGCGTGCATCGTGGGAACGGGCATTGGAGAATGGCCAGCATAGCCGAGGAGGCCTTTGCATGACCTCACCCCATCCCGTGGCCCTGGTCACCGGCGCCGCGCGCCGCATCGGCGCGGCGATCGCCCGGCGCCTGCACGCGGCCGGCTACGACCTGGCCCTGCACCACCGCCGCTCGGACGCGGAGATGGCGGCGCTGGCCGCGCAGCTGCGCGCCGCGCGCCCGGACAGCGTACTGGTGCTGCGCGCCGACCTGCGCCAGCCCGACGGCCTGCCGGACCTGGTGGCGCGCTGCGTGGGCCACTACGGCCGCCTGGACGCGCTGGTGAACAACGCCTCCAGCTTCCACCCCACGCCGCTGGGCCGGGCCACGCCGGAAGACTGGGACGACCTGTTCGGGGTCAACGCGCGCGCGCCGTTCTTCCTGGCCCAGGCCGCGGCGCCACACCTGCAGGCGGCCGGCGGGGCCATCGTCAACCTGGCCGACGTCTACGCCGGCCGGCCGCTGGCCGGCCACCCGCTGTACTCGGCGGCCAAGGCCGCGCTCGTGTCGCTGACCCGCTCGCTGGCGCTGGCGCTGGCGCCGCGGGTGCGGGTCAACGCGGTGGCGCCGGGCGCGATCCTGTGGCCGGAGCAGGAACAGGACCCGGCCGCGCGCGCGGCGATCCTGGCCGCCACCGCGCTGGGCCGCACCGGCACGCCGGAGGACATCGCCGGCGCGGTGCACTGGCTGCTGTCGGACGAGGCCGGCTACGTCACCGGGCAGGTGCTGCACGTGGACGGGGGGCGGGAGCGCTGAGCGGCAGGGACACCTGCTCGAACGCCTCGTCGTGCTGCGGGTGTTCGCGCCACAGCGCGGCCAGGGTGCGCCCGCTGAGCGGGTCGACGAAGTCCGGGGCGATGTCGGCCAGCGGCTTGAGCACGAAGGCGTGCTTCAGCTCCGGGCGCGGGATGCGCACCCGGCCGGCGGCGTCGCGCAGCACCTGGTCGCCGTAGAACACCACGTCCACGTCGAGGGTGCGGTCGGAGAAGCGCGGCACGTCGCGGCGGCGGCCGTGGCGCGCCTCCAGCGCGTGCAGCCAGTCCTCCAGCGCCGGCAGCGGCATCGCCGTGGCCAGCGCCACCGCGTTGTTGAGGAACGGCGCGCCGTCGAAGCCCACCGCCGGGGTGCGGTAGGCCGGCGACACCCGCAGCGGGCCGAAGCACGCCTGCAGCTCCGCCACCGCCGCCGCCAGGTGGCGCTCGGGCTCGAGGTTGCTGCCCAGGCTGAGCAGGACGGGGATGGCGCCGCCTTTGGGGGCGCCGGGCGCGTGGGGCGTGGGCATGGGGTCAGGAACGTTCGGGGTGGCCGTCGCGGGCCGGCGGGCCGGGATCGGCGGCCTCACGCGGCGCCTCCCAGGGGAAGCGCGGCAGCGACTGCACGGCCTGCTCAAGGCGGCGCGACCAGTTGGCGTGGATGTCGGCGTACAGCGGATCGGTGGCGTCCATGCGCATCTGCCGCTCCACGCGCAGCCCGCCGGCGCGCACCAGGGCCAGGTCCAGCGGCAGGCCGACCGACAGGTTGGAACGGATGGTGGAGTCCAGCGACAGCAGCGCGCAGCGCGCGGCGTCCTCCAGGCTGGTGTCCGGGCGCACGATGCGGTCGAGGATCGGCTTGCCGTACTTGGACTCGCCGATCTGCAGGTAGGGCGTTTCCGGCGAGGCGGAGATGCAATTGCCCAGAGGGTAGACCAGGTACAGGCCGGGGCGTTCGCCGGCGATCTGGCCGCCGAAGATCAGCGTGGCCTGGGTGCTGGTGCCGCGCTCCGCGTCGGCCTCGTCCACCCGCGCCTGGCTTTCGACCAGCAGCCGGCCGACGTAGGCGGCCGCCTCGAACAGGTGGCGGAAGCCACGCAGGCTCTGCGCCGCGTCCGGGTCGTCGGCGTCGCGCTGCAGGCAGGCGATGACCCGCTGGGTCGTGGCCAGGTTGCCCGAGGTCATCACCACGAACACCCGCTCGCCCGGCCACTGGAACACATGCAGCTTGCGGTGCACGCGCACGTCGTCCACGGAGGCGTTGGTGCGCGTATCCGCGGCGAAGACCAGGCCTTCGTCCACCTGGATGCCGACGCAGTAGGTCATGGGCGAGCCTGTTCCGCTGTGCAGGGGGATTCTATGCCCCGCACCGGGGCCGGCCAGTGAACGCGCCGGCACGCGCCCGCCGCCGGCCCGGCTCAGGCCGGCAGCCCCTGGTCCTGTGCCCGGTCGCGCGGCTCGGCGTCCAGGCTGCCGCGCGGCCCGGCCAGGGCGCGGAAGTCGCCGCCCGAGGGGTTCTGGAACACGCGCAGGCCGAATTCCGGCAGGATCGCCAGCAGGTGGTCGAAGATGTCCGACTGGATGCCCTCGTACACCGCCCAGCGGGTGTCGTTGGTGAAGCAGTAGATCTCCAGCGGCAGGCCCTCGGCGGTGGGCTGCAGCTGCCGTACCAGCAGGGTCATGTCCTGGTGCACGCCGGGATGGCGGCGCAGGTAGCGCTCCACGTAGGCGCGGAAGGTGCCGAGGTTGGTGATGCGGCGGGCGTTGAACGGCAGCCGGCCGTCCTCGCCCAGGCCGGCGTTCCACTCGGCCAGCTCGCGCTCCTTGTGCTCCAGGTACTCGCGCAGCAGCACGAAGCGGCGCAGGCGGGCGCGCTCGGCCTCGTCCAGGAAGCGCACGCTGGTCTGGTCCAGGTACAGCGCGCGCTTGATCCGGCGTCCGCCGGATTCCTGCATCCCGCGCCAGTTCTTGAACGACTCGCTGATCAGCTTCTTGGTCGGGATGGTGGTGACGGTCTTGTCCCAGTTGCGCACCGTCACCGTGTGCAGGGCGATGTCGATGACATCGCCGTCGGCGTTCTGGCTGGGCATCTCGATCCAGTCGCCGATGCGCACGCGGCCGTCGCTGCTGATCTGCACGCTGGCCACCAGCGACAGCAGGGTGTCCTGGAACACCAGCATCAGCACCGCGGTGGCCGCGCCGAGGCCGGTGAGCAGGTGGGTCAGCTTCACGCCGGCGAGGGTGGCGACGATGGACAGGCCGGCCAGGGCGAAGATCACGATCTTGGCCACCTGCAGGAAGCCCTTGATCGGCCTGTTGCGCGCGTCCGGGCGGCGCTCGTACAGGTCGTTGACCGCGTCCAGCGCGTGCGAGAAGGCCAGGGCCAGGGTCAGCACCACCCAGGCCTGGCAGGCGCCGTGGACGAAGGCCACCAGGGCCGCCGGCAGGTCCGGGATCCAGCCGATGCCGGAGGAGATCACCATCGCCGGCACCACGTTGGCCAGGCGCGGGATCACCCGCAGGTCGGCGGTGCCCGGCTTGCCGGCCTGCCCGGCCAGCAGCTCCAGCAGGCGGCGCAGGCCGCGCAGCAGGATCCGCTTGGTCACGAAATTGGCCAGCCAGGCCACCACCAGCAGCAGGCCCAGCATCAGCGCCGGCCAGGCCCACGGCCACGGCGCCAGCACCGCCTTCAGCCCGCGCAGCCAGTCCGGGGCCGCGGCCGCGGCCGTTCCCAGCAGCATCGTCTCCACCCCGGCCTCCTTACCCTTGCGCGCCGCGCTCGATGATCACGCCCACCGCCCGCGCGCCACGCACCGCGCCGGGCTTGCTCAGCTTCAGCCGCACCCAGCGCACCCCGAACTCGCGGATGACCAGTTCGGCGCAGCGCTCGGCCAGGGTCTCCACCAGGCCGAAGTCCGACTGTTCGACGTACTCGATCAGGCGCTTGCTGACCGCCTTGTAGTCGAGGGTGTCGGCGATGTCGTCGGTGGCCGCCGGGCGGCGGTTGTCGAAGGCCATCTCCAGGTCGAAGCACAGGGGCTGGCGGATGCGCCGCTCCCAGTCGTAGATGCCGATCAGCGCCTCGATCTCCAGGCCCTCGATGAATACCTTGTCCATGCCGGGGTCCGCTGCGGGTGGCCGTCCATGGTACCGGCTCCGGCACGGGCGGCCGAGCGGCCGCGTTCAGGCGGCGGCCAGCGCCGGCAGCTCGGCCATGTCCCAGCGCGCGGCGACCCTCACCTGGGCGCCGTCGTGCTGGCCGGCCTGCAGGCGCAGCGCGCCGGCGAAGGCGATCATCGCGCCGTTGTCGGTGCAGAAGGCCGGGCGCGGGAAGCACGCCCGCCCGCCGCGGGCCGCGCACATGGCCTGCAGGCGCGCGCGCAGGCGCCGGTTGGCGCCCACCCCGCCGGCCACCACCAGGGTATTGGCGCCGGCTTCCTCCAGCGCGCGCTCGCACTTGATCGCCAGGGTGTCCACCACCGCGTCCTCGAAGCCGCGGGCGATGTCGGCGCGGGTCTGTCCGGACCTGTCGGACTGCTGCCAGGCCAGCAGCACCTGGGTCTTCAGGCCGCTGAAGCTGAAGTCCAGGCCGGGCCGGTCGGTCATCGGCCGGGCGAAGCGGAACACGCCCGGCCGGCCCTGCTCGGCCAGCGCCGCCAGCTGCGGGCCGCCGGGGTAGGGCAGGCCCATCAGCTTGGCGGTCTTGTCGAAGGCCTCGCCGGCGGCGTCGTCCAGGGTCTGGCCCAGCAGCCGGTAGCGGCCGATGGCCTCCACCGCCACCAGCTGGGTGTGCCCGCCGGACACCAGCAGGGCCACGAACGGCGGTTGCGGCGGGTCGGCCTCCATCAGCGGGGCCAGCAGGTGGCCCTCCATGTGGTGCACGCCGATGGCCGGCACCCCCAGCGCCCAGGCCAGCGCCCGGGCGGTGCCGGCGCCGACCAGCAGCGCCCCGACTAGGCCGGGGCCGGCGGTGTAGGCCACCCCGTCCAGGTCGCGCACGTCAAGCCCGGCCTCGGCCAGGGTCTGGCGGACCAGCGGCAGCAGCTTGCGCACGTGGTCGCGGCTGGCCAGCTCCGGGACCACCCCGCCGTACTCGGCGTGCAGGGCGATCTGGCTGTAGACCGCGTGCGCCAGCAGGCCGGCGCCGGTGTCGTACACGGCCACGCCGGTTTCGTCGCAGGAGGTTTCGATGCCGAGCACGCGCATGGGACCGGGGGACGGGAAGCGGAACGGGGCCGGGGCGGCGTCTTGCGACTGGCCCCGGAAGGTGGCTATCATACGCGGCTCACCCGGGCCATGCCCGGTATTTTGTCACCGGAGATTCCATGCCCAGCGTCAAAGTCCGCGAGAACGAGCCGTTCGAGTTTGCGCTCCGCCGCTTCAAGCGTACCTGCGAAAAGGCCGGCATCCTGGCCGAGACCCGCAAGCGCGAGTACTACGAGAAGCCGACCCAGGAGCGGAAGCGCAAGGCGGCCGCCGCGGTGAAGCGCCAGCTGCGCCGCATGGCGCGCGACGTCACCAAGCGTCAGCGCCTGTACTGAGCCCAGCCCGGGATCGCCGCGCGCCGCCTGCCGGCCGCGCGGCACCCCACGGAAGCCGGCACGCTCGCGCGTGGCCGGCTTTTCGCGTTTGACCTGTGGCAGGCCCGCCGCACTCCCCCGTACCACCAAGGTGTTTCCATGAGCCTCAAGCAGCGACTGACCGACGACATGAAGGCCGCCATGAAGGCGGGCGACAAGGACACGCTGGGCGTGATCCGGCTGATCAACGCCGCGATCAAGCAGAAGGAGGTGGACGAGCAGACCACCCTGGACGACGCCCAGGTGGTGGCCGTGCTCGACAGGATGGTCAAGCAGCGCCGCGACTCGGTGGCCCAGTACGAGAGCGCAGGCCGCGAGGACCTGGCCGCGGTCGAGCGCGCCGAGATCGCGGTGATCGAGCGCTACCTGCCGGCCAAGCTGGACGAGGCGGCGATCCTGGCCGCGATCGAGGCGGCCATCGCCCAGACCGGCGCCAGTGGCCCGGCCGACATGGGCAAGCTGATGGGCGTGCTCAAGCCGCAGCTGGCCGGCCAGGCCGACATGGCCGTGGTCTCGAAGCTGGTCAAGCAGAAGCTGGCCGGCTGAATGCGCGCCCGCGGCGGCGGGCCACCCGGCCCTCCGCCGAAGCCCTCCGGCCGGCGCTTGCCGGCCGCACCGGCGGGCCGGCGACAATGCGCTTCCTCTCCCACAGGGTTGCGCCGATGCCCGACTCCCACGCCATCCGCCTGCGCCCGGCCGTCCCGGCCGATGTGCCGGCCATCCTCGAACTGATCCGCAGCCTGGCCGAATACGAGCGCCTGGCCCACGAGATGGTGGCCACCGCCGCCGACCTGGAGGCGGCCCTGTTCGGCCCGCGCCCGGCCGCCGAGGTGGTGCTGGCCGAATGCGACGGCCAGGTGGCCGGCTTCGCCCTGTTCTTCGTCTCCTTCTCGACCTTCCTGGGCAGGCCCGGCCTGTACCTGGAGGATCTGTTCGTGCGCCCGGACTTCCGCGGCCGCGGCATCGGCCGCCGGCTGATGACCCGCCTGGCCGCGCTGGCGGTGGAACGCGGTTACGGCCGCTTCGAGTGGTCGGTGCTGGACTGGAACAGGCCGGCCATCGACTTCTACCGCAGCCTGGGCGCACGGCCGATGGACGGGTGGACGGTGCAGCGGGTGGACGGCGAGGCGCTGCGCGCGCTGGCCGCCCGGGCCGGCGGCTGATCACGCACCGGCCACGCGGCCGCCGACAAGCTGGGCACGCCACCGCGAGCGTGCCCGCATGCCCCGTCCCTCGCCACACAAGCTGCGCCGGCACCTGCAGCGCCTGCAGGAAAGCCTGCCCGTGGCCCTGCTCAAACGCTTCGTCGAGGCCGACCTGATGACCCAGGCCGCCTCGCTGTCGTTCTACACCCTGCTGTCGCTGGCCCCGCTGCTGGTGCTGCTGCTGTGGCTGACCGCCTCGCTCTACCCGCCGGCGCAGCAGGCGCTGGTGGAGCAGATCGGCGCCCTGGCCGGGGCGCAGGCCGCGGAGGTGGCTGCCACCGTCATCCGCAACGCTGACGCGCAGCCGGACGTGGGCTCGCTGGCCGGGCTGGCCGGCACCGCGCTGCTGCTGCTGGGCGCCACCGTGGTCTTCGCCCAGCTGCAGGGCGCGCTGAACCTGGTGTTCCGAACCGGCGGCGAGCGCCTCGGCGGGCTGGGCGCCTGGCTGCGCAAGCGGGTGTTCTCGCTGGGCGTGGTGCTGGCCCTGGGCTTCCTGCTGATCGTGTCCATGATCGCCACCACGGCGCTGCAGCTGGTGTTCGCGCGCATCCCCTCGCTGCTGCCGGCGGTCGGCTACCTGACCACCCTGCTGCTGTACGCGCTGGCCTTCGCCTTCCTCTACCACTACCTGCCCGACCGCCGCGTGGCCTGGCGCCAGGCCTGGCTGGGCGGTGCCATCACCGCCGGCCTGTTCGCCCTGGGCCGCTACCTGATCGGCCTGTACCTGGCACGCGCCGCGCCGGGCAGCGCCTACGGCTCGATGGGCGCGCTGGTGCTGCTGCTGGTGTGGATGTACTACGCGGCCCTGGTGTTCTTCGCCGGGGCGCTGGTGACCGCGGTGATCGACGAACGCGCCCATGCCCGCCGGCGCCTGCGCCAGGCCGGGCTCGGCACCGGCTCCGCGGACGGAGGCACGCAGGCCGGGGCCTGAGGCCCGCGGCGGGCAGCGCCCGCCACGCGGACGGGGCCAGGAACCCGCGCCGATGGCATGCTATTGCGATGGCCCGCCTGCCCGACGCGTTCATCGACGAGCTGCTCGCGCGCACCGACATCGTCGAGATCGTCGGAGCGCGGGTGCCGCTCAAGCGCAAGGGCCGCGAGTACGCCGCGCCCTGCCCGTTCCACGACGAGCGCACGCCCTCGTTCTACGTCTCCCCGACCAAGCAGTTCTACCACTGCTTCGGCTGCGGCGCGCACGGCACGGCGATCAGCTTCCTGATGAACTACGACCGCCTCGAGTTCCTCGACGCGGTCGAGGAACTGGCGCGCCGCGCCGGCATGGAGCTGCCCGGGGACACCCGCCAGGGCCCGCAGGAGAGCGACCTGCGCGACCAGTACGCGGCGCTGGAGGCGGCGGCCAGGCTGTTCCAGCGCCAGCTGGCCGACAGCCCGCGTGCGCGCGCCTACCTGGAGGGCCGCGGCGTGGACGCCGACACCTGCGCGCGCTTCGGCATCGGCTACGCCCTGGACGGCTATTCCAGCCTGAAGGACGCGCTGGGCACGGACGAGCGCCGGCTCAGGCTGCTGGAACGCACCGGCATGCTCTCGCGCAACGAGCGCGGGCACGTGTACGACAAGTTCCGCGACCGGATCATGTTCCCGATCCACGACCGCCGTGGGCGGGTGATCGCCTTCGGCGGCCGCGTGCTGGACAGGGACGCCAGCCCCAAGTACCTCAACTCGCCGGAGACCGCGCTGTTCCACAAGGGCCGCGAGCTGTACGGCCTGTGGCAGGCGCGCCAGGCCAACACGAAGCTGGAACGGCTGATCGTGGTCGAGGGCTACATGGACGTGGTCACCCTGTTCCAGTTCGGCGTGACCCAGGCGGTGGCCACCCTCGGCACCTCGACCACGCCGGACCACGCCGAGCTGCTGTTCCGCAATGCCCCGGACGTGTACTTCTGCTTCGACGGCGACGCCGCCGGCCGGCGCGCGGCCTGGCGCGCGGTCGAATCGGTGCTGCCGCGGATGAAGGACGGCCGCCAGGCCTTCTTCCTGTTCCTGCCCGAGGGCGAGGACCCGGACAGCATCGTGCGCAAGGAGGGCGCGGCCGGCTTCGACGCGCGCCTGGCCCAGGCCACGCCGCTGTCGCGGTTCTTCTTCGACGAGCTGGGCCGGGACATCAACCTGGGCACGCTGGACGGCCGCGCGCGCCTGGCCGAGCGCGCCCGCCCGCTGCTGGCGCAGCTGCCCGACGGCGCCTTCGCCGACCTGATGCGCCAGGAGCTGCAGCGCCTGACCGGCGTGGGCACGGCCGGCGTGGCCGCACCCGCGCCGCCGCGCCCGCCGGCGCGGCCGCGCACGCCCACGCGCAAGCGCAGCCTGGTGCGCAGCGCCATGGCCCTGCTGCTGCAGCAGCCCTCGCTGGGCCTGAGCGTGGAGCGCCCCTACCGCTTCGCCAGCCTGCGCCAGCCGGGCGTGCCGCTGCTGCTGGAGCTGCTGGAGGTGGTGCACCGGCGCCCGGAGATCAGCACCGGCGCGCTGCTGGAGCATTTCGCCGGGCACGAGCACGCCGAGGCACTGCGCCAGCTGGCCGCGCAGGCGCTGCCCGGCGACGAGGCCAGCTGGGCCGCCGAACTGCACGACGCCATCGCCCAGCTGGAACGGCAGACCCTGCAGCAGCGCATCGACGAGTTGCAGCAGAAGCAGCGCAGCCAAGGCCTGGACAGTTTCGACAAGTACGAGCTGCGCCAGCTGCTGCAGGCGCTGGCCGGGCGCGGCTGAGCGTCCCCGCCCGGCGCTCCGCGCCGGCCATGCTAGGATGCGCCCCACGAAGGGGAGTAGCCCCCGACGCACGCGTCGTCATGACGGGCCGGCAGGCCCCGGCGCGGCGGCAGGCCAGGCGGCCTGCGGGCAAGACCTTCGCCGCCCCGCGGCGAAGGTGCACCCGCTCCACGAGCGGCCCTGCCGCGGCCCCGCACCCGAGGAGCCCCTTCATGCCACATCCCGCCATCCCGCCCGCCATCCGCCGCGCGCCTCGCGCCTGCCTATCGATGACGCGCACGACGCGGCGCCATCCGGCGCGCCCGTCCGCCGCCTTCCCGCACGCCTGAACCGGACGCCCCCATGGACACCCTGCTCAATCCGGAAACCTGGATCGCCCTGGCCACCCTCACCGCGCTGGAACTGGTGCTGGGCATCGACAACATCATCTTCATCTCGATCCTGGCCGGGCGCCTGCCGCCGGACAAGCGCAACCGCGCCCGCCGCGTGGGCATCGCCGCCGCCGCGGTCACCAGATTGGGCCTGCTGTTCACCATCGCCTGGATCATCGGCCTGACCCGGCCACTGTTCGAGCTGTTCGGCCAGGGCTTCTCCTGGCGCGACCTGATCCTGATCGGTGGCGGCCTGTTCCTGATCGGCAAGGCCACCCATGAGATCCACCAGAAGATCGAGGGCGCCGGCCGCGAAGCCGAGGAGGGCCCGGACCTGGCGCGCGCGGCCACGTCCTTCGCCGGCGTGATCGTGCAGATCATGCTGCTGGACATCGTGTTCTCGCTGGACTCGATCATCACCGCCGTGGGCATGGTGGACGACCGCTGGGTGATGGCCGCGGCGATCCTGATCTCGATCGTGTTCATGATCGGCTTCGCCGGCCCCATCGGCGACTTCGTCGAGCGCCACCCCACGGTCAAGGTGCTGGCACTGAGCTTCCTGATCATGATCGGCCTGGTGCTGATCGCCGACGGCTTCGGCCAGCACATCCCGAAGGGCTACATCTACGCGGCGATGGCCTTCTCGGTGTTCGTCGAGATGATCAACCTGTGGATCCGGCGGCGCGAGCAGCAGGCCGCCGCGCGGCGCGGGCGCGCGTCCTGAGCCGCCGGCGCGGCGCCGGGCCCCGTGCCCGCACCGCGCTTGTCCGGCCGACCGGGCGGGCACAGAATCGCCCGGTCCCACACGCGGAGGAACGCCCCCGATGATCCACATCCGCAACACCCCGCTGCTGGCCGTGGCCCTGGCCGCGGCGCTGGCCGCCTGCGGCCGCGAGGCGCCGCAGCCTGCCGCCCCCCAGGCCCCGGCCGCCACCGAAGGAGCGCCGGCCACGGCCGCCGCCGAAGCGGCCAGCCACGACTTCGCCATCGGCGGACTGCAGGCCACCGCGCTGAAGGACGGCGGGCTCGCCGTGCCCAACGACAACTCGGTCTTCGGTGTCGGCCTGACCCCGGACGAGGTGGCCGGCGTGCTGTCCGCCGCGGGCCTGCCGACCGACGCCCTGCACCTGAGCGTGCAGCCGCTGCTGGTGCGCGATGGCGGGCGGGTGATGCTGTTCGACACCGGCGCCGGCCGCTTCATGGGCGAAGGCGCCGGCAGGCTGGGCGCCGCGCTGCAGGCGGCCGGCGTGGAACCTGCGCAGGTCACCGACGTGTTCATCTCCCATGCCCACGGCGACCACGTCGGCGGCCTGCTCGACGCGCAGGGCGCGCTGGCCTTCCCCAACGCCACCGTGCACATCTCGCAGACGGAGTGGGAGGATCTGCAGGCGCAGGCCGAGGGGCCGGACGAGTGGGCGGCCAAGGTGGCCGCGGCGGTGGTGCCCGCGGTCGCCTCGAAGCTTTCCACCTTCGCCCCGGACGCGGAGCTGGTACCCGGCCTGGTGCGGGCGGTGCCGACCCCGGGCCACACGCCCGGCCACGTCTCCTTCCGCATCGGCAGGGACGCACAGACCCTGCTCTACGTGGGCGACGTGGTGCACCACCCGGTGGTCTCGGTGCAGCGCCCGCAGTGGACCCTGCGGTGGGACCGCGACGCGGCCGCCGGCGCGGCGCAGCGGACCCGGCTGCTGGAGGAGCTGGCCGGCAGCGGCGAGCGCGTGTACGCGGTGCACTTCCCGTTTCCGGGCCTGGGCCGCATCCGGCGCGGCGCGGACGGGCAGCTGGCCTGGGTCGCCGAGTGAACCACGTGGCGGACGCGCCGGCCGGGCGCGTCCGCCATGCCCGCGCGGTGCTTCAGGCCGCGCGCAGCAGCGGCAGCCAGTGGTCCACCAGCAGGAAGGCGAACAGCGCCATCAGGTAGACCACCGAGTACTTGAACACGCGCATGGCGAAGAACTCGTCCGGCGGGTCCAGCAGGCGCCAGGCGTACCAGAGGAACACGCTGCCCAGCACCAGCGCCCCGCCCAGGTAGAACAGCCCGCTCATGCCGAACACCACCGGCAGCACGCTGGCCTCCACCAGCAGCACCGTGTAGAACAGGATCTGCCAGCGCGTGTAGGTCACGCCGTGGGTGACCGGCAGCATCGGGATCAGCGCGCGCGCGTAGTCCTCGCGGCGGAAGATGGCCAGCGCCCAGAAGTGCGGCGGGGTCCAGACGAAGATGATCAGCACCAGCAGCAGCGCGTGCTGCCAGTCCCACGGGCCTTCCATGTTGGTGACCGCCGCCCAGCCCAGCAGCGGCGGCGCGGCGCCGGCGATGCCGCCGATGACGATGTTCTGCGGCGTGGCGCGCTTGAGGAAGCCGGTGTAGATCACCGCGTAGCCGATCAGCGAGGCGAAGGTCAGCACCGCGGTGAGCACGTTCACCCACAGCACCAGCACCGCCATGGAGGCCACGCCCAGCAGCAGGGCGAACACCAGCACCTGCGCCGGGCGCAGCGCGCCGGTGGCCAGCGGCCGGTGCGCGGTGCGCGCCATCAGCTTGTCGATGCGCTGGTCGATCAGGTGGTTGAGTGCGGCGGCCGAGGCCGAGGCCAGCCAGATGCCGAGCAGGCCGGCCAGGCCCTCCTTCGCCGGCGGCAGCCCCGGCACCGCCAGAAACATGCCCACCAGCGCGGTGAACACCAGCAGCGCGACCACGCGCGGCTTGGTCAGCTCCAGGTACTCACGCCACAGGGGCACGGCGGGACTCATGCGACCGGCTCGGGTTCCCGCAGGCGCGCCAGCAGGGTGACCAGCACGAACAGCAGCGCCACCGCGCCGGCGTTGTGCAGCACGGCCACGGCCAGCGGCAGGGCCAGCTTGACGTTGAGCACGCCCAGCGCCACCTGCACCAGCACCAGCCCGCCCAGCAGCGTGGCCCAGCCGCGCATGCCCGGCGTGCGCATCAGCCGCCCGGCCAGCCACAGCAGGTACACGCACACCACCACCGCGCCCAGGCGGTGCGCCATCTGGATGGCGATGCGCGAAGCGCCGTCCAGCACACCGCCCTCGTAGTCCACGCCGATCCCGCGCCAGAGCACGAAGCCCTCGCGGAAGTCGGCCTGCGGCCACCAGTGGCCGGCACAGCGCGGGAAGTCCATGTAGTGGTGGGGCGCGCCGGTCCAGCCGCCGCCACCGCAGGCCAGCGCCGCGTAGTTGGCGCTGACCCAGCCGCCGAGGGCGATCTGCAGGCCCAGCACCACCAGGCCCACGGCCAGCCAGCGGCGCAGCACGCCGGCGTCCACCAGGCGGATCGGCAGGTCGGTGGCGCGCCAGGCCATCCACGCCAGCAGCGAGAAGGTGGTCAGGCCGCCCAGCAGATGGCCCATCACCACGATGGGCTTGAGCAGCAACGTCACGGTCCACTTGCCCAGCAGGGCCTGGAACACGATCACCGCCAGGGTCAGCGCCGCCGCGCGCGCCAGGTCCACGTTGGACCAGCGCAGCGCGGCCAGCAGCAGCACCGCCTCACCGGCGCCGGCCAGGGCGAAGGCCAGCGGGACCTGCCCGGCCATGTAGGCCGGGATCGCAGCGGCCACCAGCGCCGAGGCGCCGAGGATCTGGGCCACGCCGAAGCGGCGCCGGCGCGCGGCCAGCAGCGCCAGCAGCAGCACCAGCACGCCCAGCGAGGCGGCCAGGTGGCGGTGCACCTGCTCGCGCCAGGCCTTGTGCGTCTCGAACGGGCGGATCTGGCTGGCCGCGTGCGCGGCGGCCTCGTGCGGCGCCGACGGCCAGGTGGCGCGGCCGTAGCAGGTCGGCCAGTCGGGGCAGCTGAGGCCGGCGTCGGACAGGCGCACGAAGGCGCCGAACACGACCACGCACGCGGTGAGGATCACCGCCAGCCAGGCGATGCGGTGGAAATGGCGGGCCAGCGTCGGGCGGACCAGGGGTTTCATCGCGAAGGCAGTCTCACTTGAGCTTCAGCAGGCGGGCCACGTCCTCCCGCAGCCCGGCCGGGTCGGCGCCGGGCGGATAGTGCAGGATCACGAAACCGTTGGGGTCGACCACGTACAGGGGGACGCCGGACGGAGCGGCGGCCTGCGGCAGGGCCGCGCGCAGCGCCGCGTCCTCCTGCAGCGGCACCAGCTCCGGCAGCGGCGGCGCCGCGGCCGGCAGCGCGCCCAGCCACAGCACCTGCACGCGGTCGGCGTTGTGGCCGAACAGGCGCCAGACCTTGTCCAGCTGCGCCAGCACCTGCGCGCAGTCCGCGCCGCAGCCGGACTCGGGCGCGGCGGCGAGGATGCGCCAGGTGCGCGCGGCCGGGTTCCATGCATAGGGGCCGCCGTCGGCCCGCCGCGGCGGCGACTGGCGCAGGTCCACCGGCGGCTGCAGCAGGGTGCCGTGGTTCTTCAGGCCCGGCGGCATCCAGCCGGCCAGGCGCAGCACGCCGGCCCCGAGCGCCGAACCGAAGAACAGCACGAACACCGCGATCAGCATCAGGCGCCCGCGGGTGCGGGCCGCGTCGGAAGCGGGAACGGTCATGGCGGCGATTTTCGCACGCCCGCGCCGTCGCCGCCCGTGGCCGTGCCGGCACCGCGTCCGCGGCGGCGCAGTGTCAGCACCAGCGCGATGGCCAGCACCGTGGCGGCCAGGCCGAACCACTGCACGGCATAGCCCAGGTGCCGCTGCGGCGGCAGCGTGTTGGGCAGCAGCTCCAGGTCGCGCACATGGCCCACCGGCAGGTCCGGATCCAGGCGCAGGACGCGCGGCGCCAGCGCCGGCAGCCCCAGCGCCGCGGCCAGCGCGGGCGGATCCAGCGCCACCGCCAGCAGCGTGCCGTCGTCCTGGCGTGCCGGCGGCGCCGCGGCCAGGCCCGGCGAGGGCGGCGGCAGCAGCAGGCCGCGCACCTCCGCCAGGGCCGGCGCCTCCACCTGCGGCAGGCGCCGGTCCGGCGGCAGCGGCAGCCAGCCCAGCTCCACCAGCAGCGGCACCGCCGCCGCGTCCTCCGGCAGGAACACACGGTACGCGCGCACGCCGGGGCGGCCCGCGCGGTTCTGGTTGTCCAGCAGCACCGCCGGCAGCGGCGCGAAGCGGCCACGCCCGGCCGCCCAGTCGTAGGCGCGCGCGCGCGCCGGATCGGCCGCATGCGCCAGCGGTCGCGGGTCGCGCTCGCGCAGCACCCGGGCGGCGGCGTCGAGCATGGCCTGCTTGGCGGCCATGCGCTGCAGCTGCCAGGTGCCCAGCGCGGCGCACGCGCCGGCCACGGCCAGGGCCAGGCCCCAACCGGCCCACAGCGGCAGGCGCCGGCTCACGGGCGCCTCCACGCGGCCATGCCCGCCGCCTGCAATAATGGCGCGCACAAGCCCGCGTCCATCGAGGCCGCACCCGTGAACGATTCGCTCAAGACCCTGGTGATAGTGGCGTTCCTGCTGCTGATCATCTGGAACCTGGGGTCGGCGCTGTACTACCTGCTGGTCGACCGCGGCCAGAGCAAGCGTACCGTCAATGCCCTTACCCGCCGCATCGCCCTGTCGGTGGCCCTGATCCTGCTGGTGATCCTCGGCATCTGGACCGGCGTGATCCAGCCGCACGGCGTGGGCGGCTGATCCGGCCCTCCCGCCTCCCCGGTGCACGGCCGCCGGCCGGCCACGGCTCCGGCGTGCCCGTGCCCATGGCGGTACGGCCCCGGAAAAGGCGACGGGCGCCGCGCGGCGCCCGTCGTCGCTTGTGCAGGCCGGCTGGCCGGCCGCTCAAACCACGTAGACGAACAGGAACAGGGCCAGCCAGACCACGTCCACGAAGTGCCAGTACCAGGCCGCCGCCTCGAAGGCGAAGTGGCGGTCGCGGGTGAAGTGGCCCCTGGCCGAGCGGAACCACATCACCAGCAGCATGATCGTGCCCAGGGCCACGTGCGCGCCGTGGAAGCCGGTGAGCATGAAGAACGTCGAGCCGTAGATGCCAGAACGCAGGGTCAGGTTCAGCTCGGTGTAGGCGTGGATGTACTCCGAACCCTGCAGGTACAGGAACAGCACGCCCAGGGCCACGGTGGCGCCGAGCCAGAACAGCAGCTGGCCGCGCTTGTCGCCCTTGAGCGCGTGGTGGGCGATGGTCAGGGTCACGCCCGAGGTGAGCAGGATCAGGGTGTTGATCAGGGGCAGGCCCCAGGCCGGGATGGTCTGGAACTGGCCGCCGACCTGGCCGGGACCGGAGGTGGGCCAGGCCGCGCTGAAGCCGTTCCACAGCAGCTCGTTGGTCAGCACGCCGTCGCCCTCGCCGCCCAGCCACGGCAGCGCGAACTGGCGGGTGTAGAACAGCGCGCCGAAGAACGCGCCGAAGAACATCACCTCGGAGAAGATGAACCAGATCATCCCCATCCGGAAGGAGACGTCCACCTGCCGGTTGTAGTAGCCGGACTGGGATTCGCGGACGACCTCGCCGAACCAGTAGAACAGGGTGGCGACCATCATCGCCACGCCGGCGGCGAACGCCCACTTGCCCCAGGACAGGTCGTTCATCCAGGTCGCGGCGCCGATCATCAGCACGAACATGGACACCGATGCGAAGATCGGCGCCTTGCTCTTGGCCGGCACGAAGTAGACGTTGGCGTCGGTCGGATGTTGGGCCATGGCGGTTTCCGTTGTGTCAGGGCGCCGAATGCGGCGTGCTTGCCGCCCCGGCCGCGCCCAGCCGCGCGGTCAGGGCATCGTTCTTGTAGAAGGTGTAGGACAGGGTGATGGTCTTCACGTCGCCCGGCAGGTCCGGGTCGACGATGAAGCGCACCGGCATCTCCCGCGTCTCGCCCGGCTGCAGGGTCTGCGCGGTGAAGCAGAAGCACTCGGTCTTGGTGAAGTGGCCCGAGGCGCGCGCCGGCGCCACCGAGGGCACCGCGCTGCCGACGATCGGCCGGTCGGCCTCGTTGCGCGCGTAGTACACGGCCTCGTTGAGCTGGCCGGGCACCACCTGCATGGTCAGCTGGGCCGGCTCGAAGCTCCACGGCAGCCTGGAGTTCACGCTGCCGTCGAACTGCACCGTCACCGTGCGCGACTGCGGCACGGCGCCGGCCTGGCGCACCTGGCCGGGCCCCTGCTCCAGGCGGATGCCGAACACCTTCTCGCAGGCGATGCGGTACAGCGGCACCAGCGAGAAGCTGAAGGCGAACGCGGCCACGGCCACGGCGGCCGGCTTGAGCCAGGCATTGCGGCGGGAGCTGTCCTGCACGCTCATCGCCCCAGCACCCCGGAGAGGATGAAGCCCACGTAGACCAGCAGCGCGATGGCGCCCACCACCCACGCGGTGCGCACCGCGCCCTTGCGGCGCTGCGCCAGGTCGTGGTTGTCGCGCGGTGCGGTCATGGCCTGCCCCTCGTTCCAGGCACCCCGGGGCCAAGGCCCCGGGACGCGTTGCTCAGTGGCTCACGTCGCCGTGCGCCAGGTCGCCGTCGCGGATGACCGGCGGCACGGTGAAGGTGTGGTGCGGCGCCGGCGAGGGCACAGTCCACTCCAGACCCTTGGCCGACTCCCAGGCGCGGGCCTCGGCCTTCTCGCCATTGCGCAGCGAGGCCAGCAGGATGGCGGCCATCATGAACGGCGTGACGAACATGCCGAAGGCGCCGATCGAGCTGACCAGGTTCCAGTCCGCGAACACCACGTTGTAGTCCGGGATGCGGCGCGGCATGCCGGCCAGGCCCAGGAAGTGCTGCGGGAAGAACAGCAGGTTGACGAAGACCACCGACCACCAGAAGTGGATCTTGGCCCAGGTCTGGTTGTACATGCGGCCGGTCCACTTCGGCCACCAGTAGTACACCGCGGCGATCAGCGCGAACACGGCGCCGGTGACCAGCACGTAGTGGAAGTGGGCGACCACGAAGTAGGTGTCGTGGTACTGGAAGTCGGCCGGCACGATGGCCAGCATCAGGCCGGAGAAGCCACCGATGGTGAACAGGATCACGAAGGCCACCGACCACAGCATCGGCGCCTCGAAGGTCAGCGACCCCTTCCACATGGTGCTGACCCAGTTGAACACCTTCACGCCGGTCGGCACCGCGATCAGCATCGTGGCGAACATGAAGTAGATCTCGCCGCCCAGGGGCATGCCCACCGTGAACATGTGGTGGGCCCACACGATGAACGACAGGAAGGCGATCGCGGCGGTGGCGTACACCATGGCCTGGTAGCCGAACAGCGGCTTGCGGCTGAAGGTCGGGATGATCTCCGACACCACGCCGAAGGCCGGCAGGATCATGATGTAGACCTCGGGGTGGCCGAAGAACCAGAAGATGTGCTGGTACATCACCGGGTCGCCGCCGCCGGCCGCGTTGAAGAAGCTGGTGCCGAAGAACTTGTCGGTCAGCAGCATGGTGACCGCCCCGGCCAGCACCGGCATCACCGCGATCAGCAGGAAGGCGGTGATCAGCCACGCCCAGCAGAAGATCGGCATCTTCAGCAGGTCGATGCCCGGGGCGCGCATGTTGAGGATGGTCGCGATGATGTTGATCGCGCCCATGATCGAGCTGATGCCCGCCACGTGGATGGCGAAGATGGTGAAGGCCACGTTGTAGCCGCCCTGCAGCGACAGCGGCGGGTACAGGGTCCAGCCGCTGGCCGGGCCGCCGCCGGGCAGGAACAGCGACAGCAGCAGCAGGCTGAAGGCCACCGGCAGCAGCCAGAACGACCAGTTGTTCATGCGCGGCAGCGCCATGTCCGGCGCGCCGATCTGCAGCGGGATCATCCAGTTGGCCAGGCCCACGAAGGCCGGCATCACACCGCCGAAGATCATGACCAGGGCGTGCACCGTGGTCATCTGGTTGAAGAACTCGGGGCTGACCCACTGCAGACCCGGCGTGGCCAGCTCGGCGCGGATGATCACGCTCATCGCCGCGCCGATGATGAACATCACGAACGAGAACAGCAGGTACAGCGTGCCGATGTCCTTGTGGTTGGTCGAGAAGAACCAGCGCTCGACGAACCCGGGCTGATGGTGGTGTCCGTCGTGGTGCTCGGCGGCGGTGTGGGCCATGGCGTTGCTACCTCTGGTATGCGTTTGCGTGGCGGACCGCGGTGCGGGCCGTTGCGTCCTGGTCAGGCCTGGGCCGGGGCTTCGGCCCCGTCACCGGCCGGCGCCTCCCCGTCGGCGCCCCCGGCGGCGTCCTCCGCGTCCGGGGCGTCGGCCGCGCCGGCCTGCTGCTTGCGCGCGGCCAGCCAGCGCGCGAATTCCTCCTTGGACACCGCCTCCACCACGATCGGCATGAAGGCGTGGTCCTTGCCGCACAGCTCGGCGCACTGGCCGCGGTACACGCCAGGCTGCTCGATGCTGGTCCAGGCCTCGTTGATCAGGCCCGGGATGGCGTCCTGCTTCCAGCCCAGCGCCGGGACCCACCAGGAGTGGATCACGTCGTCGGCGGTGATCACGAAGCGGATCTTGGTGTCCACCGGCAGGACCAGCCGGTTGTCGACCTCGAGCAGGTAGTACGGGTGCTTCTCGCGGTCCGGGATCTCGCCGCTCTGGCGGATGCGGTCGGACTCGCGGTCCAGTCGGCTGGTGAACTCCACGCCCTCGCCGAGGTACTCGTACTTCCACATCCACTGGTAGCCGGTGACCTTGACCGTCATCTCGGCGTCGCGGGTGTCGTACATGGCGATCAGCTTGGCCGTGGCCGGCCAGGCCATGATGATCAGCAGCAGCACCGGGATCACGGTCCAGACGACCTCGGCCTTGGTGTTGTGGCTGAACTGCGCCGGCACCGCGCCCTTGGACTTGCGGAACTTGAACATGGCGTAGGCCATGGCGCCGAACACCACCAGGCCGATGCCGATGCACACCACCAGCGCGACCATGTGCGCCTCGTAGGCGTTCTGTGAGGTGGCGGTGACGCCGCGTCCCATGTTCAGCTGCCAGCGGTGCGGATCCGCCGCCTGGGCCCAGGCCAGTGCCGGTGCCGCCACCAGCGCGACCGCCGCCAACCACCGCTTCCACCACCCGTTCGCTTGACTCATTGCCTAGACCCTGTCTGCGTCGTCGGTTGCGGCCGCGCCGCGGCCGCCAGGAATTCCCCCATGCACCGCGCCAGCTGCGAGCGTTCGGCCGGCCCCAGGAAGGCGCCCACCTCCACCCGCCTGCCGCTGGAAGACAGCGTGATCCGTTCGCCGTCCTCCTCCACCTGCAGCCGCACCCAGTAAGGGTGGGCGCTGAACACGGCGCCGGCCCCGCGGCGGACTTCCACCACCCCGGGACCGATGGCGATCTCCTCGCCCCGTTCCCCGCTCAGCCACAGCCAGCGCAACGCCGCCGCCACGCCCGCGCTGTGCAGCAGGGCGAAGACGGGGGCCAGGACGTTGCCGGCCAGCCAGCCGATCCCGGCCACCAGCCACATCGCCCCGGCCAGCACGGCGAACAGCGCCACGAACTGGCGGGCCGTCAGCGCCCGCGGCGGGCGCAGCCTGAGCCGCGCGCCGGGGTCGCCGGACATCCACGGCACCACCTCGATCACGTCGCCACCGCCGACTGCCGTCTGCGGAAAACGCCCTGATGGTAGCCGCGGAGCAAAGCCAGCGGCAACCTGCATTGATCGGGGGCATGGCGCCGGCGGCCGTTTTGTGGCAGAGGGGTACGGGCCCGCACCCGTCGCCGCCGGTTTCCATGAACAGGCGCAACCGCCACGCGGCCCCGGGGGCCGCGTGGTGCGGCGAATAGAATGTCGCGCCCCTCCCGCCCACCGGACCGCCCCCCGTGAAGCCCAGCCCGCTCGCCGTGGACGCCGCCGACGTCGAGGCGCTGTTCGACTCGATCCCGGACGTGCTGTTCTTCATCAAGGACCGCGAGGGCCGCTACACCCACGTCAACGCCACCATGCTGCGGCGGCTGAACCTGCGCTCGCGGCGGGAGATCATCGGCCGCCGCCCGGCCGAGGTGTACCCGAGCGGGATGGGTGCCAACTACGGCCTGCAGGACCAGCAGGTGCTGGCCGGCGCGGTGATCGACAACCTGCTGGAGCTGCACCTGTTCTCCGACCAGGAGCCGGGCTGGTGCCTGACCTGCAAGCGGCCGCTGCGGGTGGACGGCCGGATCGCCGGGATCATCGGCATCTCCCGCGACCTGTCCAGCCGCGAGGGCGTGGAGGCGGACTACCTGTCCCTGCGCGAGGCGCTGGTGCACATGAACCTGCACTACGCCGAGAACATCCGGGTGGACGACCTGCTGGCCATCACCGGCTTCTCCCGCTCCAAGCTGGAGCGCACCTTCCAGAAGGTGTTCCAGTTGACCCCGCTGCAGCTGCTGGCGCGGATCCGGATCCAGGCGGCCATGCACCGCCTGCACGGGCCGGAGAGCATCGCCTCCATCGCCCAGGCCTGCGGCTTCTCCGACCAGAGCGCCTTCACCCGGCGCTTCGTGGCCACGGTCGGCATGACCCCCAGCGAGTACCGGCAGCTGCGCCACGGCTGAACCGCGCCCGCCCGGGCGCCGGGCTTGTGCCGTCCTCCGCGGCGGAAGCGCCGGAATCCGACAAGCCGTGAACCGGCGCCGTGCCCATCATGCGCGGCTGTGGCGCGCCCGCGCCTTCCCTCCGCCGGTCCGGCACGCGCCCCGTGGGCGCGGCGCCGGGCCGCCCCTCCCGAGCCGTGCCCATGAACACCACGCCCGCCCCACGCCCCCAAGCCGGTCCGATCCCGGTGGCTCCGGTCCCGTCCGCCCCGCCGCTGCGGGCGGCCATCACCGCCGCCTGGCTGCGCGACGAGGCCACCCACGTACGCGAGCTGCTGGCCCAGGCCAGCCTGGACCCGGCCGTGCAGGCCGAGGTGGACGCCCTGGCCACGGACCTGGTGCGGCGGGTGCGCGCCCGGGCCCGCGACCAGGGCGCGATCGAGGCCTTCATGCGCCAGTACGACCTGGGCAGCGAGGAGGGCGTGCTGCTGATGTGCGTGGCCGAGGCCCTGCTGCGCATCCCCGACCAGGACACCGCCGACCGCCTGATCCGCGACAAGCTGGGCGAGGCCGACTGGGAGAAGCACCTGGGGCGGAGCGATTCGCTGCTGGTCAACGCCTCCACCTGGGGCCTGATGCTCACCGGCCGCCTGGTCCGCCTCAACGACCGCACCCGCGAGGACGCGGCCGGCGCGTTCAAGCGCCTGGTGGCGCGGGTGGGCGAGCCGGTGGTGCGCCTGGCCGTGCGCCAGGCCATGAAGATCATGGGCCACCAGTTCGTCATGGGCCGCACCATCGGCGAGGCGCTGGCGCGCTCGAGGAAGGGCGCCAACGCCATGTACCGCTACTCGTTCGACATGCTCGGCGAGGGCGCGCTGACCATGCAGGACGCCCGCCGTTACCTGCAGGCCTACCGCGACGCCATCCACGCCATCGGCGGCAGCGGCGACTACCGCGGCGGCGACGTGTTCGCCGCGCCGAGCATCTCGATCAAGCTCTCGGCGCTGTTCCCGCGCTACGAGCACGCCAAGCGCGAGCGGGTGATGGCCGAGCTGGCCCCGGCGGTGCTGGAGCTGGCGCAGCTGGCCCGCTCCTACGGCATCGGCTTCACCGTGGACGCGGAGGAGAGCGAGCGCCTGGAGCTGTCGCTGGACGTCATCGAGGCCACCTACGCCGACCCCTCGCTGGAGGGCTGGGAGGGCTACGGCCTGGCGGTGCAGGCCTACCAGAAGCGCGCCCCGTTCGTGATCGACTGGCTGGCCGACCTGGCCCGCCGCGTCGGCCGCCGCATCCCGGTGCGCCTGGTCAAGGGCGCGTACTGGGACGCCGAGATCAAGCGCGCCCAGGTCGAGGGCCTGCCCGGCTACCCGGTGTTCACCCGCAAGCAGAACACCGACGTGTCCTACCTGGCCTGCGCCAAGCGCATGTTCGGCCACGGCGACGCGCTCTACCCGATGTTCGCCACGCACAACGCGCAGACCATCGCCGCCATCCGCGCCATCGCCCAGGGCCGGCCGTACGAACACCAGAAGCTGCACGGCATGGGCGACGACCTCTACGCCGAGGTGGTGCCGGCCGACCGCCTGGGTGTGCCGTGCCGCGTCTACGCGCCGGTGGGCAGCCATGAGGACCTGCTGCCGTACCTGGTGCGCCGCCTGCTCGAGAACGGCGCCAACTCCAGCTTCGTCAACCGCATCACCGACGAGGACGTGCCGGTGGAGGAGCTGGTGCGCGACCCGGTGCGCACCGTGGCCGCGTTCGAATCCATCCCCCATCCCCGCATCCCGCTGCCGGTCGAGCTGTACCGGTCGCAGGGCCACGACAGGAAGAACTCCATGGGCCTGAACCTCGCCGACGACCGCCAGCTGCAGGAGCTGGCCGCGCGCATCAACGCCGAACCCGGGCCGTGGCAGGCCGCGCCACTGGTGCCCGGCGCCACCCCGTCCGGGCAGCCGGTGGCGGTCGCCAGCCCGGCCGACCGCCGGGTGGTGGTCGGCCACTGGCTGCCGGCCGACGCGGCCACCGTGGACCGCGCCCTGGCCAACGCGGTGGCCGCACAGCCGGACTGGGACGCCATCCCGGCCGCCAGCCGTGCCGCCATCCTCGAGCACGCCGCCGACCTGCTGGAGCAGCGCATGCCGCAGTTCATGGCCATGTGCGTGCGCGAGGCCGGCAAGACCCTCCCCGACTCGGTGGCCGAGGTGCGCGAGGCGGTGGACTTCCTGCGCTACTACGCCGGCCAGGCGCGGGCGAAGTTCGCCGCTCCGGAAGCGATGCCCGGCCCCACCGGCGAGTCCAACGCCCTGCAGCTGCACGGCCGCGGCGTGTTCGTGTGCATCAGCCCGTGGAACTTCCCGCTGGCCATCTTCCTGGGCCAGGTGGCCGCAGCGTTGGCCGCCGGCAACAGCGTGATCGCCAAGCCGGCCGAGCAGACCACCCTGGTCGGCCACGCCGCGGTGAAGCTGCTGCACGAGGCCGGCGTGCCGGAGGCGGTGCTGCAGTTCGTGCCCGGCGACGGCGCCAGCGTCGGCGCCGCGCTGACCTCCGACGCGCGCGTGGCCGGCGTGGCCTTCACCGGTTCCACCGAGACCGCGCGCGCGATCAACCGCGCCCTGGCCGCGCGCGAGGAGGCGCCGATCGCGGTGCTGATCGCCGAGACCGGCGGCCAGAACGCGCTGATCGCCGACTCCTCCGCCCTGCCCGAGCAGCTGGTCAAGGACGCCATCGCCAGCGCCTTCACCTCCGCCGGCCAGCGCTGCTCGGCCGCGCGCGTGCTGTTCGTGCAGGAGGACATCGCCGACAAGGTCATCGCCATGCTGGCCGGCGCCATGGCCGAGCTGAAGGTGGGCGACCCGGGCCTGCTGGCCACCGACGTCGGCCCGGTGATCGACGAGGACGCCCTGCGCATGCTCCAGGCCCACGCCGAGCGCATGGACCGCGAGGCGCGGCTGATCGCGGTCGCGCCGCTGGACCCGGCCACCGCCCACGGCACCTTCTTCGCCCCGCGCGCCTACGAGATCGATTCCATGGCGCGGCTGCAGCGGGAGGTGTTCGGCCCGGTGCTGCACGTGGTGCGCTGGAAGGCCGGCGGGCTGGACGCGGTAGTGGACCAGGTCAACGCCACCGGCTACGGCCTGACCCTGGGCATCCACTCGCGCATCGACGAGACCGTCGAGCGCATCGCCGCGCGCGCCCGGGTCGGCAACATCTATGTCAACCGCAACCAGATCGGCGCGGTCGTCGGCGTGCAGCCGTTCGGCGGCCAGGGCCTGTCCGGCACCGGCCCCAAGGCCGGCGGCCCGCACTACCTGCTGCGCTTCGCCACCGAGAAGACGGTGACCATCAACACCACCGCCGCCGGCGGCAACGCCTCGCTGCTGACCCTCGGCGACTGAGCCCACGGCCGGGCCAGACCCGGCCGTCCACGCGGGCGCCGGCGCGCCCGCCCCGCCTGCCGGCAGGCGAAGGCGCCGCCTTGCCGTTATAGTCGCCGGGCGTCGATCGCATCTGCCAGGGGAGGCGGATGACCACCGATTTCTACAACCTGCTGCTCAGCGACGGGGCGTTGGCGCTGATCCTGCTGGGCCTGTTCTGCCACCTGGCACGGGTCTCCCGCGGCCTGCGCGGCATCGCTTCCTGGGGCGTGGGCCACTTCCTCTACAGCACCGGCGCGATGATGCTCGACGGCACCGCGCACCAGCTGGCCCGCGCCGGCGCCTCCGGCGCCACCACCGCGGCGGCCACGGCCGGCGGGATGCTGGCCTGCGGCGGCCTGGCGGTGATGGCCGGCTCCCTGGTGAAGTTCGTGCAGCAGCGTCCGCTGAGCCGCGCCGAATGGACCCTGGTGCCGGCGCTGGCCGTGCTGCCGCTGCTGGCCTGGCTGGCCGGCGACGCGATCGACGGCCAGGGCGCGGCGATGAGCCTGGCCGAGCTGGTGCTGCTGGGCGTGCTGCTGTGGCAGCTGCGCCGCCTGGACATGCCGCCGCTGCGGGTGCCGGCGCGCCTGGTGATGGCCGCCGCGGTGGTCCTGGCCTGGCTGTACGGACGCGACCTGCTGCAGGCCCTGACCGGCCGCTACGGGCCCAACGAGGCCTGGGTCAACGTCGACCTGGCGCTGTGGTACCTGGTCAACTTCTGCATGCTGATGCTGGCCAGCTTCCGCGCCGCCGAATCGCTGCGCCAGACCGCGATGCTGGACCCGCTCACCGGCACCCTCAACCGCCGCGGCCTGTTCGCCCGCCTGGACCCGGAGCTGGAACGGCTCACCCGCGAGGCGAACCTGGCGGTGATCGCCCTGGACCTGGACCGCTTCAAGCAGGTCAACGACCGCTACGGGCACGAGATCGGCGACCTGGTGCTGCAGAAGCTGTGCGACACCATCCGCGCGCAGACCCGCGAGCAGGACGTGTTCGCACGCACCGGCGGCGAGGAGTTCGTCATCGTGGTGACCGGGCCGGAGGCGCGCAACGCACGGGAACTGGCCGAGCGCATCCGCGCCGCGCTGGCCGGCACCCGCCTGGACCCGCCGGCGCCGCCGGTGCAGGTGACCGCCAGCTTCGGCGTGGCGCTCTCGCCGCGGCCGATGCCGCTGTCCATGCTGATGCGCGCGGCCGACGAGGCGCTGTACTCGGCCAAGCGCGGCGGCCGCGACTGCGTGGTCACGCAGACGCTCTGAGCCGGCGCGGCGGGCCGCGCCGGCTCAGGCGGCGACCAGGCGGACCCGGGCGAAGTTGCGCTTGCCCACCTGCAGCACGCCCTCGAAGCCGGGGCGGAAGCTCAGCTGCGGGTCCTCGACCACCGCACCGTCCACGCGCACCGCGCGCTCCTTCAGCTTGCGGTTGGCCTCGGAGTTGGACGGGGTGATGCCGGCGGCGGTCAGCAGCGCGGCGATGCGGATGCCCTCGGCGGGGATGGCCACCTCCTGCAGCGGCAGCAGCGAGGTGTCGCCCCGGCCGGTGACCGCGGCGTGCCAGCCGGCGATGGCCTGCTCGGCCGCGGCCGCACCGTGGAAGCGCGCGGCCAGCTCGCGCGCCAGGCGCAGCTTGACGTCGCGCGGGTTGAGGCCGGCGGCCACCTCCTCGCGCAGCCTGCGCGCCTCGGCGGCGGTGATCTCGAAGCTGAGCAGCTCGATCCACTTCCACATCAGCTCGTCGCCGATCCTCATCGTCTTGTTGACGATGTCGATCGCCGGCTCGGTGATGCCGATGTAGTTGCCCAGCGACTTGCTCATCTTGTGCACGCCGTCCAGGCCTTCCAGCAGCGGCATGGTCAGCACGATCTGCGGCGGCTGGCCGAAGTGCTCCTGCAGGCCGCGGCCCATGAGCAGGTTGAACTTCTGGTCGGTGCCGCCCAGCTCCACGTCGGCCTGCAGCGCCACCGAGTCGTAGCCCTGCACCAGCGGGTAGAGGAACTCGTGGATGGCGATGGACTGCTGCGCGGCGAAGCGCTTGGCGAAGTCGTCGCGCTCGAGCATGCGCGCCACGGTGTGCTGGCCGGCCAGGCGGATCATGTCCGCCGCGCTCATCTTCCCGAACCACTCGCTGTTGAAGCGCACCTCGGTGCGCCCGCGGTCCAGCACCTTGAACACCTGCTCGGCGTAGGTCTCCGCGTTGGCCAGCACCTCCTCGCGGGTGAGCGGCTTGCGGGTGGCGCTCTTGCCGGTCGGGTCGCCGATCATCCCGGTGAAGTCGCCGATCAGGAAGATCACCTGGTGTCCCAGGTCCTGGAACTGGCGCATCTTGTTCAGCAGCACCGTATGGCCCAGGTGCAGGTCCGGCGCGGTGGGGTCGAAGCCGGCCTTGACCCGGAGCGGGCGGCCGAGCTTCAGCCGCGATTCCAGCTCCTCGACCTTGAGGATCTCGTCGGCGCCCCGGCTGATCAGGGCGATGGATTCTTCGATGGACGACACAGAATGGCTCCGGTGGGGGACGCGCGGCGCCCTGACAAACTTGAACGCGATGTTAAGTGCTAGTTAACCGCGGCGCCAGCGGAAAGTTCATTAACATCAATGGTTTGACGCGGGGATTTCAGGTGACTATGGTACGCCCCGGCAGGGCCGCGCCCCAGGGGCCCGTGAAGGAAACCCGCTCGATGCCCCTGACCGACCACGGCCGCATCCGCAAGCAGCAGTTCCACGGCCGCCTCGGCGTCCTCCACCACCGTCTCCTCCACCGCAAGCTCAGGCAGCGGTTCCCCGCGGCGTTCAACACCCGCTGGACCCGCCGCCACTGGCTGCACGCCAGCCTGTTCGCCACCCTCGGCGCGCTGGTGGCCACCATCGTCCCCGGTTTCTCCTCGCAGCTGCCGCCGGCCTCGCAGGCCCATGCCACGCTGCCACTGAGCCTGCCGCCGCTGAGCGTGGACGCGCCGGCGGCCCAGCCCGGGCACCAGTGGGAGGTGGTGCAGGTGGAGCGCGGCCAGACCCTCGGCGCCCTGTTCGCGCGGATGGGCGTGCCGGTCGAGGTGATGCACCGCATCCTCGAGCGGCCCGGCAACCGCGAGGCGCTGACCCGCCTCAAACCCGGCACCGAGCTGGCCTTCGCCCTGGACGAGCAGGGCAGGCTGCGCGGCTTCCGCTTCGACCGCAGCCCCACCGAGCGCGTGGAGCTGCACGTGGACGGCGACGAGATCCACGAGAAGGTGCACGAGCGCGCCACCACCACCCGGATCGCCGTCACCAGCGCCGAGATCGAGCACTCGCTGTACGCCGCCGGCCGCAAGGCCGGACTCAGCCCGGCGGCCATCGCGGTGATGACCGACGAGATCTTCACCTACGACATCGACTTCAAGGACGTGCAGCCGGGCGACCGCTTCAGCGCGGTGGTCGAGGAGACCTGGCGCGACGGCGAGCGCATCGGCCCCGGCCGCATCCTGGCCGCGTCCTTCACCACCGGCGGCAAGACCTACACCGGCGTGCGCTTCGAGTACGAAGGCAAGGTCGGCTATTACACCCCGGACGGGCGGCCGCTGAAGAAGAGCTTCATCCGCATGCCGATCCCGTACGCGCGCCTGACCTCGCGCTTCGGTTCGCGCAAGCACCCGGTGCTGGGCACCATGCGCATGCACAAGGGCGTGGACTACGCCGCCAGCCCCGGCACCCCGATCATGGCCGCCGGCGACGCGCGCGTGCAGTTCGTCGGCCAGCAGCGCGGCTATGGCAACGTGGTGATCCTGGACCATGGCCGCGGCCACACCACCCTGTACGCGCACATGTCGCGCTTCGGCAAGATCCGCCAGGGCCAGCGCGTGTCCCAGGGCACGGTGATCGGCTACGTCGGCTCCACCGGCCTGGCCACCGGCCCGCACCTGCACTACGAGTTCCGCGTCAACGGCGTGCACCGCAATCCGCTGTCGGTGACCCTGCCGCCGCCGGAGCCGCTCAAGGGCGCCGCCCTGGCCGCGTTCCGCCGGCAGACCGCCCCGACCCTGGCGCACATGCAGCAGATGGAGAAGCTGATGTTCGCCGACGCCGACGCCGGCAAGTCCGGCGGCAGGGCGGACAAGCGCGGCTGAGGCGGGCACCGCGCCTACAATGGCGCGCATGCCGCATCTCTTCCTTGGCCTGATCTCCGGCACCAGCGCCGACGGCATCGACGCCGCGCTGGTCGAGTTCCCCGACGGCCCGTCCACCGCCGGCCTGCGCCTGGTGGCCGCCCGCACCCACCCGTGGGAGGCGGCCCTGCGCGAGCGTCTGGTGGCCATCGGCCAGGGCGGCGAGCCACGCTCGCTGGACGAGCTGGGCCGGCTGGACGTGCAGGTGGGCGAGGCCTTCGCCGCCGCCGCGCGGGCGCTGCTGGAGCAGGCCGGGATCGCCCCGGCGCAGGTGGCGGCGATCGGCTCGCACGGCCAGACCATCCGCCACCGTCCGCACGGGGAGGCGCCCTTCACCCTGCAGATCGGCGACGGCGCGGTGATCGCCGAGCGCACCGGCATCACCACCGTGTGCGACTTCCGCCGCCGCGATGTGGCCGCCGGCGGCCAGGGCGCGCCTCTGGTGCCGGCCTTCCACGCCGCGCTGCTGCATGCGCCGGACGAGGACCGCGCGGTGCTCAACCTCGGCGGCATCGGCAACTACACCCTGCTGCCGCGCGCCGGCGCGGTGCGCGGCTTCGACACCGGCCCGGCCAACGCCCTGCTCGATGCCTGGTGCCAGCGCCACACCGGCGCCGCCTACGACGCCGGCGGCGCGTTCGCCGCCAGCGGCACGGTGGACCAGGCGCTGCTGGCACGGCTGCGGGCCGAGCCCTGGTTCGCCCTGCCACCGCCCAAGAGCACCGGCCGCGAGCACTTCCACCTGGAGTGGGTGCAGGCGCGGCTGCGCGGTGGCGAGGCCCCGGCCGACGTGCAGGCCACCCTGCTGGAGCTGAGCGCGACCACCGCCGCCGATGCGCTGCGCGCGCACCAGCCGGGCACCGCGCGGGTGCTGGTGTGCGGCGGCGGGGTGCGCAACCCGCTGTTGATGGCGCGCCTGGCCGCGCGCCTGCCCGGCGTGGTGGTGGAGTCCACCGCCGTGCACGGGCTGGACCCGGACTACGTCGAGGCCATGGCCTTCGCCTGGCTGGCGCGGCAGACCCTGGCCGGCCTGCCCGGCAACCTGCCGGCGGTCACCGGCGCGCGCGGGCCGCGCGTGCTGGGGGTGGTCCACCCGGCCTGATCCGGCCGCTCCGGCGCACGGAAAGGCGCCGCGGCCGGGACCGCGGCGCCCATGCCCTCCCGGGCGGCGCCTACGGTCCGCTGCCGCCGAAGCGGTGGGTGAACTGCAGGTGGATCTGCCGGCCCACCGAGTCGAACCAGGCGATGTCGTAGTACGGATACGCCGTGTAGGTCGGATCCCTCGGCGGCATCCTGTTGGCCAGGTTGACCACCGACAGGCTCAGCCGCGAGCGCGCGTCGAAGCGGTACTGCACCGAGGCGTTGTAGCGGTAGGTGGCCGCGATCCACGGGCCCGGATCGCCCTCCTCCCACACCTGGTCGTAGGACCAGCCGTTGGGCAGGCGGCCCAGGCGCTGCCCGTACAGGGTCACCGCCCAGGCGTCGCGCTCCCAGCCCAGGCTGGCGCCGCTCTTGGTCCGCGGGATGTCGAAGCCGCTGTTGATGGCGAACTGGTCCTCGACCGGGTCGCCCGGGAACTGCTGGTACTCGTGCTCCTTCACCCAGGTGTGGTTGAAGGCGAGGGTGAAGCGGCCGATGCCGGTGTCCAGGCGGTAGCGCGCGGCCACGTCCACACCGCTGGTGTACTCGCGGGCGACGTTGATCGGGCTGACGTGGATGCCGTACAGCGCGCCGCTGGTGGCGCTGCGGGACACCCGCGCCAGCGCGTCCACGCAGGTCGGCGAGGCCGGGTCCAGGCTGCCCAGGCGGCAGGCGGCCTCGTCGCGCAGGATCGCGTCCACACGCATGTCCTGCACCTGGTCGCGCATGTCGATGTCGAACCAGTCGGCGGAGATGTCCAGGCCCTCGAGCGGCGACCACACGAAGCCGGCGGTCCAGGAGGTGCTGGTCTCCGGCTCCAGCTCGCGGTTGCCGGCGCGGGTGCGGATCAGGCCCTCGTCGTAGTCGGAGCAGTCGTCGGCCCCGTCCACCAGGCACCGGTAGTAGTCGATGCCCGAGGTCTCGTCGTTGCCGGTGCCGGCGAAGACGTAGTGCAGGTCGGCGGCGCGGAAGGCGGTACCGTAGGAGCCGCGCAGCAGCAGGGTCTGGACCGGGCGCCACTCCAGGCCCGCGCTCCAGGTGGCCTTGCCCACCGAGTTGCCGGCGTAGCGGTACTGGTCGTAGCGGCCGGCCAGGCTCAGGTTGAGGGTGTCGTGCAGCGGCAGGCGCAGCTCGGCGGCGGTGGCCCAGCGGTTGCGGCTGCCGTGGCCGTCGGAGTCCTTCCAGCTGTAGTAGTGGTACTGCGTGGCCAGCGGGTCGGGGTTGAGATCGTAGGCCTGGTGGCCCAGCTCCACGGTGGCGGCGAAACCGGCATCGCCGCCCGGCAGGCGGAACAGCTCGCCGGTGGCCACGGTCAGGGCCAGGGTGCCGGTCTCCGACTCGGGGTGGTACACGCTGCGCGCGGCGATGGCGTCGTACTCGGCGCGGGTCAGCGGCCGGTACAGGCGCGCCGGGTCGGCGTCGTAGACCGGGAAGCCGTCGTCGTCCACGCCCAGCTGCGGGCCGAGGAACAGCTCGTTGGCGCGCGCGGCCACGATCTGCGGCCAGCTGATGGTGGCCCTGTACTGCGACCAGCCCAGCGAGGCCTCGTAGTCCCACGCCTCGCCCAGCCTGCCCTTGAAGCCGGTGGTCAGGCCGAAGGTCTTCTGCGTGGTTTCGATCATGTTGCGGTCCAGGCCGCCGATCTCCTCCGGCGAGAACTGGCGCTGCCAGTACTCCACCTGGCCGGTGGCCCGGTTGAAGAAGTAGCCCTCCTCGTTGCCGTCGGCGCCCATGTGGCTCCACGAGGTCACGTCGCGGAACAGGGCCACGTCGTGGTGGCCGGCCTGCACGTCGGCGAACCACTCGCTGCCGTTGTCGAACAGGTAGGTCAGCGAGGCGTAGGCATTCACCCCTCGGCGCTTGCTGAGGATGGTGCCGTAGCCGATGGCCTCGTCGCTGCCGCAGTAGTAGCCGTAGCGCGGGCGGTAGGCGTGGTAGGTGGTCCCGCGGTTCTGCCCGGCCAGGGCATCGCAGGCGGCCTGGCCCGGGTCGATGTAGTCGTCCCACCAGTCGGTGCGCAGGTAGGCACGGCGGGCGATGCGGGTGTTGGCGGTGGGCGCGTCCCGGGTCGAGTCCTGGATGTCGCGCTCGTAGGCCCACAGCGGCACCTGCGAGACCAGGTCGACGCTGTACACGCCGCCCAGGCGGCCGCGCTCGAAGCCGCCGACCAGGCTGGCCTCGAAGGACTCGCCGCCGCCCTCGCTGGTGGTGCCCATGCGCACGTCCACGGTGGTGCCGTCGGCACGCTTCCTGAGGATGAAGTTGACCACGCCGGAGATGGCGTCCGAGCCGTAGATGGCCGAGGCGCTGCCGGTCAGCACCTCCACCCGCTCGATCATCGCCACCGGGATGTTGGAGATGTCGGTGAAGTTGCTGCGGCCCTTGAACGGCAGCGGGAAATCGGCGATGCGGCGGCCGTTGACCAGCACCAGGGTGTGGTTGGGGCCGAGGCCACGCAGGTCCACCTGCTGCGCGCCGGGCGAAAAGTCGGCGCCGCTGGCCGACTGCTGGCTCTGGGTTTCGCCGCTGTTCTGGGTCAGGCCGCGCAGGATGTCCGGCACGGTGGTAAAGCCGTTGGCCTGGATCTGCTCGGCGGTGACCACGGAGATCGGCGCCGGGCCCTCGATCTGCGCGCGCGGGATGCGCGAGCCGGTGACCTGCACCGTGTCGATGTGGACGATCTCCTGCGGCGCCTCCGCCGCGGGCGCGGCCGGCTGCGGCGCGGCGCGGGCCGGCGCGGGTGCCGGCGCCGGATCCTGGCGGGCCACCAGCAGCGCGCCGCTGGCCTGGTCGCGGCGGGCGGCCAGGCCGCTGCCGCGCAGCAGCTGCTCCAGCGCCTGGTCGGCGGAAGTGGCGCCGCGCACCCCGGCGGTGCGGCGACCCTTCAGGTCCTCGGCCCGGTACACCAGCTGGGTGCCGGACTGGCGGGCCAGGTCGTTGAGGGCGGCCGCCAGGTCGCCGGCGGGCACATCGATGGTGGTGGAACGGGCCTGCGCCTGGGCCGCCAGGGCGACCGAACAGGCCAGGGTCAGCAACAGGACACGCGAGGGCGCATGCATCGGTTCTTTCTCTCCCCGTGCCGGGACGGCACGCTCATCCTGCTGTGACGAACGAGGCGGCCGTTGCCCCCATCCCGGGGAAGCGTCAGCGCGCGTACAGCACGATCCGGTCCGGGTGCCGCTCGGCGCGCACCGGGAAGCCCTGCTCGAGCAGGCCGACGAAGGCGTCCAGGTTCGACCAGCGGAAGTGGCCGCCGACGCGCAGCGCGGCCACCGCCGGGTCGGCCAGCTCCAAGCGGCGCAGGTTGAAGCGGTTGAACTCGGCCGCCGCCTGTTCCAGCGGCGTGTCGTCGAAGACCAGGAAGCCGTCGCGCCACTCCAGGTAGCGCTGCGCCTCCTCCACCGGCAGGCTGCGCACCAGCACCCCGTCGCCGCCGGCGGTGGCCACGCTGCCGGCCGGCAGCAGCGACACCGGCCGCGGCGTGCCGGCGCCGGGCAGGTCCTCCAGGCGCACCCTGCCCTCGGTCACCACCACCCGCAGCGCCCCGGCCTCGCGCCTCACCGCGTAGCGGGTGCCCACCGCGACGGCGCGGTAGCCGCCGGCCTCCACCGCGAACGGGCGTGCCGGGTCGCGCGCCACCTCGAACAGGGCCTCGCCCTGCTCCAGCACCACCCGGCGCTGGCCGCGGTCCAGGTATACGGCCAGGCGGGTGCCGCTGCTGAGCGTGGCGCGCGAGCCGTCGGCCAGCGCCACCTCCCGCACCTGGCCAACCGCGCTGGCGTAGTGGGCCTGCTGCCGGCCGGACAGCTGCCAGGCGCCCCAGCCCGCGCCGGCGGCCACCGCCAGCGCCAGGCAGGCGGCCAGCCGCCGCGGCCAGCGCGCGGGCCGGGACGGGGGACGCGGGGCGAAGCGCAGCGCGCGCAGATCGGGCACCGGCGATGCGGCCGGGGCTCCGTCGCCGGCAGCCCAGGCCGCCCAGCGGCCGCGCTCGGGCACCTGGCCCGGCGGCAGGCCCGCGGCCAGCGCGCGCAGGCGCCCGGCCTGCTCCCAGGCCGCATGCAGGCGCAGCCAGGCCACGCGGTGCTCGGTGCGCTGCTCCAGCCAGGCCTCCAGGGCCTGCTGGTCGCGCGCGCTCCACGCGCCCGATTCGCGCCGCGCCAGCCACTGCGCGGCGGTGCGCTCAATCGTCCTGCTGTCGTCCATGGCCTTCCTCCAGGGGCGCGGCTGCGGCCGGCGCCCCGCGCCCACGCGCCGGGTCGCCGCCGAACAGGTGGTCGGCGATCAGGCGCATGCCCTTGGCCAGGTGCTTCTCCACGGTCCTCCCGCTGATGCCCAGGCGCCGCGCGACCTCCTGCTGCGGCAGCTCCTCCACCCGGCGCAGCCACACCACCTCGCGGCAGCGGTCCGGCAGCGCGTCCAGCGCCTCCACCAGGCGCCGCAGCGCCTGGCGGCCGCCAGTCCAGCGCTCGGGGCAGAGCTCGTCGATGGGGTAGACGTTCGAGGACTCGAAATCCCCCATCGGCTCGATCGACACCACCCGGCTGCGGCGCACCCGGTCGGTCATCAGGTGGCGCGCGGTGGCGAACAGGAACGCCCGCGGCGAGGCCGGGCGTTCGCGGCGGGCGGCCTCGTAGACCCGCGCGTAGACCTCCTGGCGCAGGTCGTGCAGCTCGTCGCGGTGCGGCCAGCAGCGCTGCAGGTATCCGGCCAGCGCGCGCTCGTGCACCAGGATCTCGCGGACGAACCATGCGTCGAGGTCGTTGAGCATGGCCGCACTCTAGCCCAGCGATGGGGGCATGCGCGCGCCGGTTCGTCTAGTACCTTGGTGCAGGCCGCGGCACGGTGCCGCGGACGGATCCGTTGTGGGAGCAGGTGCGATGAGCAGACGCGTGGGTACGGTGTGGAAGCTGGCCGGGCTGGCCCTGGCCTGGGCGCTGGCCGCCTCGGCGGCGGCGGCCGAGTACGGGCATTACCTGGTCGGCGACCGCACGGCCAGGACGCCCGGCAAGGTGCAGCCCGGTCTGCTGCTGATGGGCGGCGGCGACCGCAACCACGACGCCCTGCGCTGGTTCATGGCCAAGGCCGGCCATGGCCACATCGTGGTCCTGCGCGCCTCCCAGGGCGGGGAGATCGGCGAGGAGTTCCACAACGAGGTCGGCGGCGTCGCCTCGGTGGAGACCTTCGTGTTCCACGACCGCGCGGCGGCCTACGACCGCGCCGTGCTGCGCGCGCTCAGGCGCGCCGACGGCATCTTCATCGCCGGCGGCGACCAGGCGCGCTACGTGCGCTTCTGGCGCGGCACGCCGGTGGCCGCGGCGCTGGAGGCGCACGTGCGCGCCGGCAAGCCGCTGGGCGGCACCAGCGCCGGCCTGGCAATCCTGGGCGAGTACCTGTACGGGGCGATGGACGGCGGCAGCATCACCAGCCCGCAGGCTCTGGCCGATCCGCTGGGCGATGCGGTCACCATCGAGACCGGCTTCCTGCGCCTGGCCCTGCTCGAGGGCGTGCTCACCGACACCCACTTCGGCGAACGCGACCGCCTGGGCCGGCTGCTGGCCTTCCTGGCCAAGGCCGAGGCCATGGCCGGCCGGCCGCTGCTGGGGCTGGGCGTGGACGAGGACGCGGCGGTGGCGGTGGAAGCCGACGGCCGCGCGCGCGTGTACGCCTCCGCGCCGGGCGCCGGCGCCACCGTCGTGCGCGGCCCGCTGGCCGCGCAGGCGCAGGACGCACCGATGCGCCAGGAACGGGTGCAGGTGCTGGTGGCCGGCCCGGATTCGGTGCTGCACCTGCCCTCGGGCGAGGTGGAGAACCCGCTGGCGCGGCGCGACTTTGCGGTGCGCGACGGCGTGCTGGTGGCCCTGGATCGGCCGCTGCTGGTGGTCCACGGCGGCGCCGGCGTGGAGCCGGGCGACCTCACCGCGGAGGAGGAGCAGGCCGCGCGCGCGGCGCTGGCCGAGGCGCTGCGCGCTGGCTACGCGCGGCTGCAGGCCGGCATGCCGGCGCTGGACGCGGTGACCGCGGCGGTGACCGTGCTGGAGGACGCGCCGATGTTCAACGCCGGGCGCGGCGCGGTGTTCACCCACGACGGCCGCAACGAGCTGGACACCTCGATCATGGACGGTGCCAGCGGCCGCGCCGGCGCGGCGGCGGGCCTGCACCGCGTGCGCAACCCGATCACCCTGGCGCGGGCGATCATGGAAAAGTCGCGCCACGTGATGATGGTCGGCGACGGCGCCGAGCAGTTCGCCAGGGAACAGGGCATCGCCCTGGTGGATCCGTCCTACTTCCGCACCGAGAAGCGCTGGCGCCAGTTGCAGCAGGCGCTGCAGGACGACAGCAAGCCGCACGCGCTGCACTCGGACGCACCGGCCAGGGCCTACTTCGGCACGGTGGGCGCGGTGGCGCTGGACGCCGATGGCCGCCTGGCCGCCGGCACCTCCACCGGCGGCATGACCAACAAGCGCTACGGCCGCGTGGGTGACTCGCCGATCATCGGCGCCGGCACCTGGGCCGACGCACGCTGCGCCGTGTCCGGCACCGGCTGGGGCGAGTTCTACATCCGCACCGCCGCCGCGCACGAGATCTGCGCGCGCGTGCGCCTGTCCGGCAGCAGCCTGGCCCGCGCCGCCGACGAGGTCATCAACCGGCTGGTCCCGCAGGCCGGCGGCGACGGCGGCGCGATCGCCCTGGACGCGCAGGGCAAGGCCGCCTTCCCGTTCAACACCGGCGGCATGTACCGCGGCTGGATCGGCGCCGACGGCGTGCCGCACGTGGCCATCTGGCGCGACGAGCCGCTGCCGCTGCCCTGAAGCCGCGCTCCTCCTGCCCGGCGCGGGGCGCCGGGCGGGCCTTCCGGCACGCGCAGGTGGCGTGCCTGGCCTGTTCACGCGGGATCCCCACGGCGGCCTGAACGGACGGCGCGCAGGCTGAAGCGTGGATGACGCAACGTTCCATCCATCGCGCCGGTCGCGCCACCGGCTGCCGCTAGAATCTGCCCCACGACCTGCGGGCACCACGGCCCCGCCGCGGCCACATCCCGCGCGCTCTCTCCCCCAAGAGTCCCCCGTCGTGAACAAGGAACTGCACATCCTCCGGGCCCATCTGGGCCGTTCGGCGCTGCTGGCGCTGGTCATGGCCACGCCCGTGGCCCTGCTGTACGCCGACATCCACTGGCTGCGCAACAGCGTCGGCGAGTGGTCGCTGGTCGAGCTGACCCAGCTCGGCTTCCTCACCACCACGGTGCTGGCGTTCGTCCGCCTGGCGCGCGCGCGCGAGGACGAGCGCGGCTTCGCCGTGCTGGCCGCCGCCTTCTTCGCCTGCATGCTGGTCCGCGAGCTGGACGCGGTCTGGGACCTGCTGTTCCGCGGCCTGTGGTCGCTGCTGGTCACCGCGGTGGCCGCGGCCGGCCTCGGCTACGCGGTGCGCCACCGCCGCTCCACGCTTGCGGCCCTGGCCCGCTTCCTGGTCTCGCGCTCGGCCGCGGTGATGACCGTGGGCCTGGTGCTGCTGCTGGTGTACTCGCGCCTGTTCGGCATGACCTCGCTGTGGCACGGCCTGCTGGCCGAGCACTACGTGCGCGTGTTCAAGAACGCCGCCGAGGAATGCACCGAACTGCTGGGCTACACGCTGATCATGGCTTCGGCCCTGGCCTACGCCGCCCAGCGCGTGCGCGAGCGGCGCAAGGCCGACGCCGCCGCGCGCCACGCGTCCGGCCGCACGGCGCGCGCAGCCGTCGCGGCGCGGCACGCCGCGCAACCGTCGTCGCTGCTGCAGCGCTGAGGCGGCGCCGCGCTCAGAACCCCGGGCCCGGGGGCAGGTCCTTCAGCGCGGAAATGGCCTCGGCCAGGGCGTCGGCCTCGTCCGTCTCCAGGCCGCTGCCGACCTCCTGCTCGACCGCCATCAGACCCTGCTCCAGCAGCCGCAGCGCGGCCTCCTGCACCGTCCAGCCGCGTGCCCTGGCCACGCGCTGGATGCGTTCGGCCAGGCTCGGGTCGATCTCCTGCAGTACCAGCTCCGGCATGGGCATGCGCTCCCGCGGCAGGTCCGTCCCAAGCCTGCCACGATCCGCCGGCCGAGGCGAGACGGTTCAGCCCGCCTCGGCCTCGCGGATGCGCGGCCACAGCCAGGCCAGCAGCGCCAGGGTCGGCACCACGGTCAGCGCCGACAGCACGAAGAAGGTCGAGTACGAGGTGGCCTCGACCAGGTAGCCGGACACGCCGCCGGCGAACTTGCCCGGCAGGTTGGCCAGCGACACCAGCAGGGCGAACTGGGTGGCGGTGAAGTTGCGGTCGGTCAACGACGACATGAAGGCCACCAGCGTGGTCCCGGCGAAGCCCTGGGCCACGTTGTCGGCGGTGATGGCCGCGTAGAACGCCCACAGCTGCGAGGGATACTGCGCCATCAGCAGGAAGGCCAGGTTGGACAGGGCCACGCCCAGCGCGCCGACGAACAGCATGCGCCGGAAGCCGAAGGCGGCCACGCACAGGCCGCCGAGGAAGGCACCGCCGATGCCGGCCCAGATGCCGTACAGCTTGGACACGGTGGCGATGTCGGCCTTGGTGTAGCCGCTGTCCAGGTAGAACGGCCCGGCCATCACCCCGATCACCTGGTCGGGGAACTTGAACAGGCCCACGAACAGCAGCAGCGCCAGGCCCAGGGCGATGCCGTTGCTGGCGAAGAAGCTGGAGAACGGCTGCCAGAACGCGCCGAGGAAATCCACCCGGCGCTGCACCGTGGCCTCCGGCGCCACCGGCTCGCGGCCCAGCAGGGTCGCCGCCACCGGCAGGGCCATCAGCGCGGCCAGCCCCAGGTAGGCCGCCTTCCAGCTGCCGAAGTCGGCCAGGTACAGCGCGCCGGCGCCGCCGGCGATCAGGCCGATGCGGTAGCCCAGGGTGTAGGTGGCCGCCAGCGCGGCCTGCGCCGCGGCCGGGGCGACCTCGATGCGGTAGGCGTCCACCACCGAGTCCTGGGTGGCGCCGGCGAAGGAAGTGAACAGCACCCAGGCCACCAGCGGCCCCACGCCCAGCTCCGGGCGGGTCAGGGCCAGCGCGCCCAGGCCCAGCATCACTCCCAGCTGCGCGGCCAGCAGCCACGAACGGCGGCGGCCGAAGCGGCCCAGCGGCGCGAACAGGTAGCGGTCGATCAGCGGCGCCCAAAGGAACTTCAGCAGGTAGAAGAAGCTGGCCAGGCTGATCAGGCCGATGCTGCCCAGGTCCAGGCCGGCGTCGCGCAGGCGCGTGGACAGGGTCATCGAGGCCACCGGCAGGAACGGCAGGCCGCAGCCGAAGCCGAGCAGGGCCAGGGTCATGGCCGAGGGCGTGCCGAAGGCGCGGCGGATGCCCGCCCAGCCCCGGTAGCCCTGGCCGGAGGCGGCGCTCATCGCAGCGCGCCCTCGTAGTCCACCGTGTACGGCGCGTGGTCGGAGAAGCGCTGTTCGCGGTAGATCGAGCAGGCGCGCAGGCGCGGCGCCAGCGACGGGGTGACGAACTGGTAGTCGATGCGCCAGCCCACGTTGTTGGCGCGCGCCGCGCCGCGGTTGCTCCACCAGGTGTAGTCCTCGCCCTGCGGGTGCAGGACGCGGTAGGTGTCCACCCAGCCGCCCGGCCGCGGCGGGGTGCCGTCGCTGCCCTCGTCCTCGCCGACCAGGCCGTTGAGCCAGGCGCGCTCGGGCGGCAGGCAGCCGGAGTTCTTCTGGTTGGAGGTCCAGTTGCGGATGTCCTTGCGGCAGCGGACGATGTTCCAGTCGCCGCACAGCACGTAGTCGCGGCCGCTGGCCAGCCAGCCCTCCAGGATCGGACCCAGGAACTCCATCACCTGGTACTTGAAGGCCTGGCGCGGCTCGCCGGAGGAACCGGAGGGGATGTAGAACGAGACAACGCTGAGGTTGCCGAAGCGCGCCTCGATGTAGCGGCCCTCCTCGTCGAACTCCGGCCAGCCCAGTGCGGTGATCACCTCGTCCGGCTCACGGCGGGCGTAGATGGCCACGCCGCTGTAGCCCTTCTTCGTGGTGGCGTCGCGGTAGAAGCAGTGATGGCCGTCGGGGCGGTAGCAGGGATCGGCCAGCTGGTGTTCCTGCGACTTGGTCTCCTGCAGGCACACCACGTCCGCGTCCTGCAGGCGCAGCCAGTCGAAGAAGCCCTTGCTGGCGGCCGAGCGGACGCCATTGGCGTTGAAGCTGATGATGCGCATCCGGGAAAGCTGGTGGCGTGGCAAAGGGCTAGCCTACCGGATCGCGTCCGCCGGCGGCGCGGGCGCGCGAACCCGGCCCCGCGCGGCGGCCGCTATCCTATGGGGCCGTTTCCCCGCGACGCCCCCCGATGTCCGACCACCGCACCCGCTTCCTGCAGCTGGCCCTGGAGGCCGACGCGCTGCGCTTCGGCCAGTTCACCCTCAAGTCCGGGCGCGTCTCGCCCTATTTCTTCAACGCCGGCCGCTTCGACAGCGGCGCCCGCCTGGCCGGCCTGGCCGCCTGCTACGCCGACGCGGTGGACGAAGCCGGGCTGGACTTCGACCTGGTGTTCGGGCCGGCCTACAAGGGCATCCCGCTGGCCACCGCGCTGGTATGCGAGTACGCGCGGCGCGGCCGCGACCTGCCGCTGGCGTTCAACCGCAAGGAGGCCAAGGACCACGGCGAGGGCGGCACCCTGGTCGGCGCGCCGCTGGCCGGGCGCCGGGTGCTGGTGGTGGACGACGTGATCACCGCCGGCACCGCCATCCGCGAGGCGCTGGGCATCATCCGCGCCGCCGGCGGCACGGTGTCCGGCATCGTGGTGGCGCTGGACCGGCAGGAGATCGCCTCCGCGCAGGACCGCCGCTCGGCCGCCCAGGCCGTGGCCGCCGAGTCCGGGGTGCCGGTGGTGGCCGTGGCCGGGCTGGGCGACCTGCTTGCATTCGCCGCCGGAAACGACAAACTGGCCGCATACCGCGAGCCGTTGCAGGCCTACCGGGCACGCTACGGCTGCCAACCGACAGGCTGACTAGCAGCAAGGGGGTGCTGCCGTGACGCCGATCCATCCAAGGCCGCTGGCATCGTGGGCCGCCGGCCTGCTCCTTGTCCCGCTGGTCGCGGCGGCGCAACAGAAGGTCCCGGCCGCCAAGAAGCTCTACTGCTGGAACCAGGACGGCCAGCGCATCTGCGCCGACGCCCTGCCACCGGAGGCCGTCACCGCCGAGCGCGAGGAGATCAGCGTCGCCTCCGGTCTGCGCACCGGCCAGGTGCAGCGCGCGCTCACGCCCGAGGAGCGCGCCGCCCAGGCCGAGGAGGAGGCGCGCCGCCGCACCGAGGCCGCCGCCGAGGAGACCCGCCGCCGCACCGACCAGGCCATGCTGACCTCGTTCCAGAACGAGGACGAGCTGCGCCGGGTGTTCGCCGAGCGCGTGACCCTGGTGGAAAACAGCATCAAGACCGCACGCTACAACATCACCAGCCTGCGCGAGGGCCTGGTCACCCTGCTGCGCACCGCCGGCGAGCACGAGCTGGGCGGGCGCAAGGTGCCGGACAAGCTGGCCGGCGACATCCGCGAGCGCCACGCCCAGCTGCTGTACAACCAGGCGCTGCAGCGCAGCTTCGAGCGCCAGCGCGCGGCGCTGGACGTGGAGATCGAGCAGACCCTGCAGCGCTACCGCGCGCTCAAGTCCGGCCAGGCGCCGGACGCGGGGGCCACGGCCGCCGCCCCCGCCGGCGGGGTCCCGCCGCGGCAGTAGGGCCGCGGCGGCCGGCCCGCGTCAGAACTCCAGATTCGCCTCCGGCAGCAGCTCGCGCAGCTGCTCGCGGTACAGTGCGCGGATGCGCTCCAGTGCCTGCTCGTCGTCGGCCTCGAAGCGCAGCACCAGCACCGGCGTGGTGTTGGAGGCGCGCAGCAGGCCCCAGCCGTCGGCCCAGTCGGCACGCAGGCCGTCGATGGTGGTCAGGCGCGCGCCGGCGAACGGGCCGTCCGGCGCCTGCGCCGCGGCCGAGAAGCGCGCCACGATGGCATGCGGGTCGTCCTCCACCGGCACCTTGATCTCCGGGGTGGACACGGCGTCGGGCAGCGCGCCCAGCACCTCCGAAGGGCTCTCCTCGCGGCCGGCCAGGATCTCCAGCAGGCGCGCGGCCGAGTACAGGCCGTCGTCGAAGCCGTACCAGCGCTCCTTGAAGAAGAAGTGGCCACTCATCTCCCCGGCCAGCTCGGCCTCGGTCTCGCGCATCTTGGACTTGATCAGCGAGTGGCCGGTCTTCCACATCAGCGGGCTGCCGCCGTGGCGCAGGATGTGGTCCGACAGCTTGCCGGTGCACTTGACGTCGTAGATGACCAGCGCGCCCGGATTGCGCTGCAGCACGTCCTCGGCGTAGAGCATCAGCAGGCGGTCGGGGAAGATCACCGCGCCCTCGCGGGTGACCACGCCCAGGCGGTCGCCGTCGCCGTCGAAGGCCACGCCCAGGTCGGCGCCGAACTGCTTCACCGTCTCCACCAGGTCCTGCAGGTTGTGCGGCTCGCTCGGATCCGGGTGGTGGTTGGGGAAGGTGCCGTCCACGTCGCAGTACAGCGGCACCACCTCGGCGCCGATGGCCTCCAGCAGGCGCGGGGCGATCTCGCCGGCCACGCCGTTGCCGGCGTCGGCCACCACCTTGAGCGGGCGCTCCAGCTGCACGTCGTCGGCGATGCGGCGGATGTAGGCCTCGGCCACGTCCTCCTGCGCCAGCCGGCCCGGCTCGGCGGCCTGGTGCAGGCGGCCGTCGCGGATGCGCGCGTAAAGATCGGCGATGGCCTCGCCCGACAGGGTCTGGCCGCCGACCACGATCTTGAAGCCGTTGTACTCCGGCGGGTTGTGGCTGCCGGTCACCGCCACGCCACTGCCGGCGCGCAGGTGGTAGGCGGCGAAGTACACCACCGGGGTGGGCACCATGCCCACGTCGATGACGTTGCGGCCGGCGCGGCGCAGGCCCTCGATCAGCCCGCCGGCCAGCTCCGGGCCGGACAGGCGGCCGTCGCGGCCGACCACGATGTCGGTCAGGCCCTCCTCGGCCATCACCGAGCCGATGGCCTGGCCGATCAGCGCGGCCACCTGCGGGGTCAGCTCGCGGCCGACCACGCCACGGATGTCATAGGCACGGAAGATGCCAGGTTCCACTTGTACCTCCACCACGGTTTCCTCGGCCCGCACGGGCACCGGCGGCGGCGGCGCGGCGGCGGCCTCGCGCTGCAGCGCCTCGCCAAAGGTGGGCTCGTCGCTGGCCTCCGCGGCGGCGGCCACCGGGCCGCGGCGCAGCAGGCGCGCGGCCAGCGGGCTGGCGGCCAGCAGCAGCAGCGCCGCCAGCAGCACCAGCAGCACCGCCACCACCAGGCATGGCACCGCACCCAGGCCGGCCGGGCCGCGCTCCACGTTCGGCACCGCCGCGGCGGCGCGCAGGCCGGTGTCGCCGATCGGCCGCGACAGCGCGTCGGCGCTGCGGGCCAGCGCGGTCTGCCCGCGCTCGAACACGGTGTGGTTGCCCTGGCGCAGGGCCAGGTAGGTGCCGTCCGGCAGCGGCGCCTGCTCGAAGCCGGCGGTCAGCAGGTCCAGCGGCAGGCGCACGTAGGCCACCGCCGGCGCCCCGGCCAGCTCGGCCGGGGCGGCCACGCCCAGGTGCACCTGGCCGTCGTCGCGCACCACCGCGGCCACGGGCCGGCCCCGGCTCAGGGCATCCTCCAGCAGCGCCAGGCGGCTGTAGCCGAACTCGGCGGCCTGGCCGTAGGCGCCGGCCAGGTCCGCGCCCAGCACCACGGCCTGCTCGGCCCGTGGCCAGCCGGCGGTGATCGCCGAGGCCGCGACCCCGGCCTCGCCCAGGGCCAGCGCGGCCCGCACGGTCTCGTCCTGCAGGCGCTCGCCCAGGCGCGCGGCCTGGGCGTTGGCGGCCGCGCTGGCGGTGGCCACGGCCTGGTCGCGGGCCTGGGCCAGGCGGTCCTCCCGCACCTGCCCGCGCCACTGCTGCACGCCGCTCCAGGCGAACCATGCCGCCAGCAGCACCAGCAGCGCCGCCAGCCAGGGGGTGCTGCGCCTGAGTTGGTCCAGCCCGGGCCGGTCTGCGTCCATATTCGCCATGCCTCTCCCTTCCTATCGTGTGCCGGTGTGGCCGAAGCCGCCCTCGCCGCGCGCGCTGGCGGCGAAAGTATCGACCACTTCCAGTTCCGCTCGCAGGATTGGTGCCAACACCAGCTGGGCGATGCGGTCGCCCGGCTGGATGGTGTAGGCCTCGCAGCCCCGGTTCCAGACGCTGATCAGCAGCGGCCCCTGGTAGTCGGCGTCGATCAGCCCGGTGCCGTTGCCCAGCACGATGCCGTGACGGTGGCCAAGGCCCGAGCGCGGCAGCACCAGTGCACACACGTTCGGGTCGCCGATGTGGATGGACAGGCCGCTGGGGACCAGCGCCGCGTCGCCCGGCTGCAGCACCAGGTCGGCCTCGATGGCCGCGCGCAGGTCCAGGCCGGCGCTTCCTTCGGTGGCGTAGGCCGGCAGCGGCCAGCTGTCGCCGAAACGGGGGTCGAGCAGGCGGACCTGCAGGCGGTGGGTGACGGGCCGGTTCATGCGCGCATCCGCTCGGCGATCAGGGCGACCAGGTCGTCGGCCAGCCGCACCTTGGGACCGGGCGGGAACTCGCGCTCGCCGCCGTTCCAGTACGCGGTCATGGCGTTGTCGTCGCTCTCGAAGCCGGAGCCGGGCACGCCCACGCGGTTGGCCACGATCAGGTCCAGGCGCTTGGCCGCCAGCTTCTGCCGCGCGTAGCCGGCCACGTCGTCGGTCTCGGCGGCGAAGCCGACCACCAGCTTCAGGCCGGCGTCCTCGCGGCTGGCCACCTCGGACAGGATGTCGGGGGTGCGCACCAGCTCCACGGTCAGGGTCTGGCCGGCGCCGGTCTTCTTGATCTTGCTGGGCGAGAAGCTGCGCGGGGTGTAGTCGGCCACCGCGGCCGCGCCGATGTACACGTCCGCCGGCAGCGCTTCCATCACCGCCTGGCGCATCTGCACCGCCGAGCGCACGTCCACCCGCTGCACGCCCGGCGGTGTGGGCAGCTGCACCGGGCCGGCGACCAGCACCACCTCGGCGCCGGCGCGGGCGGCGCTGGCGGCGACGGCGAAGCCCATCTTGCCGCTGCTGCGGTTGCCCAGGTAGCGCACCGGGTCCAGGTCCTCGTAGGTCGGGCCGGCGGTGACGATCACCCGCAGGCCCTGCAGCAGGCCGGGGCCGGCGGCGGCCGGCGCGGCCACGGCGCCGCCGGCCAGCGCGGCCACGATGGCCTCCGGCTCGGCCAGGCGGCCGGGACCGGATTCGCCCTCGGCCAGCGGTCCGTCGTCCGGGCCGATCACCTGCACCCCGCGCGAGCGCAGCAGCCCGACGTTGGCCTGCGTGGCCGGGTGCCGCCACATGCGGTGGTTCATGGCCGGGGCCACGCTCAGCGGGGCCTCGGTGGCCAGGCACAGGGTGGTGACCAGGTCGTCGGCCAGGCCGTGGGCCAGGCGCGCCAGCAGGTCGGCCGTGGCCGGGGCCACAACCACGCGGTCGGCCCAGCGCGCCAGCTCCAGATGGCCCATCGCCTGCTCGGCGGCGGTGTCCCACAGGGTGGTCCGCGCCGGATGGCCCGACAGGGCCTGGAAGCTGAGCGGGGTGACGAACTGCTGGGCGCCGGCGGTCATCGCCACCTGCACCTCGGCCCCCGCGTCGCGCAGGCGCCGCACCAGTTCCAGGGCCTTGTAGGCGGCGATGCCGCCACCGACGCACAACAGGATCCTCTGTCCCGCCAGCGCGGCGCTTGCCTGGGCACTCACGATCGGACTTTTCCTAACCGGTACAGAACCACCAGCTTACTCCAAGGCCGCCACAGGCCGATGCCCGCCGCCCCACGGCCCCGGCAGGCTGGAGGCATGCGCCTGCGCGACTGGCCCGCCACCGAACGCCCCCGCGAGAAGCTGCTGGCCCGCGGCCCGGCGGTGCTGTCGGACGCCGAGCTGCTGGCGATCTTCCTCGGCTCCGGGCTGCGCGGCCGCGACGCGGTGCAGACCGCGCGCGAGCTGCTGGCCGCGCACGGGCCGCTGCGCGCCCTGCTCGACCGCCCGGCCCCGGCGCTGGCGCGCCTGCCCGGGCTGGGGCCGGCCCGCGCCTGCCTGCTGGCCGCGGCGCTGGAGCTGGGCAACCGCCATCTGGCCGCCGCGCTGGAACGCGGCGAGGCGCTGACCGACCCGGCCAGCGCCGGCCGCTACTTCGCCCGCCGCCTGCGGCCGCGCCCGCACGAGGTGTTCGCCGTGCTGTTCCTGGACAACCGCCACCGCGCCCTGGCCTTCGAGGAGATGTTCCACGGCACCATCGACGGGGCCGAGGTGCACCCGCGCGAGGTGGTGCGCCGGGCCCTGGCCCACAACGCCGCGGCGGTGATCGTCGGCCACAACCACCCCTCCGGCAGCACCGAGCCCTCGGCCGCCGACCGCGCGGTCACCGCCCGCCTGAAGCAGGCCCTGGCGCTGGTGGAGGTGCGCCTGCTGGACCACTTCATCGTCGGCGACGGCGAGCCGGTGTCCCTGGCCGCGCGGGGCCTGGTCTGAACCGCCGGCCCGGGACCCGGCCGCCCGGCCCCGGCTGAGCGGGTAAAATGGCCGGCCAATACCGCAGAACCGGTCTCCCGTGAAGATCCTTCTCCAGGCCCTGGTCGCCCAGGGCATCGAAGCGCTGCGCGCCGCCGGCACCCTGCCGGCCGACGCGGCCATCCCCGACTTCGTCATCGAACGGCCCAAGACCCGCGAGCACGGCGACTTCGCCACCAACGCGGCCATGCTCCTGGCCAAGGCCGCGCGCACCAACCCGCGCGCGCTGGCCCAGGCGCTGGTGCAGGCCATGCCGGCCAGCGACGACATCGCCAGGGTGGAGGTCGCCGGCCCGGGCTTCATCAACTTCCACCTGGCCCCGCAGGCGTGGCAGCGCGAGGTGGCCGCGGCCCTGCGCCACGGCAGCCACTACGGCCGCAACACCTCCGGCCAGGGCCGCACCGTGGGCGTGGAGTACGTCTCGGCCAACCCCACCGGCCCGCTGCACGTCGGCCACGGCCGCGCCGCGGCCATCGGCGACAGCCTGGCGCGCCTGCTGGAGGCCAACGGCTGGAACGTCAAGCGCGAGTTCTACTACAACGACGCCGGCGTGCAGATCGACAACCTGGCCCGCTCGGTGCAGGCGCGCGCCCGCGGCCTGAAGCCCGGCGACGCCGGCTGGCCGGCCGAGGCCTACAACGGCGACTACATCCAGGACGTGGCCGAAGCCTACCTGCGCGGCGACAGCGTGGAGATCGAGGGCCACGTGGTCACCGGCGCGCGCGACCCGGAGGACCTGGAGGCGATCCGCCGCTTCGCCGTGGCCTACCTGCGCAACGAGCAGAACCACGACCTGGCCGCCTTCGGCGTGGACTTCGACGTCTACTTCCTGGAAAGCTCGCTGTACCGCGACGGCAAGGTCGAGGAGACCGTGCAGCAGCTGGTCGCCAAGGGCCACACCTACGAGGAGGGCGGCGCGCTGTGGCTGCGCACCACCACCTTCGGCGACGACAAGGACCGCGTGATGCGCAAGTCCGACGGCACGTACACCTACTTCGTGCCGGACGTGGCCTACCACCTGAGCAAGTGGCAGCGCGGCTACGAGCGCGCCATCACCGAGCTTGGCGCCGACCACCACGGCTCGCTGGCGCGCGTGCGCGCCGGCCTGCAGGCGCTGGACGTGGGCATCCCGCAGGGCTGGCCGGAGTACGTGCTGCACCAGATGGTCACGGTGATGCGCGGCGGCCAGGAGGTGAAGCTGTCCAAGCGCGCCGGCAGCTACGTGACCCTGCGCGACCTGATCGAGGAGGCCGGCCGCGATGCCACGCGCTGGTTCCTGATCGCGCGCAAGCCCGACTCGCAGCTGGTGTTCGACATCGACCTGGCGCGCCAGCAGAGCAACGACAACCCGGTCTACTACGTGCAGTACGCCCACGCCCGCGTGTGCGCGCTGTTCCGACAGGCCGCGGAGAAGGGCTACGAGTGGAACCAGAACCGCGCCCTGCAGCAGCTGGGCCTGCTGGACGACGCGGGCTCGGTCGAGCTGATGGTCGAGCTGTCGCGCTTCCCGGAGGTGGTGGAGGCCGCCGGCCAGGCGCTGGAGCCGCACCAGATCGCCCAGTACCTGCGCGAACTGGCCTATGCTTTCCACACCTGGTATGCGGCCACGCCGGTGCTGGTGGAGGACGGGGGGCTGCGCGACGCGCGCCTGGCCCTGGCCCGGGCCACCGGGCAGGTGCTCGCGAACGGACTCGGCCTGCTGGGCGTGAGCGCGCCCGAGCGGATGTAACGGAGAGGTCGGTCAATGGCGGCAAGACGAGGCAAGTCCCAGGCCCGGCGCAACGGCGGCAGCGGCCGTCCGGCGTGGGTCTGGCTGGTGGTCGGGCTGGCCATCGGCGCGGTGCTGTTCCTGGCCCTGCCCGGCACGTTCAAGCGCGACGGCGACGGCTTCGTGCGCTTCGGCCCGCGCGCCGACCCCGACGCCGAACCGCCGCCGGTGGCCGACACCGAGGCCATCGCCGACCTGCCGGCGCCCGCGCCGGCCGAGCCGGAACGCCCGCAGTACGACTTCTACACCGTGCTGCCCGGCAACGAGGTGCGCATGAGCGACGCCGAACTGGCCGCCAGCGCGCGCGAGGAGCAGGCCCGCCGCGAGCAGGAAGAGGCCCGTCGCGCCCGCGACGCGCTGGAGGGCCGCACTCCGATGCCGGTGCCGGTGGCGCCCGCGCCGGAGGCGGGCCAGGAAGCGGTGGCGTCCGCCGCCGCGCCGGCCGCGCCCGCGCCCGCCCCTGCCGGCGAGGCCCGCTACCTGCTCCAGGCCGGCGCCTTCGGCGCCTCCGCGGACGCCGAGCAGGTCAAGGCGCGCATCGCCATGCTCGGCCTGAGCGCGCGCGTGGAATCCGGCCAGGCCAACGGCCGCACCGTGTACCGCGTGCGCATGGGGCCGTACAGCAGCGCCAGCGAGCTGGCCGAGGCCAAGCAGCGCCTGGCCGACGGCGGCCTGCCCGCGGTGGCCATCAAGGTCCAGTGACCGCCCGCCCGGGCCGGCGTTCCCCTTCCCGCCCCCTTCCCGCATCAGGAGCCCGATCCGATGACCCGTACCGCCTTCATCACCGGTGCCACCTCCGGCTTCGGCCTGGCCGCCGCCCGCCGCTTCGTCGCCGGCGGCTGGAAGGTCGTGGCCACCGGCCGCCGCGGCGAGCGCCTGCAGGCGCTGGTGGACGAGCTGGGCGCGGACCGCGTGCACCCGGCGGTGTTCGACGTGCGCGACGCCGCGGCCATGGACGCCGCGCTGGCGGCGCTGCCGGAGGCCTTCGCCGGGATCGACGTGCTGGTCAACAACGCCGGCCTGGCGCTGGGCACCGCCCCGGCGCAGCAGGCCAGCCTGGAGGACTGGCGCACGATGATCGACACCAACGTCACCGCGCTGGTGACGCTGACCCACCGCCTGCTGCCGAAGCTGATCGAGCGGCGCGGCGCGATCATCAACATCAGCTCGGTGGCCGGCGTGTACCCGTACCCGGGCGGCAATGTCTACGGCGGCACCAAGGCCTTCGTCAGCCAGTTCTCGCTGAACCTGCGCAGCGACCTGCACGGCACCGGCGTGCGCGTGACCACCATCGAGCCGGGCATGGCCCACACCGAGTTCACCCTGGTGCGCACCCACGGCAACCAGGCAGCCTCGGACGCGCTGTACAGGGACGCCAACCCGATGTCGGCCGAGGACATCGCCGAGCAGATCTACTACGTGGCCACCCTGCCGCCGCACCTGAACATCAACCGCCTGGAGATCATGCCGGTCACGCAGAGCTTCGCCGGCTTCCAGGTGTTCCGCGGCTGAGGCCGCCGGCTCAGACCAGCGGCTCGTCCGACAGGTACGTGTAGCCGGTCAGGCCGGCCTCAAGGGTGGCGGCGATCGCCAGCGCCTCCTTGCGCGGCAGTCCGGCGTCGTGCACGCGCTGGGCGTAGACCGCACGCAGGTCGTCCAGGCGGTAGCCCACGTAGTCGAGCATGATGTCGGTGGTGTCGCCGCGGCGCTGCTGGGTCAGCTCGTAGCCGCCGTCCGCGGCCAGGCGCACCTCCACCGCGTCGGTGTCGCCGAACAGGTTGTGGATGTCGCCCAGGATCTCCTGGTAGGCGCCGACCATGAAGAAGCCCAGGCGGTAGCTCTCGCCGGGGCGCACCGGGTGCAGCGGCAGCGAGGCGTCCAGGCCGCCGTTCTCCACGTAGGTCTTGATGGTGCCGTCCGAGTCGCAGGTCATGTCGGCGATCACGCCGCGGCGGTCCGGCGCCTCGTCCAGGCGCTCGATCGGCACGATCGGGAACACCTGGTCAATGGCCCACACGTCGGGGACCGACTCGAACACGCTGAAGTTGACGAAGTACTTGTCCACCAGGCGCTCGTTGAGCTCGTCCAGCGCGGCGCGGTGGGCGCGCTCGCTGATGTCCAGGCGCGCGCGCACGCCGTTGAGCACCGCATAGAACAGGTCGTCCACCCGCGCCCGCTGCGGCAGGTCGATCTGGCCCAGGGTGTAGGCGGCCAGGCCCTCGGCGTGGAAGTGCTGGGCCTCGTGGAACAGCTCCAGCGGCGGGCGCCGGTCCAGGTCCGCGTGCAGCTCGCGCAGGTGGCGGATCACCGCCGGCTCGTCGTCGTGCGGGTCGGGCACGCGGCCCTCCGGCGCCTTCTCCACCTCGGTGACGTTGGCCACCAGCACCGCGTGGTGCGCGGTCATGGCCCTCCCGCACTCGGTGACGATGCGCGGGGGCGGCAGGCCCTGCTCGGCGCACACGTCGGCCAGCGGCAGGACGATGTTGGTGGCGTACTGCACCAGGCCGTAGTTGATCGAACAGTAGCTGCGCGAGCGGGTGCCCTCGTAGTCCACGCCCAGGCCGCCGCCCACGTCCATGTAGCGGATGCGCGCGCCCAGGCGCGACAGCTCGCTGAAGTAGCGCACCGCCTCGCGCATGCCGTTGGCGATGTCGCGCACGTTGGAGATCTGCGAGCCCATGTGGAAGTGCAGCAGCTGCAGGCAGTGGCCCATGCCGGTGTCGCGCAGGGTCTTCCACAGGTCCAGCAGCTGGCGCGGGGACAGGCCGAACTTGGCCTTGTCGCCGCCGCTGTTCTGCCACTTGCCGGCACCCAGGCTGGCCAGGCGCATGCGCACGCCCAGGCCCGGCTCCACGCCCAGCGCGCGCGCCTCCTCCATCACCAGGCGCAGCTCGGAGGGCTTCTCGATGACGATGAAGGTCTCCAGGCCCAGCTTGCGCCCGATCAGCGCCAGGCGGATGTACTCGCGGTCCTTGTAGCCGTTGCACACCACCAGGCCGCCCGGGCGCGAGAGCGCCAGCACCGCCATCAGCTCCGGCTTGCTGCCGGCTTCCAGGCCGAAGCCCTCGCCGGCGTGCGCGGCCAGGGTGCCGGCCACGCCGCGGTGCTGGTTGACCTTGATCGGGTAGACCGCGGTGTAGCCGCCGCGGTAGCCGGTCTCGGCCATGGCCGTGGCGAAGGCGTCCTGGAGCCGGCCGAGGCGGTCGCCGAGGATGTCCGGGAAGCGCAGCAGCAGCGGCAGCTTCATGCCGCGCGCGCGGGCGTCCTCGACCAGCCGCGGCAGCGCCAGGCGCGGGCCGCCGGGGCCGCGCGGCAGCACCTGCATCGCGCCGTCGGCCACGTCGAAGTAACCGTCGGACCAGTACGGGATGGACCAGGTGGCGCGGGCGCGGTCGACGGACCAGTCGCTCATCGGGCGGGGCTCGGCTCGGGAAAAGGAGGCGCATTCTACCGCTGCCGCGGCCCCCGCTCCGTTACAATGCGCGCCTTTTCCCCACGGGCCCCGCCACCGCCGCCGCGGCCGGCGCCCGCCCGCCCCACGAGGACCGCCATGAGCACCCAGGACAACTGGTACATCGAGCATTTCGGGCCGACCGGTTCGGCCATCGGCTACCGGATCGAGGCCAAGCTCGACGAGGTGCAGTCGCCGTTCCAGAAGATCGAGATCTACAGGACCACCGACTGGGGCAACCTGATGCTGATCGACGGCGCGGTGATGCTCACCAGCCGCGACAACTTCCTGTACCACGAGATGATCAGCCACCCGGCGCTGTTCACCCATCCGGAGCCGAAGCGGGTGGTGATCATCGGCGGCGGCGACTGCGGCACCCTGCGCGAGGTGCTCAAGCACCCGGGCGTGGCCAGCGCGACCCAGTGCGACATCGACGAGCAGGTCACGCGCATGGCCGAGAAGTACTTCCCGGAGCTGTGCGAATCCAATGCGGACCCGCGTGCCGAGCTGCTGTTCGACGACGGCGTGGCCTACATGGCCAACTGCCCGGCCGGCAGCGTGGACGTGGTGATCGTGGACTCCACCGACCCGGTCGGCCCGGCCGAGGGCCTGTTCAACAAGGCCTTCTACGCCAGCTGCTTCCGCGCCCTGAAGGACGACGGCATCCTGGTCCAGCAGAGCGAGTCGCCGCTGGCGCAGCTGGAGCTGATCCGCGCCATGCGCGCGGAGATGGCCAAGGCCGGCTTTTCCAGCTTCAAGACCCTGCCGTTCCCGCAGCCGTGCTACCCGACCGGCTGGTGGAGCGTGACCCTCGCGCGCAAGGGCCGGGACTTCGGCTTCCGCGAGGCCGCGGCCGAGGCCAAGCCGTTCGCCACCCGCTACTACACCGCCGCCCTGCACCGGGGCGCGCTGGCGACCCCGCCGTTCATGGCCGAGGCCCTGGAAGGCGCCCGAGGCTGAACGGCAGCCCACCGGCGGGACCTTCCCGGACGCCCCGCACAGGCCCTGTTTAACAGCCCGTTAGGAGAATGTTATCGCCCCTGCAACGCAGTGGGCGATCGCCGGGGTTTTCCGCGCGCCGGCGCGGGCCTAGGCTCCCCCTCCCCCACAGCCGACCGCCGTCCTGCGGGACGGCGCCCCCAAGCCGATGAACACGCTGTCGCTGCCGGTGCGCATGCCGGCCCAAGACGCCACCACGCGCGTGCTCAAGCGAGGCGAGCGCCTGCTCGAGCCGGACGTGTACCTGCTGCCCATGCACGGCGTGCCGGCCGTGGTGAAGGACTACGGCCGCTACCGCCGCACCCCGCTGGCGCCGCTGGCGCGCATGCTGGTGCGCCGCGAGGCACGCACCCTGCGCCGCCTGCGCGGCTGGCGGCACGCGCCGCGGCTGATGGGCCGCGTCGGCGGGCTGGCCCTGGCCATGGAGTTCGTGCCCGGCCGGCCGCTGTCCGAAGGCCAGGTGGACGACGGCACCCTCCGCCGCCTGCGCGGCGCGCTGGCCGGCCTGCACGCCCACGGCTACACCCACAACGACCTGCATCCGGCCAACGTGCTGGTGGACGGCGAGCGCGTGGTCCTGCTGGACTACACCGCCGCGCTGCGGGTACCGCGCTGGCTGCGCCACGCCCCGCTGCTGCGCGAGCTGCGCCGCAGCGACCTGGCCAACGTGCTGAAGATCGAGCAGCGCATCACCGGCCGCGCCCTGGCCGGCCGCCACGCCTCGGTGGTGGCCGCGCCGCGCTGGGTGACCGCGGTGCGCGACGCCTGGAAGCGCTTCTACCACCGCTTCAAGGGCCGCACCGCCTGACCCGGGCCAGGCGCGGCCCGCGGGTGCGCCGCCTCACAGCGCGTCGGCGTCCAGCTCGCCGGTGCGGATGCGCACCACCCGGCCCAGGTCGTACACGAACACCTTGCCGTCGCCGATCTTGCCGGTGGCCGCCGCCTTGACGATGGCCTCGACCACGTCCTCGACCTGCTCGTCGGTGACCGCGACCTCGATCTTCACCTTGGGCAGGAAGTCCACGACGTACTCGGCACCGCGGTAGAGCTCGGTGTGGCCCTTCTGCCGGCCGAAGCCCTTGACCTCGGTGACGGTGATGCCGGCGATGCCGATGCTGGCCAGCGCCTCGCGCACGTCGTCCAGCTTGAACGGCTTGATCACGGCCATGACCATCTTCATTCCGGCACTCTCCCACGGATGCAGACCGGAAAAGGATACCGTGCGGCGCTTGCCACGCGGATGCGCCTTCCGGTCCAATGAGGCCCCGCGCTCGGAGATTTCCGACGGCGCCCAGCCCGGCGGCCCGATGCCGCGCCCCGCGCCTCCGGCGCACACTGTCTGTCCACCGGAGGATCCCATGATCGACCCCAAGCACATCGACGACCTGGCCCGCCGCCTCGGCGAGCTGCTGCCGCCGGGCCTGCGCGAGTCGGGCGAGGAACTGCAGGCCGGTTTCCGCGGCGTGCTGCAGGCCGGGCTGGCGCGGCTGGACCTGGTGACCCGCGAGGAGTTCGACGTCCAGCGTGCGGTGCTGCTGCGCACCCGCGAGAAGCTGGAGGCGCTGGAACGGACGGTGGAGGCGCTGGAAGCGCGGCTGCGCGGTTCCGGCGACGCCGCCCCGCACTGACGCCCGGGCCATGGGCCTGGCGCTGGTGCACAGCCGCGCCCGTGCCGGCATCCACGCCCCGCCCGTGCAGGTGGAGGTCCACCTGTCCGGCGGCCTGCCCTCCACCCAGATCGTCGGCCTGCCGGCCGCGGCGGTACGCGAAGCGCGCGACCGGGTGCGCGCGGCGATCCTCTGCGCCCATTTCGTCTACCCGCAGCGGCGCATCACCATCAACCTGGCGCCGGCCGACCTGCCCAAGGACGGCGGCCGCTTCGACCTGCCCATCGCCCTGGGCATCCTGGCCGCCAGCGGCCAGATCGAGCGCGACGCCCTGGCCGATTGCGAGTTCCTCGGCGAGCTGGGCCTGACCGGCGAACTGCGCCCGGTGGACGGCGTGCTGCCGGCCGCCGTGGCCGCGGCGCGCGCCGGCCGCCGCCTGGTGGTGCCGGCCGCCAGCGGCGCCGAGGCGGCACTGGTGCGCGGGGCGGAGACCTACACCGCGCGCACCCTGCTGGAGGCCTGCGCCGGGCTGCGCGGCCAGGCGCTGCCACGCGCCGTGGCCGCCCCCGCCGCAGCCGCCGCGGCGGTGCCGGACATGGCCGACGTGCGCGGCCAGGCGCAGGCGCGACGGGCGCTGGAGATCGCCGCCGCCGGCGGCCACCACCTGCTGATGTGCGGCCCGCCCGGCTGCGGCAAGACCCTGCTGGCCTCGCGCCTGCCCGGCCTGCTGCCGGAGGCCAGCGAGGAGGAGGCGCTGGAGACCGCCGCGGTGGCCTCGGTCAGCGGCCGCGGCGTGGACCCGGCGCGCTGGCGCCAGCGCCCCTGGCGCGCACCGCACCACGGCGCCAGCGCCGTGGCCCTGGCCGGTGGCGGCAGCCCGCCGCGCCCGGGCGAGATCTCGCTGGCGCACAACGGCGTGCTGTTCCTGGACGAGCTGCCGGAATGGAGCCGCGCCGCCCTGGAGGTGCTGCGCGAGCCGCTGGAGTCCGGCCGCATCACCGTCTCCCGCGCCGGACGCAGCGTCGAGTTTCCGGCCCGCTTCCAGCTGGTGGCGGCGATGAACCCCTGCCCGTGCGGCTGGGCCGGCGATCCGTCCGGCCGCTGCCGCTGCACCCCGGACATGGTCCGCCGCTACCGCGACCGCATCTCCGGGCCGCTGCTGGACCGCATCGACCTGCACCTGCACATGGCGCGGCTGCCGCCGGCGGCGTTGCGCCCGGACGCCCCGCCCGGCGAACCCAGCGCCGCCATCCGCGCCCGGGTGGAGGCGGCACGCGCCCGCCAGCAGGCCCGTGGCGCCCTCAACGCCCATCTGGACACGGCCGCGCTGGCCCGGCATTGCCGCCTTTCCGGCGCCGACCAGACGCTGCTGGAAAAGGCCGTCGAACGCCTGCGCCTGACCGCGCGCGGCCTGCACCGCGCCCTGCGCGTGGCCCGCACCATCGCCGACCTGGAGGGCAGCGAGGCCATCGCCACCGCGCACCTTGCCGAGGCGCTGGGCTACCGCGTGCCGGACCCGGCCGGCGAAGGCTGAAGGCACCCGCGGCAACGGCCGCGCCTCACGGCTCCCAGACGGCGCCCTGCGGGTCCAGTTCCATGGTCTCCATGACCGGAGCGCGCCAGCCGAATCCGCAGATGGCCAGCACGCCCTCGTTCATGGGATCCAGGCCAAACACCGCGTCCAGACATGCCTCGTTGATCGCGCAGGTCACGTAGGCCGCAAGCCCTGCCTCGGTGGCGGACAGGTACAGCGTCTGTGACAAGTGGCCGGCCTCCATCACCACCGCACGGTAAGCCTTGGCGTGGTGGCGGTATTTCCAGAAGTTGCGCGCATAGCGTGGTGCCATCGCCGCCAGTACATGCGCACCGGCAAACCATGTCTGGCCGGCCAAAGCCCGCAGCACCAATCCATCCAGCGGTTCTTCCGGATCGGGGAGCCGACGCAGCACATGTGACACCGGATCGTAGTGGTACAGCCCACTGTCCAGTCCATCGACCCTGCGCACGATCAGGTAGGCCTCCACCGGATGCAGGCCACCTCCGGACGGGCTGTTCTTCTTGAGGAACACGGTGTCCGTGGTCACGCGGACCTGCCCCTGCGCGGCAAACACGCGGTGCAGCACCTGCGACAGCAGGGACAGGGGGAGCGGGCGTGCCTGGTCGAAGTTGCGGCAGGTGACCCGGCGCCGCAGAAGCCGGTCGAAGGACGTCTCCGCCGGGGGCGGCAGCGGCACCGCATCGCCCGCGTGCGGAGGGACGATACGCTCCGGCGGGGGCGGCCCCAGCAACCTCCGCAACTGCGTGGCCGTTTCCGTGCCGGCCTGGCGCATTGCCACGGTGGTGTCCACATCGCTCCAACGGGTCAGACCGTGGGCCAGCGCCGCCATGGGATGCCACCAGGTCGCGCGCAGCGCCTCGTCACGCGCCCGCATGTGCGCGTGTCCGGGGGCGTCACTGATGGCCAGTCCCACCTCCAGCAGGGCCGGGAGCACCTGGCGGACGGGCTCCGGCAGCACATCGGCCTCGACCCAGCGCTCCGGGCTGAGCTCGGCCAGCGCATCACGCGCCGCGGCATCAACCTCGACCTCCCGGCCCAGGTGCGGCGCCAGTGCCAGCCAGCGGCGGCGGTGCGCCACGCCGTCACCACCGGCCAACAGCCCTTCGAGGTCGAAGACGGCCTCTTCCCGCGGCTCGAAACAGACCACCTTGCAGCGACGCACGCGCATTCGCGCCCCCCCAAAACCCGTTTGCTCCTGTAAGCTCCCCCAGCCACGCTGGCAAGGGGGAATCGCCATGTCGAACCAGAATCCCGGGGGCCGACCGGCCCCGCTCACGCCCGAGGTTGCCGATCGCCTTCTGGAACTGCTGGCCAGCGACGACCAGTTCCGCGACCTGTTTGCCCGGGACCCGGCCGCTGCCCTGATCCAGGCCGGGCATCAGGCCAATGCCGACGACCTGGCCACGCTGAAGCGCCAGCTGAAGGTGCGGCAGCTTGCGCCCAAGGAGGCCATCGCGGCCGCGCGTGATGAAATACGGGCCTCGCTCACCTCGGCCCTGGCCATGCAGCCGATCCAGCTGGATACCGGCGCTGCGGACTAGGGGACAGCCGCGGCCGCCAGTACCCGCGCGGGCGGCGAGCGCATCCGTTCGCCGACGCGCGGCGCCTGTTCCGGGTCCTCCAGATCCCGGGCATTGAGCGCGGCCAGCCGCGCATCAACCACGTTCATGGCCTGCTGGCACCAGGCGCATCCGTATTCGGCATACGCCAGGGCGCGATTCCTGGCAAGCCAGCCGGCCTGGGCGGCGGCGGCTTTGACGTCACCCAGGGCCAGATGGGCCTCCATCCTCGCCACGTAGGCCTGCATTGGCTCGGTGCCGTCCTTGATGGTGTCCAGTGCCGCCAGTGCTTTCTCCGCTTGGCCGTCCAGCAGCGCCAACCGCGCATGGACGACCGCCAGCAGCGCATTCACCGGCTGCACCGCGGCCAGTTTCGGCCGGGCTTCGATCACCTCCAGCACGCGCCGCGCTGGCCCCCGCTGGCCCATGCGCAACCCGAGGATGGCACCGTACAGTGCCAGCGCTGCATCGTCGCGCTGGTCCATTGCATTGTCCGGGCGGACCACGGCTGCCAGTGCGGCCTCCACAATCTCGTCCACTCCTTTCCGCGCGGCGGCATGGTCACCCAGCGCCCACGCCACCACTGCTCCCGGCATCAGACTCTGGCGCGCACGCGGCCCATCAGCCGACGCACGGGTTCGCACGCGCGCGGCCTCCATCCGGGCGGCATCCCACTTCCGCTGGTCCAGATAGATCGAAACCCGTTCGAACAGGGTCTGCTTGAGCTGCCCATCCGCGGGCCACGCCGCTTCGGCCGCCTCGAAGTCGTCACCCAGCGCATGCCAGACCGCGAGCCATGCCTGTGCCGTTGCCACCCCGCGCCGGCTGGCCGCCACAAGCGCATCGTATGAAGCCTTGCGTTCGCCCAGAACCATCTGCACCCGGCCCAGCAGCTCCATCGACAGGGGCGCGAACTCGCTCTGCGGCGCCGCCGCGCGGACGGCATACGGCAACGCCTCGGCATGCTGGTTCCGCACCTCGAGCGCATAGGCCACATTGGCATGGGCCTGGAAGAAGTCCGGGTAGGCCCGCGCCACAAGCATCCAGGCATCCGCGGCCCGCCCAGGATCATCCACCTGTACACCCCACGCATCCAGGTACATCTGCTCGCGGCTGGCCAGGCCGTCGCGCAGGGCCTGGGCGCGGCGCAGGTGCGGCACACCCCGGGGAAGCTGGTCGAGCGCGTTGTACGCCCGCATGAGGCCGATGTGGGCCAGTGCGAAGTCCGGATCCAGCTCTATCGCGCGCCGGTACGAATCCGCCGCCTGGACGAAATTGCCCTGCGCGTACGCCTCCTGCCCAAGTGCATAGGCATGGAGGGCATCCAGGCTCGCCGTCGCCACCCGGGGAAGCGGTTTGAAGTCCCGGGCCTGCGATCGGCGCGTCTCGCCCAGCCGCTCACGCAGGTCCGAAGCCACCTTGTCCACCGAGGCCAGGACCGAATCCAGTCCATCCCCGGCCGCCGACGCCGCGTACAGCACCTCCCGGGTGCGCGGCTCCACCAGCTCCAGTGTCACGTGCACGCGCCCTCCCACCTCTGATACCGTCGGCAGGATCACCCCCCACGCACCGTCGCGGATTGCGATCTCGGCGGCGAGGTCACGGTCGATTGGCGTGTCCGGGGACTTGCGCATGCGTGCCAGCGTGTCGCGCACCTTCTGGTCGGACAGCACATTGACATGACGCGACTGCCCTAGGCTCAGGCGCAGGGCCTGCTCCACCGATTTGTCCAGGACCGGGCGGCCGGTGGTGTTGTGCAGGTCGCCCAGCACCACCCAGCTGCGCTCGGCGAAGGCGATGGCCGGTTCGGGCCGGGTCAGCAGCCAGGCCGCGATGCCCAGCGCCACCGCGGCCAGCACCTGCACGGCGAGCATGGCCGGACGCCGCCACAGCGGGACGTCGCGCCAGGCCTTGGCCGCGGCCGGCCGGGGCGCCTTGAGCGGGGCCTGGCCGGCCTCGCCCACCTCGTGCACTTCCAAGGGGGCGGGCACTCCCTTCAGGCGCCAGCGGCCGTGGCTCTTCCACACCAGGCGCCCCGCGAGCTCCGCGCCCAGCTCGCCCGCCGCGCGGCGGGCCATGGCCTCGGCGGTGGGCGAGAGCAGGATCTGGCCCGGGCGGGCCATGGCCATCAGGCGCGCGGCCACCGGCTTGGCCAGGCCTTCGGCCTCCACCGGCTTGGCGCCATCGCGCACGGCCGCCTCGTCGTTGGTCCAGAACACCACCTCGCCCACGTGCAGGCCGGCGCGCGCGGCCAGCTGCACGCCGTACGGCTTGCCCAGCGGCCCCAGGCCGCGCTGGTAGTCCAGGGCGAAGCCCAGGCCGTCCACCGGGCGGTCGAACAGCAGGAACAGGCCGTCGGAGCGGTCGATGAGACGGCCGCGCCAACGCTGCTGCAGCTGCAACACCAGGCGGTCGTGGTCGCGGAACAGGCGGGCGGCGGCCACGTCGCCGAGGCGTTCGATCACCGCGGTCGAATCGCACAGGTCGGTCAGCAGCAGGGTCTGCAGCCGCGGTTCGACGGCATCCTGGCGAGGCCTCTCCAGCATGCGTGGCACCCCTTCAGTCGATGGCGAGCACTCCGCCGTCCATCCAGTAGGCACAGTTTCCGCCACTGCGCTTGGCCTGGTACAGCGCCGCGTCCGCACGCGCGTACCAGTCGTTCCAGTCCTCGGCCAGGTCCACCAGGCAGGCGCCCACGCTCACCGGGCAGATGGTGGGCACGGCCTGCTGCATGCGCATCAGGTTGCGGGTGGTGCCGAGCACGAACTCGGTGTAGCGGACCACGTCCTCGGCGGTGCGGGCCGCGACCAGCAGGCAGAACTCGTCGCCGCCGAGCCGGCACGGCACGTCGTCCGGGCCGGCCACCGAGCGCAGGATGCCGGCGATGTTCTGCAGCACGCGGTCGCCCACCAGGTGGCCGTGGTCGTCGTTGATCTGCTTGAAGCGGTCGCAGTCCACCAGCAGCAGGCCCATGCTGCCACGCAGGCCCAGGCTCCGGCATTCCTGCAGGTGCAGGGTCAGGCCGCGGCGGTTGTACAGGCCGGTCAGCTCGTCGATGCGGATCAGCTCTTCGGTCTGGTTGAGCTGGTGGGTGGTGGCGTAGAGGTTCTCCAGGGCCGTCTCCAGGTCCTGGTTGCGGCGGCGCAGCTGGCGGATCAGGTCCTGCTCGTTGAGCACCACCCGGCTGATGGCGCGGCGCAGGAAGCGGGCGATCGCGGCCGGGTCGCGCTCGACCAGCCGCTCGAAGCCTTCCGGTCCCAGTTCCAGCAGGCGGCCGGGGGTGGCGGCGCGGGCGTCGGCGCTGCGGGTGTGGTCGCCGATCAGCAGCCCCAGCTCGCCGAAGAACTCGCCCGGGCCCAGCCGCTTGAGCGCCAGGTCGTTGCCGAAATCCAGGTCGACCTGGCCCTCCAGCAGCACGTACATGAGCCGCCCCGGATCGCCGCGGCGGAACAGGCGCTCGCCCTCGGCCATGGCCCGTTCCCGGCCCACGGCGGCAAAAAGCTCCATTTCGGACGCAGACAGGCACGTACCGGCGCCGGTGGGCGCCGTGCCGTGCTCCCCCTGGCGGGTGGTCTGCGCTACGCCGTCCCTCGGCATCCAGCGGCTCCCACGACCCGGTCCCCTGCCCGGAAACCGGCAGCATACCATCCCGGCCCCGGGAGTGGCCCGGGCCCGGCCGCCCTCCCCCAAGGGCGACCGGACCCGGGCCGGTTGCTCAGGCCGCGGCGCGGTCGCGGAACTGGGCCTCCTCGGTGGACCCGGCCAGCGCCGTGGTCGAGGACTGGCCCTGCTGGATGGCCTGGGTCACCGCGTCGAAGTAACCGGTGCCCACCTCGCGCTGGTGGCGCACGGCGGTGAAGCCCAGCCTGGTGGCCTCGAATTCGGCCTCCTGCAGCTCGACGAAGGCGCTCATCTGGCGGCGGGCGTAGCCGTAGGCCAGGTTGAACATCGAGTAGTTCAGGGCGTGGAAGCCGGCCAGGGTGATGAACTGGAACTTGTAGCCGTAGGCGGCGATCTCGCGCTGGAACCTGGCGATGGTCGCGTCGTCCAGGTTCTTCTTCCAGTTGAAGCTCGGCGAGCAGTTGTAGGCCAGCAGCTTGCCCGGGTACCTGGCGTGGATGGCCTCGGCGAACTTGCGGGCGAACTCCAGGTCCGGGGTGCCGGTCTCGCACCAGATCAGGTCGGCGTACGGGGCGTAGGCCAGGCCGCGGCTGATGGCCTGCTCCAGGCCGTTGCGGGTGCGGAAGTACCCCTCCACGGTGCGCTCGCCGGTGCAGAACGGGCGGTCGTTCTCGTCGATGTCCGAGGTGAGCAGGGCGGCGGCCTCGGCGTCGGTGCGCGCGATCAGCACGGTCGGCACGCCCATCACGTCGGCGGCCAGGCGCGCGGCGTTGAGCTTGTCGATGGCCTCGCGGGTGGGCACCAGCACCTTGCCGCCCAGGTGGCCGCACTTCTTGGCCGAGGCCAGCTGGTCCTCGAAGTGCACGCCGGCCGCACCGGCCTCGATCATCGCCTTCATCAGCTCGAAGGCGTTGAGCACGCCCCCGAAACCGGCCTCCGCGTCGGCCACGATCGGCTGCAGGAAGTCGATGCTGTCGTCGCCCTCGGCGTGGTGCAGCTGGTCGGCGCGCAGCAGGGTGTTGTTGATGCGCTTGACCACCGCCGGCACCGAGTCGGCCGGGTACAGCGACTGGTCCGGATACATCTGCCCGGCCAGGTTGGCGTCGGCGGCCACCTGCCAGCCGGACAGGTAGATCGCCTTGAGCCCCGCCTTGACCTGCTGCATGGCCTGGTTGCCGGTCAGGGCGCCCAGCGCGTTGACGAAGTCCATCTCGTGCAGGTAGCGCCACAGCTTCTCGGCGGTGATGCGGGCGATGGAGTGCTCCACCGGGATGGTGCCGCGCAGGCGCACCACGTCCTCGGCGGTGTAGTTGCGGCGGATGCCGGCCCAGCGCGGGTCGGTCTCCCACTCGTGGCGGATCTGTTCGGCGGTCTTCAGCGTGGTCATGGCAGGTCTCCGTGGAAAGGGGGCGATGCCGGACGGCCCGGCGGCGGGTGGGATCAGTCGATGCGCGCGTACGCCGGCAGGGTCAGGAACTCGACCAGCTGGCAGGCGCGGGTCAGCTCGTCGAGCAGGGCGATGGCCTCGGGGATGCGTGCCGCGCCCGGCAGGTTCCCGGCGCTGCCCAGGCGCACCGGCAGCGCGGCCAGGGTGCGCTCGAACAGGGCGAAGTCGATCGGCGCGCCGTCGGCCAGGAACAGCGGGCTGCCGGCGTGGTGGCGGCCGCGCGGGTCGGAGTGGTGCAGCCACTGCCACAGCTGGGCGCGCGCGATCTCGGCGGTGGCCGCGTCCTCCATCAGGTGGTGGATCGGCACGCAGCCGTTGCCGTCCAGCCACGCGGCCAGATAGCGCACGCACACCTCGACGTTGTTCTCGAAGCCGGCGCGGGTGATGGTGCCCGGCGGGGTGCGGACCAGGTCGTCGCGGCCGACCTGCACGTCCTCGCGCAGCACGTGGTGCTGGTTGGGCGTGGGCATGTGCGCGTCGAACACCTCGCGTGCCACCGGCACCAGCGCCGGGTGTGCCACCCAGGTGCCGTCGTGGCCGGCGGTGACCTCGCGCAGCTTGTCGGCACGCACCCGCGCCAGGGCCTGCTCGTTGGCCTCCGGGTCGTCCTTGATCGGGATCTGCGCGGCCATGCCGCCCATGGCGTGGGCGCCGCGGCGGTGGCAGGTGCGGATCAGCAGCTCCGAGTAGGCCTTCAGGAACGGCTGGGTCATGGTCACCTGCCCGCGCTCGGGCAGCACCCGCGAGGGGTGGGCGCGGAAGGTCTTCAGGTAGGAGAAGATGTAGTCCCAGCGGCCGCAGTTCAGGCCGGCGATGCGGTCGCGCAGGGCGTACAGGATCTCGTCCATCTCGAAGGCCGCCGGCAGCGTCTCGATCAGCACGGTGACCTTCATCTGCCCGTGCGGCAGGCCCAGGAAGGCCTCCACGTGCGACAGGGCGGCCTCCCACAGCTCGGCCTCCTCCATGCACTGCAGCTTGGGCAGGTAGAAGTACGGGCCGCGGTCCTTCCCGGCCAGGGCGCGGGCGTTGTGCCAGGCGAACACGGCCATGTCGAACAGGCCGCCGGACATCGGCTCGCCGTCGATGCGCACGTGCTTCTCGTCCAGGTGCCAGCCGCGCGGGCGCACGATCAGCACGGCCTGCTCCTCGAACGGGCGCAGCCGGTACTGCTTGCCGTTGGCGCCCTCGAAGGCCAGGGTGCCGGCGACCGCGGCGGCCAGGGCGCGCTGGCCGGTCAGCAGGTTGCGCCAGGTCGGCGAGGTCGCGTCCTCGAAGTCGGCCATGTAGCAGTTGGCGCCGGAGTTGAGCGCGTTGATCACCGTCTTCGGGTCGGTCGGCCCGGTGATCTCGACGCGGCGGTCCTGCAGGGCGGCCGGGATCGGCGCGACCTTCCAGTCGCCGGCGCGGATGTGCGCGGTGTCCTGGCGGAAGTCGGGCAGGCCACCGGCGTCGTAGAAGGCCTGGCGCTCGCGGCGGGCGGCCAGGCGCTCGCGGCGGCCCGGCTCGATGGCCCGGTGCAGGGACACCAGCAGCCCCAGCAGCGGCGCCGGCAGGACCTGCTCCTGGCCGGCCACCCGCTCGGTGAGGGTCAGGCCCGCGGCGCGCGACGCGGCGGTACGGGGCGGCTGGACGGGACGGCCCGGAATGGCGGCGGCGGTAGCGGACATGGTGGACTCCTGTGCTCCGTGTGGGAGTCCAACGTGCTGCACCGCGTCGTATTTGACAAAGCAGTTTTGTCAATGTGATACATAAGTTGAACTCATACGCAGCTGCAACCACCCGTGGCGCCGCACACAAGTCCGCGTTTTTCCTACAAATCCGACCGTCTCAAGCCGCTGCGGGCGTTCTGCCAGACGGTCCGCCTGGGCTCGGTTTCGCGCGCCGCCCACGCCCTGTTCGTCAGCCAGCCGGCCATCACCCTGCAGCTGCAGGCCCTGGAACGCGAGCTGGGCGTGCGGCTGCTGGAACGCACCGGCCGACGCCTGACCCCGACCCGGGAAGGGGAGCTGCTGTACGAGATGGCACAGCCTCTGGTGGAGCAGCTGGACGGCCTGGAGGCGGCCTTCCGCGACCGCCTGCGCGGCCTGGACGCCGGTGAGCTGCGCATCGCCGCCAACAGCTCGACCATCCTCTACCTGCTGCCGCGGATCGTGGAGCAGTTCCGCGCCCGCCACCCGGACGTGCGCCTGACCCTGCACAACGTGGTGACCGACGACGGCACCGAGATGCTGCGCGCCGACGCGGTGGACCTGGTGGTGGGCACCCTGGTGGACGTGCCGGCCGACCTCAGCTACGAGCCGGCCTACCGCTTCGAGCAGATGCTGATCACCCCGCCCGGGCACCCTCTGGCCGGCCAGCCGGAGCTGTCCCTGCACGACCTGGCCCCGCATCCGCTGATCCTGCCGCCGCAGCGCCAGGTGACCTGGCGGCTGGTGGACCTGGTCCTGCAGCAGAACCGGGTGCCCTACACGGTGGCGCTGGAGGTCAGTGGCTGGGACGTGATCAAGCAGTACGTGGCCATGGGCATGGGCATCTCCATCGTGCCCTCGATCTGCCTGACCGAGGCCGACCACGGCCGCCTGGCGGCGCGCTCGCTGGCCGCCTTCTTCCCGGCCCGCACCTACGGCGTGGTGGTGCGCAAGGGCCGCCTGCTGTCACCGCAGGCACGCGCCTTCGTGGCGCTGATCAAGCCGGACCTGCTCGCCCCGCGCGAGTACGACGAGAGCGGCCACTCGGAGCGCTGAACGCCCCGCCCGGCCTTCAGCCGGCGGCGGTTTCCGGCGGCGGCAGGGTGCCGCGGTTCTTGCCCATCCATGGCCGGTACCAGGCGCGGATGGCCTCCATGTCGGCCTGCATGTCGCCGGTGGTGTGGAACAGCGGGCCGATGCCGATCACCTTCTCCGGGTAGTGGAAGTAGGTCATCAGCACCGGCACACCGGCCCCCTCGGCGATTTTCCAGAAGCCGGCCTTCCACTCCCTGACCGGGCTGCGCGTGCCCTCCGGGGCCAGCGCGAACCACATCCGCGGCGAGTTGCGGATCAGCTCCACCGCCTGCTCCACCACACCCTGCGGACGGCTGCGGTCCACCGGGATCACGCCCAGCCGCCGCAGCAGCGCCGACAGCGGCCACCAGAACAGCTGCGCCTTGCCCAGCACGCGGATCTCTACGCCCAGGGCGATCTTGGCCGCCATGCCCCACACCCCGTCCCAGTTGGACGAGTGCGGCGCCACGATCAGCACCAGCTTGGGGATGTCGGGGAAGGTGCCGACCACACGCCAGCCGCCCAGGCACAGCACGGTGCGGCCGAGCCAGCGGGTGAAACGGTTGGGCCGCACCTGCGGCATGTTCGCCGGCGTGGCTGGCAGCAGCGGTTCGTGTCCTGCCATGCGTTCAGTCCCAGTCGCGGGTGCGGCGTTCGCGCTTGACCTGGCCGCGTTCGCGCTTCTCCTGCAGCCGGCGGCGACGGGAGGCCAGGGTCGGTCGGGTGGCGATGCGCCGCTTCGGCACGGCCAGGCCGGCGGCGATGAACGCCGCCAGGCGCTCGCGCGCGTCCTGCCGGTTGCGCTCCTGGGTGCGGAAGCGTTGCGCGTGGATCACCAGCACGCCCTCGTCGGTGACGCGGCGGTCGCGGCGTGCCAGCAGGCGCTCGCGCAACGCTTCCGGCAGCGCGGACGAGCCGGCGATGTCGAAGCGCAGCTCGACCGCGGTGGCCACCTTGTTGACGTTCTGCCCGCCGGCGCCGCTGGCGCGAACGAAGCGCTCGACGATCTCCGCTTCCGGGATCGCCAGGCCCGGGGTGATGGAGAGGGCGTCGGCAGGCATGCCCGGATTGTACGTGAGCGGCGGCGCCCGGCGCGTCAGGACGCCGCCCCCGGCAGGCGCCAGCCCAGCAGCTCCAGCGCCCGGGCGAACTCGCCGGCGGGCGGTGCCTCCACCTCCAGCTCCCGGCCCAGGTGCGGATGCGGGAAGCCCAGCTTCCAGGCGTGCAGCAGCATGCGGTGCACGCCCATCATGCGGAAATGGCGGTTGTGGCGGCCGTCGCCGTGGCTGGTGTCGCCGATCAGGTGGTGGGAGACGTGCTTGAGGTGGCGGCGGATCTGGCGGAAGCGCCCGGTCACCGGCTCGCACTCCAGCAGCGCATAGCGCGAGGTCGGGAAGCCTGCCGAGGGCAAGGGCAGTTCGGCGATGGCCAGGCGGCGGAAGCGGGTCAGCGCCGGCTTCCTCTCCGGCTTGCCGGGGCCGCCGTCGAGCGGGTGGTCCACTTCGAAGGCCTCCTCCGGCCAGCCGCGGCACACCGCCAGGTAGCGCTTGCGCAGGCGCCGCTCCATCACCGCCCGGCCCAGGGCGCTGGCGGTGTCGCGGTCGAAGGCCAGCAGCAGGCAGCCCGAGGTGGCCCGGTCCAGGCGGTGCGCCAGGTGCACCGGGCAGCCGAACTGCGCGCGCAGGCGGTCGCGGGCGAAGTCGGTCTCGCCGCCGGCCATCGCACTCTCGTGCACCATCAGCCCGGCCGGCTTGTCCACCACCGCCAGCCACTGATCCTCGTACAGCACGGGCAACCGCATGCCTGCTCCTGCAATCGATGCCGCCTGCGCGGCATCCGGAAAATTCGACGCGCCGGCGGGCGGGACGGCGCCCCCGCCCGCCGGATTCACTGCCGCCGCGGCAGCGCGGCCCACACCGCCCACAGCCCGCCCAGGCCGGCGATCCAGGCCGAGGCCGGCACGGCCAGCAGGCGCGGCCCGCCGGCGTCCAGCGCGTACAGCACCGCCGCCACCAGCAGCAGGCCGCTGCCGAGGATGGCCGCCACCCAGCGCCGCTGCATCGCCCGCAGCGTGCGCGCCAGCTCGGCCAGGTCGGCCGACTGCACCGCCACCGCGTGGCGGCCCTGCACCTGCTGCTCCAGCCAGGCGTGCAGCAGGCGCGGCATGTCCGGGGCGCGGGTCATCAGCTCCGGCAGGCGCCCGCGGAACTCGCGCAGCAGCCGGCGCGGGCTGTAGCGCTCGCGCAGGATCCTCTCCAGCACCGGCCGGGCCACCGCCCAGATGTCCAGGCGCGGGTCCAGCTGCCGGCCCAGGCCCTCGATGTTGAGCAGGGTCTTCTGCAGCAGGATCAGCTGCGGCTGCAGGGTCAGCTCGTAGCGCTGGGCGGTGCGGAACAGCTTGGCCAGCACCTCTGCCAGGGAGATCTCGCTCAGCGGGCGGGTGAAGTACGGCTCGCACACCGCGCGCGCGGCCGCCTCCAGCTCGTCGATGCGCACGCTGGCCGGCATCCAGCCAGCCTCCACGTGCAGCTCGGCGATGCGCCGGTAGTCGCGGTTGAAGATGGCCATGAAGTTCTCGGCCAGGTAGTACTGGTCCCGGGCCGAGAGCTGGCCGACGATGCCGTAGTCCAGCACCACGAAACGCGGGTCGTGGCGCCGCGCCGGATCCTCGTCCACCCAGATGTTGCCGGCGTGGGCATCGGCGTGGAAGAAGTTGTCGCGGAACACCTGGGTGTAGAACACCCGCACGCCCTTGGCCGCCAGCACACGCCGGTCGATGCCGGCCGCGTCCAGCGCCGCGATGTCGTCCGAAGGGATGCCGCGCACCCGCTCCATGGTCAGCGCGCGCTCGGAGGTGTGGGTCCAGATCACCTCCGGCACGTACAGGTCCGGCGAGTCCTGCCACAGCCGGCGCATCACGCTGGCGTTGGCACCCTCGCGCTGCAGGTCCAGCTCCGCGGCCAGGGTGGACTCGATCTCGGCCACCACCTCGTGCGGGCGGATGCGGTGGGCGCGCGGATGGGTGCGCTCGACCAGCGCCGCCAGCGAGCGCAGCAGGGCGATGTCGGCGGCGATCTGCGCCTCGATGCCCGGGCGCAGCACCTTGACCACCACCTCGCGGCCATCGTGCAGGCGCGCGGCGTGCACCTGCGCGATCGAGGCCGAGGCCAGCGGTACGGTGTCGAAGCCGGCAAAGGCCTCGGCGATCGGCCGGCCCAGCGCCTGCTCGACGATGGCGCGCGCGGCGTCGCCGTCGAACGGCGCCACCTGGTCCTGCAGCAGGGCCAGCTCCCCGGCGATGTCCGCCGGCACCAGGTCGCGGCGGGTGGAGAGGATCTGCCCGAACTTGACGAAGATCGGCCCCAGTTCCTGCAGCGCCAGGCGCAGGCGCGCCCCGCGCGGCAGCGCGGCCACGTCGGCTGCCGCGCGCGGCACGAACGGCCGGCCCAGGCGCAGCCAGCGCTCGACCGGGGTGCCGTCGAGCAGTTCGTCCAGGCGGTAGCGGATCAGCACCCGGCCGATCCGCCAGGCGCGCAGCGCGGCCCTCATGGCACGGGCTCCGCCGCCACGCGCAGCCGCGCCACGCGCGCGGCCAGGCGCTCGACATCGTCGCGCAGGGCGTCCACGTCGTCGCAGAAGGCGGCCAGTTCCTCGCCGCCGACCACGTCGCGCGATTCCTCGACCAGGAACTCGGCGCCGGCCTCGGCCAGGCGGCGGCCGGTGTGGCGCACCTCGCGCAGGGCCGCGGCGGCCGCGCGCGCCAGCTGCACGCCCGCCACCTCGCCGAAGGCCTCGACGAACGGTTGCTGCCAGTCCGGGGAGAAGCGCGAGGCCAGCTTCTGCAGCTGCTGCGCCAGCGCGGCGTCCCCGGACACGTGCAGGCGCCCCTGCGGACGCGTGCGCGCCCTGGCCAGGAAGGGCAGCTGGCCGAGCAGGCCGCCGACCGTGCCGCGCACGGCCAGGTCGGCCTCGCGCAGCGGCGGTCCGACCTGCAGGTAGCCGCCGTGCACGCCGATCTCCAGCGCCAGCGGCGGCGATTCCAGGGCCAGGGCGATGCGCCGCCCGTCCAGCGCGGACAGGGCATCGCGGGTATCCGGATCCAGGGCCACCGCCCGGTTCAACGCCGCTTCCAGGGCGCGTCCGGCCAACGGCTTGAGGGCATCGAAGGGGGTGGGCATGCGCGGCATTCTAACCGGCCGGCGCATGCCACCGGAGCGGCGATGGGGCACCGGGCGACGCGGCGGCAGCCTGCCGCGCGCCGGACCGGGTCAGACCCTGCGGCCGCGCAGCAGCGAGATCGCGCCCAGGACCAGGAACACGACGAACAGGATCCAGGCGATGTTGGTGGCGGCGCCGGCGATGCCGCTGAAACCCAGCAGCGCGGCGATCACGGCGATGACGAAGAAGACGACGGCGTAATGGAGCACGGGGGGCGTTTCCGGTGATGCCACGGCGGGCGTTGGCCGGATGTTGCGCCCCCGGCGGTCGTCGTCAGGTGACGGCCGCCCCGCCCTGCCAGGCCGCGCGCAGCCGCTCCAGCCCCTCGGCGATGGACACGCGCGGCACGTAGCCGAAGTCACGCCGCGCCGGTTCCATGCTGTACCAGTGCGGCGTGCACAGCTGCTCGGCGAGGAAGCGGGTCATCGGCGGCTCACCGGGCAGGCGCAGCAGCGGCCACAGCCGTTCGGCCACCGCGCCGATGCGGTAGGCGGTCCTGAAGGAGATGCTGCGTGTGACCGGCGGCGCGCCGGCGGCGGCCAGCAGGCGGTTGAGCAGCTCGCGCATCGGCAGCGGCTCGCCGTTGGAGATGAAATAGGCCTTGCCGGCGCAGGGCGCGCCCGGGGCCAGGTGCTCGAGCGCGTCGAAATGCGCCTGCGCGGCGTTGTCGATGTAGGTGGTGTCCACCAGGTTCTCGCCGCTGCCGACGATGCGCAGGCGCCCGGCGCGGGCGCGCTCGACCAGGCGCGGCAGCAGGTTGGCGTCGCCCGGGCCCCAGATCAGGCGCGGGCGCAGCGCCACCACCGCCAGCTCCGGGCCGTTGGCCGCCAGCGCCTCCTGCTCGGCCATGGCCTTGGTGGCCGGATAGGCAGCCAGGAAGCCCTCGCCGTAGGGCACCTGGTCCGCGCCCAGGCCTTCCACCGGCTGGGTGGCGCGGTGGGTGACGCTGGGCGTGGAGGTGTAGACCAGCCGGCGCACGCCATGCGCACGGCAGGCCTCGACCACGTTGCGGGTGCCGACCACGTTGGCCTGGAAGTAGCTGTCCCAGCTGCCCCAGGCGCCGGCCTTGGCGGCGTTGTGGATCACCGCGTCCATGCCGGCCACCGCGTGCATCACTGCATTGCGGTCGGCCAGGTCGCCGCGCACCTGGCCCACGCCCATGGCCGCCAGCGCCGGCGAATGGCTGCGCTGGAAGCTCACCACCTCGTGCCCGCGCTCGCGCAGGCCGCGGCACAGGGCCTGGCCGAGGAAGCCGCCGCCGCCGGTCACCAGGATCTTCATGCCTTGCCTCCCTTGCCGCGCGCGGCCAGCTGCGCCGCCGCCCACCCGGCCAGCTTCTCGCGGCCGATCTTGGCGTTGTGGCGGATGTCCACCGGGAAGCGCGGATGGCGCAGGATCACCTGCACGCGCGCGGTGTGTGCATGGCGCGCGCCGAGCTGGCGCAGCGCGGCCTCGATGCGGGGAAATTCGCCCTCGTCCACGCCCTCGGCCAGCTCCACGCACAGCACCGGCAGCTGGCTGCCGATGGCGCCCACGCCCACCAGCGCGGTGCGGCGCACCTGGGGATGGACGTTGAACACCGGCTCCACCTGCTCGGTGTAGAGCGGTCCGTCGGCCGCCTCCACGCGCTGGGACTTGCGCCCGCAGAACCACAGCCGGCCCGCGGCGTCGAAGTAACCCACATCGCCCATGCGGTGGACGGTGCGCTCGCTGCCGTCGGCCAGCACCTCGCGGATCTTGGCCGCGCGGGTGGCCGCCTCCCGGTTGTAGTAGGCGTCGGTGGCGGTGGGACCGGCCACGGTGATCTCGCCCACCTGCCCCGGCGGCAGCTCGCGCACGCCGGACCAGTCGGCGATGGGCTCGTCGGTGATGGCGATGATGCGCACCTGGTTGGGCGGCACCGGCCGGCCCACGCAGGTACCGGCGCCGGCCTCGGTGGCCGCGCGCGTGTCCTGCAGCTCGCGACCCTCGATCACCGCCACCGGCAGGCACTCGGTGGCCCCGTACGGCGTCCAGAACTGGGCATCCGGCGGCAGCAGCGCGCGGATCTTCTCCACCACCTCCGGCGGCACCGGGGCACCGGCGGAGGTGGCACGGCGCACCGTCGGCAGCGGCCTGCCGTACTCGGCCAGCACCCGCATCAGCGCCGGCGAGCCGAACAGCTGGGTCACGCCGAAGCGGGCGATGGCGTCGTGCAGGCGGCGCGGGTCGGCCTCGGCCGGGCGGGTCGGGTCCATGTCCGGGATCACCGAGGTCAGGCCCAGCGCCGGGTCGAACAGGGCGAAGGGCGGGAAGGTCGGCAGGTCCACGCCGCCGGCCTCGATGCCGAAGGCCCGGCGCATCAGCTCGATCTGTGCCACGAAATGGCGGTGCCGGTACACCACGCCCTTGGGCACGCCGGTGGAGCCGGAGGTGAAGGCGATGGCCGCCACCTCGTCCGGCGCGGTGTCGGCCAGCTGCGGCCCGGCACCGGCGCCGGCGCGCTCGATCGCCTCCAGGGTGGTGCCACCCCAACCCCAGCGCCGGCCCACGGTCACCAGCTTCCTGGCCGAGCGCGCCCAGCCCAGCAGCAGGCGCGCCACGTGCGCCAGCGGGATGCCGACGAAGGCCTCCGGCTCGGCCTCCTCCAGGCACTGGCGCAGCGCGCGGCGGTCGATGCCCGGGTCCACCAGCACCGGCACCGCGCCGGCCTTGAACAGGGCGAACATCAGCAGGAAGAACTCCGGCGAGGGCCGCACCATGACCACGGTGCGCACGCCGCGGCCGATGCCGTAACGCGCCAGGCCGGCGGCGATGGCATCGCTGCGCGTGTCCAGGGCGCGGTAGTCCAGGACCACGTCGTAGGGCGCCAGGCCATCGCCGCGGCGGCGGCCGGGGCAGCGGATGGCGGGCTGGTCGGGGCGTTCGGCGGCCAGCCGCGGCAGCGCGGCGGCGATGTTGCAGGGCGTGGCGGTCATCGCCCTATTGTCGCCTCTGCCGCGGCATCTTGCGCGCCCGTGGCGGCCGTGGAAAATTCCGCGCCTTCGTGTCCACTGCCGCCGCGCAAGGCCCGGTCCCCATGCATCCCTGCCTGACCTGTGGTGCCTGCTGTACCCAGTACCGCGTCGCCTTCCACTGGATGGAGTCGGACGAGGTCAGCGAAGGCGGGGTTCCGGCGGAGCTGACCCAGCGCCTGGACGCGCACCGGCTGTGCATGCAGGGCACCTACGCCCCGCCGATCCGCTGCGTGGCCCTGGACGCGGACATCGGCCGCTACTCGCGCTGCACCATCCACCCGCGCCGGCCCTCGGTATGCCGCGAGGTGGACGCCTCGTGGGAGTTCGGCGCACCCAGCTCGCAGTGCGACCGCGCCCGCATCGCCCACGGCCTGGCCCCGCTCACCCCCGCCGACTGGCGCTGGCGCGACCCGGCCGGCAACGACGACGACCGGCCCGACGACAACGGCAACAGCCCCTCCTCGCCGCCGGCCCCGCCGATCGCGGCCTGAACCCATGCGTGCCCCGCTTCCCGCCGGGGAAGGCCGGGGCCGGGGACGGGCCGGATCCCGGCGCGGGAATGCCGCCGATGCCGGCCTCCTGTCAACGGGGGGATGGTTTACAGGGGATGGGCGTCGAGGAAGGCGCGGATGGCCGGCACCAGCACCTCGTGCTTGTCCTCCAGCACGTAGTGGCCGGCGTCCTCGAAGGCGTGCACTTCCGCGCCCGGCAGGTCGGCGCGGAAGCGCTCCAGGA
>Ga0207874_1000266_pt1 | contig 78269 bp, 63 predicted proteins | sample HigsolmetaAR201D_FD_184833 | JGI IMG/M metagenome (GOLD analysis project Ga0207874, IMG submission 184833) | Ionic liquid and high solid enriched microbial communities from the Joint BioEnergy Institute, USA - AR20-1-D (SPAdes) (version 2) ...
TCCTCAGCCGTGCGCCACTCAGTGTCCGAAGACACTCCGTGCGACTTGCATGCATTAGGCACGCCGCCAGCGTTCGTCCTGAGCCAGGATCAAACTCTTCATAGTGTGATTGGAATAGCTTACCTTATCAGCAAGCTCCCGCTCACGCTTCTGCACGTTTCATCATCACGATTCAGTTGTAAAGGTGCTGCGCAAGAACACACTTCATAAACGAAGTTTTCTCAGTGCCTTGCCACTATAACACACATTTCACAGTGTGTCAAGCAACTTTTCGCTCCGTTTACCAGCGTTACCGGCAAACAAAGTTCGCTTCGTGCGATACTGTACCACATCTCGTTCGATGTGTCAAATTCGCACATCCGCTATATTTTTCACATCCGCCATATTATGACAAGATGTTGTTTCGCTCGATATCGTATCACATTTCTCTCAATGCGTCAAATATCGAACGTTGCATACACTCTTGTCAATTAGCAGCCACTTATACGCCACTAACAGACAAAATTAAGCCCCAGCACTGTAACATATCTTCCCAGAAATGTCAAGCGCTACACAAGGCGTATTTTATACATCTTCTACAATTTTACGTCAGTAGCGAGATGTTTCGGTACACTCCGCACTATACCACAGGTTTAGCAACCTGTCAAATCAGCACGTTCTCCCGATTTTTAACTCAACCAACTTTTAAATAAACACAACGCGTACTTGACAACAGCAAGTCCTTATACACTCACTTTATTGTCAAATAAACTACACCAACACACCGTTTGACGATTTTATAGAAATTCGTCGCACAGGCATCGCAGCGCGCACACACACAAGCGCAGAGAGCACAACCAGGCAAGCCTAGCCGACTGACGACGTCTCCGCAAAGTGAGGTGATTGCGACGCGTTTCGCTTTGGTTTATTGTTTAGTTTGGAATGAGTACGTCTGCCTCGCAACGGAGTGAGACGATTGTGCGATACCTATTTGCTCATCAGAGAATATATCACCGCACAGACAACGAAGTATAGCACGTCACTTACCAGGTGTCAAGGCCATTTTCGGCCATTTCTCCACGAATTTCGAACGACTTGCACACCCCAGCATTCACCTCTCCGAGCGCGCGACCCATGGTATCATACCAGCGCCCTGCCTATGCGGTACAATAGCGCCAATCTCGCCGTTATAGCATCCGCTTCTGATTCACGTACTACTCGGCATACAAGCTACGTCCCTATAAACATTCTCCATACATAGGAAAGAGGTATCTGTGTCAAACGAATCTTTGAGTGCACTGCGCGAGTTTGCAGCCGACCTCGCTTGGCAGGCCGGCAAACTGACGATGCGTTACTTCCAAACCGATTTCGTCACCGAGACGAAGGAGGACCTCTCGCCCGTCACGATCGCCGACCGCTCGTCGGAGCGCCTGATGCGCGAACTGATCGAGAAGCACTACCCGCACCACAGCATCCTCGGCGAGGAGGAGGGCGAAACCCGCCCCGGCGCGAGCTTCCGCTGGATCCTCGACCCGATCGACGGCACCAAGACGTTCGTGCGGGGCGTGCCGATGTACGCGGTGTTGGTCGGCCTCGAACGCGAAGGCGTGCCCGTGGTCGGCGCGATCAACCTGCCGGGTACGGGCGAGCTGCTGAGCGCCGCACAGGGCCAGGGCTGCACGTGGAACGGTCGCCGAGCGCGCGTCTCGTCGGTGAGCACGCTGAGCGAGTCGTTGCTGCTCTGCACCGATGCCGAGAGTATGGAGAAGTACGGGCGCGACGCCGCCTACCGCCGTTTGGTCGCCGCCACTAAGATGCAGCGCAGTTGGGGCGATGCCTACGGCTATGTGCTGGTCGCCACGGGCCGCGCCGAGGTGATGCTCGACCCCATTATGAGTATTTGGGACTGTGCGCCATTGCTGCCCATTCTGCAGGAGGCCGGTGGCACGTTCACCGATTGGAACGGCACACCCACTATTCAGGCATCTGAGGGTATGGCAACCAATGGCTTAGTGCTCAATGAGGTGCTCGCACTGGTGAGCGAGAAACAATAAACTATTGATGACAAGTGATTGTTGTCTCGTTAAAGGAGCCTCCCATGAACACACGATTGGCTACAACTGAAGATGCAGCCGCTCTGGCTGAGCTATTCACGGCGTTCAACCAACCGTATCCTGGCACTCCTGTGACGACCGAGCAGATCATTACGCGGCTCAAAGCCTGCCAAGGCATAGAGACAACAGTCATCGTCGAGATCGATAAACAGATCGTCGGTTTCGCCTGCCTGCGGCTGGTGCCGTACATGTCTGGCGATGAGATGTATGCCGAATTGACCGACCTGTTCGTGGCTGAGCCGTATCGGCGGCGCGGCGCGGGCCAAGCGTTGATGATGCATATCGAAATGCTGGCACAGACGGGTGGCGCGAAAGATCTCATCTTGCTGACCGGGCACGACAACGACGGCGCTCAAGCCTTCTACCGCGCGATGGGCTACGGCGATTATGCTGTGGCCCTGCGGCGACGGCTGCCCCAACTGAATCAGGCTCAAGGGTAAACTCATCTGAACAACACAATGCCTCGATTAGGCGAGGCATTGTGCCTCCGTAAGCACTACGAGGTTCAACTATGCGCTATGTTCCACCGCGCAGTTTCCTGTTGATTGCGCTGCTGATGCTGCTGATCGCCGCCTGCGATATGGGCGGCCAACCTAGCGCCACGCCCACGCCGCCACCCACACCGACACCCACGCCCACTCCTGCCGAACGCACCTCCCAGATCGCCAAAGCTATGCTGAGCGTCAACAGCTTCCACTTCGCGATCAAAGCCGAGGGCGCGCCGATCGCCACCGACGAGACGGGCGCCTTCACGATTATGAACATCGAGGGCGATCTGCAACGGCCCGCGAACGTGCAGGCGATCGTGCGCGTGCGTGGAGGCGGCGCCCTGATCGATATCCGCACCGTCGCGCTGGCCGACCAGCAGTACCTCACCAACCCAATCACGCGCCAGTGGCAGTGCGCACCGCCCGGCAGCCTGTTCAATCCCGCCGTGCTGTTCGATCCCGATCAAGGAATCGAGCATCTGCTCCAGAACGAGTTTCAGAATGTGGAGTTGGTCGGCACCGAACAGATCGACGGCAGCACGCAACTCCATCTGCGGGGCACGCTCGATGGCCCGCCACTGATGGCGATCAGCGCCAACTCGATCGGCTACGGCACCGTGCAGGCCGATCTGTGGGCCGATGCCTCCACCCTGCAGATCAGCAAGCTCGAACTGGTTGACCCCGCCACCAATGCGACCGACCCGACCAAGCTGACCATGACGTTCAGCGATTACAACAAGAGCTTAGACATCCGAGAACCACCGGAGGCGCAGTGCTAGAGACATCCGCATTACCGTCGCGCCGCACGGCCAATCTCACGTTGGCGATGATCAGCCTGGCTGTGTTCATCGGCGCGGTTGACCTTACGATCGTCAGCGCGGTGCTGCCCGGCATCATGGATGACCTGAACGTGTCGATCGACACGGAGTTGCACCGCGCCGCCTGGGTGATCACGGGCTATCTGCTGGCCTACACGATCAGCATGACGTTTATGGGGCGGCTCTCGGATCTGTATGGCCGCCGCGCGATGTATCTGGTCTGCCTAGTCATCTTCATCGTTGGCTCGGCGGCGGTGGCACTGGCTCCCTCGCTCAACGCCGTAATCGCAGGGCGGGTGATCCAAGCCTTCGGCGCGGGCGCGCTGGTGCCGATCTCGATGGCGCTGGTGGGCGATCTCTTTCCCGCCGAACGACGCGCCCCAGCGCTCGGCATCATCGCCGCACTCGACACGGCTGGCTGGATGGTCGGCCACCTGTACGGCGGCGTGCTGATGCGGCTGTTCGACGACTGGCGGCTGCTGTTCTGGATCAACGTGCCGTTTGGCTTGCTGGCGCTGGCGCTGACCTGGTGGGGCTTGCGCTCCGTGCGCCCGAACCGCGCCGAGGGCAGCTTCGATTGGCTGGGCGCACTGCTGATCTCGGCTAGCCTGGCCGCACTGAACATCGGGCTGTCGGCGGGCGGCGAGCTGGGACAAGCCGATTTCTACGGCAACACCAGTGGCCCGCCACCCTACGCGCTGCCGCTCGTGATCGCCGCGCTGGTGCTGTTGGCCGCCTTTGTGTGGGCCGAGCGCCGCGCCCGCTACCCGCTGCTCGACTTGGCGCTGTTTCGCGACCGCAGCGCCTCCGCCGCCAGCGTGATCAACGTGCTGGTCGGCTTCGCGCTGGCCCTGGCGATCGCCAATGTGCCGCTGTTCATCAACACGCGCCTCTCGCTGCTGCACTTCGACAATCCCAATATCCTGCGGCAAGCCGCGTGGGATAGCGGCTGGGTGCTCTCGGCCCTCACGCTCAGCATGGCCGCGCTGGCTGTGCCGGGCGGCTGGCTGGCGGCCCGCCTGAACAATCGCCTGCCCGTGCTGGTGGGCCTGGCGCTGGCGCTGGTGGGCTACGTGCTGCTGCAAAACTGGCATGCCGATAGCACCTACCCGCAGATGGTGGGCGAACTCGTGCTGGCGGGCGCCGGGCTGGGCCTGGCGCTCTCGCCGATCGCCGCCGCGCAGATCGACGCCGCCGACGAACATCGGCGGGGCAGCGTGTCGGCGCTGGTGATCACCCTGCGGCTGATCGGCATGACCGTCGGCATCTCGGTGCTGACGCTGTGGGGCGTGCCCCGCCAAGACGCGCTGCGCCGCGCCGGAGCCACCGATCCGCTCGCCGTCAGCGACCCGCAGCGTTTCCTGGTCAATGTGGTGGCGCAAGTGGTCGATGAGATGTTCCTCTTTGGCGCGGTCGCCTGCGGCCTTGCGCTGCTCGCCGCCTGGTTGATCCGCTCCGCCAAGACCAAAACGACCGTCGGAGCGTAATGTTTGGCAAAAGGGAAGCTATGCAACAGCGACTGATTCTGCTTGGAGCCCTGCTCGCACTATGTCTCTCTGGAGTGGCTCACGCACAGCCACAGACCGAACGCATCTGTTTCAAGGAAGTACCCAACTGCATCGAAGGCCGTTTCGCGGAGTTCTGGCGCCAGAACGGCGGGTTGGCGGTGTTCGGCCTGCCGCTCGGCCCCGCCCGCACCGAGCAGGTCGGCGGCGAGACGTTCCTAGCGCAGACCTTCGAGCGCAACCGCTTCGAGCTGCACCCCGAAAACGAGCGCCCCTACGACGTGCTGCTGGGCCGCTTGGGCGACGAGCGCCTGCGCAGCGCGGGCCGCAATTGGCAGAACCTCGCCAAGAGCCAGCCCAAAAACGGCTGCGAGTTCTTTAACGCCACGGGCCGCACGCTCTGCGAGCCGTTCCTGAGCTACTGGCGCAGCCACGGCCTAGAGTTCGATGGCAAGGAGGGCACGAGCGCCGCCGAATCGCTAGCTCTGTTCGGGTTGCCGCTCACCGAACCGCAGTTGGAGACCAACAGTTCTGGGGATCGCGTGTTGACGCAGTGGTTTGAGCGGGCGCGCTTCGAGTACCACCCCAACAATCCGCGCGCCTACCAAGTACTGTTGGGCCGCTTAGGAGCCGAAGCCGCCAACGACCCGTGCGCTGGCATCCCGCCCTCAGTGAATGCCACCGCCACGCCGAACTGCTTCAAGGGCGGCACCACCGCCAAAGCCCGCGCAACAGGCTTCAAAGCCAACGAGCGCGTCAATTACACAGTCAAGCCGCCGCAGGGCGTCGAGTTGCCCGCGCTGTTCCTGAGCGGCACGCAGCGCGCCAACGCGAGCGGCGTGGTGGAGATCAGCGGCACCTTCCCGGTCGATATCCCGTTGGGGCTGTACAGCATCGAATTTCGTGGGACAGAGAGCGGGCGCAGCGGGGTGATTTACTTCAAAATCATCAAGTGAAGCAATCGCGCTGATGTGCTATCATATCGAGCGATTCGGAAGCGACGCCAAACCCGAGAGCATCGACGCAACAGCGAGCCGCGCCAGAGGCGGCGCGCGTTTTGCGCTCCCATCCAATCCGAGCGCGCAACGTTGAACACGACCGGCGCTATCACGTAGCGACGGGCGTTCACGCGGCGACAGCTCCTTTTTTCCAAAACAAACAGGCTTGAAAAGCCACAGCGCCGATTGAAAGGTAGACCTGATGTCAGAGACACGGCTCGCACTCACCCACCTCGTCCAGAAGGCAGAAACCAGCGCCGAAGCGCCGCCGCTGCTCATACTGTTGCACGGCATCGGCAGCAACGAGCAAGACCTGTTCGGCCTCGTGCCTTATCTCGATCCGCGCTTCACGTTCGTCAGCGTGCGCGCGCCCAACCCGTATGGCTGGGGCGGCTTCGCCTGGTTCGAGATCGAATGGCAGGCTAATCGCATCGATATCAATCAGCAGCAGGCCATGCACAGCCTCGAATTGCTGGTGCAGTTTATCGGCGAGGCGGTGGACGCCTACGGGGCCGACCCGAAGCGCGTGTACTTGGCGGGCTTCAGCCAGGGCGCGATGATGTCGGCCTGGGTCACGCTCACGCATCCCGAGCTCGTGGCGGGCGCGGTGCTGATGAGCGGTCGCATGCCCGCTGAATTGCGGGCGCAGATCGTCGAACCCGAGCGGCTCACCAACAAGCCGATCCTGGTCGTTCACGGCACCCGCGACCAGACGCTGCCCATCTCGAACGGGCGCGAGATCCGCGATGTGTTGCAGACCCTGCCCGTCGATTTGACCTACCACGAGTACCCGATGGCGCACGAGGTCAGCGCCCAAAGCCTCACCGACGTGGCGAACTGGCTGCACAAGCAACTCGGCTAGCACGCCAGAGACATACAAATAGGCCGCCCCGCATTGGGACGGCCTGTTTTTTGTTTGGGAAGAGGGAACGAGTCGGCAACGTGCACGCCCGTCGCTGCGGGCAAACAACGTCGTGCACAACGTGCGCGCGCTCGGGCAGGGTGGCGCTGACGCGCCAAAACGCGCGCGCTTGCTGGAGCCGCAGCCGTTCGTCGCTAGCTCAGCGGCGCGAGGCGCGTGTGCCAATCGGTGATCTGCTGGTAGGCATCGCCCGTGCGCAGCAGCGTGGCCTCGTCGAACGGACGACCGATCAGTTGCAGGCCCACGGGCATCTGCTCGCTGAAGCCGCACGGCACCACCAAGCCCGGCAAGCCCGCCAAGCTGGTCGGCAGCGTGAACACATCCTCCAAGTACATCGCCAACGGGTCGTCGCTGTGCTCGCCGATGCGGAAGGCGACGCTGGGCGCGGTCGGCGCGGCGATCACATCGACCTTCTCGAAGGCCTGCATAAAGTCGCGGCGGATGAGCGTGCGCACCTGCTGAGCGCGGCGGTAGTAGGCATCGTAGTAGCCCGCCGAGAGCGCGTAGGTGCCGAGCATGATGCGGCGGCGCACTTCGGGGCCGAAGCCCTGGCCACGGGTCTGCTCAAGGTCCTCCCAGTAGCCCTGATTGCCAGCGTGCAAACCGTAGCGCACGCCGTCGTAGCGGGCCAAGTTGGCGCTGGCCTCCGCCGGGGCAATGATGTAATAGACTGGCAACGCGTACTTGGTGTGCGGCAGCGAGATCTCGACAACCTCGGCACCAGCCTGACGCAGCGCTTCGATCGCGGCCCGCACGGGCGCCTCAACACCCGGGTTCAAGCCCTCGATGAAGTACTCGCTCGGCACGCCGATCCGCAAGCCGCGCACATCGCCGTTCAGGGCCGCCGCGTAATCGGGCACGGGCTGCGGGGCCGAGGTGGCATCCTGCGGGTCGTGTCCGGCCAACACGCTCAGCATCAGGGCGCAGTCGCGGGCGCTGCGGGCCATCGGGCCGATCTGGTCGAGCGAGGAGGCGAACGCCACCAAGCCGAAGCGCGAGACGCGCCCGTAGGTTGGCTTCAGGCCCGTAATGCCGCACAGCGCGGCGGGTTGGCGGATCGAGCCGCCCGTATCGGTGCCGAGCGAGCCGAGCGCCTCACAGGCCGCCACCGCCGATGCCGAGCCGCCGCTGGAGCCGCCGGGCACGCGCGACGTGTCCCACGGGTTGCGGGTCACGGCGTAAGCGCTGTTCTCCGTCGAGGAGCCCATCGCAAACTCGTCGCAGTTCGTCTTGCCGAGCATCACCGCGCCAGCCTGCTCTAACCGCTCCATCACTGTGGCGTTGTAGGGCGGCTTGTAGTTTTCGAGCATCTTCGAGGCGCAGGTAGTCGTCACGCCTTTGGTCGAGATCACATCCTTGATCGCGAGCGGGATGCCCTGCAGCGGCGAGCCGGTTGCTGGGCCTTCATCGGCAGCCTTGGCTTGCGCAAGCGCGGCATCGCCATCGAGCGACAGGAACGAGTTCACCTTCGGCTCAACGGCGGCGATGCGATCCAAGTGGGCTTGGGTCAGTTCGACCGCGCTAATCTCGCGCCGATCGAGCAGCGCACGGGCCTCAGCAATCGTAAGTTCGTACAAAGCTGTCATGCGTTAATATCCGTTCACGTCACCAGTTATCACACCGACGACTGTCTTAATGATAATCCGTATATCAAACCACAACGACCAATTCTCGATATAGTATAAATCATAACGGGTGCGTTCTTCGATGCTGGTATCGCCCCGCAGGCCGTTGACCTGCGCCCAACCCGTGATTCCGGCCTTCTGCTTGTGGCGACGCACGTAGCGGGGGATGCTCTGGCTGAAGCGCTCCACCCACACGGGTTGCTCGGGGCGCGGGCCGACCACACTCATCTCGCCGCGCAGCACGTTCATAAACTGTGGCAACTCGTCGAGCGAGTAGCGCCGCAGGAACGAGCCGATGTGTGTGATGCGCGGGTCGTCCTTGGTGGTCCAGTTGCCCATCTGCGCCGCATCAACGCGCATGCCACGGAACTTGAGGCAGGGGAACGGCTTGCCGTCTAACCCCACACGCTCCTGCACGAAGAAGACCGGGCCGGGCGAGTCGAGCTTGATCAGCAGTGCGATCAGCAGCATGATCGGCGAGAAGAAGATCATCACGAAGATCGCGACGATCAGATCGAGCGCTCGCTTCAACGCACGGTTGAGCGGATTGTCGAGCGCCACGTTCTTCACGTGGATCAACGGCAGACCGCTGATATCGCCCACCGAGATCTCGTTGTTGGTGATCAACTGGAACGAATCGGGGTAGAGCTTGATATCGACCGATTCGTCCTCGGCGAGGCTGACGATATCCAGGATCTCGGATGAGGAGCGCCCCGACAAGGCGATGATCACCTCGTCGGCCTGCGTGACGCGGATCACGCGCCCGAGCGAGTCGATCTTGCCGAGCACGGGCACACCCATCACTTCGCTGCCGACTGGCGCGCTGTTCGATAAAAAGCCCACGACATGGTAGCCGAGTTTCGGCAGACGTTGGATGCTTTGGTAAACGACTTGGCCCGGCTCACGGGCGCCGACCAGCACCACGCGCCGCACGTCGATGCCACGGCGACGCAGGGTGTACAGCACTGTACGATACAAGAGCCGCACCAGCATCACGGCCAGCATGGTGATCACCCAGCCGAACAGCAGGATCTGCGGGCTCCAGGGCAGCGGGATGATATCGCGGCGGATCTGCGGCAGCGCGGTGGTGAGCAAGAACGCGCCGAAGGTGCTGAGCGAGACAACCACAGCCACCTTGAACGCCTCATCAACACGCGAGGTGCCGCGCTTGATGATGTACATCCCGCTCAGGAAGAACGTCGTAAGGAACGCCAGGTTGAACAGGCCGATATACAGCCAGAAAGGAATATCTGGCGAGATCGTGAACTCGCTCAGATCGCCAGCACGCAACCGCCATATGTAGACGCCCACGAATGCCAAGTTGAACGCCAAGACATCGAGGAACATCAAAATAAGCGTCAACAGCAGACGCAGCACCCAAGAGCGCGAGCGCATAGCTCTAGCTGACTCGGCGCGTGGCTGCGGGACGGAGGAGATTGCTGCCAAGACTCCAGGCCTCCTTAAGCGCGATCCCCACCTCGATCAGCAGGTTGAGGGGGGCAGGTGTGGTAGCGGCGTAATGCTTGCGGTGAAAGATCCGCATCGCATCGTAGAACGCGCGTATCGACGGGAACGGGCGTTGGCCGCTAGCAGCGCGCTTATAGTGATGAACAATGACGCGCGGCACGTACATAATCTTCCAGCCATACTGCTTGATGCGGTAGGCCCAATCGAGATCTTCGCCGTACATAAAGAACGTCTCGTCGAGCAGACCGACTTCGTGCAGCAGCGAGCCGCGCACCAGCATGCACGCGCCCACAACGGAATCGACCTCCGTCTCCACATCGGGATCGAGGTAGGTCATATTGTAGCGGGCGAAGCGCGGGCTCCGTGGGAACAGCCGCGATAAACCTGTCATACGATAGAAGGCGACCTCGGGCGTGGGGAATCCACGGCGACAGGCCAGATCGAGGGAGCCATCCGCGAGCAGCAGTTTCGGGCCGCACGCGCCCACGTCGGGATGCTCGTCCATGTAATCGAGCAGGATGTCGAGCGCGTCGGGCGGCACCACCGTGTCGGGGTTCAGCAACAGCGCGAAGTCGGGCGTTGCGCCGGGCGCTAGCAACGGGCGAAGCGCCAAGTTGTTGGCGTAGGCATACCCGCCGTTGTGCTCGCTGACGATCAGTTGCACGTTCGGGAACTCGGCGCGCACCATCTCGGCGCTGCCATCCGACGAGCAGTTATCGACCACCCACGTCGTCACATCGCTGCGAGGCGCGGCGGTAGCGAGCGAACGCAGGCAATCGCGCAGCAAATCGCGGGTATTATAATTGACAATAACAATCGCTAGTGAACGCATATTCCACCCATTCTTCTGCGGCGCGTATTATACCACTGCCATCGCGAAAGCGTAAAACGTGGGTGTAACCAACCACATCGCAGGGTGGCGACCAGCCGATCTAGAGTTCGTTGCGCAGCGCCTCGATCACCGCCGCGAAATCGGATTCAGTGAGGCCCAAGTTGCCTGCCATGCGGTACACTTCGCGGGCCACCGCCAGCGTCGGCATCGGCACGCGGTACTCGTCGCCAGCGCGCAGGGCGTAGCCAGCGTCTTTGTGCATCCACTTGAGCGCGAAATGCGTTTCGTCGTAGTCGCGGTCCTTCATACGGCCAGCCTTGCCCTTCACAATCGGGCTGCCCGGCGCGCCGTTGATGATGAACGAGACCACTTGTTCCATGTCGAGGCCAGCCCGTTCGGCTAGCAACAGACCCTCGGCCAACACCGCCGTCTGAACCGCGCCCATCATATTGTTGACGAGTTTCATCAGCGCGCCGGAGCCGTTCGGCCCGAAGTGCGTGATGTCTTGGCTGATCGCCTCCAACATCGGGCGCACCCGCTCGATCACGTCACTCTCACCGCCGACAAGCAGGCGCAGTTGACCAGCCTCAGCGGCATCCTTGCTGCCACCCACCGGCGAATCGAGAAACGCCAGGCCACGCTCTGCGGCGAGCGCCGCCAACTCGCGCACCCACGCGATCGAAAGCGTGCTGCACTCGATCAACACCGCGTTGGGCTTGGCCGCCGCCAACGCGCCGTCGTCGCCGAGCCACACCGCCCGTGAGGCGGAATCGTCGCCGACCATCGAGAAGATCACATCGGCGTCCTGCGCGGCTTCGCGGGGTGTATCGACGATCCGAGCACCGTGCGCTGCGAGCGGTTCGGCCTTGGCCCGTGTGCGGTTGTATACGCTCAGCGGGAAGCCGGCCCGCAGCAGATTCTGCGCCATCCCCGCGCCCATAATTCCAACGCCAAGTAATGCGACTGATTGCATAGATACCTCACTAATAGATGGGTAGATACCGTTGTAACTCCCATTGGCTCACATGCATCCGGTATTCGTCCCATTCCTGCGTTTTGGCCTCTAGGAAGCGCTCGAAGATGTGCGGCCCTAACGCGGCGGCGATCAACTCATCGCGCTGTAGCTCTTCAAGCGCTTCGCCCAAGGAGGTCGGCAAGCGCTCTAAGCCACGGGCACGCGGATCAACGTGGTACAAGTCCTCTTCCGCCGCTTCTGGCAGCGGCAATTCGCGCTGAATGCCGTCGAGTCCGGCTTTCAGCATCACGGCAAAGGCGAGATACGGGTTGCACGAGGGATCGGGGCATCGCAACTCCACACGGGTGGCCTGCGAGCGCGTGGCGCTAATGCGCGGTACCCGCACAAGCGCCGAGCGATTGGTGCGACCCCAACTCAGGTAGACGGGCGCCTCGTAGCCGGGCACCAGCCGCTTGTACGAGTTCACCAGCGGCGCCAACACCGCGACCATACCCTTGCCGTGGGCCAGCAGGCCAGCGATGAAGTGGCGAGCGATCTTCGATAAGCCGTACGGGTCGTTGGCGTCGTAGAACAGATTCTTGCCCGTCTTGATGTCGCTCAAGCTCTGGTGCACGTGCATGCCGCTGCCGTTGACGCCCGAGAGCGGCTTGGGCATAAACGTCACGTGCAGATTGTGCTGCTGCGCCACCGCCTTGAGCGTGGAGCGGAACGTGACCGCGTGATCGGCGGTGCGCAGGGCCGGGCCGTACTTGAAGTCGATCTCGTGCTGGCCGCTCGCCACCTCGTGATGCGACGCCTCAACCTCGATGCCGAAAGCCGCCAGCGCCCGCACCATATGCCGCCGAATATGGGTGGCCATATCGGTCGATACGTCGAAGTAGCCAGCCACATCGTGCGGTATCGGCGTGGAGGTATGCAGCGCCTCGGGCTTAAAGAGGAAGAACTCCAGTTCGGGGCCGCAGTTGTAGGTGAACCCAAGCCGCTCGGCCTCGGCAAGCACCAGTTTGAGGGCATTGCGCGGGTCGCCAGCGAAGGGCCGACCGTCGGGCGTGAACACGTCGCAGATCAGGCGCGCCGTGGTGAAGCCCGCCTCGCGATCCCACGGGACCACCGCGAAGCTATCGAGATCGGGCACCAGGTACATATCGCTCTCGGCCACGCGGGCGAAGCCCTCGATCGCCGAGCCATCGAACCAGACGCCGTGGTCTAAGCAATCGTTGAGTTGAGCCACGGGGATGGTGACATTCTTCACCAAACCTACAATATCGGAAAACTGAAGATTGATAAATTCGACCTGTTCATCTCGGACAAGCCGCAAAATATCTTCCTGAGAAAGCGGCATGAGTAGCACTCCTACGCTGATGAGACTCGAATGCCTGGCTATCATCGCACCGATCTGTCGCGGTTATGAACAGATGCGGGTGCAGCAATTATAAAATGCTTTTATGCTATCGGTGCAAAACGATGTTAGGGCGCGATCTGGTACAACACCTCGTAGCCACCGTTACGCGCGCCGCGAGCCGTGACTCGGTAGCGCAGGTTGCCCTCGTTATCGGTTGTAACCTCGCCCACGCGGGTGATCTGCTCATCGGGGCGACCCTGAATAGCGATCGCCACGGCTCCATCGGGGTTGAGCAACTCGATGCGCAATTCGCCCTGTTGCACGCGCACCCACGAGATCACGTTCAGGCGCGCCGCGGGAGCGCCCGTCGGGAACCACACCTCGCGAGTCCCTTCGGCACTCACAAAGGTCGTGTTCAAATTGCCGCCAGTAGGTTGGGTATCGGTGGTCGATAGCGTGCCCGACATCAGCATGCAGCCCTGCAGCAGCAGCATCAGCAGCGCACACAACCCAATGCGGAAAAAAGCGGGATAACGCAGTGCTTGGGGAAAGCGAGGCAACCAGCGTTGGCGAAAGCGTGCTTCAAAAAACATCGTTCTCACTTTTCACTCTGACGCGGTAGCGATTCCATCGGTCGGGTTGAGGCGGTGAGTGCAATGCCGATTTGGGATGTGGCGAAGATAGTCTGTGTGGTCGATTCTTCGGCATCTATGCGAAAAATCGACCACAACTATGATACCTGCAATTCAGTGACTAGCTTCGATGGCCTGACGAAGGCTACACTGATGAGGATAACTGTATCACACGCCTAGCTGTACGACTCGGGCCGACCGTTCATATCGAGCGTGGCGGTGTAGGGGACCAGTTCTATCTTCAATGGCTTGCGGCTTGTGATGCGCAACGTGGTTTCGCAATCAGCGCAAACCATTTCGCTTCCAACGACAACGTAATCCTGAACCATGAGTTTCTGTTTACAAACTGGACAAGTGGCGATCTCGGGGGCCATGCTACGAACCTCTTTCTATTCCGCTACACGCTGCCTTTCCTCGCAGCGCTCGTGACTGTGCTAGGGTTACTCCTGGAACAACGAATCGACGAATGATTGGGAATCGAACATTGCCAAGTCGCTCATCTTCTCGCCCGTGCCGATGTAGCGGATGGGGCGTTCGATGTCCTGAGCGACGGCGAAGGCGATCCCGCCCTTGGCGCTGCCATCGAGCTTTGTGATGGCCACGTCGGTCACATCCACAGCCTGCATAAACGCTTTGGCCTGCAAGACACCATTTTGCCCGGTGGTGGCGTCGATCACCAACAGCACCTCGTGCGGTGCGTTGGGGATGCGCCGACGGATGATATTGCGCAGTTTCTCTAGCTCGCGCATCAGGTTGGCTTTGGCGTGCAATCGCCCGGCGGTATCGACGATCAGAATGTCGACATTGCGCTCCAGCGCGGCCTCCACTGCATCGTACACCACCGCACCCGGGTCGGCACCCTGCCCACGCGAGATCACGGGCACATCGACCCGCTCGGCCCACGTCTCAAGCTGCTCGGTGGCGGCGGCGCGGAAGGTGTCGGCGGCGGCCAACAGCACGTTCTTGCCGAACTGGTTTTTGAAGCGATGCGCCAGTTTGGCGATCAGGGTGGTTTTGCCCGCGCCGTTCACGCCCACCACCAACAGCACGTAGGGCTGAGCCTGCGTCGGCGGGCGCACTTGATCCTGGAACACGCGCACCATCTCGGCCTTCAGCATATCCTTCGCTTCGCGGATACGCTTCACGCCGTTGCGGTTACAGCGGTCCTTGGTGCGGTTGACGAGGTATTGGGTGGTCTCGACGCCTACATCGGCTTGCACCAGCAGCGCCTCAAGATCATCCCAAAACTCATCGGTGATCGGATCATCAACGGCGAACAAGCTGGCGATCTGGCCAAACAGGCCACGCCGAGCTTTGGCGGTTGCCTGATCTATTTTTGTTTCTTCTTCGCGAGCTTCTTCTTCGGTACGAGGTGCATCTTGACCACGCCCGAATAGACGACGAAACATCGATATATCCTTAATTTGTGTTGATAGTGCGATCGATAAACTATGGGTATTATAGCCGTTTATGGTGGTTCTGCAACAGATCAGCCCCAACCAAGGTCATCGGCCTTTTTGTCCTCTTTCTTCGAGCCGTCGTTGCTGAGTTCTTCTTCCAGCATTTCATCGACCATTTGATCCCAATCGTCGCCAGCTTCCTCGCCAAGCTCTTTGCCGAGTTTCTTGGCCCAACGGGCGATCGATTTGGGGTCATTCTCGTCGAGGCCCGACAACATCGAGGGGTCGGCGAGCGCATCGGCACGGGCTTCCTCGGATTTGAGCACCGCCACGCGCGATACGACGCGCCGCACTGAGGTGTTGTTGCAGCGCGGGCAGGCTAGCCCAACCGGGTCGCTGAAGCCTTGCACCAGTTTCTGGAAGCGCCCATTGCAGTTCGGACAGAGATATTCGTAAATCGGCATATGTGCTCCATTGAGGTTACTACGAATTGCCTTCTTTGAGCGCTTTGATGGCGAGCGGCAGCAGCGGCAACAGGTCGCTCGCGAGCGTCCCGGCATCGCCGAGCTTGTCGCGCAGCAGCTTGCCAACCGCGCTGTGCAGGTACACGCCAAGCGCAGCAGCATCGCGCGGGGAAACGCCCTGTGCTAGCAGACCCACGATCGCGCCCGCCAACACGTCACCGGTGCCAGCCGTGGCCAGTGCGGCGTTACCGCCAGCGTGCAGCAGGCTACGGCCCTCCGGGTCGGCGATGACGGTGGTTGCGCCTTTGAGCACGACGACTTGGCCCCACTTCTGCGCCGCTTGCTCGGCGACGGCGACGCGGTCGGCGTCGAGCTCTTCGACACCGAGCAATCGCCGCATTTCGCCGACGTGCGGCGTGAGCACGCAGCGGCCATGGGGCAGACGCTCCCACCAGTTTTCGAGCGCGCTCAGGTGGTTGAGCGCATCGGCATCGAGCACGGTGGGTGGCAGTTCGGGGCGCGTCTGCTGCGCATTCGAGCGCTCTTCGCCGCCGATGCGGAAGCCGATGTGGCCGCGATGGCGCGGTTGTTCGATGCCGAGCAGCCGTTCGATAAAGCCGCGTGTGGCTTCCTCCGCGCCCAAGCCTGGGCCAACCAACAGCGCCTGATATTTGTCGAGATGCTTGAGCAGTTCATCGGCAGCCGATTCGCCGAGCGTGCCCCAATCGGCCTCGGGCAGGGGACGCAGCGTGATCTCGGGGATGCGGCCCGGACCGAGCAGGGTGCTCCGCCCGGTGGCGAGCGTGACGATGCCCGCGCCAACCCGTGCTGCGGCGGCGGTGGCGAGGCTGGCCGCGCCCGGGTAGAGCAGCGATCCGGCCACAACAAGGGCTTTACCAAAGGTGCCTTTATGGGAGTCATCGGGGCGAGCTGGCAACAACTTGCGCAGCTTAGTTGCATCGATTGTTTCGCTCATGATTGCCTCCACATCTTGTTCCACAAGATCGATAGGTGCGAGGCCGATGGTGCCTGCGTGGCTTCGGCCCGGGTATTGCAGCAATCCGCGCTTGGGCAGCCCAGTTGCAATGGTGTGATCGGCTCGGAGCGCCTGACCCTTCGGCATGCCGCTATCGGAATCGATGCCGGTCGGCAGATCAATGCTGAGCAGCGTGACGCTGGGAGGGCGCTGGTTCACCACATCGACGATCGCCGCTAGCTCGCCGACGACGGGGCGGCTGATGCCCATGCCCAGCAGGCCGTCGATCAGCAATGCGCTGGTATCGACGAGGCGGCGTAATTCGGCGAGGTCGGCATCGGCAGCGGCGTCGTATTCAGCGATATGTCGTTGGCGGCAGAGTTGGCGGTTGTGATCGTCGGGCGTGTCGGGACGCCGCCAGTAGTAGAGCGTGACGTGTCCGCCAGCATCGTGCAGGTGGCGCGCAACCACAAGCGCATCGCCGCCGTTGTTGCCCGGGCCAACCAACACGAGGATGGGGCGGCCTCGCGAGTCGCCAAGTAGGCGGTGAGCGGCGTATGCGACGCCTGCGCCCGCTTGCTCCATCAATCCTGGCCACGTTGCGCCTGCCGCTACCGCAGCGGCTTCTAGTTCGCGCATTTGTGCGGTGGTTACGACTTTCATGCGCTCTACCTCGGTGTCGTTTGCGGTTCGTATTGTACACTATCCTGCCTAACAGCGCTGCATGATGCTGATGGGTGCAGAGTCGCGTCGGGGAGACGCAGATCGCGCAGTTCGGAGCAAGCATGGGCGTACGTCGCCGCCCCAAGTCCATCTGAACGGGCGGCGTGCGCTGCTGAGCCAACGCGGTTGCCAGAGCGACGGGCGCTGCCGAGGCGGTTGCACTTTCTTTCCCAAACAATACAGCGCTTGTAGGCGATGGCGCGCTTGTAAGAGGGGAGAAGCGGCCCACGATGGGGCCGCGATGATGTACCTTAGCTGGGGCGGAACACGAATTCCCACTGCCAGCGACCGGATTCGCGCTGCCCGCGCCACACACCAGCCGTCGGCGAATGGTTGCCGTCCCTGTCGTACACGTGATTGCTCAGGTCGATGGTGTTGTTGGTGGTGACCTGCAGCACCATCTGGATGCAGATACCGTGCGTGACCAGCGCGATTGTGCGGAAGGGCGAATCGTCGAGTTGTTGCAGCAGTTCGGCGATCCGTTCACGCACTCGGGAGTGCGTCTCGTAGGGCGCGCCTTCGCGTAGGGCCTCGGTGAGCGTGATGGGCTTGCCGAGCGCGTTGCTGATGGCTTTGGCGGTGGTGTGCGTACGGTCGAACGGCGAAGAGAAGATCTGCTCGATCTGATGACCGATCAGCCAGTTAGCCGTTTGTGAGGCTTCGCGTAGGCCGATCTCACTGAGCGGCGGGCCAGGAGGGAGCGTGTAGGGAATGTTCGTCGTGAGGTCGGGCGCAGCGTGGCGCACAAGATAAATGGTTTCAAGCATACACTTGGCCGAAATGCCTTTCTTGTATCAAATGTCGCAGGCATTGTACCAAAAAACTGCTGCTTGACTCCTGCACAAATACATGACATGATCAACAATATAGTTGCTTTTGTCAGGTAATTTCGAGAGGAGGCAACGATGCAAATGATCGTTCGGGATGCGGGCGTCGAGGCAGTGCGGCGCTTCAACCGCTTCTATACGCGTCAAATCGGCCTGCTCGATGAAGTGTACCTGCGCAGCCAGTTTTCGCTGGCCGAAGCGCGGGTGCTGTACGAATTGGCGCATCAAGAGCACGTGACGGCCACCGAAATCAGCCAATGGTTGGGGTTAGATAGCGGATACCTCAGCCGGATCGTGCGGCGCTTCGAGCAGCAGGGATTGGTGCAGAAGTCGCCCTCGCCCTCGGATGGGCGGCAGGTGCTGTTGCGCCTCACCGAAACGGGCCAGGCGGCGTTCTGCGAGTTAGAGCAGGCCGCCTCCGAACAGGTGGCGGCGCAGTTGGAGCGGCTGCGGCCCGATGAGCGCCAAGAGTTGCTGCGCTCGATGGACAAGATTATGCACCTGTTGGGCGCGCCCTCCGAGCGCGCGGTGGCGTTCGAGTTGCGCGAGCCGCAGCCCGGCGATATGGGCTGGATCGTGCAGCAACATGCGCGCCTCTACGCTTTGGAGTACGGCTGGAACAGCGAGTTCGAGGCGTTGGTGGCGGGCGTAGTGGCCGCGTTCTGCCAGCAGCACGACCCACGTTGCGAGCGCTGTTGGATCGCGACAGTCAACGGCGAACCAGTTGGCTCGATTATGCTAGTGAAGAAGAGCGACGAGGTGGCGAAGTTGCGCTTGCTGTTGCTGCTGCCGAGCGTGCGGGGCTTGGGAATCGGTAAGCGGATGGTGCGCGAGTGTATCGCCTTCGCGCGGGCGGCGGGCTACCGCACCATCACCCTTTGGACGCAGCAAAACCTGACTGCCGCGCGAGCCTTGTACGCCTCACACGGCTTCCGCATGGTCGAATCGGCGCCGCACCACAGCTTTGGGCACGATCTCGTCGAAGAGACGTGGGAGCTCGATCTGACGGCGTGATTGCTTCGAAACCAGCGATCAGGTATACTATAGCACATATGATCGTCTAGCACATTCCGCCTGCGCCTCATTGTAAAGCCCTAACGAAGGTCCATGCCCGATTTAAGCAAAACATCAATCGCCAACCCGACGTTGTTCGAGGAGCGGTTGAAAAATGTGCCGTTGTCGCCCGGCGTCTATATTTGGAAGGATGCCCGTGGCACGATCCTGTACGTGGGCAAGAGCAAGAGCCTGCGCGACCGTATGCGCTCGTACTTCGGCGCGCCGCAGGGCCTTAGCTCCAAAACGCGCCGCATGGTCGCGCAGATCGCCGATTTCGACATCATCGTCACGACGTCGGAGCTAGAGGCGCTGCTGCTCGAAATGAATCTGATCAAGCAGCATCGGCCCAAATACAACATTCTGCTCAAGGACGACAAGAGCTATCCCTACATCAAGGTGACGCTGCAGGAGGCGTGGCCACGGGTGATGACAACCCGCAAGGTGCTAGACGATGGGGCGCGCTACTTCGGGCCGTACGCGAACGCTGGCGCGGTGAGGCGCTTGCTGAAGCAGTTGAATCAGCTGTTCGCCTTCCGCCCGCCGTTCGATTGCGCCGACGATAAATTCACCCGCCACCGCAAGCTCGGCAAGCCCTGTATGTACTACGACATCCACCGCTGCTTGGGGCCGTGCGTGCCCGCGCTGGTGGATCAGGCCGAGTATCGCGCCACGATTGAAGCGGTCTGCCGCTTCCTCGAAGGCAAGACCGAGCAGATCGTGCGCGATCTGCGCAATCGCATGGAGCGCGCCGCCGAGAACTTGGAGTTCGAGCGGGCCGCGTATCTGCGCGACCAAGTGCGCGACATCGAACGAGTGATGCAGAGCCAGCAGGTGATGCGCACGGTCCACACGGATCAAGACGTGATCGCCTTCGCCCGCGAGAATGGCTCGGCGGTGGTGCAGATCTTCTACATTCGCGGCGGCAAGCTGATCGGCTCGGAGCCGTTCGCGCTGCAAAACACCGAGGATGAGGACGATCAGCAGCTACTCAGCTCGTTCATTACGCAGTTCTACGAGAGCGCCGCGCAGGTGCCGCCGAACATTCTGCTGGCCGATTACGTCGAGGAGCCGATGATCATCGAGCAGTGGCTGGGCAGCAAGGGCGGCCACAAGGTCGAGATCCAGGTGCCGCGACGGGGCGAGAAGAAGAAACTGGTGGAGCTCGCCGCGCAGAACGCGCGCCAGCAACTCGAACAGATGCGGCTGCAATGGCTCAACAGCGAGCAGCGCGCTATGTCGAGCCTCACGGAGTTGCGCCAGATCCTGAACTTGCCCAGCCTGCCGATGCGGATCGAGTGCTACGACATCTCGAACACACAGGGCACCAACTCGGTTGGCGCGATGGTGGTGTTCGAGCAGGGCGAGCCGAAGAAGAGCCGCTACCGCAAATTCCGCATCAGGACGGTCGAGGGCGCGAACGACGTGGCCTCCATTCAGGAGGTGCTGCATCGGCGTTTCGTGCGGGCCGCGATCGCCAGGGGCGAGACGCAAGCCAACGACGAGACGGCAGCCGAGGACCAAGCCATCACGGCGGAGAACAACGCCGAGCAGACCGACAACGACACGAGTTGGAGCGAGCTGCCCGACCTGATCCTGATCGACGGTGGCGCGGGCCAACTCAACGGCGCGCTGAGCGTGCTGCGCGAACTGAACTTCGACCACATCCCGATCGTGGGTGTTGTGAAAGGCCCCAAGCGCGACCGCTTCGACCTGCTGCTGCCCGGCGCGAGCGACCTGATCGTGCTGCCCCGCGATAGCGCAGCGCTGCGGTTGGTGCAGACCATCGACGAGGAGACCGACCGCTTCGCCAAGCACTACCACCGCAGTTTGCGCACCAAATCGGCGGTGGCCTCCACGCTCGACGACATCCCCGGCATCGGGCCAAAGCGCAAGCGCGCGCTGCTCAAGGCGTTCGGCTCGCTCGACGGCATTCGGGCCGCCACCGTCGAACAACTCGCCGCCGTGCCCGGCATGAACCGCGCCAGCGCCGAAGAGCTGAAATCGCTGCTCTAACAGCCCAGGTTCCGCTACCGCAGGCAACCATCAACACGCCTCAACGTGCTTCTGTTTCTGCCGACGCAAAAGGCGCATCCCTAAGGGATGCGCCCGTAGTCATGCTCCGGGCTTTGAAGTGCCAAGCCAACGGACGGCGGCGGGGCTACGGGTAACTACGGCAGTGTGGGATGCCGTTCGATCCGCAGCTTGCTCATTGTCACACCACACAAGCGGTGCTAATCGCGCGGTGGGGCATTGAACGCTTTGTTCGGTTCACCAAGCTGAAACGAGGCAAACAGCCCCAACAGGCCAAACACCGTGCCCAACACAAACGACCCCTCATAGCCCATCAAGGCGATCAGCCAGCCGCCAAGCACTGGCAAAAAGGTCACAATGCCAAGCATGGTATTCGCCAGCGCCATGTAGGTGGGCCGCTCCATCTCCGGCACAATTTCGAGCAAGTAGGTGGTGTTGGCGATATTGCTCCCATCGGTGGCCGCGCCCGATAACAAAAAGACCACGCCGATCGCCATCATCATCGCCAGCGAGTTCAGGTTGAGCATCTGCACTACCCACGGGCCAATCAGTGCAAACGCTGGCGTCAGCACCAACAGGATGCCCGAGGTCAACAACAACATACGGTTGCCTCGTCGAGCGCTGATGCGACCCCACACAAGGTTCGACAGCGCCCCGGCGATCGCGCGCAACGAGAGGTAGACTCCCGCAACGCTCGCCGACAAGCCCAACACCTCTGTGGCGTAAATCAGGTAGAACGGCTCGGCGATCTGGCTGACGCGCATCAGGATACGCCCAACGATAAACCAGCGATAATTCTTATTCTCGCGGAGTAAACGGGGCGCCATGCGCAATCCCTCGATGACCTTCATGCGCACGCCCAAGCGCAGTTGCGGCGGCTCCACCACCATCGTGAACGCGAACAGGCTCACCGAATAGAGCAGCAGGCTGAATAACACCAGTACGCCAAAATTAAAAGGGAAGGACAACGGTCCTGCGTCATCGAGCAGCCAGCGCACCAGCGGTCCGGCGATCACCACCGTCAGCAGGCCGGTGATCAACTGGCGCGTGCCGAAAAAGCTACCGCGCCGCTGCGGCGGGATCACCTTCGCCACAATGTCCTGAAACGCCAGAGCGCTCGTGCCGCCGCCGATGTTGAAGATCATATAAAACACGACCAGCAGGCCGAGCGCTACACTGCTCGGCAGCAGCGCCGAGCAAAAGACGATGATCGTGATCAACAGCCACGTGAAGCTACGGGCATAGGCGGCGCGCCGATACAGCGGCATTTTGTAGGTCATCGCCTGGAGGCGCCCACCCACCAATAGCTGTGGCAACAAAAAACCGCCCGATTGCAGGGCGGGCAATAGACCAACCAGGGCCAGCGAACCGCCAAGTTGGCGCACAAGCAGGGCCAACACTAGATTCGCGCTACTGAGCGCATCTCCAAAACCGAACAAATAGCCATTGGCGAGTCCAAGCTGAAAATTCCGGCGCATCACCGCAGGAGGAAGCGATGGCACAGACGGCCCCGATGGTGGAGGCTCAGGTTGCAGCTCTGAATCAGACGATACAGTTGTAGGCGTTGATACGTTCTGTGACGGAGTTGGTTCGGGAGCGGTTGGGGTTGTTTCGTGAGGTTCAGAAGCTGTCATGCATCACCAGATGAGGCGGCAACGCTGCCGCGCCACATTGTCCCTTGAATCTCAAGCCATTATACCATCGTCGTGATCGATACGATGAGAATCAATAGGGAGAAAAACAGATATGCCGTTACCTTCGCAGAACGAAAGTAACGGCATCAACAGTGTATCGAGCGCGCCTACACCTTGAACGGTGCAAGCTGACCAGCAACAGCGACGGGCAAGCGCCCACTCAGGAATGTGCCCTCCGCCTCAAAGCGTTCTTCATCGACGGTGCCACGCTGCCGCCACAGCGCCACCAAATCGTTGCGTTTGTACGGGATAAAGGCGCTGAACTGCGACATACGCTGGCTCAGGGTATCTTCAATGCGCTGGCGTAGCGTATCGAGACCCCAACCCTGCTGCGCGGATATCGCGATGTAATCATCGGGCAAGCCCAAGTCGCCCGCCAACTTCGCCAGATCTCCCTCGACCACGCCGTCCAGCCGATCGACCTTGTTCAGCACCGTCAGCATCGGGCGCTGATCAGCCTGCAGATCGGCCAGTGTCGATAACACGGTATCGGTCTGCTGTGCGGCGTTGGGGTGCGTAATATCCAACACGTGCAGTAACAGATCGGCCTCGTTGATCTCCTCCAGCGTGGCCCGGAAGGCCGCCACCAGTTCATGCGGCAATTTCTGGATGAAACCGACCGTGTCGGTCAGCAGAATCTCTTGGCCGCCGGGCAGCGTCACCTGACGCGTAGTCGGGTCGAGCGTGGCGAACAGTCGATCCTCAGCACGCACATCGGCACCAGCGATAGCATTGAGCAGCGTAGACTTGCCAGCGTTGGTATAGCCAACCAACGCCACCACTGGGATACCGCTGCGCCGCCGTCGGGCGCGGTACAGCTCGCGTTGGCGATGAACATCTCTGATCTGCTCTTCGAGCATCGTGATGCGCCGCGAGATCAAACGTCGGTCAGTCTCAAGCTGAGTCTCACCGGGACCGCGCAAGCCGACCACACCGCCAGCCGAGCCACCGCCGCCACCAGCCTGGCGCTCAAGGTGCGTCCATTGGCGGCGCAGTCGTGGTAGCAGATATTTGTACTGCGCTAGCTCAACCTGAATGCGGCCCTCGTGAGTGCGGGCATGCGAAGCGAAGATGTCGAGGATCAGGCCGGGTCGATCGAGCACGCGCGTCTTGAGGATCTCCTCAATGTTGCGCGTTTGAGCGGGCGTCAACTCATCGTCGAACACCACCAGATCGTAGCCATACTCCTCGCGCAGCGCAGCGATCTCGGCGATCTTACCAGGGCCGATAAAATGCTTGGGAAACGGGTGTTTGAGGCGCTGATAAGCGCTGCCAACCACTTCGAGGCCGGCAGTATCGGCGAGTAGAGCTAACTCGCGCAACGAATCTTCTGCGCTCCAGGGGCTACGATCGCCAGTGAGTTCGGCACCGACAAGGAAGGCGCGTTCGCGGGGTGATTTGGTGGCGTGCAACCGACGCCCATCTGCCGTGGTGATGATAGGTTCTGTGATCGTTTTACTCCTTCCCCCAAACAGGAAATGCCGAGTATCTTCCTACTCAGCGGGCACCAATGATGGGTACGTTCGTTTTCTTGCCATCGATTGGTGATTCATTGTAGCACGCCGTACTAGTCGTCGCAAGAGGATCAGCCCAATGGCCGAGAAGCACGAAAACCTCAAACGGCGCAGGATACGACGCATCTGCGCCATTCGCGAAGAGTAGGTCTGCCCAACGGTCGTATCAATTCAAAAGCATATCCGACGGGTTGATAGGGTAGACCGTCACAGCAATGGAGGCTCCACAAGCAGCTATACGCGAGATCACGTCCGGTTGAAGCGCAATGCGTACTTGTTCACCCTCTAGACCCGACTCAAAACCCAGATCAAACTCGCGGGAGAACGCGTTCTGCCAACACCTGAGCGCTTCGCCCTGCAGGGCATCGATCAACGAGCAGAACAAGGCGATGTCATCATTCGCGGTTGAATCGCCACCCGATATCTCGAAGATAACGCGGTAATGTTCTCCCACGCGGCCATTGAAAAGCACGAACACATTCTCGCCAAAACCCTCGACAAGCGGGGTAAGCTCCTCTAGGGAGTCAACAACGAGATCGACATTGAGATAATGGGGTTTGCTCATTGCTTCATCAGGTTTCTTACAAGCGTGACTATGTTCTGATCCAGTCTGAAAAGGTGATGCGATGCGTAGGCAACCGCTGCTTTCGATTGCCTTGGAGTTACTGTTGATCCAACACCCGATAAGCTATGAGATGGCGTAATTGGTCTTTTCTGCGGAAAAGACCAATTACTCGGTAGCCATATGCCCTCAGAAAACGAAGCGATTGTGCTTAGGAGTTGGTGTCTGTAGAGGGTTCAAAGCCCAATTCTTCGGCCACAATGTAGAGAGGGCGGCGCTTCACTTCATCGTAGATACGCCCAAGATATTCGCCAATGATACCTAAGAAGATCAACTGCACGCTGCCCAAAAACAGCACACTCACCAAGGAAGAGGCTTGACCGTAGAACGATTCGCCCGATCCGGTGAGGCGCAGGACCACAACCACAATCAAGAAGAGCAGGCTGAGTCCAGCAGTGGCGAAGCCAAAGTAGGTGGCCAACTGCAGCGGCAAGTACGAGAACGCGGTGATGCCATCGAGCGCAAAACGAATCATCTTGCGCAACGGGTATTTCGTTTCGCCAGCCTTGCGCGCATCGCGCTTGTAGGTGATGCCCGTCTGATTAAAGCCGACCCACACAGAGAGCCCGCGCATAAAGCGCTTCTGTTCGCGCATCTGGTTCAGTGCGTTGACAACCTTGCGGTCCATCAAGCGAAAATCGCCAGCATCGAGCGGGATATCCACACTCGTAATCTTGCGAATTAAGCGATAGAAGATCGAGGCCGTCGCCAATTTGAAGGCTGTCTCGCCTTCGCGCTCGCCGCGCACACCGTAGACGACCTGAAAGCCCTCTTTCCACTTCTTGATCATTTCGGGGATGACTTCGGGAGGATCTTGCAGATCGGAATCGATGACGACAACCGCATCGCCACGGGCGTAATCCATACCAGCCGTGATCGCTATTTGGTGGCCAAAATTCTTCGAGAAGTTAACGACCTTGATACGCGGATCGTTATTGTGCAACTCGCGAATAATTTTGGGGCTGTTATCGCGCGAGCCGTCGTTTACCAGAACGATCTCGAATGGCTCGCCGAGCGGCTCCATTGCAGCGATCGTGCGTTGGCAGAACTCAGCAACCAGCGCCTCCTCGTTGTAGACAGGCGCAACAATTGAGTATACAGGGTGGTCAGCCGTAACACGTCGTGCAGTGTTGCGAGCGGCCACGGAATCTTGACTGGGTTCAACAATCTGCATCGGTCGTATCATCCCATTAAATAGAGCTCTATCGCATTGATACTATTGTAACACAGCAACCTTGCGCGTGTTAACGCCTCCCCGTTGCCAAGCTCAATGGCTATGATAAGGCTTCGATAAGTATGCAGAGTGCCCCTGCCAAGTGGTCTATGCTACCTCGACCATTTCTTCCCAATTCGGGCCAACATCGACATCGACCTTGAGGCGCACGCGCAACTCGGGGTAGGCGCCCTCCATCGCGGTGCGCACCAACTCGATCACCTGATCCTGCTCCTCGATCGGCGCCTCAAAGATCAGTTCGTCGTGCACCTGCAGCAGCATACGCGTGGCGAGCTTACTCTTATTCAGCGCCTCATCGACCCGCAGCATCGCGATCTTCATAATATCGGCGGAGGTCGATTGGATGGGCGCGTTGATCGCCTCACGCTCGGCGGCTTGGCGGCGCGGGCCGCTGCTCAACAGGTCGGGCATGGAGCGGCGGCGGCCAAACAGCGAGTGCACATAGCCCTGCTCGCGTCCATCGACGAGCGTCTTGTCGATGTAGTCGCGTAGCCCAGGGAAACGAGCGAACAGTTCGTCGATCAGTTGCTGCGCCTCACCACGGCTTAGGCCGGTGCGAGCGGCCAAGCCAAATGCGCTGATGCCGTAGATCACGCCGAACACCGTCATCTTGGCGATGCGCCGTTGATTCTTGCTGACCTGATCGATCGGCACGCCGAACAGTTGCGAGGCGGTGGCGGCGTGGATGTCCTGATCCTCGTCGAACGCCTGCACCAAGTTCGGGTCTTGCGTGATATGCGCCAGCACGCGCAACTCGATCTGCGAGTAGTCGGCGGCGATAAACACGTGGCCCGGCTGCGCCACGAATCCGCGCCGAATCTCGCGCCCCTCGTCGGTGCGGGTGGGGATATTTTGCAGGTTCGGGTCATTCGAGGAGAGCCGCCCAGTCGCCGCGCCGATCTGATTGTACGAGGTGTGCACGCGCCCGGTGTACGGGTTCACCAACGCGGGCAGCGCATCGACATAGGTCGATTTCAATTTGGCGAGTTGGCGGTAACGCAGGATCAGGTCGATCACTGGGTGAGCGTTGGCCATCCGCTCAAGCACGCTGGCCGTGAGCGAGTAGCGCCCCGTCTTGGTCTTTTCCAGGCCAGCGGTGGGCAAGCCCAGCCGATTAAACAGCAGATCGCTCAGTTGATCGCCGGAGTTGATGTTCAGTTTGCCGCCGTTAAAGGCATAGATCTGATCTTCCAGCTTGGCTAAATCGTCGCCCATGCGCCGCCCAAGCTCCTTCATAAACGGCACATCGAGGCCGATGCCCGCCTGCTCCATGCGGGCCAGCACCGGGATCAGCGGTATTTCGAGCTGCGTGTAGATCATATGCACGCTGGGCAGGCTGGCCAACTGCGGCTCCAGCGCGTGCGTCAGGCGCAGCGTCATATCGGCGTCGGCGGCGGCGTAGGGCGTAGCAAGGTCGATCGGCACCTGCGAGAACAGAATTTGGTTCTTGCCCTTGCCGATCAGCGTCTCGATCTCGGTCATCGGCTCGGGCAGTTTCAGTTCGTAGAAGGCCAAGTCCTTCAGGCCCTTGCGTTTATCGAGCAGCGCAGCGGCGATCGAGGTGTCGAAGGTGACGCCCTTCACCTCCACGCCCGCGTTCATCAGAAACTCCATATCGAACTTGGCGTTGTGGCCGAACTTGGGCTTCTGCGGATCGCTGAAGAAAGGGCGCAGCGCATCGAGCACGCGCTCGCGGGGCAACTGGTTGGCCTCCTGATGGCCAAACGGCACATACCAGGCTTGGCCGGGCGTGACGGCTAGCGAAATGCCGACCAACGCGTCTTGGAACGGTCGCAGGCCATCGGTCTCGGTATCGAAGGCGATGGCGGACGCGGCCTGCAGGGCTTCGAGCAATTCGGCGAGCTGCGCCTCGGTGCGCACCGCGCGGTAATCGCCGAGCGGCGCGCGGGGATCGTCGAGCAACTGCGTGACGGAACCGGATTCGCTGGCTGGCATCGCGAACATCGAGAGTTGCTGCGGCACATCGCTCGACGGCGCGGGTGCTGGCGCGAACATATCGATCTGCTGCGTCCCGCTGTTGATCGTGGGCAGCGCGGCGATCTCGACGCCGCCGCCGTGTGGCACGGGCAGGCGCTTCACCAGGCTCGCGCCCAATTCCAGTTCCTGGAACAGGGCGATCAACTGGCTGCGGTCGTAATCGCGCAGTTCGCAGGCCTTCAGATCGAGCGTGACCGGCACATCGCAGACGATGGTCGCCAACTTCTTGCTGAACAGTGCGGCGTCGCGCTGGCCGTCGAGCACCTTCTGATAGCGCTTGGGCGCTTCGTCGAGATGATCGTACAAGTTCTCGATCGTGCCGAACTGGTTGAGCAGCGCGATCGCGCCCGTCTCGCCAATGCCCTTCACGCCGGGGATATTGTCGGAGGTATCGCCTTTCAGGCCACGCAGATCGGCGAGTTGGTTCGGGCGCAAGCCTTTGTAGCGCTCCACAACCTGAGCCTCGTTGTAGAGTGTCGTTGTTGTCTTTCTGCCGTACGGGTTCGCCAGCAGCACGCTTACGTGTTCATTCACTAACTGCAGCGTATCGGTATCGCCGGTGAGGATCATCGAATCGACGCCCAACTCGGCGGCTTGGCGCGACAGCGTGCCGATCACATCATCGGCCTCGTAGCCTTCGCAGGTGTAGATCGGGATGTTGAAGGCCCGCACCAACTGCTGGATACGTTCGAGTTGAGGGTGGAACTCCTCGGGGGTTTCGCCGCGCCCGGCTTTATACTCGGCGTACAGATCATCGCGGAAGGTGCGCCCGATATCGAACGAAACGGCCACATAGCGGGGATGCTGCGTTTCGATCATATTGAGTAGGATGTTGATGAAGCCGAACACTGCATAGGTCGGCTCGCCCGATGAAGAGCGCAGACCCGCCTCGCGCAGCGCGTGGAAGGCGCGGAAAGCCAGCGCATGGCCATCGATCAAAGCTAGCAGTGGTCGGTCAGTCATCGCATACCTCTTTTACTCAACAGGGGCAATTCCGCAGCGAAAGGATGAGCGGGTGGCGGATAGCCATACGGTTCGCGTGGGCATCTTAGCATCACTTCACAAGCGTGGAAGTTGTCGCTCTGTATTATACCGTCATGCGAACAGATGAGCAACTCTTTTGCGCGATAGGGTGCGGTATGTGAGGGAGAGAGCGTTTCTCTTCTAAAAATGATACAATCATGCTTGTAACGCATTGGATAGCTCTGGAAGGTTTTATGAAGTTAGGACGTAACGATCCTTGCCACTGTGGAAGCGGCAAAAAAATATAAAAAGTGCTGTACGGATAAAGAAGCAGCGAAGAGCATACCGCATTGCTGATCGATCTCGGGCCAGTGATTGCCACTGTGATTGAAGTTCTAGAGGATGCAATTGAGGAACATATCCCATTAGCAGCGCTCCGCAAAGCGTGGTACTTGTCGATATGAATTTATTTGCTACGCTCCCAGTCTCTCTGTTTAATCCATTGGCATCGTCTGGGGCGCCGATCTATAGCGCTGTGTTGCTGGTCATTTTCGAGAAGGCGCGCCGCCATCATCAACCGCTATCGCGCGAATTGGTGATCGATGCTGTGCGCGAGGTGCTCGCTGATGGTCAGAACGAAGCGCTCCAAGCGACAGTCGATGCTGAGGATGCAGCGATACAGAGCGAGGACGATGATCCGTTCACGGCGCGTGCCGGGGCGATTGTGCGTTACCTGACTCGCTGCGGTTGGCTCCGCCCAGAGACACAGAGCGATTTCAGCCAATCCTATACGCTCCCAGATTACGCATTCCGCTTGCTCAATGTGTTCAGCGAGATCGCCTCGGATCAGCCATTGCCACTTCAGGGCCTCATTTTCTCGATCTACAGTTTGCTCCAAACCTCAATACGCGAGGGCAATGCACATATCTCGTTACCCGAAGCCCACCGCCAAACCATCAGCTTGATGAGTGGCCTGAAAGAGTTGCAGCACAATATCGGCAGGCATATCGAACAAGTGCTACAACAATTCCAAACCCGTGATATATTGAAGCAAACATTCACACAGTATCGCGACGAGATTGTGGACAAGGCCTATCATCAATTGCGCACAACGGATCATGTTTCGCGCTTTCGACCGGGGGTGTTGGAGGCGCTCACACAACTCTCAAGCGACGAGCAGGTGATGCAGATCGCCCAGCTTCTACGGGCAAACGGGATGGCGCCAACAGTGGAGGCGGCGGCTAGCCGTTTGCTCGAACAGATCCGCGACATTCGCAGCCAGTTCGAGCAATTGGATCATCAACTCCAGGCTATCGATGTGCGACATAGCCAGTTTATCGACTCGGCTGTGCGAGCGGTTGAGTTGCGCCTGACCGCCAACACAACCACGAGCGGGCAACTCCACGCGATCTTGACGCATATGCTCGAAACCTACGATCATGCCTTCGAGCAGGAAGTCAGCGAAATGATCGATCTCTATGCGCTGAGTCTGCTTGATCAAGAATCGCTCAGTGCGCCTTCTCGTTCGCCCACGCCGTTTGTGGCCGAGCCAGTCGAGATTGTTGAGCTAACGCCCGAACAGATCGCGGCTGCGCAGAATCAAACATTGGCTCAACTCAACCGTAGCATTAGTCGCGAACGGGTGCGCCGCTTCGCCGCCGAGTTATTGGGGGATCGTGAGCAGGTGCAGGTTAGTAGTGTCTGGCGAGGTGGCCCCGAAAACCTGCCACTGCTCATCTACCTGCGCTACTATGGCGATGGCTCACTGGGGTATCGGGCCGAAGAAATTGAAGGCACTTGGATTGAACAGGATGGGATCGGCTTCCGTGATCTGATGGTACGAAAAGCATGACACTCGTCACATTCGCCCAAGAGTACTCGGAGCTTTCATCGAGCGAGCAGACGCAGTTTGCCGAAACGGTGCGGCGCCTGTTGAGCGACGGCCTGATCTGGCGCGAGCAAGAAGATGAGCGCCGATTTTACAGCTTCCTGCAGCGCCGCCGACAGCTTGTAGCCGATTATTTGGCAGTCGCAGGATGGGAGCTACGCCACGAAGAACGCCTCGGAGCCTTCCACGTTGTTCACCGCGATGGCGCGCATCGGCGACGCTTAAACCGCGAAACAACAGTGTGGCTCTTACTTTTGCGGCTGATGTACGCCGAAAAATTGGAACGACTAGAGGTTGGCCTCACTCGCTACCCAGTTGTGGAAGTGAGCGCAATTGTGCAGCGGTACGCCGAGTTCTTTCCCGGGCAGACCGTCCGCAAACGTTCAAGCCTATTCGAGGCGTTACGCACGTTCCAAACGCTTAAACTGGTACGAGCAGCGGGCGGTGGCACAATCCGCTCGGGCAATGTCGATCAAATGATTGAACTCTTGCCGACGCTCGAAATCATTGTGCCAGCCGCAAACATCACCGCGCTCAACGACCGCCTACGCACATACGATCGCACACGCGAGGACGAGGACGGAGGGGATAGTGAAGAGGAATGAAAGTGTGCTGTCGCTGACACGCATCTTCTTGCACAACTGGCATCGCTTCAACCATCACCTGATCGACGTCGAGGATAGTTTGTATCTCGCGGGACACAACGGCTCCGGCAAATCGTCGGTGCTCGATGCTATGCAACTCGTGCTGATCGCAGATCAGACCCGTATTCGCTACAACAGTTCCGCCCAGGAGCGCTCGGCCCGCACGCTCGACAGTTATGTGCGAGGCAAAATTGGTGAGAATCGTTTCCTTCGGCCAGGAAAGACGATCGCCTATGTGGCCCTCGAGTTCAGCAGCACCACAAGAAAATTAACGTGTGGCGTTTGTATCGAGGCAGCCGAGAGCCAAAGCCCTGAACGCACATTTTTCATTTTGCCCGAAGCGCTCGATCCAGAGATCCTGTTGCCAGAGCGACGGCCTCTTTCGCGGCGCGAATTGCGACAAGCACTGCGCAATCGACGGGGAGCGCATACCTACGATCAGGTTGGTGAGTATCAAGATGAACTCCTGAATCGGCTCGGAGGTTTAAACCAGCGCTTCTTCGATATGTTCCTGCGGGCACTCACGTTTCAGCCGATCCGCGATATCAATGCGTTTGTCGAGCAATGGCTGTTGGACGAAGCGCCTCTGAATGTCGATGCATTACAGAAAGTGGTCGAGCGGCTGACACAATTGCGCATCACTGTGCGCGATGTTCAAGAGAAGATCAACGCATTACAAGCGATTGTGAAGCAACAGGCCGATGCAGGCGCGTGGCGCGACCGCCATGCCGAATACCTCCTGCTCGCCGCACTGCTCCGCCAAGAAGAAGCGCACCGTAACGTCGCAGCGCTGAGCCAAGAGCGTGCGGAACTCATCGAGGCGATCGCCAAAGCCGATGAGGCCTGCGCCACAGCCGAAGCGGCCCGCCGTGGCGCCGTCGAAGCACAACTCGAAGCCGAAGTACGGCTCCGGCAATCCGATGTCATCCGTCGGCGCGAGGAGCTTCAGAAACTCATCGCTCAATACACGCGCGAAGCCGACCAAATACGCGCCGTCTATCAAGTGCTGCTCAACGATCTGCGGCGCGAAACGCAAATGCTCGTGCCGCTCCACCACGAGAGCGCCCTGCCTAGTTTGGCGCCGCTGCACGCTACGATTACTGCACTCACGCTCGATGCACCGCCGCCAAAAGAACTAGCAACGCAACTCAACCAGGCAGTTGCAGAGCTCGATGCAGAACTGGAGCCAACCCAAAGAGCCAAATTTACGCTTGAACAACAAATTTCTCATTTTGAAGAACGCCGTGCCGAGGTGCTGAACGAACTTGTGCGCCTGCAGCAGGGCCAAAAAGCGCTGCGAAATCAACATACCGAGCGATTGTGCGACCTGCTCACCCCGATTGTCGGCGAGCGTCCGCCGCTCCTGTGCGATCTGCTTGAGATCCCCGATCCACGCTGGCAGAATGCGGTTGAAGCGATGCTTGGCGGACGGCGCTTTAACATTATCGTTCCCCCCCAGGTGTTCGATAAAGCGCTCCGCGAACTGGATCGCGCTCGTCAAGCTGATCAGATCTACGATGTTGGATTGGTTGACCTGGAGAAAGCGCGTAGCGATGGCCGACGCGCCCAACCAGGCTCACTCGCCGAAAAGATCCACACACGTAGTGACGTATTACGACCCTATATCGACACGGTATTGGGCGACATCATCTGCTGCGATACGATCGACCAGTTGCGGCGGTATCGTCGTGCGGTCACACCCGAAGTGGTGCTATATAGCGAGTTCAGCGTGCGAGCACTGCACCCGCGCACCTACACGCCGTGGTATATCGGTTCGCGAGCAAAACATTCACAGATCAAAGCCTATGAACGTGAACTCCAAACGCTCAACGAACAACTTGCCAGTATGAAACCACGGGTATCCGAGCTACAGATACGGATCAAGTTGTTACAACAAGGGCGCGCCCTCACCCTCCTTCAAGGCCGCCTTGACGCGCCACTCGATGAGCGACCATTACGGGCGGATATCGCTGCGATGCAGGCGGAACTTCAGACACTTGATCTGAGCGGAGTAGCAGCGCTTGAACAAGAAGTTAAACGTCTCCAAGCCATCGCCGAGCAGGAACAAGAGCGCGAGAGGCGAGCACTTGAAGAGCGCGCCCGCCTCAAGGAACGGCTGCCTCGCCTCGAACAAGACCTCCGCCGTGCACAAGCCGAATATCACGAACGCCAGCAGCAGGCCCACGCACAACGCACACACACCTCCCAAGCCATTGTTGAGGCGGCTGAGGCAAAACTTGCTGATCGGCTTGCACAGCCAGATCTTGCCGAGGTGTTGCGTAATACGGAAACGTCTGCACGCAACTTCGATACCCGCGCAGCTAACGAACTGCAACGCCTGATCGAGATGGCAAGCACGTACAATACACGCCACCAATTCGCCGCGTTGCCCAGCAATATCGACGAGCCACGCTACAAAATCGAGCTTGAGCGATTGCAAGCAACCGAACTACCTCGCTACGCCAAGGACATCGACCAAGCCCAGGCCGAGGCGGAGGAAGAGCTTCGTGAACACGTATTACACCGATTGCGTGAACATATTTTGCAGGCACGCCAAAAGCTCGAATGGATCAACGATGCGCTCAAAAACCTGACGTTTCATGGCGATAGCTACCGCTTTACCTCACAACCAGCCGAGGAAGTGCGCGATTACTACAACCTGATCAACGATTCTCAGTTGATCGGGAGTGGCTCACTATTCGAGAGCGACTTCTATCAGCGCCATCGTAACAACTTCGAGGAGTTCTATGAACGCCTCACCCGCACTCCACAATCGGAGATTGAGCGCCGCGAACAAGAACGATTACTCGATTATCGGCGGTATCTCTCGTACGATATCGACGTGATTTCACAAAATGGCCAGCGATCACGCCTCAGCCGTATTATGGGTCAGACATCCGGCGGCGAGACACAAACGCCGTTCTATCTGACGATCGCAGCCTCCTTCGTGCAGATGTACCGCGTCGGCGAGCGCAACAGCCGCCCAACGATTCGCCTTGTCCTGTTCGATGAAGCGTTCTCGAAGATGGATCAGGACCGGATCGGTGCCACACTCGATCTCTTTCAGCATTTTGGGCTACAGATCGTCACTGCTACGCCGCTCGAACGCTGCGAGTATCTGGTGCCTAAAATGTGCACTAATCTCGTGCTGACGGGCATTGGAGATACGGTTCATATCGAGCCGTACCGCAATTATGCCGCCCGACTGAACGCCACTTCCGAGGCGAGTTGATGCCAGACCTGAACGAACACGTTCGTGAGCTACTGCACAGCCTGCTGGACCGCTATGAGCAGCCCAATCGCCAGCGTGTTGTGCGTGTACGCCTCAATGCGCAGCAGCACAAAGCGTACTTTTCCACCGAAAATGCCAACCCACGCTACAGCGCGAACCAGGCATTGTGCCACCTCGCCGAAGCGGGGATCGTCCGTTTGCAGTGGCGCAAGTGGGAGGAAAATAACTGGCTCGAAGCGATCGACCTTGTTCCCGAACAGGCAGGACAACTCTACCAGTTGCTCAAACGGCATCCGCTGAACCAACAGGACCACGCCCTCCGTCAATTGCTCGCTGCCGAAACCGCACTTGCCGACTGGCACGGCGCATTCTTAGCTTGGGCGCACAAACAGATCGACGAACATCGTAGCGTTGCGCCTCTCAATCGCGCCGATCCACAACTGAACCAAGACCTCTTGCGGGCGCTTGCAGCAATCGCAAGCTTGCCTGCCCCCATCCTCGAACGCAGCCTGAGCATTCGCCTGTTTGGCGATAGCAAACGGCTCGAAACATTGCGAAGCGCTATCGTTGGGATTCTGCGCCGCCACGATCCGCAGGCCAGCATCTTTGGCGATGACGATTGGGCACTGCTACACGCTCATCATCTCGATCGCACTCCAGAATACGTGCCCCTTGCTGGACCGCTCGTGCTGAGACAACGGGACGCTTCGCTAGTCGATATCTCACACTTTTCGCCAAGTGTCGCACTCTCGGCGGCGATGTTGCGCGAATCGACTATGATCGATTGCCAAGCGCGAAGCGTGGTGACTGTCGAGAATATGACCAGTTTTAACGAACTCCTCGGCGTTCGCCCACCAGATACGCTCGCAATCTACACAGGAGGTTTCGCAAGTCCCACAGTCATCCAACTGCTGCGCGCCATCCGCACAGCGCGTCCCGATCTCGTCTTTCACCACTGGGGCGATCTCGATGCTGGCGGATTACGCATTCTGCTGCACTTGCGCGAGCAACTCGGCGAGATCAGACCGCTCGCAATGAACCCGCAGATCTTCGCGGAGTATCGCGCCTTTTCACAACCGCTCAGCAACTCCGACCGTAACAACCTCCAGGCTCTACGCCAACATAGTGCGCTAGCCGATTGCTACGCCCTCATCGATACATTGCTAGAAGCGAACCAAAAGCTTGAACAGGAGGCCGTGGACATTGCGACGGTCCTTCATCTCGTAGCGCACACTTCATAACCGAACGACGTTTCGCCCCACATCTCGGCAACAAAATGGCTTTGCTCCGCCCGTACTCCACAGAGGCAATTGACGTTCCGGCGCGAGCGCCGTATAATGCGGCAAATGCTGTTCGGCGCAAAAGGGGAATATGATGAAATTACTGGTGTTTGTGACCGAAGATAATGTCGCTGACCCGACGGTGGACGCCCTCATCGAGCAAGGTTTCCGCGTGACGCGTCTAGCCTCCACAGGTGGTTTCCTGCGCAAGGGCAATACCACGTTGCTCGTAGGTCTCGAAGAAAGCGCTGTCGAGCGGGCAATCGAAATCACACGCCGCGTTGCCCCTGGCGCGTTGGTTGTTGGCTTGGATCTCGAGCGCTACGAGCGCATCTAGCAGATGATGATGCGGGGTCGGAACATGCGTCCTCTGTATCGCATGTTCTGATCACTCATCGCAGACTGGTCGGCGCGAGTGCGAATCCTGTATATCGCAAGCGGCATCCCCGTCCCCGGTTCACTTGGTGGCTCCACACACACACTCGAAGTGACGCGCGGCTTGGTTGCCCGTGGCCATCAGGTGCATGTGGTGGCGAGTTCTCGCGAAGGTTGGGGCGGCCTCTCCGCCTTAGCCCGCCCAGTCTCCTCGTTCAATGGCACCTTCCACCTGCATCATATCGATGTTCCCAAGGCTGCTTCGCTCCTGAGCGCCCCGCTGATCGCTCGGCTGGCCCGCACGGTCAAGCCCGACCTGATTATGGAGCGCTACTACAACTTTGCGGGCGGCGGCTTGCTGGCCGCCCGTCGGCTTGGCGTGCCCACGCTGCTCGAAGTCAATGCGCTGATCGTGGACCCGCCCGAGGTCGCCAAACGCCGTCTCGATGACCGTTTGGGTGGCCCGATGCGCCGCTGGGCCACCACACAGTGCTGGTGGGCCGACCGCATCGTCACGCCGCTGCACACCACTGTCCCACCCGAGATCCCGCGCGACCGCATCGTGGAGCTGCCGTGGGGCGCGGCGGTCGAACGGTTCGAGCCGCAGTATGCCAATCGGCCTACCAATACGATTGTGTTCCTCGGCTCGTTCCGGGCCTGGCACGGCGTGTTGGATGTTGTGCGGGCCGTGTCGATGTTGCTGGCGCTGGGCCGCGATGTACGAGTGATGCTGATAGGCGACGGCCCCGAACGGGCGCAGGCCGAGCAACTGGCGTCGGCATGGCCCGGGCGCTTCACCTTCACAGGCGCGGTCGAGTATGAGCGCGTGCCGCAGTTGCTCAGACAGGCGACGCTGGGCGTGGCGCCGTTCAACACCGCCCCTCACCCAGCCTTGCGCGCAGCGGGCTTCTTCTGGTCGCCGCTGAAGGTCTACGAGTATATGGCGGCGGGCCTGCCAGTCGTCACCACCGATATCCACCCGCTCAACCAGGTGATCCGCGATGGTCAAGAGGGCGTGCTGTTCCGCGAAGGCGATGTGCCCGGCCTCGCGCATGCGATCGCCCGTGTGCTCGACGATCCGGCAGCTGCCTTGGAGATGGGCGCGGCGGGCCGTAAGCGCGTAGTAGAACACTACTCTTGGGCGCAGCACTGCGCCGAGCTCGAACGCATTATGCTGGAACTCGTGCACCGATGAGCGCTCCCCTGCACATTCTAATGCCGTCGGATGTGTTCCCGCCCCGCTGCGGAGGCGCGGGATGGAGCGCGCACGCCTTGGCGCTCGCCCTGATCGAGCGGGGCCACACCGTGCGAGCGCTCGTGCCCCAGCAGAACCAGCACGGCATCAGCGAAGCCGATGTCCTCGGCGTTCCCACGACTCGTTGGGGCTACCGCACGCCGCGCATCCCGTTTGTGCAGAACTACGCCCGTCATGAACGGCTGTGGCCGCGCTTCGCCGAGCTACTGACCGAACAGGGCCACAGCGCCCAACAGGTGGTGATCCACGCCCAGCACGTCCAAGTGACGCCGCCATCCGTCCTCGCGGGCCAACGCCTCCGCGCGCCTGTGCTGGTGACGGTGCGCGACCACTGGCCGTGGGACTACTTCGCCACTGGCCTACACGCCGACCGCGTGCCGCTGGAACGGCAAACCTGGGCCACTTTGGCCACCGATCTGCCACAGCGGCTGGGAGCGCTGCGTGGCACGCTGGCGCTGCCCGCCATCCCGTACATGCTGCGGCATCTGCATCGCCGCCAACGCTACCTGCGCCGCGCCGACGCGGTGATCGCGGTGAGCGACTACATCGCGCAGCGGCTCGCCCCGATTGTTGCGCCCGAGCGCCTCCACGTGCTGCCGAACATGCTCGACATCGATGCGATTGAGCGTGTGTCCCGCGAATGGCCCACCTCGGTGCCCACCAATCAGCGCTACCTGCTGTACGTCGGCAAACTCGAACGCAACAAGGGCGCGCAGGTGTTGCTCGAAAGCTTCCGCAGCCTCGACGCCTCGCAGCGCGCAGCGCTGGCCGAGCACACGCTGGTGCTGGCGGGCAACGGCTCGCTGCAGTCCACGCTTCAACGCGAACTAGCGGCGCTCGGCATCTCGGCGCAATTCCTCGATTGGGTCGATCACGATGAGACGCTGCGGCTGATGGCGCACTGTGAGGTATTGCTGTTCCCCTCGGCGTGGGGCGAGCCGCTTAGCCGCGTGATGCTGGAGGGCTTGGCCTGCGGCGCGCCGATCCTAGCGATGCCCACCGGCGGCACACCCAGCGCGATCACCGACGGCGTCAATGGCGCGTTGGAGCCAACACCCGCCGGATTCGCGCGGCGCTTGCTCGCGTTGTTAGCGCAGCCCCAACAGCGCGCAGCCCTGGGTGAAGCGGCGCGCCAACGTGCCCGCACACGCTACGCACGCTCCGTCGTGGTCGCGCAGGTCGAGTCGCTCTACTACGGACTGCTGGCCAGCCGCTAGCTGTCGCGCGTGCCGATCCTCTGGGCATTCAGGGGCATAGCAGGCGGCGTACCCTCTGCCGACACGCTCCTTCCATCCCACACAAAACAGCGCGTAATTGCGGAGTGGCGTGCAGATCAAGGCTGCTGCTCATCGTCGAGTTGCGGGAGTGGCTGAGTATCGGGCTTGCGACGCTTCCAGAATTCGTGCGAGGTAGTGCTGAGTTCTTCCTCTTCGGGGAGCGGTTCTTCGAGCGCGGCGGCCTCGGCTGACGCTTGGTCGGCAGTGTCCCCGCTCGGCTGCGCGGGCTGCCAATCGTACTGCGGCTTCTCTTGGAAGGCCCAGCGCATCAGGCGCGGCCCGACCAGCAGGCTGAGCAGCACCATCAGCGTAGTGGCGGCCAGCAGGTGCGGCAGTTCGTCCATCTGGCTCTGCGTGATGCCCATCGCCGCGATGATGCTCAACTCGCCCCGCGACACCATGCCCGCACCCACCCGCAGCGCATCGCGCCTGGGCATCTTGCCCAGCCATGCGCCAAGCCCCGCGCCCACAACGCCGCTCACCACCGCCAGCACGCAGAGCAGCACGGCGATCCCGAGGAAATCGCCGACCAGCAGTTGCCGCAGGTTCACGCTCAGCCCAATGCTGATGTAGAACAGCGGCACAAACACGGTGATGCTCAACAGTTCCAGGCCATCGGCGATCAGCGCCCGCTGATCGATATGCCGGAACAGCAGGCCCGCCAAGAACGCGCCGCTGGCCGCGCTCATCAGACCGATCTGCTCGCTGGACCAGGCCAGCAACAGCAGTACGATCAACGCGATGGTAGGGGTGGGGTACGCGATCGGCAAGCGCTCGGCTCGGGCGAACAGTCGGGGCAGCAACCAGATGCCTAACAACGTAATGCCCACCAGAAAGACCAGCAACTGCACGAACGTGCGCGCCGCTAACCCGATGCTCTCGGCGGGGAGCAGCGCCATGCACAAGGTAAACAGGATCACGCTCAGGATGCTGCCGACCGTGGCGGCACCGAGGATGGTAGTGCCCACGGTGCCCTCGAACTTGCCGTACGCCTGCAGCATCTGGCTGATCACATTTATGCTGGTGGCCGCCAACACCACCCCGATCCAGATCGCGTTCGTGGTGGAAACGGAGTAGAGGCGCGTGATCAGAATGCCGAGCAACAACGGGATCAGTGTGCTGAAGACTCCCACCAACAGCACGGTACGGTTGGGCGACCGCAGCACCTCCCAATCGCAGAGCAGCCCCAACTGCGCCATGATGAACAGCGCGCCAAGGCTGGCCATCGTTGATACGACCGTTTGTGTGACTTCAGGCTCAAACCAGCCTCTACCGAAGATGTCGAGCAGGCTGGGGCCAAGCAACAGGCCGAAGATCAACGCCCCAAACAGGGTGGGCCGTCCGAGGCGAAGACTAAAGATTGCTGCGAGTTTGGCCCCGCCGATCAGGAGCGCCATCACCAACAGCAACTGCATAAAAGGCGTCATGCGGAACTCTTTTGCTTCAGACCGAGGATTGTCGCGTTCGCAAGCATACGGCTCCTTTTCCTTTGGGAGTATACCATGAACCGCTCTCTCACGGCTTGTATTCTTGCACTTTTGCGTTTCTTGGTGTGAAACTTGCTTCCAGCCCTTCTCCTAGGTTCGCAAAAGACCTCTAGCGGTTTTGTAACGTGGTGAGAAAGGGTTGATGATGAGTAATTGGCCAGAAAACAATAACCGCAATCGGCCTCGCCCCCCTGGTCCCGAAGAAAAACGTGGCGCAACAGCCACAGGCGGCAATAACGATTCCCCGCAGGATATGCGCCGAATGTTGCGAGGTCCACGCTTTTGGACGACCCTTTTGGTATTGTTGGTGCTGAATTGGCTCTTGGTGCCCTGGCTGCTGCCCGAGGTGCAAGATCGCGTCACAGTGCCCTACACCTTCTTCAAGCAGCAAGTGCTCGCCGATAACGTCAGCCAGATCACTAGCCGTGGCGACGATATTCAGGGCGAATTTAAGCAACCAGTTTCCGATCCGAATCCTCCTGCTGACGATATTCGTGCGACAACACCGCTCACTTATACCAAATTTGCCACGATCAAGCCATCGTTCGAGGATGCAAGCCTGCTGCCTTTGTTGGAAGAGAAGCAGGTTGTGATCACGGCCACACCGCTCGATCAACCGCGTTCGGCCTTGCTCACCCTGTTGCTCTCCTTCGGGCCGACACTGCTGCTGATCGGCGGCTTCCTGTGGCTCAGTTCGCGGGCGGCCCGAGCGGCGGGCGGCGGCGCGTTTGGATTGGGCCGCAGCAGGGCGCGCCTCTACGAGGCCGACACCGAAACGGCGCCGATCAATTTCGACGATGTGGCGGGCATCGACGAGGTCGAGCAAGAATTGGTCGAGATCGTCGATTTTCTCAAGCAACCCGAGAAGTACCAGCGGCTCGGCGGGCGCATCCCCAAGGGTGTGCTGCTGATCGGCCCGCCCGGCACCGGCAAGACGCTGCTGGCCCGCGCTGTAGCCGGCGAGGCGGGTGTGCCCTTCTTCAGCATGAGCGGCTCGGAGTTTATCGAGATGGTGGTGGGCGTCGGCGCGGCGCGGGTGCGCGACTTGTTCGCGCAGGCCCGCAAGGCCGCCCCGGCGATCGTCTTTATCGATGAGCTCGATGCGATCGGGCGGCGGCGGGGCAGCGGCAACATCGTGGGCGGCAACGACGAGCGCGAACAGACCCTCAACCAGATTTTGGTCGAAATGGATGGGTTCGACTCGCGTGAGGCGGTGATCGTGCTGGCAGCCACCAACCGCGCCGATGTGCTCGACCCCGCGCTGCTGCGCCCTGGCCGCTTCGACCGCCGCGTAACGGTGCAACCGCCCGATCGGGCTGGTCGCGCCGAGATCCTGAAGGTGCACACGCGCGGCGTGCCGCTCGGGGCAGATGTGGACCTAAATGTGGTCGCGAGCGAGACGCCGGGCTTGGTCGGCGCCGATCTGCGCAACTTGGTCAACGAGGCGGCACTGTTGGCGGCGCGCAAGGGCCACGCGGCAGTGATGGCCGAGGATTTCGCCGAGGCGATGGAGAAGATCGCGCTCGGCGCCGAGCGACGGTTGGCGATGCCGCCGGAGGAACGTGAACGGGTCGCCTACCACGAATCGGGTCACGCGCTGCTCGGCCTACTGCAGCCAGAAAGCGACCCCGTGCGCCGCGTGACGGTGGTGCCGCGCGGTCAGGCGCTCGGCGTGACGCTCTCGGTGCCCGAGGCCGACCGCTACAACTACAACGAAGCGTATCTGCGCGCCCGAATCGTGAACGCGCTGGGTGGGCGCGCCGCTGAGCAGATCGTCTACGGCAGCATCACCACAGGCGCCGAGAACGACATCAAACAAGTCACCGATATCGCGCGGGCCATGGTGACGCGTTGGGGGATGTCGCCGGAGGTGGGCTTGCTGGCGCTGAGCGGCACCGACGAGGGCAACTTCCTCGAAGGCGGCTTCGCTGGCGGCATGAGCCGCCCTTACAGTGAAGAGACCGCCCAAATCATCGATCTCGCCGTCAAGCGCATCATTGATGAATCGTACCAGAAGGCGCTCGACCTGCTGAGCAGCAACCGTGATCGGCTTGAGGCGCTGACGCGCGCGCTGCTCCGCGAGGATTCGCTGAACGAGGCCGAGATGCGCAAAGCGGCGAATCTACCAGCACGGGAGGAGGTCGCGGCGTCCGTCGGCGAGCACTAAAGCGAGGGTGACGTGCTCATCGCACAAGCGCTCCGATCTCGCAACGATACCCCATCCAACCGGACGATGTGGAGATTCAAACGAGTCTCCACATCCCAATATCTAACCGTCCCACCACACGTTTTGTGGCGTCTGCATCCCAAAATCCCCTCTCACAAATCATATATCCATTTTGCGGAGTGGCAGAGAAGTATGCCATGTGGCTAATCTAAACCACACGTGGACATGGTACACTGTTGGGTGAGATTCGTTCACCTCCCGAGACCTCGCTTCATCTTTGGTGGACTAGTCCTCACCGGATGAGCACAGGATCCATGCAGATGCTGGATCGGGAAGAGGAGTGACATGGCGCAGGATCGCGAACCAGTCAAGTTCACCAATCGCCTTATCAACGAAACGAGTCCTTACCTCGTGCAGCACGCACACAATCCCGTCGATTGGTACCCGTGGGGCGAAGAAGCGTTTGCCAAGGCGCGAGCCGAGGATAAGCCAATACACCTGAGCGTTGGCTACGCGGCCTGCCATTGGTGCCACGTGCTGGCGCACGAGAGCTTTGAGGACGAAGCAACCGCGCAGATTCTCAACACACACTTCGTCAACATCAAAGTCGATCGAGAGGAACGCCCCGATATCGACTCGATCTACATGACGGCGGTGCAGGCGATGACGGGTGGTGGCGGCTGGCCGATGACTGTGTTTATGACACCCGATGGCGTGCCGTTCTACGGTGGCACCTACTTCCCGCCCGAGGATCGCCACGGCATGCCCGCGTTCCGACGCGTGCTGCTGAGCGTGGCCGATGCCTACCGCAACCGTCGCAGCGAACTGCTTGATGCAGGCCAAGAACTCGTCAAGCACATCCAAACCGCGAGCGCCATGCGCCTGCCACCCAGCCCGCTGAGCTACGACCTGCTCGATCGAGCGTTCGGGGCGCTCGCCGCACAGTTCGATCCTCGCTACGGCGGATTCGGCAACGCGCCGAAGTTCCCGCAACCGATGACCCTGGAGTTCTTGTTGCGCTACGGTCAGCGCACCAACAATCCGCAGGCCAGCCTGATGCTGGAGCGCACGCTGCGCGCTATGGCCGAGGGTGGCATGTACGATCAACTCGGAGGCGGCTTCCACCGTTACAGCGTCGATGCGCAGTGGCTCGTGCCGCACTTCGAGAAGATGCTGTACGACAACGCGCTGCTGGCACGGGTCTACATCGAGGCGTTCCAATCTACTGGCGATCCGTTCTATCGCCGCATCGCCGAAGAGACGCTCGATTATATGGTCCGTGAGATGCGCCACCCGGCGGGAGGCTTCTACTCTACGCAGGATGCCGACTCGCTGCCCTCGCACGATGCCACGCACAATGAGGAAGGCGCGTTCTTCGTGTGGACGCCCGACGAGCTGCGCAAACACCTGCCGTACACCGACGCCATGGTGATGGCGGCCCTGTACGATGTGAGCGATCGGGGCAACTTCGAGGGCAAAAATATTCTGCACGTCCATCGCCGCCCCGAGGAGGTCGCGCGCGTGGTGGGGCGCACCCCCGAGCAGATCGAGGAGATCGCCGCACAAGCGAAACGGCGCCTGTTCGAAGTGCGCGAACAGCGCCCGAAGCCCAGCCTCGACGACAAAGTGCTGACCGCCTGGAACGGCATGGCCATACGAGCCTTCGCACTCGCCGCGCAAGTGCTCAAGCGCGACGATTACCGCGCCGTGGCTGAACAATGCGCGACCTTTGTGCTCCAAACCCTGATGCGCGAAGATGGCACGCTGCTGCGCACCTGGCGCGCGCGCCCCGATGGCGAAACAGCTACCACCTCGCCGCTCGGCTTCCTCGAGGACTACGCCCTGCTGGCCGATGGCCTGCTAGCCCTCTACGAAACCACCTTTGAGCCGCGCTGGCTGCTAGAAGCACGTCGCCTGGCCGATATCATCCTTGCACGGTTCTGGGATGCTGAGATCGGCGGCTTCTACGACACCGCCTCCGATCATGAAACACTCGTCGTGCGCCCCCGCGACACGGGCGATAACGCGACACCAAGCGGCAACTCTGCAGCCACCGATGTGTTGCTGCGCTTGGCAGTCATCTTCGACCAAACGCAGTATCGCGAATGCGCCGAAGCCGTGCTGACAAGCTTGGCGCAATTTCTCGAACAATATCCCTCCGGCTTTGGGCGCTACTTGGCGGCGGCTGAGTTCGCGCTCGCCACAGTGAAGGAGATCGCCATCGTCGGCGACCCACAGAGCGCCGATACGCAGAGCCTACTCGCAACGATCTATCGCTCTTTCCTACCCAACAAAGTTGTGATTCTGAAGCACCCTAATGCACCGGAGGCAGTGCCTTCACCGTTATTGGAAGGTCGTACACAGATCGATGGCCGTGCGACGGCCTATGTGTGCGAACATTATGTCTGCCAGTTGCCCTGCAGCGATGCCGATGCACTGGCACGGCAGCTTATCCCCTAACGCTCGCGCCCTCGGCGGGCAACATAGGAGCAGTATGTATCACATTGTCGTACCAACGCTGTACTGCCCATTCCCGCATACCTTGAATCCACATGTCGAGGCTGCGCAACAGCATGTCAATGAATGGGTACAGCAGTTTCACCTTTTACCGAGCCAAGCAGCATATGCACGCTTTCAAGCAGCAAAGTTTGCTTGGTTGGCGGCTCGTGCTTACCCAACCGCAGAGTTCAATAAACTGCGCATCGTGACCGATTGGAACGTGTGGCTGTTTATTCACGACGATCAATGCGACGAATCGGGTATCGGTAAACGGCCCACCCAACTGGCGCAACTCTACGATCAATTTCGAGGCATCCTGTTCGGCGGCACACCCTCGCAGAACGATACCTCCCTCACACATGCGCTCCACGAACTCTGGCAGCGAATCTGCCGCCACTCGAATGCCGAATGGCGTCATCGCTTTCTCATCAGCGTCGAGGATTACTTCTACGCCTGCATCTGGGAAGCCGAAAACCGAATGTCGCGGCGCATCCCAGATATCGCCTCGTATACCCAAATGCGACCATTCGCGGGCGCACTCAACACCGATATCGAACTGATCGAACTATGCGAAGGGGTTATCCTTCCAGCGGCAGTCTACCGTCATCCGATCATCAAACGGCTCACATTAATGTGCAATAACGCCGTCTGTTGGGCGAACGATATTTTATCGCTCCAAAAAGAATTAAACAACGGCGATATGCACAACTTAGTCATCGTTCTACAACACGAACAGCAATGTTCATGGCAAGAAGCCGTCGATCGCGTCGCTGATATGCATAACAACGAAGTTCTTGCGTTCGAGCAACTCTCGAAACAACTCCCCAGCTTTAGCCCAGAGATCGATACACAAATCGCCAGATACATCGACATTCTGCGCGCTTGGATGCGTGGAAATATCGATTGGGCGCTCGACACGGGCCGCTACGCCAACGAACAACACATCTACGCCATCTAGTCCAACGACGATACATCATTCTGACGCATTATGACAACCCCCACAGTTGTGGGGGTTTGCCGACATGCGCATAAAATCTGTTACAATACCTCTCAGCACCCGATCAAGCAACATAGCGGTTTTGTAGCCCCTCGTTTTGTTCTCGTTCAAGAAGCATGCTCTGCAACCAGTGCAACTGTAAGAGGATCTATGACAGCCCCCATGCTTATTGATGAACCAGACACCCTACGTAAACGTTTTCGCATTCCAATACGCATTGGCATCGGTTTGATGGGTATCTTCGCAATCCTCTCACTCGTCGATGCCATCAACGGGCAGGGGCTACACTTCTGGTACAGCACTATCGTCGATTGGATGATGTTTATCGTCCTGATCGTGATCTATGTATTGATCAGCCACTATCCCATCGATCTGCTAGCCTCGGTGCTCAGCATCTGTGTGATCATCTATAGCCTGCTCAGCGTTACGTTGTTCCCCAACCAGGTGCTCCGCGACCTCATCCTGCCACTCGTTGTACTCACCACCTCGGTACCATACATTGATAGCTCCCGTCTGCACATCTTGAGTGTGTTGGCCTGGATCGCGACGGGCCTGATGTTCTGGCTATCGGACTACTCAACCCTTCTCAGCACCCCCATCATCGATAGCATCGCGTTTATGGGCACACACGGTCTGATCCTGTTCACCATCAACCAGTTCCACAACCGCATGAACGAAGCGCTGACCCAAACGCGGCTCATGAACAGCGCCCTCATCGACGCGCGTAACGAACTCGAGCAGCAAGTCGCCGAACGCACCGCCTCACTGCAAGACGCGCTCGAAGAACTGCGCATCCGCGCCGAAGCCCAATCGGTGCTGATCGTGGAGACCGAACAGCAACGTGCGACCATCCGCGCATTGGGCGTGCCCGTGCTGCCCATCAGCCAAGGCATCCTCGTCATCCCGCTGGTCGGCACCTTCGAGACCGAACGCATCCAGGAACTCCGCGACCGCTCGCTCCACGCCGTCCAGGAGATGGGCGCGCACCACCTCGTGCTCGATATGACCGGCGTCACCATGGTCGATCGCGACCTCGCGCACGGCGTGCTCGAAGTGGCCCAAGCAGTGCGGCTGCTCGGCGCCCACACCGTGCTGGTGGGCGTGCGCCCCGAGATGGCCGAGGCGCTCGTGAGCCTGGGCGTCAACTTCGAGACGCTGCACACCGCCGCCACGCTCCAAGAGGGCCTCAAGCAGGCCATGCATTCCGAAGCGCTCGCTTTCTAAAGTTCAGGAAAGCCAACAAGCGCCTGTAGTTGCTGCACGGCGCTTGTTTGTTGTTGGGGAAGAAGAAGCAACCGCCGCCTGCGCCCCCGTCGCGGAGTGCCGCGCCCGTCGTGCGGCGGGCAGCCATGCCCGGGCCGAGGGACCTGGGCGGCGGTTCGAACCACTACCAGAGTTAAGGCAGATCGAGCGTCGCCACCAACAGCGCATCGGGGCCAGCCAAATCGCCAGGCGCGCTTGGGCCGCGCACCAGCGGCAAGCGACCACCATCGAGCGTGTAGACACCCATCACCACCCAATACTCCCCGGGCGGCAGATCGCTCGGCAACTGCAACGGGAACGGCGTATCGAACTGCTGGCCCGCCTGCCATTCCGCAAACATCCCCTGATCCAGCGCCGCATCGATCTGCGTCACGCGCTGACCATCGGCGGCCAACACGTGCACGAAACACATCTTCCCGCCCGGCTGATCCGCCAACACACTCCACGAAGGCGTCAGCGTCAGCGTATCGCCCTCGCGCTGCAGGGTGTAGCCGCGCAGACGCAACCCATCGCCAAACTGCGCATCGAGCGGCGTATCGTAGGGGCGCGGCAACTGATGCACTGTCGCGTACTCCACCCCGTGCACGCGCAACGTGAACAACGGCGGATTCTGGCGCACATACTCCTCGGCCACCGCCGATTCCTTGCGCTGCACGCTGCGGCTGTAGAGCACCGCGTAGCTCGTGGGCGTCTCCAACAGATTCACCCGCAGATCAAGCACGCCCGGCGAGGCGGGCACGAACGGCGCGAGCGTCGGCGGAATCCACGACAACACCGGGCCACGTTTGAGATCGGGGCGCTCGCGCAACCACGCGCCGATCTGCTCCATCCCCTCGCCCAAGCCCACCAACATCACGCGTTGGCCGACCGCACCGCCGCCCAACAACGGGTTGAAATACCCAAGTTGATACGGCTGGTACCAGGCCGTCGTGCCAAGCGCGAATAGCCTCAACAGCGTGTACACCACGGGCGATAGCCAGCGCTGCGGCCTGCGCCGCCCGATCCACTCCAGCAGCATCACCCAACCTGCCGCCGCCAATACCTGCAGCGCAGGCCAGATCGGCAGCAGATAGCGGTCGAACTGCTTGGGCTGCAACGTCATCATCAAGCCAAACAGCACCGCGAACGCCAGCATCGCCACCAACACCATGCGCTCGGTGGAGCGTTCCGGCGTCTCCTGAGGCGCGTTCGCCCCGCCCGACGTAGCGGCGCGAAAGACGAGCGGCAACAGCAGCAAGCCCAACAGCGCCCACGGCGTCGTGCGCCACAACAGCACCGCCGGGTAGAACAGCGGCCCCGGCGCAGCCACCGCCTTGCCCATAAAAAAGTTGCCAGCAGGCTCGGGCGAACCGCCGTTGGCGATAATCTCGTTCAGCACATCGCCAAGCGCGCTCAACGGCGTGACCCACATCGCGGGCCACAGCGCCACCACCACCAGCGCCGCCGTGCCCAACCACACGGCATACCGTCCGAACACCCATCCCATCGCCCGCAGCAACTCCGTGCGATGCCGCCACAACGCCACCTGCCACGCATGCCACGCCGCCAGCAACAGCCCGCAGAACGGCAGCAGAAACAGCGAGGGCGCTTTAGTCAACAGCGCAAGCCCAGCGCACACACCCGAGCCGAGCAGCGCCACCCAACTGGCTCGGGCGCTCGTCGTGGGCACAAGCGCCAACAGCATCAGCAACACGCTCAGCGCCATAAACGAGGTCAACAGGCCATCCATATGCAGCAGCCGCCCCAAACCGATCAGGAACGGCGATGTGGCCCAGAACACCCCCGCCAGCAGCGCCACCGAAGGGCGCACCAACCGCCGCAGGATCAGGAAGGCGCACACAACCGTCAGGCCGTTGGTCAGCGCCAGTGGGAAGCGCAACGTGGACAAATACGTGGCCCCTGCGCCGGAGCCGCCCATATCGCGGATGCCAAACAGCGCGCCGAGCGCACGGCCCATCCAACCCAACCACATCGTCGTCACACCCGGGTGACCTGTCAGATCGGTGGCGGCCCAATCGCGGGCAGCGAGCGCCTCACTGAAGCGGCGAATGCGGTACACCCAGTGGTACGCTTCGTCGATCGTGTAGAAATCGGCCAAACCGAGCACGCGCGGCAGCACAGCCAGCACCGCCAGCATCAGGGCCAGTAACCAAGTGGGCACGGAGAACAGGGCATATGAGCGAACCGAAGGTTCGGCGCGAGTTGTTTGCATAGCGAGGCTTATCGGCGCAGATCTAGCAGATCTGGCATGATCAGTGATGATAAACGGTTAAACTGGGCATCGGCAGTATAATACACGCTGAACTCGCATTCCGCAAAGCGCGGATTTTCCCGCAGTGCAAAGCCATATTCGGGCACACCAACCAACATCTTCAGCACCGCACAACCGTTGGCGAAGAGAACAACATCGCTGACACACTCTCGCTTCTCCATGGTATACTCTCCGCTACCAATGCAGGATTCACCTACACGATGCGTTTCAACGCTGTTCCTGCATCGTATTCTAAATCTCTGTCACAAAGGTGAGATAGTTATGACCACAGATGATCTCTGGTACAAAGATGCAATCTTCTACGAACTCCAGGTTAAATCCTTTTACGACAGTAATGGTGATGGCATTGGTGATTTCCGTGGTCTGATCGAAAAACTCGACTATCTGAAGGAGCTCGGCATAGATTGCATCTGGGTGACGCCGTTCTATCCTTCGCCACAGCGCGACGACGGGTACGACATCGCCGATTTCACAGGCGTCCACCCCGATTACGGCACGTTCCAGGATGTCAAGCTCTTTCTCAAAGAGGCCCACCGCCGAGGCCTGAAGGTGATGTTCGATCTTGTGTTGAACCACACGTCGGATCAGCACCCGTGGTTCCAAGCGGCTCGCAGCGACCCGAAATCACCATACCGCAACTATTACGTCTGGAGCGATACCGACCAGAAGTACCGAGAAGCACGGATCATCTTTACAGATACCGAGCGCTCGAATTGGACATGGGACCCCGTGGCTCAACAATATTTCTGGCACCGCTTCTTCAGCCACCAGCCCGACCTCAACTACGACAACCCGCGTGTGCGGCGCGAAATGCTGAAGGTCGTTCGGCATTGGCTTGAACTCGGCGTCGATGGCTTCCGGGTTGATGCGATCCCGTACCTGTACGAGCGCGAGGGCACGAACTGCGAGAACCTGCCCGAGACGCACGCCTTCTTGAAAGAGCTGCGCAGATATATCGACCAGCACTTCCCCGGGCGCATCCTGCTCGCCGAGGCGAACCAGTGGCCCGTCGACGTGCGGCCCTACTTCGGCGACGGCGATGAGTTCCACATGGCCTTCAACTTCCCGGTCATGCCGCGCATCTTTATGGCCCTGCGCCGCGAGGATCGCACACCGATCGTCGATATCATCAATCAGTTGCCGCCGATCCCCGACGCTTGCCAGTGGTGCTTGTTCCTACGCAACCACGACGAGCTCACGCTGGAGATGGTGACCGACGACGAGCGCGATTATATGTACCACGAGTACGCTACCGATCCTCGGATGAAGCTGAATCTGGGCATCCGGCGCCGCCTGGCTCCGCTGCTCGACAACGGCAGACGGCGGATCGAGTTGCTCAACAGCCTGCTGTTCACCTTGCCCGGTAGCCCCATCATCTACTACGGCGACGAGATCGGCATGGGCGACAACATCTACCTCGGCGATCGCAATGGCGTGCGCACCCCCATGCAGTGGACAGGCGACCGCAACGGCGGCTTCTCGCGTGCCGATGCGGCGCGGCTCTACAGCCCCGTGATCAGCGACCCAGTGTACGGCTACCAGGCCGTCAACGTCGAGGCGCAAACCCGCGACTCGTCCTCGTTGCTGAATTGGATGAAGCGGCTCATCCAGTTGCGCAAGCGCTACCCGGTGTTTGGGCGCGGCTCGATCGAGTTCCTGGAGCCAGCCAATCGCAAGGTGCTGGTCTACGTGCGTCAGGGTGAGGGACAGACCGTGCTCGTGATCAACAACCTCTCGCGCTACGTGCAGCCTGTCGAGCTCGATCTGCGGAAATTCAACGGCTGGACGCCGCACGAGATCTTCGGCGGCACACCCTTCCCGCCGATCGGCGAATTGCCCTACTTCCTGACGCTTGGCCCGCACGGCTTCTACTGGTTCCGCCTCGATCCGCCGCAGTACTAAGCGGAACAAAGGCAGGTGGCGCATCGAAGGCCATTGCATCAACGAGAGGATAGGAAGCTATGCAACAACTCCCCCCGCTCAAGCTCGAGCGTAAACTCGATAGCCGCATTTGGGGTGGCAATACGCTAGGCACATGGCTGGGTTTAGATGATGCGCCACCGCAATTGGCCGAATCGTGGCAGGTCTACGCTCAAAATCGCGTGCTCAGCGGCCCGTTCGCCGGTCGTAGCTTAGCCGAGCTCTCCCGCGAGTACGGCGCGGCGCTGGTGGGCACGCGCAGTTTCGCGCGCTACGGCGGCGAGTTCCCGCTGCTGGCGAAATTCATCGATGCCGCCGACGATCTATCGGTGCAGGTGCACCCCGACGATGCCTACGCCCGCCAGCACGAGGCGGCCAGCGGCTTCCTTGGCAAGACCGAGGCATGGTACATCTTGCAGGCCACGCCCGGCAGCCACCTGATCCACGGCCTCAACGCACCGTCGGATCGCGAAAGCTTCGCGGCAGCAGTGGCCAACGGCACGCTGATGAACCTGCTGCGGCGTGTGGCGGTGCAGCCCGGCGATGCGGTCTTCGTGCCGGCGGGCACCGTGCACGCCATCTCGGGCGGCATCCTGCTGTTCGAGATCCAACAAACCTCCGACCTCACCTACCGCGTCTACGACTACGACCGCCGCGACGCTCAGGGCAACACCCGCGAACTGCACCTCGAGCGAGCGCTCGACGTGATCGACTACGGCCATTCGCCCGAGGCGCTGGCGGTGCCGCAGGATCTTGGTGATGGGCGCACGCTGCTCGTCGAATGCCCCTTTTTCGCGATGGAGCGCTGGCAACTGGATTCAGCCACGTCGCGCGCAACCGATCCGAGTAGCTTCGTCATCCTCACCACGGTCGATGGCGCGGCGGAGTTGCGCTGGAACAGCGAGGCGTTCTCGCTGCAACGCGGCGAGTCTATCGTCCTGCCCGCCTCCTTGGGCGCATACGAACTCGTGCCGCAGCCAGCCGTAACCGTGCTGGCCTGCTTTGTGCCATCATAGCTCCGCAATTACCAGACGAGATATCAAACCATACTGATCTGATGATGCGCTGCTTCATGCAGCGCATCGCCATAACAACGCTACAATTGCTTTGGCAGGCGAAAACAGGTTGTCCTATTGCCCAACCAATTGGCATACAATACAGGCTAACGTTCGCATGAAGCGCTGAGCGTTGCAAGCAAAACTGGCGCTATCTCCTCATGCACTAGAACTGGAGACAAACGATGTACGGTTCTCCTTCGATTGATCCACCCCCAGCGCAACAACATACCGATGGTTGTATGCCAAGTGGTCTATACGCACTCGCCACCCTGTGGATGATCGCCCTCACAGTCGTAACGCACATCGTTGTGTGGTTCACAGGCGAGCTGTTGCTGGCCGAAGGTAAATCGCTCACAGCCCCAATGTGGATCGGCATCATTCTGGTGCTGACGCTGGCCCAAACCTTCCCGATCGGCCTACTGCGCGTCTTCGGCCCGCCACCCCGTTATCGCGTCATCTATCAGGCATGGCTCTGGGCGATCGGGATCGGCTTTGTGCTAAGCATGGTGAAGTTGGTCCCTTCCACCTGGACTCAAACCGCGTCGCTTGTGCAGATCGTGCTAGGCACGCTGGCCGCTCTGGTGCTGCTGTTTGGTCCGGGCAGCCGTGGCCCACGGGGCAGCGGCACGGTGACGGGCATCGCACAGCCGATCGCGCTGGGCTTACTGGTCGGCCTGCCATGGTTCTTCCACGGCGCGCTCGGCTCGCTACTCGACACGGTGTTGAACCTGCTCGCCAGCATTGTGTTGGGCTGGATGACGGCGCTGTTGATCGACAAGCGGCTGATCGCCCCATTGGCGCAACTGGGCAGGGATGCCGGGGCCGATGTCAGCCTGGGTGGCTTGGCGGCGGGCATCGTGCTCCTGGTGCTCTCGGTGAGCTTCGGCTTCGATGGCCAGCAGATCCCGCTCATGCTGATGCTGCCACCACTCGGCTTCGCAGCGGCGGCGCTATCGCGACGCGCACCCGGACGCTCGACACGCCCCGTGGCTGGGCTGCTGGCAACGGCATTGGCTGGCCCGCTGCTCTTCTTCGACCCCGACGAGTTCACGATCCTGCTTGGCTTGGAGGGTGGCGAGCTGTTCGGCACAGTGCTGACAGCCGCATTCCAAAGCTTCCTGTTGGCTTGGGCGATCAGCGCCGTGCTGCGAGTGCGCAGCCGCCGCGACTACAGCCAGCCAAACCGCATCCTGGAGTTGGGCAGCCTGATCGGCGCAGCGGTATTGGCGCTGCTGATCTACTTTGGCGGCGGGCAGCCCGGCCTGTACGGCGAGCGCCTGTTCGTCATTCTGCGCGACCAAGCCGATGTCAGCCAGGCCGCCAACATCACCGACCGTGCCGAGCGCTTGGCCTTCGTCTACAACACGCTGACGCAGCACGCCAACACCACGCAAGCCAATCTGCGGGCAACGCTCGACCGATTTGGGGTGGAGTATCAGCCGTACTACTTGGTGAACGCGATTGAGGTGCAGGGCGGCCCTTTGCTGCGGGCCTACCTCTCGATGCAACCCGAGGTCGATCGCATCATCGATAGCCCCCGATTGCGCCCATTGCCCAATGAGTTGCAGCTCGGCGTGGGCGACCTCGCTGCGCCGAACGAGCCGCCCTGGAATATCTCCGCCATCGGCGCAGACCGCGTGTGGAGAGAATTCAATGTGCGCGGCGCCGGGATCGTGGTTGGCGAATCGGACAGTGGCGTCGAAGGCGATCACCCAGCGCTGCGCGATAACTACCGAGGGCGCGACGGCGAGCACGACTACAACTGGTACGATCCATGGTTCGCCAGCACTTCGCCCGTCGATATCGGTGGGCACGGCACGCACACCACTGGCACGATCGTGGGACGCGGTGACATCGGCGTAGCCCCCGAGGCGGAGTGGATCGGCTGCGTGAACTTGGGCCGCAACCTAGCCAACCCGGCCCTCTACCTCGATTGTTTGCAGTTTATGCTGGCGCCCTTCCCGCAGGGCGGCGACCCGCTGCGCGACGGCGACACCAACCGCGCCGCGCACGTGCTCAACAACTCGTGGGGCTGCCCGGAGCTTGAGGGCTGCGATGCAGAATCGCTGCTGCCCGCCGTGCGAGCGCTTCGTGCCGCCGGCATCTTCGTGGTGGTCAGCGCGGGCAACGAAGGCCCAAGCTGCAGCACCGTTAGCTCGCCGCTCGCGATCTACGACGAGGTGTTCAGCGTCGGCGCGTTCGACGCGAATGGCAATGTAGCCTCGTTCAGCAGTCGCGGCCCTGTGACGGTCGATGGCAGCCAACGCATCAAGCCCGATATCATCGCACCGGGCGTGGATGTGCTCTCGGCGCTGCCCGGCGGCACCTACGGCCTCAACGATGGCACCTCGATGGCCGGGCCGCACGTCGCAGGCGTCGTGGCGCTGATGTGGTCGGCGAATCCGGCGTTGATCGGCGACATCGAGCGCACCGAGCAGATCCTGATCGACACCGCGCTGCCGTATCGCGGCGACCGCACGCTGGGCTGCTTCAGCGGCGACCTGCCGAGCAACGCCTACGGCTACGGCATGCTCGATGCCTACGCGGCGGTGGCAGCGGCGCTCGACGCCCGCTAAACCCACAACGTACCTTGCTACAGCAACAACCACGGGTGATGCAATCCCCTGCACCGCCCGTGGTTTTGTTTTTGCTGCACTGTTACGTGGCCATCAATTTATCGTCATAAAACAAAAGATATACAAAAAACCCATCTCTGGGTGGTAGTACATCGATCCCGCGACTGATAGCATAGCCGAACAAGAGCAGATCAATTCAAGGAACGCATTGTTATGCAACCACCTTTATTTGAGGAGACAACTGGGGAGAGCACCCCCGACAAGTTCTCATTCGTACTCAAAGCAATCGTACTATTAGTGCTGACGGGCATAGCATTGCTGGCTGCCGCATTCGTTTTCTTGCCCGATCTGCGCGAATCGATCACCTCACGTTGGGTCGAACCAACCGTGCCACCACCGCCTAGCGCCCCGTACAACGCCGAACTACCGCCGTTAGCCCGACCGCTCCGCTTCACCGCCGATTTCGAGCAGGAGCTTGAGCGTTGGGACCAATCGCTCACGCGCGTGATCGACGGCGCCTACGAGATACAGGTTGATCAACCGAATTACCCAGCCTACGGCCTGTATCTCGCCGATGCCCGTGTCTCAACCTTCGAAATCTCCGCCGACGTGTATCAAGTCGCAGGCGATCCAGCCACAGAATACGGCGTGCGCTTCCGCCAGATCGGCCCGAACACCTACACGATGTTCTCGCTGAGCAGCACCGGCTACTATCGGCTCATCGAGGTGACTGAGAACACCTATCAGGAGCTCGTACCCTGGACCTTCGACAGCCGCATCAACGAAGGGCTGAACGCGGTCAACAAGATCGAGCTACGCTACAACGGTTCGCGATTCTCGGCTTGGGTGAACGGCGCACGTCTGATCTCGCGTTGGAAGCTTGAATCGCGGCCAGGACACTTCGCGTTCGGCCTCACCACCTTCGATACGGGCAACGCAGTGGTGCGCTTCGATAATTTCCAAGGAGAAGTGGACTCCACTCAGAGGGAAGACGACTTCAGCAATGCCGAGACGAGCCAATGGAGCATCGGCGGTGCGATGGTCGAGGATGGCACCATGGAGCTGTTCACCGGGCCGAACCTGCAACTGTGGCAGGAGCCATTGCCATTCTACACATCGGAGGTTAGCGACGCGCTGATCGAGGTCGATGCGATGCTGGTGCGCGCCTCCTCCGAATATTCCAAGTACGGCCTGATCTTCGGTGACACCGAGCTGTTCAGCTACTACACGCTCTTTTTATCGGAGAATGGCCAAGTCTCACTGAGCTATCGATACCCATCTGGCGTATCAACGGAATTACTTGCGCCACTGAGCCATTCTAGCATTCGGACCGAGAAGAATGCGTGGAATCGGCTGCGGATCGAGGTACGCGGACAGGAGATCAGCATCTCGATCAATGACACCCACATCAAAACCGTCGAGAGTCTTGAGCCGATCCTGGGTTCCGCGGGCATGATCGTGGACGCCGAGACACAAGCACGTTTCGACAATTTCCGCATCGAAGAGCGCTAGCTAAGTGTGTCGGTGCGTATCGCAGCGCATCGACACACACCATCGTCAACTCGCCACTCAGATCAAACGCACGCGCATCCCCTTCGCATTGCGGCACGGGCGAACAGATCACGACAAACTCCGTGCACAATTGCAACAAATCGTGTATCATGGACTCTGCCAATACAATTTGGCTCATTTTGGTAGATCTACCCGCGTTTAGGGGAGATTTGACGCGTCCCTCGTTTACGGCTACAATGTGCGAGTCAGCGCGAGCGGATCGCTGTTTTTTTGTGCTGAACACAGAGTGTAGGCATGTTTGAAAGCCTTTCCGATCGATTACAATCGGTCTTCCAAAAATTAGGTAGCAAAGGTCGATTGACCGAAGATGACGTCCGCGAGGGCATGAAACAGGTTCGCCTGGCATTGCTCGAAGCCGACGTCAATTTGAAGGTCGTCAAAGACTTCGTCGCCAAAGTGACCGAACAGGCCATTGGCGAGGAGGTGACCAAGAGCCTAACGCCTGACCAACAGGTGATCAAGATCGTCCACCAGCAGTTGATCGAGTTGCTCGGTCAGGCGAATGTGCCGCTGCTCGAAAGCAAGCCCGGCCCAACCGTGATTTTGCTGACGGGTCTGCAAGGCGCAGGTAAGACGACTCTCTCAGCCAAGTTGGCCCTGCACCTTCGCAAGAAGGGCAAGCGCCCTTTGCTGGTAGCTGGCGACGTGTATCGCCCGGCTGCGATCACACAACTCGAATCGCTCGGACGCCAACTGAACATTCCAGTTCATTCCGAGGGCACACAAGCCGATCCCGCTGATATCGCCAAAAATGCGCTTCAACGCGCTCGGCTCGAAGGCTTGAACTATGTGCTGATCGACACTGCAGGTCGTCTGCAGATCGACGATCGCCTGATGGAAGAGCTAGAGCGGATCGTTGCTGTCACCAACCCAGCCGAAAAGCTGTTGGTGGTCGACTCGATGATCGGTCAGGAAGCGGTGCGGGTCGCCGAGGAGTTTAATCGGCGCGTGGGCCTGACGGGCATCGTGATGACGAAGATCGACGGTGATGCGCGCGGTGGCGCGGCGCTGTCGGTGCGCGCTGTCACGGGTGTGCCGATCAAGTTCCTCAGCAGCGGCGAGAAGATCTCGGAAGACACGCTCGAACCGTTCCACCCCGATCGTTTGGCTTCGCGCATCCTCGGCATGGGCGATATGCTCTCGCTGATCGAGCGCGCCGAACAGCTCTACGACGAGGAACAAGCCAAGAAGATGGAGAAGAAGCTCCGCAAGGGTTCCTTCGACTTCGAGGATTTCCTCAACGCGATGCAGCAGATGCGCAAGCTCGGCCCGCTGCAGCAGATTTTGGCGATGATCCCTGGCATGAGCCAGATCGCACGGAACGAAGAACTCGTCAGCGAAAAAGATATGAAGCGCCTCGAAGCGATTATCTTTTCGATGACCAAAGAAGAACGACGCCACCCTGAAATTATCAAAGGCAGCCGTAAAGAACGCATTGCGAAGGGTAGCGGCACTCAAGTTCAAGAAGTGACAGCGCTGGTCAATCAATTCAAACAAATGCAACGCATGATGAAGAAGATGGCTGGCGGCAAAGGTGGCATCGATCCCCGCGATCTGATGCGCCGGTTACGCTAATAGTTATCATTTCGTACCATTTATCGCACTTAGCTCTAAGCGCTAACACATGGAGGCAAACACAGGATATGGTAGCAATTCGCCTACGACGGACCGGCAAGACCAAGCAGCCCAGCTATCGTGTTGTGGTGGCGGACAAGCGCTCGCCGCGCGATGGCAAGTTCATCGAAATTATCGGTTACTACAACCCGGTGCGCCAGCCCAAAGAGCTGGTCATCAAGGGTGATCGCGCTCGCTATTGGTTGAGCGTGGGCGCCCAGCCTAGCGATGCGGTGGTGAACCTGCTCAAGCGCGTGAACGTGCTCGATGAAGCTGGTAAGGTCATTGCCGAGACGCCGGCTGCCGAAGCCTAAGAGGTAATGCGTAAAACGTGGCGATTGTCGCCCGTCGTACCATTACGGTATACGGTGATACCATGAAAGCTCTGCTCGAATATATGGCGCGCAACCTTGTGGATAACCCCGAGGCGGTGCAGATCAAAGAGCGCGTTGGCCGCTACACAGTGACCTATGAACTGACGGTCGCCCCCGAAGAGACCGGCAAGGTGATCGGGCGTAGCGGGCGCGTAGCCAAGGCAATTCGCGATCTGATGAGCGTCGCCGCCGCTCGGCAGAGTAAGCGCGTCCACGTGGATATTGAGTGATGTAGGTACGGGTTAGTAACCAGCACGATGGCGCTTTCGCCTGTGCTGGTTACTAATCGCTTGCCTAATCACGTCTCGTCATGTCGCAAGAAACACCTACAATCGACAATACGCTCCTGGTCGGTCAGATTGTCTCCTCGTTCGGGTTGAAGGGCCAATTGAAAGTGCGCTCCTACACCGATCACGTGGAGCATTTGCGTCGCCGCGTCAAAACGGTCTACCTTGGCCCCAAGCGCCAAGCCTACCAACTGCGCGGCGTATTTGAGCACAAGCCCGGCCTACTGATCATTACGCTCGCTGGCGTGACCGACCGCGATGCCGCCGAGGAACTGCGTGGCCTCGAAGTGGCGATCCGCGAACGCGATGCCGCCCCACTCGATGAGGACGAGTATTTCATCCACCAACTCTACGGCCTCATCGTCGAGACGGAGGATGGCGCAACGCTCGGCAAGGTGCGCGAGGTGCTCGAAACTGGCGCAAACGAAGTGCTGGTGGTGGCCCGCCCCGACCAACCCGAGGCGCTCATCCCCATGATCCGCGATGTCGTCCAGTTGTTAGATATCCCCAATAACCGCGTTGTGATCCGCTTGCTCGACGGTTTGATCCCCTAATCCCGCAGAGCAAGCCTCTCTTTCCCTTTTTCTTCCTTGTGAATGTGGTGACTTGGTGATCTGGTGATACCAGATCCAGTTGGACTGTGTCAATAACAAACCCGTTTTAGCCTGTGACAGCAAGGTAGTAGACGTTTTTTGTGATGTGGAGGCGCTGCTACGCACAGCACCTTTTTTAGGGTGATGTGGGTATCAGTTGAAAAGCAGCATTACGCTACGTGCCGTTTGTGCAAATACTCATCACTCTGCATTGTAGTGCACTTTGAGATCTCTCTCCATTCGCTTCGCTCAGGGCTTCGACCGTTCGAGATGACAATGCTTTTCATTGAGCATAAACCTGGTAAACACTTCCAAAACAGAGCAATCAACCATCATCATCCAACCACATTCAAAACATCATCTGTGTAATCTGTGGATGATTCCCCAACACAAAGCGCCGATCGGTCTCCCGATCGACGCCCTATGCCAAAACTTAAGCGTTCTATTGAATCTCAAACGGCACGCCACGAGCGATGCCGCTCTTGATCCCTTGAATGGTCATCACCCAGATGCCCGGTTGCGCGTTGCTCGGCGCGCGCCAATTCACATCGACGCGGCCATCCTTGGTGGCCGAAGCCGCCTCGGGGTACGCGGCGAACACTTGACCACCCGGTGCGGTGACCCAGTAGCTCACGCGCTCGCGCGCGCGGAAGCCGAACGCCGCAAACGCAAACTGCGTGCCCGCTGAGCCAACGCTCGGCTCAACAGCAGCCTGCGGTGCCGTCGTGGTCGGCTCGCGGCCATTCACGTCGAAGTACGTTATCACTGGATACTGGCTATCCAAGCCATACGCCGTCATAGCCCAACGGCCATTCAGCGCATTCGATGGCAGCTTAAACGTGAATTCGATCTGACCCGTGCTGCCGCTTGCCGACGCCTGAGGCCCGCTCAACACCGACTGGTCGGGGGCGGTCGCCCACGTGACCACAAGCTCGCCAGTGATGAAGCCGGAGCCGCTGAACTTCAACTCGCGCCCGGCGTCCACAACCGGCTGCGCAGGCGTTAGGCTGTAATCGGCAGCCCAAACCGCCCCAGGCACCACGATCACCAGCGTGAGCATCGCGATAAACGCGAGACGCATGCGCATCGACATCGCTGCAACCTTAGCACGAAACTGTGAGAACAGTTGATTCATTCGCATATCACCTCCTTTTTTGTCTAGATGTGAAGTATAACGAATGTTAAAGGTAAAAAGTTCATATAAATCGCCCACTCCAGACCGAGAGTCATTATTTCGTCATGTTCCTTTTTCGCCCTGCAAGCATACCGCCTTGCGATGCACAGCCTATGCTAAGCGCTCCTGGCCAAAAGAACAGTGTAGAGGCAAACGCCGCTGTGGTACGATGAAAAGCGCTCACGCAACATCATACCAAATTTGGGCCAGCACCGACAGAACATCCCTTCCACCGCACGCTATTCTTCTGCTTTTTAGCTGATGCCAAAAGCGGGTCTTTGGAACCGCCCAAGCAGATAAGGAGTCACCCTGTGTCAACACACAAACAGGATCTCGCGCAGGAGGCCAACTGTTACCTGACCACCGTCGGGCGGGTGAGCGGGCGACCGCACACCATCGAAATTTGGTTCGCGCTTGAGGGCAACACAATCTACATGCTTTCGGGTGGCGGCAACAAGTCCGATTGGGTGAAAAACGCCCAGAAGCAACCCGCAGTCAGTGTGCGCATCCGTGATACGGAGCTACAGGGCCGAGCGCGCTTGGTGGAGGACGCCGAGGAGGACGCGCTCGCACGGCGGTTGGTGGTGAGCAAATATCAGCCGATTCATAACGAGGACCTAACCGAGTGGGGGAAAACTTCGCTCGTGGTGGCGATCGACGTTTAGGCGCCTTCAGGCACCGCCAACGTCACGCGGGTGAAGCGGTTCGGCGCGCTCTCGGTGGTGAGCGTGCCGCCGATCACCGCCATCATCGTGGTGTGTAGCCCCAAGCCCTGGCCACTGCCCGCGCTAGAACTGTGCGCCGCGCCCATGCCCACACCATCATCTTCGATCATCAGGCGCAGGCCCTGATGCTCCTCTAGCTTGATGCTCAGGTGAAGCCGCCGCCCCGGATCACCATCGCGCCCGTAGCGCGCCGCATTGCGGATGGCCTCGCAGGCCGCGTAGAACAACACCTCGGACTGCAACGCCGACAACGATTGCGCACGCTGCTCCGCATCGCTGGCGATGTGCCACTGCACACCATCGAACGCATTGGCAAGGTCGCCATCGACGGCGCGACGCAGCGCACCAACCAAGCCCAGCCGCGTCACCTCCGGCGCTGCAGTCGTTGGCATGCTCTGAAGCAGGTTCGCGATCTGCCGATGCAGATCCGCCAGCGTGTTCATCACCTCGGTGGCCTCGGGCGTGGTGCTCGCGCTTAGTTGCAGCATCGCCGTGTGCAAGCGCGGCAGGACATCATCGTGTAGCACGCGCCGCGCCCGCCGATCAACGACCTGACTCGCCGCCAGACGTTGCCGCTGCAAGGCCATCAGGCGGCGCGCCATCTCTGCACTGGCCTGCGTGTCGATCAAGCGCTCGCCGCCGGCCCGCGCGATCTCGATCTCCTCCTGCGTATACAGCCCACCGTCGCGCTTCTCGCCCAACAGCATCACCCCGATCAAGCCCCGTTCGCTCCACAACGGGATCGCCCACACCGCACCGCCATACTGCGCCGGATCAAGCGGGACACAGATCACATGCGGCGATTGAAACTGCGCTGCCAGTTCAGTCAGCGCCGCCAAGGACGGTGTTGGCGGTGCGTTTACGCCATTCGCAAAACTCAGACTCGGCCCCATTAACGGCGCAAGCGGCCCGAGCGCCGCCAAATGCCCCACCTTCGCGCCCAAAACATCGTGCCCCAGCGCTCGAAACAGCGCGCCCACATCGAGATCCGGCGGCGCGGTGGGCTTCAACAGTTGTTCATAGATGTGCTGGCTCGCCAGGAATGGGCGCAGTCGATCCATATCGCGCTCTCGTTCGGTGTAGGTACGCCAGGTCAACAACACCAGCACACCCGCCATTAACACAGTAGCTAGCAACAGTCGGTAGATGGGGTCAAAATCGACGAACGGCGGAATACTCAGCATCATCGCGATCAGCGCGCTATAGCCTGCCGCAACGATCAAACTCTGCCGCCAGAAGCGCAGCAAGCCGCCCCGAGGCAGCGCTGTGCCCGTGAAAATCTCGTATGAGACGATCGCCTGGCCCGTGAACACCACCGCAACGCTGAGCAGTGCCGAGATCAGCACATCGAAGCCCATCAATGGCGGCAACATGCGCAGCGCCGTGAGCGAACTGGGACGTGACTGCACACCCACCAGGAACCACGCCGCTGCCGCCGCGATCAATAGGCTGACTGCCAACAGCACCAGCGATGCCCACATCAGCCAGGGCCGCGCGCGCCGACGCGCAAGATCGCCCATAAAGCGCCCGGAAGCTGCCGGGGTGCGCAATGCCAGTAACGCCAGCAGGAAACAGAGCACGCTGTAGAGCGGATAGACTAACACCACCACTGGCACGCCGAACAGCGAGAAGATCCGCAATGGCTCACGCTCGATGATCGCCTCGTAGGTGGGTAACGGCTCGCTCAGCCTCAATAATGCTACTGCTGCGACGCCGAGCACCGTCACAACGCTCAACCAACCCCGATGTCGGCCCGCCTCCAGCACACCGGTGTACGCCAGCATCACCACGTACCACAGATAAGGCGCGCCCACCACTAACAACCAACTGATCGGCCACCACAGCGCCATTTCCGACTCGAACGTGCCGATCACTCGCCCCACAATCGCGGTATGCCCGATGAAGAAGGCGCCACACGATAAGAAGCCGATCCCCGCCGCCCACGTTCCCCAATGCCGACGGTCCGCATTCAACAGCACTGTCAGCCCAAGCCAGATCAGAACGATCGTATTGAAGAACGAAACGGCGATCAGCGCCCAATCGAGCAGTAAGAGCCAGTACATCGCTTTACCCAATCGCAGCACGAGCTTGCATCACGTCAACTCGAACGGCACCCACTCGCCACGCGAATCGAGGGCGAAGCAATCGCCCCGCTCATTCCACGACAGCAGCCGACCGTAGCGCATAATCAGGGCCGCACGGGTGCGCGCCACCTTCTCATCGGTCGTGCTGTCGTTCAAGCCCCAGGCCGTGTAGATCTGACCGTTCGTGCGGCTGACGCTGCGTTTATCGCGCACACCCAAACGCGCCGCGATCTGCTCGTTGCTCAAGCCCAGCGCCAACAGACGCGCCACCGCCTGCTCGTTCGGCTCCAACAGCGCCATCGGCGATTGCTCATCCTTCTGGCGAACCTCCTGCACCCGCGACTCGATCTCGGGATCGATGAAACTGCGTCCGGCCACCGCATCGCGAATCAGTGGCACGATCAGTTGCGGCAGCAAATAGTTCGATTTCCGCACATAGGCGTAGTGGCTCAGAATGCCCGAGCGCTGGAACGCCCGATAATAATCATCGTCATCCTGAATCGAGTAGAACACGATCGGCAAACGGGGCAGTTCACGCCGGATCGCGACCGCCGCAGCGATGCCGTTCATCTCGCCCTCTAGCTGCACATCCATCAACACCGCTTCGGGCGGGGAATCACAGCAAAAACTTAACGCTTCCTCGCCACTCGCGCAGCTATGCACCACCCGCACCGCCTGCGTGGCCTGGAGGCCCGCCGCCAGCGCTGGGCGCAGATTGTGATTGTCCTCGACCACCAACAACGAAATCATGGCCTTACCCCATCGCGCAGAACGCGCTCCAATGTCTGTTCGTAAATCGGGAATGAAGGGATATTCGCGTGCCGCCCACCCTGCACCGTCACCAGTTCATGCGGTCCACGGATTAGCGCAGCGAGGCGCACACTCGAATCGTAGGGTATCAACTCGTCGTCGGTGCCGTGGAACAGCACGATCGGGCTGCGCACATCGCCGATCCACTGGTCGCTACGCAGTGGGTAGCGCAGCAAGAAGCGCGGCGCTGCAGGCATCTTCTGAGCAACCAAATCGCTCATGCTAAAGTACGCTGCCTCCACGATCAGCAAGCGCGGCGACGACTCAGCAGCCAGTTTGATCGCCAAGCCCGAGCCTATCGAGCGCCCATACAGCACAATCTGTTCGTCGGGATAGCGCGAGCGCACGAAAGCGAGCACCGCCCGCATATCATCGAGCAGTTGCGCCTCACCATCGATCTTCCCGTCGCTCTTCCCGTAGCCCCGATAATCGACAGCGACCACATCGTAGCCCTGATTCATAAACGGCAGGCCCGAATACTCGGCGGAGAGCAGCGTTTCGCCGTTACCGTGCAGAAACAGCACCACACCTCGCGGGTTAGGGACGCGGAAGTGCACGGCAGCGAGCGTCGCGCCCTCGACAGGGATGAACACTTCGTCGAATGGAGCTTGAAAGCCGTAATCATAGTCGCGCGCCAGGCCACGCGGATGAAACAGCATGCGCTCCTGGTTCACGTAAAGCCACCAACAGAGTGACGAATACAACACAACGATCGTCGCAAGCGCAACAAGCATAAGACGCATCCACCGCATTACATACTCCTAGCGCGCTATTCAAGCTAGGCTAACAAAGAAGTTCTATCCTCAGCAAGCACTCAAGTGCGCTAGGCATCGCACTCAACCCATCGCATCGATATAGCAGATCGGCTACGCTGGCAGCGTGTTTGTGTTCGCGCTATGCCAAAAGACTGACTGAACGCAGTGATAGTTTTTGGTGTTGTGTTGTGGTTTTGGGAAAGAAGCCCAATCCCATGCCAAACGTCCGTCGGCAGGACGCTACGCTCAGTCGGTTATAGCGTATGCGCTCACGATGACGGCCCCAAACCGCATTGGAACGGGAGAACGACGAAGATCGGCTCGAACTTCAGGATGAACACATTGAACCGCTGAGCTTGGACGATCAGCCAGATCTGGTTGTGTTTCAAGTGTACATCACTTCGGCCTATCGCGCCTACGAGTTAGCCAACCACTACCGCCGACATCGACAATACCTGCCGAAAGGAGGAACGGATATGCCAGTAGCACTCCCACAGCACATCGCTATCATTATGGATGGCAACGGACGTTGGGCCAACCAGCGCGGTTTGCCGCGTTTAGCGGGGCATCGGGCGGGCACCGAGAATGTGCGCCGCATTGTGCAGACATGTGTTGATCTTGGTATCCCCTACCTCACGCTCTACGCCTTCTCCAGCGAGAACTGGTCGCGTCCCAAGGCCGAAGTCAGCGGTCTGATGCGCCTACTCGGCGAGTATATCGACCGCGAACTCAACACCATGCATCAGCAAGGCATCCGTATTCGGCACTTAGGGCGTTTGGAGGGGCTGCCAGCATCATTGGCGCAGCGTATTCGCGCCGCCACCGAGCGAACCGCCGCAAACACACGGCTCACACTGTCGGTGGCGCTGAATTACGGCGGTCGCGCCGAGTTGGTCGATGCACTACGCCGCATGATCGCCGATGGCCTCGCCGCCGATGCCATCAACGAGCAGAGCATCGCCCATTACCTCGATACGCACGGCCTGCCCGAGCCGGATCTGCTTATTCGCAGCAGCGGCGAACAGCGCCTCTCGAACTTTCTGATCTGGCAGGCGGCCTACAGCGAATTCTGGAGCACGCCTGTCTACTGGCCCGACTTCGGACCGCAGCATCTGCGCCAAGCGCTCGACCATTACGCGCTACGCGAGCGGCGTTTCGGTGGCGTGGGCGCACAATCGGCGTAATGCAATAGCGTATTGCCCTCTATAAGCACAGTGATAGCACTCTGAAAGGATAGTTACTCAATGCAGCACGTGCTCGAACGACTGCTCGCCTTCCACCGCCACCTTCGCCAGCATGCGTTCTATGGGCTAGCGCTCTCTAGCGGCTTGGCCTGCCTGATGCTCTACCTGCGTATGCAACTGAGCGAGCGCGCGACCTTCGGCTTTATGCTCTGGAACCTGTTCCTCGCGTGGGTACCCTACCTCCTCAGCTTGGCGACCGATGCTGAGCTCCACCGCAACCCGCGCGCCTGGTGGCGTCTGTTGCTGCCGAGCGCGTTTTGGCTGCTGTTCCTACCAAACGCCACGTATCTCGTGACCGATCTGATACACCTGCGGCCACGCGAGTATATTCCGCTCTGGTTCGATGTGGGAATGTTGGCGCTGTTTGCGCTGTGCGGCTGTTTCTTGGCGGTTGTCTCCATCCAAATCATGCAGGAGATCGTCGCAAGCTACGTTGGGCGCATCGCAAGCTGGGTATTCGTTGCGATCACGCTTGGGTTGAATGGTTTGGGCGTGTATTTGGGACGGTTTCAGCGCTGGAACAGTTGGAATGTGTTCACACATCCCGATGAGTTGCTTATGAACATTCTGCGAATCATCAGCCGCCCACAGGAGCATGTGCAGGCAGTGGGAGTGACGGGGATGTTCACACTGCTTCTGCTAGCGTGTTATGTAGCGTTCACGCATCCGAGGTCGCGGACGATGGTGGGGTAGCGGAACAAGGGGCGCAACACACGGTTGCACCCCTTCGGTTTTGTAAACTAGTCGAGATCGCCCAGTTCGGGATAGAGCGGGTAGCGTGCAAGTAGCGCTCGGACGCGCGCTTTGGCCTCTTCGGCAGCCTTGGGGTCAATCACATACTTGGCGCGGCTCAACTCACCCTGGCGGCGGCCCTCGCTCACCGTGGCCGGGCGCGTATTGGCCAGCACCAGTTTGAGCACTGCTGCGATCTCGCGCATCTCTGCGGTGCCCATGCCTAGTGTGGTGGTCGCGGGCGTGCCGATCCGCAAGCCGCTGGTATACCACGGCCCGTTCTGGTCGAACGGCAGAGAGTTGCGGTTCAAGGTGATGCCACACTCGCGCACAGCCGCTTCGGCCTGGCGACCAGTCAGGCCAAAGCTATTCGCCACGTTGATCAGCAGCAGGTGATTATCGGTGCCGCCCGTCAGCACCTCTAGCCCTTCGTCGATCGCGGCCTCGGCGAGCGCCTGCGCATTTTCGACGATCCGCGCAGCGTAATCGCGGAAGGCTGGCGTATTGGCCTCGCGCAGAGCCACGGCTTTCGCGGCCATTACGTGCGGTAACGGCCCACCCAAGATCGCCGGGCAGCCTTTATCGACCCATTCCGCGAACTCTTTGGTGCAGAGCACCATGCCGCCACGCGGTCCTCGCAATGTCTTATGCGTGGTGGTGGTGACGATATGGGCATGGCGAACGGGATCATAATCGCCAGTAAAGACTTTGCCAGCCACCAAGCCCGCGAAATGCGCCATATCGACCATAAAGACGGCCCCAACCTCATCGGCGATCTCGCGCATCTTGGCGAAGTTGAGTTTGCGGGGGTAGGCGCTGTATCCGGCCAGCAGAATCAGCGGACGCACCTCGTGGGCGGTCTTGCGCAGTTGATCCAGGTCGATCAAGCCAGTGCTCTGCTCAACGCTATAGGTGTAGACATCGAACAACTGGCTCGAAATGTTGAAGCGATAGCCGTGGGTCAGATGCCCGCCCGAGTAATAGTCGAGCGCTAAGAGGCGCTGGTTGCCGAAGGCAGCCCGCACCTGCTGCCACTGCTCGCGAGTGGCGTTGGCGGGGTTATCGATGCCCAATGCCTCCAGCGTGGGAGCCTGCACCTTAGCCGCCAGGATGGATAGGAAGGCGACGAGGTTGGCATCGGCGCCGGAATGGGGCTGCACATAGGCGTGATCAGCACCAAACAACTCGCACGCAAGCCGCACCGCCTCGCTCTCGATGGTATCGACATTGTCGCAGCCCGCGTAGAAACGATGCTGAGGATACCCTTCGGCGTACTTATCGGTGAACAAGTTGGCATGGGCCATTTGGGTCGCGAGTGAGCTGTAATTCTCACTGGCGATCAGCTTAAGGTTCTGGCGTTGGTCGCGCAACTCCTGTAGCGTGGCCTGTGCAACGGTCGGTGAGACGGCAGCGACTTGATCCAGTGCCGCATAGAAGGCGACTGCCCCCGAGTGCAACGCTTGGCCTTGGTGACGCTCTAGGTAGCGCGCCAACCACTGGCCGTTTGTTGCGTTGGTGTTGAACGTCATTGCGTTCCTCCATGTGCAACAAAAAAGGGCACAGACATGATCGGTCGGTGCCCCAGCCCAGGCGAGCGGCTGTGTTCGGTTATGCGTGAGAGCTTCCCCGTGGTTAGACCACGTTCCTCGCCAGTCACTCATCACGGTTCAATTACGGGAGATTATAGGGAAGCTATGCGGTTGTGTCAATGTTGGGGATTCATCCACAGATTTCACAGATGACACAGATGATGATGGCAAATCTGATTTGTATACAGATGATGATGGCGAATCCGATTGCATGATGCGTTGCACGCTAGTGCGACAGGCTATTGCGCCAGGCGGCGATGGTGCGGATGTCGTCGGGAGTGGTACGGCAGCAGCCGCCGATCAGCCGTGCGCCCCGTTCGTACCACTGTTGCGCGAGAGTGGTGAGATGGGCGCTGCTGGAGGTGCCGAGCCAGCATTGGTGAACGGCATCGTAGGTTTCGCCCGAGTTCGGGTAGATCACGATCGGCTTTGTGGTGACGGCGCTGGCGGTTTCCACCAAGGCGGCGATGTGTTGCGGTGCGGTGCAGTTGACACCCAGCGCGACGATCTGCGGATGGTCGTCGAGTTCGGCCAAACAGTCGGCCAATAACTCGCCGTGGCTGATCTCGGAGCCGTTGCGGGCGCTGAAGCTGATCCATGCGTAGGTATCGGGAAACTCGCGCAGCAGGCGTGCGAGGGCGCGGGCCTCATCGAGGCTGGGGATGGTCTCGCAGGCCAGCAGATCGGCTCCGGCGTTGGCCAGTACGGCCATACGAGGGCGATGAAAGGCGATTAGTTGCTCGATCGTGAGGCCGTAATCGCCCCGATACTCCGAACCATCGTGCAGCCACGCGCCGTATGGGCCGATCGATGCCGCCACAAGCGGTCGCGCGCGGCCCGAATGCTGGTGCGCGACGTTCGACCAGTAGGCATCGCGGGCCTCGCAGGCCAACTGCACCGAGCGCCGCAGCAGTTCGGTGGCGGTATCAGCGCTAAGGCCGCGAGCAGCGAAGCCCTCGAAGGTGGCTTGGTAGCTCGCGGTAATCGCAATGTCGGCACCGGCCTCGAAGTAATCGGCGTGGACGGCGCGAATCTGTTCGGGCTGCTCGATCAGTACCTTCGCCGACCAGAGCGGGTCGTGCAGATCGCAGCCGCGCCGTTCTAGCTCGGTGGCAAGCGCACCATCGAGCACCAGGCAGGGCTGCGTTGCAAGCATCTGGGCGATTGGATTGGGCTGTATCTGCATTGGCGTATCATGAACAATCATTGGAGCACAGGTATCAATGATCAGCGGGTAATATCTGCTCTTTGGAGAGACAACGCTATTATGGCATACGTTCGGCTGTGATGTCGAGTACCTGCACCTGTTCTTCAGTGGCCCAAAATGCTTCACCCTGATAGTGTGCCAGGCAGGAATAGCGATAGGGATAGCGTGCTTCGTATCCAACAGGATGATGATAAGCAGGCGGTGATCCTTCAACGACAGTAACTGGTGCATCGACCTGGTAGGTATCCGCATCGATCGCTGTGATCTGGGATGGCAGCCAGATCCATGTTTGCTCAATCGCTACAGTCAGTTGATTATAATGGGCGATCTCTGGTGGATGCAGTTCCTTATGCCAATACAGCACACGCATATGACAAGCCATGGTCATTGCACCCTTCGGTGTATTCCATACCAAGAAGGTTCCCAGAACATACACGAGCAATAGGCAGAGCAACACGCCAATCCAGGCGAACGGAGAACGTAAAGTATCGTACAGATACCAGTCAACGGATCGTTTCGATAGCATCGTTTCACCTGTTGTACTGCATGCGGTTACGTAATGATGATGAGGAAGCGGTTTTCGCCTGCGGCAGCAGGGTGCTCGGCGTTTTGTGTGCTGTTGATGCCCTGCACGTAGCAGCGCATCGGCATCGCCTGTTTTGAGAAGTGTGGGTATCGGTTGAAATGCTGCATCGCATCATATAGCTGGGGTGCTGCTTTTCCTACGTGAGCATTCGGAGGCGATGTTACATTGTTTGGCAATTTCCCGATTGTTTTCAGTTCAACGAGGAGCATTGTCAGCCTGAACGAAGTGAAGGATCTCACCGACGAAGCAATGAGAAGCTTTGTCATCTCGAACATAGTGAGAGAACTCAAGGTGACAGACAATGCAGCACGATGAGATTCCTCATATCGCCTGGCGGCTCATTCGGAATGACAGTGATACCTTGGAATCACGTAGCAACCAATGCATTCAAGTGCTGCTGCTAGCATCGATACGGTCATAAACAGAACAAATCATGCTGCCACAGGCTGAAACTGCTCGTATCCCATCACTATTCAACCGCTTGTGATATAAGCAGGATATGCCTTGCGATGGGAAGCATGATGTATCCATGCTGAACGCCCTTCAGCCACAACAAAACGCCCCAAGCGAGTGAGCGTATGCTTGTGCAGCATGGGTTCACTGCTTGGGGCGTTGTTTCAGCGTTGGTTAGCCTCTGTTAGGCTACCGTACTGAGATGCAATTAGTTAGTTCTTGCGCATATTTTGAATGGCAAGGTACGCGGGGCGTGGGCTCCAGTCGCCGTTGAGCACGCCGAACGACGCTTGCTCGTGCAACTCGTTGCCCTTGTACTTCCACTCAACCGCGAAGTTCAACTGCCACAGGAACATACCGCCCATCCACGGCGCATACTCGTTGCGACCCATCTGGAAGGCCCGTACGATCCACTCGGCCTGCTTCTCGAAGGAGATGTTGTTGCCGTAGCCATAGCCAGGCGTGTTGTTACGCGTGGCCCAGCCGAACTCGGTCACCCACATCTTCATGTCGCTCAGGCCGTACTCGACCATCGCAGCGCGCACATCCTCGACGCGGCGGAAGTAGAACTCGCGGCTGTTGGTCCAACCCGGTCCAGGGCCAGGATTATCCGGCCACAGGGTGTCGGGCGGGTTGCCAGCGCCACCGGGGTGCACGCCAACCACGTCAACGGCGCTGCGGAAGCGCGGGTCGGCGAACATCTGCTTCAAGAAGACGATATCGCTGATCGCAAGGTTTGGATTGTTGGTCTCAGTCGATGAAGGACCGCCGGAAACAACGATCGCATCGGGATCCGAGGCCTTGATAGCCTGTGAAGCGCCAACCAGCATATCCATATAGTGCTGTGCGTTCGCGACACGACCACCGTTCTCAACAGCAAGGTTCTGCTCGTTCCAGATCTCGTATGCCTGAACCTTACCCTTGTAGCGGGCGGCCATCTGGCCCATGAAGTTGTTGAACTCGTGGAAGTGCTCGCGGGCAGGGAGACCGTTGCGACCGTTGGAGGTTGCCCAACCAGGCGCAGCAACTATACTCAGCAGCAACTTCACGCCCGCTGCCGAGCTCTCGTTCACAATGTCATCCAACTCGCCCCAACAGATCTTGTAACATTCTGTACCTGGTGCGCTCTGCATATCCACCCAGCGTACCTGCTGGCGAATCCAGTAGATACCGGCGTTCTTCGAGAGCGTCAGCACGCGACCGCGATCCTGCCAAGGCGCAGCCTGGCCGTACAGCAGTGCGTTGAAGCCATACACGAAATCGCCCGATGGTGGCGGAGGTGGCGCCTGCTGATCGGGAGCCTCAGGCGCAAACGCTTCTTCGCCCAAGTGGTGCGCATCGCGCTGCTCGTTGCCCAGCAGACCTAGCAGAATGCGATAGCGAGGATCTGGCTCATCGGGATGCCATTCCATACGCTGGCGCTCGAAATACTGCACCCAATAGGTCTTGCCGTCGGCCTGATTCACTTCCTGGAACTGCTCGGAGATCGGTCGTCCAAACACCGACAACCCACCGTTCTGCTGCCAGAACGTCCGGAAAGGCGCAGGATTGTTTGTCAAGGTGTGCTGCGAAGCAGCGTCATAGGTGCCATTGCCCGGATCTGCCACAGGCAGGAATGGCTCCTCGTGACTACGACTCGCTGCAATTTGGCTGCCTAGCAGCCGACCCAGAATGTAGTAGGGCGTTCCATAGTTCTCGGGGTGCTCCTCTAGGATGGCCCGCTCGAAATATTGAACGCGATAATACGTGCCCGGCTCGGTGAAACTCTCCTCGATGAAAGGTGCCGAGATCGGGTAGCCCAGCACAAACAACGCGTTGGGCGTGTTTCGCCAGAACTGCAGGAACGAATTGACCGCCGCATGCTGCGTCTCGGGGAAGTACTGGCGCATGTACGGCGGCAGGGTGTCGGGTACCTCGCCGGGCGTCCTGGGGGCCGCCGTGAGTGCGGATGGCATTGCAACCATCCCCAACAGAATGCTGCTCATCAGGACGAGCGTGAGGATACGTTTGAACATGCTTCTCTCCTGCGCATACTATAGTGACTGTTAGCGTACTGCCGATGATACCATACTCTGAGCAAGTCGCTGTCACCAACATGTTCGGGCTGAGTTATGTCTCAATCGAGCATATTCACAGAGAAAATGTATCTAATAGGCCGGAATAACACACGATCAACCTCTTTTCCATCGTTTGTTTACACCCAACCGTTTCGTACCAAGCAGGCACCAAATACGATCACAACACCGATGTTTCTGAATTGACAAGTCATAGGCGAGGTGGTATCGTACACCTGCACAAATAAAAAACTGCTAGGGGGGCCAGGGTAGCCTGGCTGAGACTGCGACCGGAACGTCGCTGACCCTTTGAACCTGACCTGGGTCATACCAGCGTAGGGAAGCACCAGCGTTTAACCGTCCGCTGACTGTATCCCCAGGTCAGTGGATTTTTATTTGTGCGCTGAAAGCGGTTTTTAGGATAAAGGGGAACTGATGATGCGAAAAGGTATCGTTCTACTGCTATTGCTCGCCATGCTCGCGGCATGCGGTAGCCAACCCACCGGTATATCACCCACGAATACACCCTCACCCGCCGCCACGACGGAGTCCGCCACCGCTGCACCGACCACCGAGGCGAGCAGCGCACCAACCGCCGAGCCACAGAGTGGTCCAGCGTTCAGCGGCGCGACATTGGTGGTGATGTCGCACGATAGCTTCAACGTCAGCGAAGATGTCGTGGCTGCCTTCGAGGCTGAAACGGGCGCGAAGTTGCAGGTGCTCAAGTCGGGCGATACTGGCGCAGCGCTCAACAAGGCGATCCTCAGCAAGGATAGTCCGCTGGCCGATGTGTTCTTTGGCGTCGATAACACCTTCCTGAGCCGCGCGCTCGAGGCCGATATCTTCGAGGCGTACGACGCCCCCGCACTGGCCAATATCCCCGCGCAGTTCAAACTCGATCCGAGTAATCGCCTGCTGCCGATCGATTATGGCTACGTAGTGATCAATTACGATAAAGGTTGGCTGGCCGAGCAGGGCCGTGAGCCACCAACAACGCTCGAAGAGTTGACGAAACCTGAGTGGAAAGACCTGTTAGTCGTCGAGAATCCGGCAACCTCATCGCCAGGATTGGCGTTTATGCTGGCCACGATCGGTTACTTCGGCACCGAAGGTGATTACACGTGGCTCAACTATTGGGAGGATCTACGGGCCAATGGAGTGTTGGTGGCGGATGGCTGGGAGGATGCCTATTACACGCATTTCAGCGGCTCGTCGGGCGATGGGCCGCGCCCGTTGGTGGTTTCGTACGCCACAAGCCCCGCTGCCGAGGTGTACTTCAGCGAGGGCACACTGAGCGAACCGCCAACAGCGAACCTGATGGCAGGCGCGTTCCTGCAGGTTGAATTTGCTGGTATCCTGAAGAACACGAAGCAGCGCGCATTGGCCGAGCGGTTCATCGATTTTATGTTGAGCAAGCCGTTCCAGGAGGATGTGCCGCTGCAGATGTTCATCTACCCAGTGCTGCCGGAGGCTGCACAACCCGATGTGTTTGTGCAGTTCGCCCAGGTGCCGGAGCAACCTGTCGGCGTCACACCGGAGCAGATCGAGCAGAACCGTGAGCAGTGGCTAGAGGAGTGGACACGCACGGTGTTGCGGTAGTCGTAAGCGAAATCGATCATCAACGTTGCTCAGCAAAGAGCGTCTCTGCTCACCGTTCCTGATGTATTCCAAAAGGCTTTTTATGCCGAATGATTACCGACACAAACGGCAAGTGAACGTTATGGCGTGATGCAGGTTATCAACTAATACCCACATCTCCCGAATACAAGTGATGACGAGGCACTGCACGTAGCAGCGCCTCGTCATCACAAAAAGAAAAAGATCATTACGGATCAAACAGCATCGGTTATATGAGCAGCAGAAGTAGGCACACTGGTATATGCGTTTGTGAGCGAGAACGAGGGCAGGCTCTTGAACCAGGCTTGCGTCGCGCGGGGCGAACGCAGGTGAATCGGCTTGATATGGGCGTATTCGGGCGAACTGAACATTGTAGTATATTCACGACGGCGCAGTTTGTAGGTGCGCAGCGACCAGAGGAAGATCGAATCTTTGGTGGTGAAATGCGCAAGCATCGATCGCTCGCGGTTCCCGTTCCATAATTCGATATTGGTTTTGCAGCGCTCGTGTGTGCGGCGCAAGAGCCGCCACATCACAATACCCAACCAGTAGTCGAGCCATACAACGGTATCAACGCGGCTCCAAATGATGTCGCGTACCTCAGGGTGATTGCCATCGACGACCCACCGCTCGTGCTCGAAGGCCTTGATGGCCCGCTGACGGAAGGTGGGTGCAGCAGCACGCGCCCATCCCGGTTCCCAGTACAAGGAATCTAGTTCGACATGGTGCAGAGCCAGGCGGTGCGCAAGTTGTTTCGCCAATGTGGTCTTGCCTGAGCCGCTCACGCCAACCACTGCGATGCGGCGATAGCGCGATACGTCGGCAAGGTTTGATGTGTGTTGTAGATTCAATGTGGAAGCCCTTTCTCTGTTTCAAACAACAATGAAGGCTTACCTTGGTGTACTGAGAACCACCGCTACTTGGATACCGTTTGGTGGAGAATTCCGTGACGCCCAACGATCACTTTTAACCAAAACCTAACAATAACCTATGTAACATGGCATAGTATGCCAACAAATAACGTTTGACACAATCGCCATGGTGTCCTATTCTGCATCAACCATTGGGACTAGTTGAAGAACATCGTGCAAGCGGGCGCGCAGGGATGGGTGCAGAGGCGTCGTGTTGCTGCAGGGAGGTGGCGATGCTCTTAATCACACGCGAAGAGTTGCGAAGGGCAGTTCCGATGCCGCAGGCGATCGATGCGGTGGCTTCGGCATTTGCGCAATTATCCGATGGCCGAGCCGAGGTGCCGTTGCGACCACATGTTGCTATCCCGCCCGTCTCTGGGCTGCATCTGGTGATGCCCGCCTATTTGGGAGGCAGCGCAGCACTGGGCATGAAGGCGCTGACCTTATTCCCACAAAATACCGCACTCGGTCTGCCCACGATCCAAGCATTGGTGCTGCTGTTCGATACCAACAACGGCAAACCCCTTGCGCTGATGGACGGGAGTTATCTCACGGCGCTGCGCACGGGCGCGGCATCGGGCGCGGCGACCCGTGCGATGGCCCGCGAGGATGCGCAGGTATTGGCGCTGTTCGGCGCTGGGGCGCAGGCACTGCCGCAGGTGTGGGCGGTCTGTGTTGCGCGCTCGATCAAACGGGTGTGGGTGGTCAACCGCACGGCTGCGCACGCCGAGCGACTAGCAGAGGAGTTGCGTGGCTTCGGTGCGCCGATCCCCGTTGATGTTCGCGTGGCATCGTCGGCAGCGCAGGCGCTCGCCGAGGCCGATGTAGTGTGCTGCGCAACCTCATCGCCCACGCCGATCTTCGATGATGCCGATGTGCGCGCCGGAACGCATTTCAATGGGGTCGGCTCGTACCGCTCGACGATGCAGGAGTTGCCCGCTGCTACGGTGGCGCGCGCCCGCGTGGTGGTCGATCAGCGGGCGGCGGCCTGGGCGGAGGCCGGCGATCTGGTGCAGGCGCGAGCACAAGGGCTGATCGATGAGGCGCACGTGGTGGGCGAGTTGGGCGAAGTGGTGTCGGGGCGCGTGGCAGGCCGCACCTCACCCGAACAGATCACGTTCTTCAAGTCGGTTGGCAACGCAGCGCAGGATATCGCAGTGGCGCAGGTGGCGTATCAACAAGCGCGTGAACTCGGCTTGGGCACCGAGATCGAGCTTGGGTGAACGGGGCGGTATGAAGGTACTGCGCTCCATCCATACACGAACAGCGCCTGCCATATGGGCAGGCGCTGCTCAGTTGGCAATCAACGACGTGATTGTAGCTGTTCCAAGCATGGGATTCGAGGCCTAGCCAGTGTTACGCATTAACGTGGCGCAACAAACCAATCGATATGGTCACGGGCGAACTGCTCGAAGCTGATCGGCTCGCGAGCAGTGAGTTCACGGACGGTGGTGCTACCCTCAGCGGCGCCCCCCGTTCGAAAGAAACGATTCAGATCGACTAAAGTATCGGCGTACTCCTCGGGCGCACCACTTTCGAGCAACGCAGCACGGGCCTCAGCATCGGATATCTCAACATAGTGCACGGTCTTGCCGATCGTGCGCGATAGAATCGCCGCAGCCTCGGCATAGGTGATCGCGCGGGGACCGGAGAGGTTGTACACTTGACCAGCGTGCCCCGGTTGCGTGAGCGCGAGCGTGGCGACCTGCGCAATATCGCGTATATCGATGTGATTGATCGCTGCATCGCCAGCGGGGAGATAAAACGCGCCATCTCGCACAATAGTCTCGAGATCGTAGGTGATAAAGTTCTGCATAAAGCTGTTTGGGCGCAACATAGTCCATTCTAAGCCGCTCGCAACAATGGCGCGCTCGATCTTGTTGTGCAAGCGGGCGAGCATAAACGCGTCGCTATCGGCGCCCCACACCGAGAGCTTGACGATACGCTGCACGCCAGCAGCCTGAGCCGCCTTGACAACGTTGATCTCACCTTCTGCCTGACCCAATACACCGTTGCCCATCAGAAACACTGCTTCGGCACCTGCCAGCGCTGCGCTTAACGTCTCCGGTTGGAGATAGTCGATCATCACCACATCGTGACCAGCCGCAGCAGCCTGTTCCGCCTTGTGCTGCGAGTGGAAAGCAAGGCGTACAGGTTGCTGCGATGCCTGTAACTGTCTGACAACCTCGCTTCCGACCGTGCCGCCCGCTCCTGTTATAAGAATCATGGTTTCGACTCCTTCTGTTCATGCATTGAATGGCTGATGAAAGCAACATGTCCATTCATCGCTTGCTCCAAACGGGGATGTTGGGCGCTGAAAAGGAGCGTCATAACGAGGAAATATGCGTATCGAACACCGATAGACCTGTATTAACCAATGTTGCTACTAGGTTGGCGGGTAGATAACTCTAGAGACAGATCTTGCATAAAACAGAACCGTCCTCTACGATGAGAGTGCGAACAACCCATCATAGGAGGACGGCTATGTCAACGGACGA
>Ga0207874_1000267_pt1 | contig 78227 bp, 68 predicted proteins | sample HigsolmetaAR201D_FD_184833 | JGI IMG/M metagenome (GOLD analysis project Ga0207874, IMG submission 184833) | Ionic liquid and high solid enriched microbial communities from the Joint BioEnergy Institute, USA - AR20-1-D (SPAdes) (version 2) ...
CCCGTCCCGGACCGCGTCCACCCCGGCGCCCGCCAGCGCCGCGGCCAGCGCCGCGGCCAGCGCGTTCGCCCGGTTGTGCTCGCCCAGGATCTGCAATTCGTCCTTCTTCACGAGCCGGATCGGCTCGCCATCGAGCCGCAGCGTCAGCCACCCGTCCGCGTCCACGAACCCGTTCGCGCCGGCCGCGTCCCCGCCGTCCGTCACCCGGAAGACGTACCGCCGGCCGGGCGCGGCGCCGGGGAGCTCCAGCACCGCCGGATCATCCCCGTTCAGCACCCACTGGCTCGATTCCGTCGCGTTCGCGAAGAGCCGCGCCTTGTCCGCGTAGTAGGCCTCCACCGACGGGTACCGGTCCAGGTGGTCCGGCGAGAGGTTCGTCACCACGCCGATCCGCGGCGCGAAGCTCCGGATCCCCGCGAGCTGGAACGAGCTCGCCTCCACCACGACCCAGTCCGGCGCCGACTCCCGCCGCGCCACCTCCGACAGCGCGAGCCCGATGTTCCCGGCCGCCGGGGCATCCAGCCCGGACGCCCGCAGCAGGTGCGCGATCAGCGCCGTGGTCGTGCTCTTGCCGTTCGTCCCCGTCACCGCGATGACCGGCGCCCGCAGGTGCCGGAACGCGTACTCCAGCTCCGGGATCACCGGCACCCGGCGGAGCTCGGGGGCCTGGAGCACCGGCGCGGTCGGCGGGATCCCGGGACTCACCACCACCACGTCGCACGCGGCGAGCTTCCCCACGTCGTGCCGCCCCACCTCCGCCTCGCCCCCCGCGCGCCGCACCTCCTCCGCCGCCGCCCGCACCTCGGGCGAGTCCGCCACGTCCGACGCGTAGACGGAGTCCCCCAGCGACAGCGCCAGCTCCGCCGCCGCCTTGCCGCTCCTTGCCAGCCCGAGGATCCCGATCCGCATCGACATCACCGGATCTTCAGCGTCCCGAACGCGATCAGGGCAAACAGGATCCCGAGGATCCAGAACCGGATGATGACCTTGCTCTCGGCCCACCCGGCTTTCTCGAAGTGATGGTGCAACGGCGCCATGCGGAAGATCCGCATCCCGCGCCCGTACCGCCGCGTCGTGTACTTGAAGTAGCCCACCTGGAGGATCACCGAGATCGCCTCCAGCACGAATACGCCGCCCACGATCACGAGCAGGAACTCGGACTTGAGCAGCAGCGCCACCGCGCCGATCGCGCCGCCCAGCGCCAGCGAGCCCGTGTCCCCCATGAACACCTCGGCCGGGTGCGCGTTGAACCACAGGAACCCCAGCGCCGCGCCCGTCAGCGCCACGCAGAAGATCGCCAGCTCGCCGGAGCCGGGAAGGTAGAACAGGTCCAGGTACCGCGAGGTGTCGACCCGGCCGATCACGTACGCGAACACCGCGAACGTGGCCGCCGCGATCGCCGAGAGCCCGGCCGCGAGCCCGTCCAGGCCGTCCGTCAGGTTCACCGCGTTCGAGCTGCCGGCCAGCACCAGCATCACCCACGGGATGAAGAGCGGTGTCCAGATGTCGACGTAGTAGTCCGCCAGGAAGGGCACCCCCGTCCACGTCGCGGGGAACGGACTGATCGGCCAGAGCAGGAGGTAGCCGCCGACCAGCAGGCCGATCAGCCCCTGGCCGATCAGCTTGTAGCGGCCCACGAGCCCCTCCGTCCGCCGGCGCACCACCTTCAGGTAGTCGTCCAGGAAGCCGAGCCCGGCCATCCAGATGAGCACCACGAGGGCGACGATGATGTACCGGTTCGCCAGGTCGGCCCACAGCACGGTGGACGCCACGGTCGCCACCAGGATCAGCACGCCCCCCATGGTCGGCGTGCCGGCCTTCCCCAGGTGGTTCTCCGGACCGTACTCGCGCACCACCTGCCCCACCCGCAGCGTGCGCAGCCAGCGGATGATGGCCGGTCCGAACACGAACGAGAGGAGCAGCGCGGTCACCATCGCGCCCGCCGCCCGGAACGTGATGTACCGGAACAGGTTGAACAGGATGTGTTGGTCCGCCAGCGGCGACAGCAGATGGAACAGCACCGTCAATCCCTCGTCCGGGCAGCGGCTTCACCGCCCGCCCAATCCCGCTCGAAATGAGGCAGCAAGCGTTCTAGCTCGACACCGCGCGAGGCCTTCAGCAGCACCACCTCGCGCCCCCGGAGCCGCGGCTTGAGAAGCTCGTAGGCTTCCTCCGGCTCCTCCGCGCGCAGCAGCCGCGGCCCGAGCTCCGCGGCCAGCTCATCGAACGCGCGCACGAAATCCCCGGTCGCCACGATCAGATCGATGTCGGCGGCGGCGAGCATCTCTGCCGCGCGCCGGTGGAGCATCGGTGCGGCGTCGCCCAGCTCCCGCATCGTGCCGACCACGGCCACCCGCCCGTCTCCGCGCGGGAGCGCCTCCAGCAGGTCCACGGCCGCGGCCAGGCTGGCCGGGTTCGAGTTGTAGCAGTCCGCGACCACGCGCAGCTCGCCGTACCGGACCACCTGGGCCCGCAACTTGGCCGGCGACGTCTCGGCCAGCGCCCGCACCGCCGCGTCCTCGTCCACCCCCCACGCCTCGCCCACCGCCAGCGCGAGCAGCGCGTTCCGGGCGTGCGGCCGGCCCCGGAAAGCCAGGGCGACCCGCCGGCCACGCCAGGTGAAGTGCACGCGCCCGTCCTCGTCCAGCTGGACCGCCTCGGCCCGGAAGTCCGGATCCGCCCGGTCCGTCCAGCCGACCACCCGCACGTTCTCCGCAAGTTCCCGCGCCCGCGCCGCGAGCTCCGGCGGCTCGTCCGCGACCACCGCGAGCCCGCCCGGCCGGAGCCCCGCGATGAGCGCCGTCTTCTCGCGCAGCACGCCGGCAAGGTCCCCGAGCCCCTCCAGGTGGCCCTCCGCCACGCTCGTGACCACCGCCGCGTCCGGCTCGACGATCGCCGCCAACCGCGCGATCTCGCCCGGCGCGTTCGTGGCCACCTCCACCACCACAACCTCCGCGTCCGACGGCGTGGCGAGGAGCGTGAGCGGCGCGCCGACCAGATTGTTCAGGTTGCCCGCCGTGGCGTGGACCCGATAGCGCGCGCCGAGGACGCCGCGGATCATGTCCTTCGTCGCCGTCTTGCCGTTCGTGCCCGTCACCGCGCAGACCCGGACCCCCAGCTCACGGCGGCGGTGCCGCGCCAGCCGGCCCAGCGCCTCCAGCGTGTCCGGCACCCGGTAGTACGTGAGCGACGTCGGCGCCCCGTCCGGCACGCTCTCGACCACCGCACCCGCGGCGCCGGCCTCCGCGGCCGCGTCCAGGAAGTGGTGCCCATCGAACCGCTCGCCCCGCAGCGCCACGAAGAGCGAGCCGGGCGTGAGCGTGCGCGTATCCGTGCTGATCGCCGCGTAGCTCCGCTCCACGGCCTCGTGCTCCGCAATGCCGAGCGCTTCCCGCACGGCCGCATCCGTCCACGGTGCGCTCATTCGCCCACCTCGCTCGGCCGGCCGCCGGCCAGCGCCCTCACGATCTCCCGCTCGTCGAACGGCACCTTCTCCGTCCCCAGGATCTGGTACGTCTCGTGGCCCTTCCCCGCCAAAAGGATCAGATCCCCCGGACGCGCGAGCTCGAGCGCCTTCGCGATCGCCCGCCGCCGGTCCACCTCGCGGATGTAGGACACGTCTCCCATCCCGGCCACGATGTCGTCGATGATCGCTTCCGGGTCCTCGGTCCTCGGGTTGTCCGACGTGACGATCGGCACGTCCGCCAGCGCCGCCGCGATCGAACCCATGAGCGGCCGCTTCCCCCGGTCCCGGTCTCCGCCCGCGCCGAACACCACGATCAGCCGCCCGGCCACCAGCGGACGGAGCGTCACCAGCGCCCGGTTCAGCGCGTCCGGCGTGTGCGCGTAGTCCCGCAGCACGGGGCACGGACGCTCGGCGATCCGCTCCAGACGACCCGGCACCTGCGGGACCGTGGCGAGACGCTCGACCAGTTCGCCGGCATCCAGCCCCAGCGCCATGCACGCCCCCAGGGCGCCCAGCGCGTTCTGCACGTTGAACGCGCCCAGGAGTGGCAGCTCGACCGGGTACTCCCCCGCCGGCGTGACCAGACGGAACCGGGTGCCGTCGGCGGCCACGTCCACGTCCGTGGCCACCAGATCCGCGCTGTCCGCATCCAGGCCGAAGCGAATCACCCGGGGCAGCCGGGACGCCAGCCCGGACCACGCCGGATCGTCTCCGTTCACCACCGCCGCCCCGCCGTCCCGGAGCAGGTTCGCCAGCAGCTCCTTGGCCGCCAGGTACTCCTCTTCCGTCCCGTGGTAGTCCAGGTGGTCCCGCGTGAGGTTCGTGAACACCGCCGCGTCGAAGCGCAGGGACTCCACCCGCCCCTGGTGCAGCGCGTGGGACGAGACCTCCATGGCCGCGGCCCGGATCCCACGGTCCACCAGCCCCCGCAGCGTCCGCGCGAGCTCCACGGGCCCCGGCGTGGTCAGCGATTCCGAGCCCTCCAGCGGCTGCCCGTCCTCCAGGATCACGCCCAGCGTCCCCAGGGACGCGCTCGCCCACCGGAGCCCGAGCAGGTGCCGGATCAGCCAGACGGTCGTCGTCTTCCCGTTCGTGCCCGTCACGCCGACCAGCCGGAGCGCCTCCCCCGGGTCGCCGTAGACCGCGGACGCCGCCAGCGCCGCCGCCCGACGCCCGTCCGTCACCACCACCTGCGGCAACGAACTGCCGGACACCTGCCTCTCCACCAGCACCGCCGCCGCACCGGCCTGCTCGGCCGCCGGCACGAACCTGTGGGCATCCACCGCGGTCCCGACCCACGCGCAGAACAGGTCACCCGGCCGGACCCGGCGGCTGTCATCCGACACACCGGCGAGCGCCGGGTCCGCGCCCGGCGCCGCAACCAGCAGCCCGGCCCGTTCGAGCCGCGCAACGATCTCCGAGAGCCGCACCGCCGGCGTCCCCTGTTCCGCACGCTGCACCGGCGCCGCCATTAGCTCCCCTCCCTTCCCCGCACCCGCACCACCGCGCCCGGCTCCGCGAGCACGCCCGGTGCGGGATCCGTGACCGAGACCGCGCCGCTCCCTTCCACCCGGACCCGGAAGCCCTGGGCGTGGAGCCGCCGGACCGCATCCCGCATCGGCAACCCGATGACCCGCGGAACCGGCCGCTGCGCCGCAGGCTCCGCCGGCTCCTCCTTCGGGGCCTGGCTCGAGTTCAACGCGAAGACGTACGGGCCGGACGCGTGAGCCGCGCCCCGGTCCGCCTCCGCCCCGCCGCTCCCCGTCAATACCACGTTCCGGGCCGCGCTCCCGGGGACCGGAGAGGCGCCCGCCACGACTTCACCACCCCCCGGAACGCCGACCCGCCTCGCAACCGCCCGCCGGTCGAGCGGCGTGTTCCGCGCCGCGAGCGCCGCCGCCAGCGTGGCACGCGTGACCGGCGCCGCCGCCAGCCCGCCGTAGTACTGGCTCTTCGGCCGGTCCAGCTTCACCAGGATCGTCAGCTGCGGGTCCGACGCCGGGAAGAAACCCGCGAACGACGCCGTGTACGCACCCGCCTCGTAGCGGCCGCCCTCCGCCCGGCGCGCCGTGCCCGTCTTCCCCGCGACCCCGAACTCGCCCAGCGCCGCCTCCCGGCCCGTTCCCTGCTCCACCACCTCCACCAGCGCCGCCGCGATCTCCTGCGCCACCTCCGGCGGCACCACGCGCCGCACCGGCTCCGGCTCGGACTTCCACAGGACCTTGCCGTCCCGCGTCCGGACCTCCCGAATCAGCCGCGGCGCCATCAGCACCCCGCCGTTCGCCAGCGCACCGTACGCCATCGCCATCTGCAGCGGCGTCACCGCGATCTCGTACCCGATCGACAGGCTCGCCGCAGAGTACTTCGACCAGGTCGACGGACGCCGCAGCCGGCCCGACGACTCGGACGGGAACGCCACCCCGGTCGGGCTCCCGAAGCCGAAGTCCCGCAGGTAGGCGAACTGGTCCGCCGCGTCCAGCCGCTCGGAGAGCTTCGCCATCGCCACGTTCGACGAGACCCGCAGCGCCTCCCGAACCGTCAACCATCCATGAGGGGTCACATCCCGGATCGTCCGGCCGTTCGCCACGTAACGCCCGTTCTCCGCGAACACCGAGTCCTGCATCGTGGCCCGGCCCGAGGCCAGGAGCGCCGCCACGAAGAACGGCTTCAGCGTCGAGCCCGGCTCGTAGGGCTCCACCACCGCCGACCACTGCCGGCCAGCCCCGGTCCGATGGCTCACCGCCGCCAGGATCTCCCCGGTGTGCGGATCGGTCATCAACAGGTCCCCGCCCGCGGCGCCCGTCTGCTCCACCGCCTCCCGGAGCGCCTCCTCCGCGATCTCCTGGAGATCGAGATCGATGGTCAGGAAGACGTCATGCCCCGGCTCCGGCTCGGCCACCGAAACCAGCGCGCCCGGGATCGGGCCCCGCGCGTCCCGCCGGACCACCGCCCACCCCGGCTTCCCCCTCAGGATCGAGTCGAGCTCCAGCTCTATGCCGCCCAGCGCCCGGCCATCCGCCGACACCTGACCCAGCAACTCGAGGGCCAGCGAACCGTGCGGATAGAAGCGCTCCGACACCCGCTCGAAGTGGATCCCCCGGATCCCCTCCAGCCGCTCCTTCACCACCGCATCGTAGCGGCCCGGGAGCACGACCCAGCGACGCCGCGGGTCCAGCGCACGCCGGACCTCGGACGCCGACAGCCGCAGCGCTTCCCGGAGCCTCCGCTCCGCCGCGGCGCGGTCTCTCACCTCCCGCGGCGCCACCGCCACCCGGTACGCCTCCCGGCTCACAACCAGCGGGACGCCGTCCCGGTCGAAGATCGTCCCCCGCGCCGCGGGCAACGCGATCCGCTGCTTCTGTTGCTCCTCCGCGCGCTCCGCCCAGCGGTCCCCCTCCAGCACCTGGAGCTGGAAGCCGCGCCCGAGCATGATCAGCGCCGTGAGCACCAGCCCGGCGAGCAGCACCCGCCGCCGGAATCCGTGGTTGAGCGGCCGCCGGCTCACCACGCCACCTCCCCTCCCGGCGCCGCGCCCGCGTCCAGCGGCAGGATCACCAGCTCCCCGGCCGTCGGCACCCGCATGCCCAGCCGGGCCCTGGCCGCCGATACGACCCGCCCGCGGCTCTCCAGATACCCGATCCGACGCATCAGCTCCGTCCGTTCCGCCTCCACGACCGCCCGCTCACTCCTCAGCTCGTCCAGCGCGCGCAGCAGCTCCAGCGCCCGGCCCTGCCGCCAGACCGTCAGACTCAGCGACCCGAGCAGGGCCGCGATCGCCAGCGTCGCGCTCAACACGCCCGAGTGCCCGCGCATCACGCCGCCTTCTCCCACGCCCGCAGCCGCGCGCTCCGCGCCCGGGGATTCGCCGCCACTTCCGCCTCGTCCGGCAACACCGGCTTCCGCGTCAACGCCCGGCCCAACGCCCGCCCCCGACACTGGCATACCGGGAGCTCCGGCGGACACACACAGCGCTGGCTCCACTCCCGGAACGCTTCCTTCACCCGCCGGTCCTCCAGTGAGTGATAGCTCAGCACCACCAGCACCCCGCCCGGCTCGAGCCGGTCCCGCAACGCCGGGAGCGCCCGCTCCAGCGCCCCCAGCTCCTCGTTCACCGCGATCCGTAGCGCCTGGAAGATCCGCGCCTTGTCCTGGGCGTCCATCCGCGGCCCGAGAGCAACCCGCATCGCCGCCACGAGGTCGTCGCTCGTCTCGAACCGCTCCCGGCGACGTCGCTTCACCACCTCCGCCGCCAACCGACGCGCCCGCGGCTCCTCGCCGTACCGGCGAAACAGCTCCGCCAGCTCGACCTCCGGCAGCTCGTTGAGCAGATCCGCGGCCGTCACCGTGCCCGCCCCGGGTCCCGCCATCCGCATGTCCAGTGGAACGCCCGGCCGGAAGGAAAACCCTCGCTCCGATTCGTCCAGCTGTCGCGACGACACCCCCAGGTCCAGCAGCGCGCCCGCCAACTCCTCCTCGAGCCGCTCCGCCACCTCCGCGAAGTTCCCGCAGACCAGCTCCACCCGGTCCCCGAAACGGGCCAGCCGACGGCCCGCCGCCTCGATCGCTTCCGGGTCCCGGTCCACGCCGATCACACGCGCCGCGTCGCTCGCCTCCAGGATCGCCTCGCTGTGCCCGCCACCACCCACCGTACCATCGAAGAACAATCCCCCTCGCTCCGGCCTCAGGTAGCCCAGTACCTCCCGTACCATCACCGGAACGTGGTACACCACCACCCCTCCATGCCTACCGGAAGATCTGCGGCGCGAACTTCTCGAACTCCCCCGCCCCCGTGCGGATCGCCTCCTCGAAATCCGTCGGATTCCAGATCTCGATCCGGTCGATCGCACCCACCAGCAGCACCTGGCCATCCAGCCGCGCCGCTTCCTTCAGCCGCCCGGGAATCAGGATCCGCCCCTGGCTGTCCGGCGTCACCTCCACCGCGTTGGCCATGATCGACAACACGTACAGCCGCGCCTCCGGCCGATGCCGCAGCAGGTCCAGCAGCCGCTCCTCCACGTTCACCCACTCCGTCTCCGGATACAGGGCAAGGGACGGCGCGTAGGCCTGCACCAGCACGAACGACTGATCGGGCGCAGCCCGCCGAAACGCCGCCGGCAGACTCACCCGCCCCTTGTCATCCAGCTGGTACGTGTAGCTCCCCAGGAACTTCAGCCCCCGGCGCACCGGGTCCGGAGCTCCCGCCATCGGGCCCCCGCTGAAGGTGATGGTAGGACTCCCCACATCCCCCCACTTCTCCCCACAATTCGCCCCCAAGCTACACCGTCCGCGCCACACTCGCAAGTGTCCCGCTTAAGACGATGCACCACAAAAACTTGCATTCTCGGCCCGCCGGACGCTGTCAATTATTCCCGCAACTTTCTTCATCCCTGACCACGACGATTGGGATGAAAACGCGCCGGCCCGTGGGACATTCCCGTCCCACGGGCCGGCGCTCCGATCCAGGACCGGTCGAAGCCGATCCTATGTCACGTCAGCGTCCCCGCTTGATGATCGCTTCCTGGATCTCGATGTACGTCTGCACGTTCGAGATCGCCTCATCGAGCCGCGCGTTCCGCGGGTCCGCCTGCTGGTACGGCCGCGCCTGCTCGAACATCTGGAGCGCGCGCTGGAACATCGGCAGCGCCTGACGCGCGGACTGCAGCGTCTGCGGCTCCTGGACCTTGATCCCCTCCTGCAGGTACGCGAACCCCGTGAAGTAGGCGGCCATGGCCTTGGTGACCGCATCCGTCGCGAACTCGCGCGTCAGATCGAAGTACGACACCGCCTCCATCCGCTTGTTCTGGCGGAAGTAGTCGTTGTACCCGATGCTGAAGATCGCGCGCGCGATCGTGTTGCTGTCGACCTCGCCCCGTTCGAGGGCCGTGCGGAACGCCTCCTTGGCCGCGTCGAACTGGCCGCGCGCAACGAGCCACTGGCCGCGCCGCGCGTACGCCGACGGGGTCTCGGGATCCTTCGCGAGCGCGGAGTCGAGCGCGGCGAGGGCCTCCTCGAGCCGGCCGGCACGCTGGAGCGCCGTCGCATACGTCGACCAGAGCGAACCACTCTCCGGCTTCGCCGCCACCGCCCGGGCGCCCAGGTCGACCGCTTCCTCCACCCGGTCGAGCGCGTTGAGGGCCTGGAGCATCCGGTTCAGGGTCGCGTCCTCGGTCTCGGCACCCTTCTCGGTGAAGACCTTCTCGTAGTACCCGATCGCCCGGTTGTACAGCTCCACCGCCTCCGGCGGCCGGTTGGCGCCGCCGTTGGCGCCCTGCTCCTCCTCGATCTTCTGCGCCGCCGCCATGGCGAAGTGCCCGGCGTACTCGACCAGGACGAGGTTCCCCTGGCCCTCCTGGCTGTTCATCCCGTCCTCCATCATCTGGAGGGCGCCGGCCGGGTTCCCGTCACGAGCCAGGTCGACCGCGAGCTTGAGCCGCACATCCACATCGCCCGGGTTCAGCTCGAGGTACTGGTTGTAGTACCGGAGCGCCCGGTCGTGCTGGTTCAGCTTCGTGGCCACGTAGCCCGCGGTGAGGAGCCCGTCCTGATGGATCGGGTTCACCTCGAAGAGCTTTTCCAGGTCATCGAGCGCCTCTTCCAGCCGTTCGAGCTCGACGAGCGCGCGTGCCCGCGAGTAGAGCGCCGTCTCGGAGCTCGGATTGAGCTCGAGCGCCCGGTTGCAGTTCTGGAGGGCGTTCTCCCACTGCTGGCTCCCGAGGTAGTCCACGCAGAACGTCGTGAGCCGGATCTGCTGCGTGAAGCTGTCGAACCGCTCGAAGATCTGCGAAGCCGCTTCACGCGCGTTGGCGGCCTCGAAGCGAGGCACGTCGAACGATTCACCGGAGCGCGCGTTGATGAACTGGGCCGCGACCGCGAGCCCCGAGCCGCTCGGCTCGTAGGTGCCGCAGAGCACCAGTTCCGCGTTGATCTGGACGGCGAGCTGCCGGCTCAGAATGCAGTTCAGGTCCTCTTCCTTGACCTTGAACCGGCGCAACGCATCGCGGAGCTCACGACGATCGACCGGGGCGTGCGTGGGGAGCTCGTCGATCTGTTTCTGGAGTGCTTCCGCGATCTCCCGACCAATGTTGGGCTTCGCACCACCCTGGGCTTCGAGGGCGGGGACCAGGATCCTCATCCGGCCGCCCGGCTGCTGCTGCGCGCTGACGGTGGTGGCGGCCGCCAGCCCGACCATGGCCGCAACACCGAGCGCGATTGCAACGTGATGCTGCCGCGGTTTGCGCGTTGGCTCCATGTCTGCGGTCTCCACTCTGGGGGACTCCGTTCGGCCGCGGGGACGGCCACTTCAGTGACAACGAATCCTAAACCGTGACCTCGCGAAAAGTTCACGGCCGGTCATAGCCGCGAGTGCACGCCAGGGGAAGCGTGGCCAGCGGTCCACGGTTTATTCGAGGACGCGCAATCATATTGCATCCCCTTTCGAGAATCAAGAGTCGCCGGTCTCGCCGACGGACGCGGACGCGGCGATCTTCGCGTTCTTCGGCCCCTTCTTCGTGCCCCGGGGTCTGAATGCCCGCCGTCGACCCTGGCCCGCGCCGGCCGCTGCGGTCCCGCACGATCGGTGCCGCCAGGGGAGTTGGCCCGGCGTTCGCCCGGGATGCGGGGCCGGCGCGGTACCTGGCGCCCGCCGTCCGCCGCCCGGGCACCTGCGGGGGCGTGCGCCACCGCGACCGGCGAGATCTTCGGTCGGGCGCGCGAGGAGCACAGCGGCGATCACCAATGCCGTGCAGCATCCGTCGCGGCGCTCCCGGCCGGGGCCTTGTCCGGCGTGGGATTCTGCCACCCGCTGTCCCGATCCGTTGCGGGACCATCGCGGCGGCATGTGCCTCCGGTCGGGTCGGACCGCCGTCGCTCCGGCCGGGTCGCACGCACACGGGGACGGCCGCTCGCCGCCCGGGGGCGGGTTCCACACGACCGTTTCCGCGAGCCGTCGGCTCCCCGGCCCCATAGCTTGCCATCGTACCCGACCCGGGCCAGATCCGGCAAGGCTGCCGGACCAGGCGCCCCCGTCGGACGAGGCGCACGCCGCGGCGGGAGCCATGCGCCGGGTTCCTTGCGCCGGGCGACGTCGCCTGCACAACCCGCGCGTGTCGTGGACGACCTCCCCGGCAACGGCGGACTCGTCCCACACCCTGAATAAACCCGTCAGCCCCGGGCTACCCCCATCCGGACGTTGCCCGCACCGCCACCTCCCGTGCGCGCCCGGTCCCGGCGGCCATGGCAGAGAACGTCTACCCTTCGACGCAACTACATGCGGCGCAACTGCATGCGGCCGCCTCACCGGGACGCCCCGTCCGGCCGGCGACCGGCCCGCGCCTCCGTCCGGACACCGCTCGCCTCCGGGGCCCCAACCATCACCCCGGACCGCCGACCCGGACCGGCTCCCGGTAGTACCACCGCCTCGTGCCCGCGCCGAGCTGGCCGTAGTAGTTGTGTCCCCAGCAGTACGCCACGCCCTCGGACGTGACGGCGCAGGTGTGCGTGTAGCCGCTCGAGATCCTCGAGAACTGCCGGTCCGTGGCCACCGGAACCGGCTGGTTGCTGCACCGGAACTTCTGACTCGTGCACTCGTCCGGTGTCTCTTCCGTCCCGAGCTGGCCCCATTCGTTGAAGCCCCAGCAGTACGCGGTGCCGGAGGGCGTGAGCCCGCAGGTGTGGAAGCTCCCCGCCGAGACCGTGGTCAGGAGCGGCGCACCCTTGACCGGCACGGGAACGGTGCTCCCGGTGAAGGAGCCATCGCCGAGCTGGCCGAAGCTGTTGTCTCCCCAGCAATGCAGCGCACCGGCCGGCCCGAGGCCGCAGGCGTGGAACCGTTCCGCCGTGAGCGCGGAGAAACGCAGCTCGGAGGCCACGGGTTTCGGCGTCGGCGTGATCACGAGGTCGGCGAACGCCCCGCTGGAGAGGTCGCCGCTCTCGTAGATCGCGCCCCAGCAGTACGCTACGCCGTCTTCGGCGAGCCCGCAGCTCTGCTCTCCCCGGGCGTGGATCGACACGAGCCGGGAGGCGACGTCGGCGCGGACCGGCGCCGGGCTGCTGGCCAGCACCCCGTGCCCGAGCTGCCCCGCGTCGCCGCGCCCCCAGCAGAGCGCCGCCCCGTCCGCCGTGAGCCCGCACGTGTAGTCCGCGCCCGCGCTGATGGCGGTGAATCGGTGGCCGCCCTGGACCTGGACCGGCATCAGGCTCCCGCCGGCGGTGCCGTCCCCGAGCTGTCCGTACCGGTTCTGCCCCCAACAATACGCCTCCCCGTCGGCGGTGAGCGCGCAGGTGTGCCGGTCCCCGGCGCTGATCGTGGCGAATACGAGATCGGTCGCGACCTGCGCCGGCCTGCGGCTGAGCGTCACCGAGGGGTGCCCCACCTCCCCACCGCCGATCCCGCCCCAGCAGTACGTTCTCCCCGCTGTCGTGATCCCGCACGTGTGCCAGGCGCCGGCAGAGATCATCGCCCAGCCCTGCACCACGGCCGTGACCTCGGTCTCCGCCCCCTCCACCCGGGCCGTCAGCCGGGTCACGCCGACCGACCGGCCGACCACTCGCCCGTCGTCCGCAACCCCGACCACGCCGGGGTGAGCGCTGGACAGACCGACCGGGCGGTCCCGAACGGCGTTGCCGTACCGGTCGAACACGGAAAGCCGGGGCGTGGTCGTATCGGCCACGAACAGGTAGAGGGTGTCCGCTTCGAACCGCACGGATGCGGCCGCCCCCGGCCGGGCGTGCGCGACGAACGTGGCCACCACCCTCCCCTCCACCACCGCCGACACCCGGTGCTGCCCGGCGATCGCCCCGAGCGTCCACCGCGTGGTCGCCCTGCCGTCCCTCCCTGTCGCGGACGTGACCGGGCTGACCGTCCCCTCCCCGAACTCGACCCGCCAGTCCACCACTACCCCCTCCACGGGCCGGCCCTTCCGATCGTGCACCCGGAGCACCAGCGGGCTGGCGAGCTCCGCGCCCACGACCCCGGCTTGCCCGTTCCCCCCGGCGATCTCGTACGGCTCCCGGTCCGGACCGAACAGGTCGGAGCACGCCGCGAGGAGCAACAACGCAAAGACTCCCGCTACGCCAGGAGTCCGTCGACACATGCCCATGGGTTCGCTTCGGGTTCGATTCCTTCCCACCGTGCCGCAGCCGGGCCCCGGCCAGCCGGGTCCCCGGCCCCCGGTCCGGCAGCGCCCGCACCGGCGCCCCGCCCGGGCCTGGCAGGCGGCCGCGTCGGAAGGTATTGTACCTGAAGACGCATCCGCCAGCATCGGGCGGATCCGATCCATGTCGACCCGTATCGGACGACGTCGTCCACAGGGATCACCGCTCGCCGGGAATCCGGCGGCCGCGCATTCCGTGAGGCGGCGAGTCCGCCGCCGATCACGAACGAAAGTGGCCGCGACGAGAATCCGTTACCTGGATGGCCGGCGCCTCCGCCGTGCGCTCCTCGCCGCCTGCGAGCACGCGCAGCTCCACCGCGCGGAGCTCAATCGCATCAACGTCTTTCCCGTACCCGACGGCGACACCGGAACGAACCTCGCCCTGACCGTCCGCAGCATCGCGGACCGGCTCCGGCGGCTCGACTCCCGGTCCGCCGCGACCGTGGCCCGGGAGGCCGCGGAGGCGGGGATCATCGGCGCCCGCGGCAACTGCGGGATGATCCTTGCCCACTTCCTCCAGGGCTTCGCCCGTTCCGTCGCATCCCGCGCCGTGCTCGGCACCGCCGAGTTCGCCGCCGCGCTCCGCGACGCCGTTTCGTACGTCTACTCGGCGCTCGATCACCCGGTCGAGGGGACCATCGTCACCGTCATGGACGACGCCGCGACCGCGGCGGTCCGCACGCCGACCTCCGACTTCGCCGAGCTGCTCGATGGTATGCTCGCCCGCGCCCGGGAATCCCTCGCCCGGACGACCGAGCGGCTCCCGGCGCTCCGCGAGGCGGGGGTCGTGGATGCCGGCGCCAAGGGATTCGTGAGTCTCATCGAGGGGATCGCCACCCTGCTGCACGGCAAGCCCCCCGCCGAATCCGAGCACGCCCCGGAGTCGGACGACCCGCCCGCTGCCGCACGGGTCCAGCTCTCCGCGACCGCCGAGAAGTATCGGTTCTGCACCGAGGCGCTGGTCCGCGGTCCGCAGCTCCCCGACGCGGCCGCCGTCCGGGCAGCGCTCCAGTCGTTCGGCGACTCGTTGATCGTTCTCCGTAGCGAGGACGTCCTGAAGGTCCACATCCACACGGACGCGCCGGAACAGATCTTCGATCGGCTGCGCGCCTACGGGACCCTGGTCGCCCACAAGGCCGAGGACATGGCCGCCCAGCACGCATCGATCGAGCGGGCCGCCGCCAGCCACGTGGCCATGGCCCGCAGGCCCGTGGTCGTGGTCACGGACAGCTCCTGCGACCTGCCGGACGAGACGATCCGCGCCCACGGCATCCACGTGGTGCCGCTGTCGCTCATCTACAACGACGAAGTCCTGCGGGACCGGGTCGACATCGATGCGGCCACCTTCGTCCAGCGCCTGCGGAACGGGGAACGTGCCACCACTTCGCAACCGCCGCCGGCCGCGTTCATCGACGCGTACCGCCAGGCCGCCGAAGACGGGGAGGCCATCGTCGCCCTGACCGTGGGTTCGACGCTCTCCGGGACCTTCACGTCCGCCGAGGCCGCGGCCCGGCTCGCCACGGAAGCCCCGGTCCACCTCGTCGACTCCCGCGGCATCTCCCTCAACCTCGGCCTGCTCACGCTGCGCGCCGCGGAGCTCGCCGAGCTCGGCACGCCGCCCGAGGAGATCGTCGCCGAGCTGAACCGGATCCGTGAGCGCTCCGGGCTCTTCTTCACCGTCGACAATTTCGACGGCCTGGTGGCGTCCGGCCGGGTGGGGGCCGTGCGCGCCTGGCTCGGCGGGCTGCTGCACCTGAAGCCGATACTCGAGCTCGACGTGTCCGGGCGCGTGCGGCCCGTGGCCAAGGCCCGGGGCCGCAACCAGGTGCTCCCCCTGGTCATGCGGCTCCTCGAAAGCCGGATCCCGAAGGGCGCACGGCGCGTCCGGTTCGGCATCGTGCACGTGGGGTGCGAGGAGGTCCTCGAGACGGTCGCCCGCGCGATCCGGGACCGATTCGGCCCGTGCGAGATCATCACCGGCCCCGCCTGTCCGGTCATTGCGACCCACGTCGGGATCGGCGCCTGGGGGCTCGCCTACCAGGTGGAGGACTGATGCCCGTGGCGGGCGAGGCCGCGCGGGCCGACCGCGCGCCCGCCCCGATCCGCCTGCGCCGGCGCGCCCGGCCGGTTCGACTCCCCGTGCTCACGTTCCGGAGCACGGGCGCTCCGTGACACGACCGTAACGAAAAGGAGGCGCGGATGTACCGGTCGATCCTCTTGCCGTTGGATGGCTCCCCGTTCGGCGAACACGCAATGCCGCTGGCGGTGGGGATCGCGCGCCGCGCTGGCGCCGTTGTCCAGGCCGTCCACGTCCACCTCCCCATCGGCGTTACGCCCATCGGCCATACCCCGGCGCCGAACATGGTGCAGCGCCTGGAGGCCGAAGCCCGGCAAGCCGCGCAGGATTACATGGACGACATCGCCCGGCGGCTCTCCTCGCTGCTCGGCACCGCGGCCCAGACCGTGGTCCTCGATGGGCCGATCGTCCCGACCCTCGAAGACTTCCTGCACCGCTCCGAAGCGGACCTGGTCGTGATGACGACCCACGGGCGCGGCCCGGTGAGCCGCGCGTGGCTCGGCAGCGTGGCCGATCGGTTGGTCCGTCACGCGTCCGTCCCCGTGCTGCTCATCCGGCCCGAGGCCGGGGACGTGCCGCCGCCCGATCAGGACCCCGAGATCCGCAACATCCTGGTGCCCCTGGACGGATCGCACCTGGCGGAGAGCGTGATCGAACACGCAACCCGCCTCGGCCGGCTGTACGGCGCCCGGTATACGCTCCTCCGGGTCGCGGCCCCGGAAGTCGCGGTCGGGTATCCGCCCGCGCCGCACGGCTCCTGGGTCATACCGGATGCGGGAGAGTCGCCGGACGCCGACGCGGCCAGGGAGTATCTGGAGGGAGTCGCGGATCGCCTGCGGGGTGACGGGCTCGAGGTCGAGACCCGGGTGGTCCGGCACCTCCAGCCGGCGGTGGCGATCCTCTCCGCGGCCGAACGGGATGTGGACGTCATCGCCATGGCCACCCACGGACGGGGCGGCATCTCCCGTGCGATCCTGGGGAGCGTGGCCGACAAGGTGATCCGCGGCGCGAACGTGCCGGTCCTGGCCTTCAACGCCGTGGCCGCCGTACGATAAGGCCCCGCGGGCACCGGCCGGAATCCGGCGCGGGGTGACCGGGGAGCGCCGCGCGCTCGCCCGAACGCCGTCGTGCAGGAAGGAATCGTATCGGACGGGGAGGGTGGTTCGCGGGGCGTGCCCGGAAGCGCCGCGATGACCACCCGGTCAGCCCCGTGCCCGATCCGGGGACGACCCTGCCCCGGTCTCACCCCATGGCCAACGGGCAGCGGCGCGTCCGCGCCTGCCGGTCAGTCCCCCCGCGCGGCGCCGCGGCTCACCCGGACCGGCGTCGACCGGTTCGTCCGGGTGCCGTCGCCGAGCTGGCCCTCCAGGTTGTACCCCCAGCACATTTCCTCGCCGATCACCGTGAGCCCGCACGTGTGGGCGGCGCTCGCCTGGAGCGTGGAGAACGTATGGCCGCCGTGTACCTTGACCGGCTGCGTACGGTCCTCGTTCGTGCCGTCCCCGAGCTGCCCGTGGTTGTTGCGGCCCCAGCAGTACGCATCGCCGGCCGCCGTGAGTCCGCAACTGTGGGCGCTCCCCGCCACCACGGACACGAACGATTCCGTCGAAACCACGGGGATCGGCGCATGACGGTCGTCCGTCGTCCCGTCGCCGAGCTGGCCGAAGGCGTTCTGGCCCCAGCAGTAGATGCGGCCGCCCTCCGCCGTGGCGCACGTGTGCGCGCTCCCCGCCGCGATGCTCCGGAAACGGATGCTCCCCGTGACCCGCGTCGGCGTGGAACGGTCCCGGGTCGTCCCGTTGCCCACCTGCCCGAACGTGTTCCGCCCCCAGCACCACGCCGCGCCTTCCCGGCTGATCGCGCAGGTGTGGTTCCACCCGGCGGCGATCGCGGTGAACGCGTGCTGGCCCCGGACCGCGACCGGCAGGGTGCGGTCCGTCGTCGTCCCGTCGCCGAGCTGGCCGCCGGGATTCGCGCCCCAGCAGTACGCCGCGCCCGTGCGGGACAGCGCACAGCTGTGCGCGGTGCCGGCCGTCACGATCGAGATCGGCTCCGGGAGCGGGACCTTCACCGGGTCGAGGCGGCGAGCGTTCGTGCCATCCCCGAGCTGGCCGTTCTGGTTCGACCCCCAGCAGTACGTCTCCCCCTCTGCCGTGACCGCACAACTGTGGGAGACGCCCGCCGCGACGGCCACGAACCGGAGCTCCCCGCCCACCGGCGTGGGGGAGGCGTGGCGGGAGGTGTCGCCGCTCCCGAGCTGGCCGCTGTCGTTCCCGCCCCAGCAGGTGACCCGGCCGTCGTCACTGACCGCGCAACTGTGCGCCCCACCCGCGACGATCGCTCGGGTGGCCGCCGTCACCTGCGGCCGGACCACGCGGGCGCTGAACGTCACCTGAGGCCCGACGACCCCGCCGATGGATGCGATCACCGCCGACGACTCGGACGCCGCCCCCAGCGTCCAGGTGGTCTCGGCGAGGCCGGCCGCGTTCGTGATGGCTGTCCGGGGCGACAGGAGCCCTCCCCCGTAGGCGACCCGGAACTCGACCGGAACGCCCGGTACCGGCCGCCCTTCCCGGTCCTCCACCCGCACCACCAGCGGCGAGGCGAGCGTGGAGCCCGGCGCGGCCTGTTGCCCGTCCCCGGATACCGCAATGATCCGCGCCGGCGCGCCCAGGCCGCCCTGCGCGCCGGCCGCGACCTCCCGCGCCGCGTGTCCCTCGCCGACGGCCTGGCCCGCGCCCGATGCCGCACCCGCCGTCCCCTCGGTCGCGGTCCGGCCCGCCGAGCCGGCGGCCTCGCCGTCCGCTCGGGCCCCACCCCGGCCGCTCCCCTCCGGACTCACCCGCGTACCGGGTTGCGCAAGACCGCCGCCCGACTCCGGTGACGCGACGGGCGGCGCGGATGCGCCGTCGGCCGGGGCGTCCGGGGATGAGGACCCGGGCGCCAGCCCGTCCCCGGCTCCCCCGTCCACCCGATCCTCGCCGATCGGCGTCAGGACGACGCGCTCGGTGACCGGAACGTCCCTGCCCGGCTCGACCGGCAGCGGCAGCGCCTCCTGGACCGGCGCCCTCAGCATCGCCACGATCGCGGCAGCCCCGAGCAGGATCACCAGGACCGGCACGGCAATGTGAATGACCCGGCTCGACCGTGCCCGTCCGGACCGCACAGCCCCCGCGCCGCTGTGTCCCGCCGGAACGGGCACCGCCTCGCTCAGCACCTCCAGCACCGGCTGCAGTTCGTCCGGCAGGCCCTTCGGGTCGACCGCCTCGGGCCCGTCCAGGGCCTGCTGCGTTCCTTCGGCTCCCCCGGCGCTCGTCGGCGCGGGCGTCGGTACCACCACGACCCCGCCGTCCGCTGCGCCACCCGGCGCCTCCACGCTCGCGGCATCGCCGACGCCCCCCATGGCCCGGCCCGGATCCCCGACCAGGGGCAACCGGTCCGGCCGGAATCGCACGGTATGCGCGAGATCCACCTCCGCCGGCACCGCCGGGCCGGCGTCCCGGGACGCATCCTGCCGCTCGGAAGACTTCGCCGCCGGTCGCGGCGGTTCGACCCACCGGGCGCCCGGCGTCAGGGCGGCCAGGAAATCCCGGGCGCTCTGCCACCGTTCCGCCGGATCCTTGCGAAGCGCGCCCTCCAGCGCCCGCCGCAACCGCGGCGGCACATCCGGCCGCACCGTCTCCAGCGACGGCAGATACTCGTGCTTCTGCTTGTAGATGATGTTGTAGAGACTCTCCCCCTCCCACGGCCGCCGCCCGGTGAGCATCTCGTACCCGACCAGGCCCAGGCTGTACAGGTCGCTCCGCCCGTCGACCGGCAGGCCGTCGATCTGTTCGGGGGACATGTACGCGGGCGTCCCGATCGCGACGCCCGCGAGCGTCAGGCTCGTGTCGTATTCGCTCCGCGCGATCCCGAAGTCCGACAGGAGCGCGCGCCCCGACGCATTGTCGAGATAGATGTTCTCGGGCTTGATGTCCCGGTGGACGATCCCGCGCTCGTGCGCGTACGCGAGCGCTTCCGCCATCTCCCGCAGCACGCGCTCCGCCCGCTCGATGCTGAACGGCCCGTCCGCCGCGATCGTCTCCTTGACCGTGCGGCCGGGCACGTACTGCATGATCAGCGCGAGGCTCTGGTCCGCGAGCCTGCGCGTCCCGTAGAGCATGACGATGTGCGCGTGCTGGAGCTGCGCCACGGTCCGCGCCTCGCGCGCGAGGCGAGCCACCGCCTCCTCATCGTTCACCAGCATCGGGCGCACCACCTTGATCGCGACCAGGCGCCCGAGCTCCCGCTCCCGCGCCAGGTACACGACCGCCGTCCCACCGCGCCCCAGCTCGCGGATGATCTCGTACTCGTCCCGCAGGTCGAGCAGCGTCGGCGGCACACCCACCGGTTCAGCCATTCACGCGCACTCCCGCGATGTGAGGGCCACGCCGACTCGCCGGCCCCCGCCAACCGGCACCCGCACCCGCATCAGATCACGACCAGTACGAATGCCAGCCCCACCGCTGCCAGGAGCATGAAGAGGATCGCCACGATCTCGTACTTCATCAGCCGCCGGGGCCGTCTGGACTTCCGCCAACGGCGGTTCCTCCCGGCTGGCCTGGGCCCCGGGCGGTCGGGCTCCCGCGCCGGTTGGCCGCCCCGGGCCGCGACCCCGATGCCCGCGCCGCCCGCCAGCCCGCTCGCGGTGGCCGGCCCTGCACCCGGAGCTGCCGCTGCGCCGGCAGGGGTTCCGGGCGACGTCGCCCCGGCTCCCGTCCCGGGCACCGCGCCCTGCGCCGCCGGGGCCGCGATCGGGTCCCCGAACCGGATCAGCGCGACCGAGATGTTGTCGTTGCTCCCGTTCGCGAGCGCCCGCTCCGTCAGCGTCCGCGCCAGCGCGTCCCCGTCCGAAATGGTGAGGACGTGCCGCAGCACCTCCTCCTCGGACACCGCGCGGTAGAGCCCGTCGCTGCACAGAAGGATCGTGTGCGGCTCCGCCGCAGAGAACGGCCCCACCACCTCCACATCCACCACCGGATCAGTACCCACCGCCCGGGTCAGCGCGTTCCGCCACGGCGACCGCTCCGCCTCTTCTCTCGACAGCCGGCCGCTCCGCACCGCCTCCGCGAGGAACGAATGGTCGGTGGTGAGCTGCCGGATCCTGTCAGGCCCGATCCGGTACGCACGGCTGTCCCCGACGTTCGCGATCTCGTAACGGTCACCGGAGACGAGCACCGCCACCACCGTCGTGCCCATCCCCGCGAGTTCCGCGTTCCTCGAGGCCTCGGCGTGCACCACCCGGTTCGCCGCCTCCACGGCCTCCCGCAGCCCGGCGCCCCGCTCCAGCTCCGCCACGAGTGCGTCCAGCGCCCGCCGGCTCGCCACCTCCCCACCCGCGTGGCCGCCCATGCCATCCGCCACCGCCACGACCTGGCGGCCGTCCGCCAGCCGGCGCGCCACGACCGCGTCCTCGTTGCTCGGCCGCCGGCCCTGGTCGACCCGGTGCGCGATGGAGAGTCGGCGCGGCTCGATCATTCACCGCCCCCGGAATATGAACACGACCTCACCCATCTCGATCCGGTCGCCATCCTGGAGCACCCGGCCCGGCCCCGAGACCGGCAGCTCCTCGTCGTTCACGCGCACCGGGTTCGTGACCGACTCGTTCACGATCGTCCACCGGCCGTCCTCGAAGCGCATCCGCGCGTGGCGCCGGCTCACCGTCGGCCGCCGGAGCTGCACGTGCTGGTGCGGCGCGCCCGGCTGCCGGCCGAACGTGATCTCCGGCTCTGCGCCCGGAACCCGCACGAAGATGATCTCCTTCCCTTCATCCACGCCCTCCACCACCTCCAACCGACCGGGCAGGATCTGCAGCGTCCCCTCCGTGGGCCGGTAGAACCGGATCGTCTCCCCTTCCACCAGCTCCGCGTCCGTCACCCGGAGCGGCTCGACGCCGGCAGGCCGGCCCTGGGCAGCGGGTCCCGCCGAGACGCCCGCCCCGCCCACGTCGTGGGCCGCCGGGCTCGGGAATCCCGCCGGCGCCACGCCCGCCGCGGTCTGTACCGGCGTGGCATGCGTCGGCGTCGGCTGCACCGGCATCGGTGGCACGGGGAACGGCCCATCCGGGCCCGGGGCCACGGGGCCCGCCGCTTCCGGCGGCACCCGGGTCGCGCCCCGGGTCTGGAACACCAGCGGCGGCAACTCCTCTTCATCGAGCTCGTCGACGATCGCCGCGGGGGCCGTCGGCCGTTCCGAGCGCCGGCGCGAGGACCGGACCGCGACCAATGCGATCACCACCAGCACGCCCGCCAGCGCCTGCACCTCCCACCACTGCCAGGCCGGGATCGGGCACCCGTCCGCATCGACTCGCGCGCCGGCCGGCGTGCCGGGGCAGAGGTCCATCAGATCCCGGATGCCATCCCTGTCCTCGTCCCCACTCCCCGGAAGCGCCTGCGGCCGCTCCTCGCTCCGGGCCTGCCCGCTGTCCGGTCCCGCCTGCGCCGCCTGTGCGCTGTCCGCGGGGTCCTGCGGAAGCACCGATCCGCCGCCCGGCTCCTGCGCGGCCGGGGCCGCAAGGGCGACGTCGTCCTGCAGCGAGGCCCCACCCCCCACCGCCTGCGCCGCCAGATCCCCCGGCCGCGCTCCGGCCGCGAGCAGAAGGAGCGTCCCGATTACGATCACGATGTGGCGAAGCTGATCGGCCATGCGCACGACTACCATCATTGGCGTCGACTCGAGCGTGGACGCCCGTCGCCATGCCCCCGGCCAGGCCATTGTTCCCGTCCCGTGAAAGACATTGGGGAAACGACGGCACGCCCTGGACTCAGGCTCCGGTGCGCCACCCCTCCGCGCGGTTCCTGCCGACGGCGCCCGGCATCATCCTGCAACCTGGGAGACGGTCGCATCGCCCACGCGAGGTGATGCGACCGCAGCGATTCGGACGGCGATTCATTGATACCGGGCCCGGGTGGCACTCAGGCTCGATAAGGTAGGCCCGCGCCGGTGCCACCGCAAGCAGCGAATCGCCCGATCCCCATGAAATATCGAGACCTCCGGCGCTCGCCCGGGGACCCGGGACCCTGCCGCGGCTGACCCGGCGAAACACCGCCGGGCCGCCACGGAATCCCTGCTCAGCGGGCGACCTGCGCCTTGAGACCTTTCCCTGCCCGGAACGCCGGCGCCTTCCCGCCCGGTACCCGGATCCGCTCGCCGGTCCGCGGGTTCCGGCCGGTCCGCTCCCGACGTTCCCGGACCTCGAAACTCCCGAACCCCGCAATGCCCACGCGCTCGCCCCGCTTCAACGCGTCCGCGATCAGACCCCTCTCCGGATGGAAGAGGACCTCCACCGCGGCGCGCGCGTCCTTCTTCGACAACTCCGTGCGGTCGGCCAGCGCTTCGATGAGGCCTGCTTTGTTCATGCGTTCCTCCTCGGGATGGGGATTGATGCCGCAAGGTCCGCCAGCCCGTTGCGAGAAACGCGCCCGGATCGCGCCGCTCGCCGCGCGGCTCGCGCGTCCGGGCACGGCCCAACGGCCTCCAGGGGCCGTCACTGGTCCGCCGCGATCACCCGGCGATTGTTCGACGGGTTCACGTCCAGCAGGAAACCGTCCGGATCCAGTATCACGCGCCTCGGCCGCTCCGGCGTGTCCACCTCGACCCACTGGCGCCGGTCCCGGCCGTCCAGCCGCCGGCGCACCCCGTCGACCTCCAGCTCGACCGGCATCCAGTTCTCCCCCGAGCGGACCACCTCAACGCGCGTGCGCCAACCGCCCTCCGCCCGCGGCGCCGTCTCCACGGCGCCGATCCCGTAGTCCAGCGTCCCCGTCGTGTGGATCCACTGATCGAAGAACCAGTCCAGGTCCTCCCGGGCCGCCTCCTCGAACGCCGCCCGCAGCTCCCGCTCGGTCACCCGCGTGAACCGGTTCCTCTCGTAATATACGCGCAACCCCCGCCGGAACGGCTCGTCGCCCAGATGGCCGAGGAGCATCCGGAATACGAGGGCCGGCTTGATGTACGTCATCGCCTGGTACTGGAAGAAGTCCGGGAAGTCCGCCGATGGCGTCCCGATCGGCAGCGTGCGCCCTGACCGCTCCACGGCGATGCCCTGCTCCATCGTCTGCGGCCAGACCCGGGCGTCTCCCCGGCTCTCCGCGTACCAGTTCGCCAGGAAGGTGACCAGCCCCTCGTCCAACCACCCTTCCCTCCATTCGTTGTTCGCCAGGATCCCGTGCGCGTAGATGTGGCCGACCTCGTGAATGATCAGCCCCTGGGACGGAGAGCCGTTCATCACCAGCATCGGGAACTCGGTCCCGCCGGGCTCGATCCGGTGCACGTTCGTGACCTGGGGATACGGGTACGGGCCGAAGATCGTGTCGAGCCAGGCCAGCGCCCGCGCCGTGCGCTCCACCACCACGCCGTCCGACCAGTCCCTGTCCCCAGGCCGGTACAGCACGTGGATCGCCGTCCCGTTCCATTCCCCGCCCTCGTAGATGTAGTCGGGCGACGTGCTCCACGCGAAATGGTGCACATCCCGGGCGTACCAGCGGACGCGCTTCCGTCCCTCGGCCGGCGCACCCGTCAGCAGCCCGAGCGCCTCCGCCTCGCCCACGTCGCCGTACGCCTCCCGCCGGTACACGATCTCCCGCCCGGGCTGCGCCGCCGCCCGTTCCCACCCGGGATCGCCCTCCACCGGCACGCCCGTCGCCCCGATCACCTGGTCCGCACGCACGTCCAGCGTCACGTCGTACGTCCCGAACTCCCCGTTGAACTCGCCCTGGGGCAGGTGCGCGCGGAACTCCCAACGGCGCTCCTCGTCGTACACCGCGATCCGCGGATACCAGTGCGCGAAGTCGTAATCCCTGCCCGCCCGCCCCTGCCGCCGCGGCACCGTCGAAAGCCTCGCCTGCCAGTCCATGAGGACGGTGACCCGTTCGCCCGGCCCGAGCGCCTTCGGGAGCGGGAGGGCGACGACGGTCGAATCCGGCGCCCCGGGGTACGCCGGCTCCACGGCCACGCCGTCCACCTCGACCCTGAGGAGCCGCTCGAACGCGTGGTCCGCCGGGCCCAGGTCCTGGAACCGCCGCTCGCCGAACTGCAACTCCCGCCGCGCCCACGCGCTGTTCGGCCGGAACGCGTTCAGGTACAGGTGCAGGTAGAGCGTGTCCAGCGTCGCCCCGGTCCGGTTGCCGTAGCGCAACCGCGCCCGGCCGGTGAGGACGTGCGTCGCCTCGTCCAGGATCGCCTCGATCCGGTAGTCGACGTCTTGCCGCACGTCCGCCGGCCCGGGTCCGGCGAACGCCGCCGCTGCCAGTGCCGCGGTGACCAGCAGAACGATCATGGCTGCCCTCGTCCGCATGCGCCGCAGGCTCGATCCCGGCCCGGCATCCGGGGAACCCGGAACCGGAACCGGCCCGGCGCGGATGACGTTGCGTTCACGTACCGTGGGGTGGAATGCGACGTCGTCGCCCGAGCCCCCATCGGCAATGGCCGCCATCCGGCCATCGGCCGCCGTGTCCGCTGCCGTGCCCGGAGGACAGCCAGGCCGACGGAGGCTCCGCCGCGACGTCGCCTCCGGGATCATGCGAGCGCTCGCAGAACGGCCACGAGCGCGTCCACATCCTCTTCCCGGTTGTACACGTGGGGCGATATGCGCAGGGCGCTGCCCCGCAGGGAGATCGACACGTTCCGGGCCCGCAGGAGCTCCTGCACCCGCCCCTCGTCCAGCTCGCGCGGTGCCCGGAGCCCGAACAGGTGGCCGGCCCTCCACCGCTCCGCCTCCACCGTGAACCCGAGCGGCTCCGCCTCGGCGATCAGCAACTCCGCGAGCCGGCCGCAGTACGCCTGGATCCGTTCCACGCCCCACTCGAGCACCATTTCGAGCGCCGCGGCGAGCATCGGAACCAGAATGAAATTGCTCCGCTCGCCCACATCGAAGCGCACCGCGCCCGGCTGGTACTCGTCCCGGTAGTTGACCAGTCCGCGGAAGTCTTCGCTCCCGAGACGGCCGATCCAGTTCTCCTCCAGCGGCAACGCCCGGTCGAACCGTGGCCCGAGGTACGCCACGCCCAGCGCGTACGGGCCGAGCAGCCACTTGTAGCCCGCGCAGAACAGCGCATCCGGCTGGATCTGCTGGACGTCGAACGGCAGCGCGCCCACCGCCTGGGTGCCGTCCACCACGAACACCGCCCCGACTTCCCGCGCCCGGGCGCCGATCCGGGCCAGGTCAAAGAGCGTGCCGTCCGTCCAGTGCAGCGGCGGGAGCGCGACGAGTGCCGTGGCGTGATCGATCGCCTCGAGCAGCCGCTCGTTCCACCCCTCCGCCCGGCGGCCGGGATCCGCCGGCGGCCGCACGACGCGCAGCTCCGCGCCCGTCCGCTCGCACAGCCGGCGCCAGGCGTAGACGTTGCTCGGAAACTGCTCGTGGGCGATGACCACGTTCATCCCCGGTGAACACTCCACGTTCTTCGCCACGAGCGCCGTGCCGTACGAAACGGCCGGGATGAGCGCGACCCGCTCGGGAGGAGCGTTGACCAGCTGGCCGAACAACCTCCGGACCCGATGGCTGTCCGCGAAGAAGTCCTCCACCGTGATCGTCGCCGGATTCAGCTTGCGCCGGATCCCCTCGATCCCCGCCTCCGCCACCCGCGTCGGTAGCGGCGCCATGTATGCGCAGTTCAGGTAGTGCAGCGTCTCCGGCAGGGAAAACGCCGCCCGTTGGCACTCCAGCATCTCGCATCGACCTCCGTCCATGGTTGCCGCACGGGCTGATGATGGCACGCTGTCGCCCGTTCCGCCATGGACGGCAGAGGCACGAACACGGAGGCCCCCGCCGGACGACCGTGTCCGGCGGGGGCCCGCCTGCCTTCGGTCACGACTTCGAACGTCGAACAGTCGAGAAATGCCGGGGCTATCGACGATGCTCTCCACCCGCGGCGGCCGCCAGCCGTTCCGCTCCCGGATGCTGCGGATCGCCGTCCTGCCGCCAGGCGCCGTCCTCCCGAACCCGGTCCCCTCCGGCCGCGCGCCCCGCCCCCTGCCCGGACACCCGATCCCCGAACCGCACCACCCCCGCGCTCCCGATGCTGGCCGCCACGTACCCGCCCGCCCCGGACGCGCCCGGCGCCGGCTCCTCCCCCGTGTCGACCCGCTCGCCGAACACCCGGACCTGGTTGCGCCCTGCTCGCTTGGCCTGGTACAGCGCGTGGTCCGCCGCCGCCAGCAGGTCCTCCACGGACTGCATCCCCGGATCGTACATCGCCACCCCGACGCTCACGCTCAGCGGCCCGCCCTCGATCTCCACCTCCGCGAGCGACTTCCTCACCCGCTCCACGAACGTCAGCGCGCCCTTCACATCCGCGGCCGAAAGGATCGACACGAACTCCTCGCCACCGTACCGCGCCGACAGGTTCATGCGCCGCGTGTGCATCCGTAGCACGCCCGCCACGGCGCGCAGCGCTTCATCTCCCGCCAGATGTCCGTACCGGTCGTTGTACTGCTTGAACCGGTCCAGGTCGAACAGCGCCACCGTCAGGACCCGGCCACGCTGCGCGGCCGCGAACTCCGTCTCCAGGAAGAGCCGCATGTACCGCCGGTTCGGCAGGCCCGTCAGGTCATCCGTGAGCGCGAGCCGCGCCGCGCGCTCCCCCTCCCTGTGCAGCGCCTCCGACAACCACCCCACGCCCAGCGCGATCACCACGTACGCCGCCGGCAGCCCGATCAACGGGATCGACACGCTGTCCGGCAGCCGGCTCACCGGCACCAGCACCTGCAGCACGGACAACACCGCCATCCCCGCCGCGAGCGCCGCCGCCACCCCGCGCCACCCCCGGTAGTACGAGAGCAGGAACGGCGGCACCAGGGCCAGCAGCCACAACCACAGCTCGTAGTCTCCCACGACCTCCGGCGCGAACGCCACCGTCCAGACCGGCACCAGCAGCGCCAGTGCCGAGATCGCCACCGCACGCCTCGGAATCTTCCGATCTTCTGATGACAAAGGGTCCCTCTCCGATTGTGGGTCCCCGGCACCGTTCCCGAACGGCCGGGGGTCTCGACCCGGCCGCCTTGCCTTCCTCATCCGACAACCGCAGCTGAAGCTGCTCCCGCCCTGTTTCCAATCCCGTGCCCACAATCAACCCTTTGAAACATCGCAACTTGAAAGCCCCCCCACCCGCCGGGAACGTGAACAAATGTCTCGTCTCGAACACTTTTTCCACTCCATCCCCCAACCCACTCGACTCAGCCCCCACCCGTACCCGTACTCGTGCTCGTACTCGTGCTCGTACTCGTGCTCGTACTCGTGCTCGACCCGGTAACGCAGCCCCACCGCAAAGGCTGCCCTCCGTGCTCGACCCGGAACGGTCGCCCCACCGCGAAGTCCACCCCGTACCCCGCTCTTGACCCGGCCAGGTAGCCCTACCGCGAAGCCTGCCCCGTGCTCGTGCTCGTGCACGTGCTCGACCCGGTAACGCAGCCCCGCCGCGAAGGCCGCCCTCCGTGCTCGACCCGGAACGGTCGCCCCACCGCGAAGTCCACCCCGTACCCCGCTCTCGACCCGGCCAGGTAGCCCTACCGCGAAGCCTGCCCCGTGCTCGTGCTCGTGCACGTGCTCGACCCGGTAACGCAGCCCTGCCGCGAAGGCTACAAAAAGCTTCGCCCCGCGCGGCGCGATGCCGGCGGGGCGACACTTCACGGTATGGGCGCTGAGGGAGTCGAACCCCCGACCTCTTCCTTGTAAGGGAAGCGCTCTAGACCAACTGAGCTAAGCGCCCGCTGCGTCGTTCAGAGGATGATTCCCAGCGGAATGAGCACCACGTAGCCCAGGACGAGGAGCAGCGGTGCGGCGGTCGTGGAGCCCTGGGCGAGCAGTGCGTACCCGAGCGCGACCACGGCGAGCCCGAGTCCGAGGAGGCCCCAGTTGACGGCCGAAAAGCGGAGCGACCCCTCCGGCGCCGCGGTCGGACGCGATGCGTTCCGAGTCTTCATAGCTTTTGAAATTTAAGGATTTTCGCCGTTAGCGTCAACACGCCGGGCCGCCTCCCCCGGCTCCGCGCCGGCGTCCGGCTGCGCTTCGGGAACCTCCAGGACCGGATCGGGATCCAGCCAGTATGCCGGGTCATCCGGCGGCTCCGTGGCGCGCAGTCGCTCCAGGCGGTCCTGGTCCCGTCGGCGCCGGATCGCGAACAGGGCCATGAGCATCGACGCGCCGAACGCCCAGAACACCGCCGAGTGGGAGAGGGCGAAGAGCCAACCGTACCGCCGCTTCACGAAGCGGATCCAGTCCATCTCGAATTGCGACTCGGTGCGGCCGTAGGTGTCGCGGAGCGCGGCATCGAAGGACCCCGAACCTGCCCACCGCCGCATCAGGAGTTCGAGCCCCTCCACCCCACCCTGCTCCACCAGGTACGCCACGGCGCTCGTGGCAAGGAGGTATGCGATGCGCGCATCGGATTCGGCCCGCGGCCATTGGAGGGTGAGCGAGTCCAGGGGCGGCGCGCGGTGGAGGGCGAACGCAACACGGAGCTGCCAGGCGGATTCTCCGTCCCATTCGCCGGCGACCCAGCGCGCGTAGCCTTCGTCGAACCACCGGGGAACCCTGGCTGGCGCCACGTACCGGGCGAGGGCGATGTGGGCGAGCTCGTGGCGCAGCACCCTGGGCAGGTCGTGCGGCGCGCCCCGGCGGGACGCATACGCCGGCAGCACCACCACGCCGGCGGCGGGCATGGCCACCCCTGCGCCCCATTCCGGAGCCCGGCCGCCGGTCAGCGAATCGAAACGCGCCGGGTCGGGCGCGAGGTAGATGTCGACCGGGCCGGCGCCCAGCAGCACATCTCCGGGCAGTGCCGGAAACGGAGGCATGGCCCGCACGGCGCCCGCGAGCTGTCGGGCGAGCGCCTCGCCGCCCGGCCAGTAGTGGATGCGGATGTCGCCCTGGACGATGAGCGTTTGCGGACCCGCGTGGGCCTGATGGGAATCCGGTGATCGGGCGGAGTCGGATGCCTGCTCGCCGACCGGCCCGGGCGGGGCGTCGATGCTCGTCCTCGCGCCTGGAAATCCGGACGCCATCGACGCGGCTGTCGGAGCCGGTGCGCGAGCGCACCACGACTCCGCCGCGCCGATCGACGAGACGGCCATGAGCAGGGCTGCCAGGATCGCGATGCGCATGACGCGGCTCCACGGGGCTCCGAAGTCGCGTCGACGGGCACCGGCCGGACGCCCGGGCGTTGTCCCGCGGCCGGACCGCTCCCCGGCGGGGCCTTGCCCGGCCCCACCGGGTCAGCGCCGCACGAGTCCGAGCTGGTCCACGATCCTCCGGCCCACCGCGGCGGGGATCGCCTCGAGCGGGAGCACCTCGTGGGCATACGGGGCAGCCGCCCGCGGCATCCCGAAGACCACCGAGGATGCCTCGTCCTGTGCCATCGTCCAGCCGCCGACCTCCCGGATCGCCCGCAGCCCGTTGGCCCCGTCCCGCCCCATCCCGGTCAGGACGACCCCGACGCTCCGCGGGCCGAAATGGCTGGCCACCGACGCGAACAGCAAGTCGGCGGCTGGTCGTACCCCCCAGACGGGCGGGGTTTCCTCGAGGCGGGCCACGATGCCTTCCTGTGTCCGGCCGAGCACCAGGTGCACCCCGCCCGGGGCCAGGTACACGCGGCCGGGCCGGATCGGCTCGCCCGCCTCCGCCTCGCTCACCGGCAGCGCGCCGACGCCGTCCAGACGCTCCGCGAGCGCGCGCGTGAACCGCGGGGGCATGTGCTGTACGATCAGGACCGCGGCGGGAATCGTCGGCGGGAGCCCGGCCACCAGATCGGCCAGCGCCCGCGGTCCGCCCGTCGACGCCGCGACCGCCACCGCCCCCGTCCCCTCGCCGTGCCGTCCCGCGGCCCGCGCCGCGCCCGCCCCGCGGCGCCCGCTCGACCGCACCTCCCGGAACTGCAGGTTCGCCAGTCGGGCCTCCGCCGCGGCCCGCAGCGCGGCCAGCAGGCGAGTCCGCAGCGCCTCCACGCCCCGCCGCTGGTCCCCCGCCGGCTTGAGCACGAAATCCACCGCGCCGTAGTCCAGCGCCCGCAACGTGATGTCGGCGCCTTCCCCGCCGTGGGCGGACAGGATCACCACCGGCCGCGGCGCCTCGCTCATGATGTAGCCCAGCGTGTCCAGGCCGCCCAGGTCCGGGAGCTCCAGATCCAGCGTCACGATGTCCGGGGACAGCTCGTGGACCAGCCGGATCGCCTCGTACCCCGTCGCCGCCTGCCCCGCCACCCGGAACTCCCCGGACTCCTCCAGCAGGTCCGTCACGAGTTCCCGCATGAGCGCGCTGTCGTCTACGACGAGCACGCGCGGCCCGGTGCGTAGCCCCACCCGACGTCGCTCAGAGTATGACATCATCCCTGCGGATGGACCGGATCAGCAGACGCCCGTCCGACAGACGGAAATAGACCGACCGACCGAAACCACCCCCCACATCCTGCGCCCGCAACGGGATCCGTGCCCGCTCCAGCGACTCCTTCACCGCCGCGACGTTTCGGGCGCCGAGGGACGCGTTCCCCGCCGCCGCCAGGTTCTCGAACATCGACGCGCCGCCCGCGATCCGGGCGAAGATCCGCGAACGGTCCGCACCCTCCGCGATCATCATCGTGAGCAGCGCATCCACCGCGGATGATGCGAACCGCCCCGGCGGACCCGGCGACCGCGCATGGGACGGATCCGGGAGCAGGACGTGCGCGAGCCCGCCGATCTTCCGGATGGCATCGTACAGCGCCACCGCCACGCACGACCCCAGCCCGAGGGTCAGCAGCGTGCTCCCCGCGGTCCCGACCTTCAGGTCTCCGACCTTCACCATCACCGGGATCTCGCCCGGCCCGAATCGGTATCGGCTCATAGCTTCTGGAAGATCCGCTCTCGCCCCGCGATCGGGCGGAACCCCGAGTTCGTCGCGCCGAACAGCGTCTCCACCTTCCCCAGCACGAGGTACCCGCCCGGAACGAGCGCCTCGCGGAACCGCGCGAACAGCGCCTCCTGCACGGCCCGCTCGAAGTAGATGACCACGTTCCGACACAGGATCATGTGCTGCCCCGGCGGGATCTCGTCCTTCAGCAGGTCCGCCTCCTGGAACCGGACCAGCCGCCTCGGCTCCGGCCGCAGCCTGTACACCGGGCCGCCCTCGAACCACCTCGACCGCACCGCCTCCGGCGTGTCCGACAGCGCCAGTTCCCCGTATTCCGCCCGGCGCGCGTGGTTCAGGCTGTCCCGGTCGATGTCGATGCCGACGATCTCGAAGCGCCTCACCGCGGCCGGCCGACCGATCCGCTCCGCGTGCTCCAGCAGGAGGATCGCCACCGAGTACGCCTCTTCGCCCCCCGCCGAACCCGCGCTGAGGATCCGGATCGGCGACCCGGGAAGCTCGAACAGCGCCGGGATCACCTGCTCCCGCAACACGTCCCACACCTCGGGGTTGCGGAAGAACTTGCTCACGTTGATCATGAGCGTGTCCACGAGCCGGTCGTACTCCGCCGGATCGTTCCGCAACACCTCGCCATAGTCCGCGTAGCGGTGCACGCCGCGCGCGCGCATCCGCACCGCGAGCCGCCGCCTCAGGCACTTCGACTTGTAGCCGTCACAGAACAACCCGGCCCGCTCCTGGATCACCCGCTTGAGCGCCTCGAACTCCCGCGCGTCCGCTTCCGACAGCTCGCCCTGCGCGAGCGGGAGCGGCCGCAAGGGACGCATGGCGTCCCCGTGATCCGTCCGTGCCTCGCCTTCACCCGGCCGCATGGGCGACCACGGCAAGGTTGTTCTTGACGACCTCATTCTGCGGGTTCAACTCGAGCGCCCGCTCCCAACAGCGCACCGCCTCCGTCCGGTTGCGCTGACGGTAGAAGATGTTGCCGAGCTTCGCGTACAGATCGTCGCCGAGCTCCGGCGCCAGCTCCTGCGCACGGCGGTAGTGCGCCACCGCGTCCTCGTACATTCCCCGCCGGTACGCCAGGTCGCCCAGGTTCTTGTGCGCCTGCGGCAGCTCCGCATCCTCCTCCGCCGCGTGTCGGTACAGCGATTCCGCCTGCGCGTAGTCGCCCCGCCGCTCCGCGATCGCCCCGGCGAGCAACAGCAGCGGCGCCGAGCTGGGATACGTATCCAGCCCATCCCGGATCGTGGCCTCCGCCATGTCCAGCCGTCCGGCGAGCGCCGCGACCAGGGCGGCATAGTGGTAATACGGGGCCGCCGGGGGCTCGGCCGTCCGCAGCCGGAGCTGGTATTCGGCCAGACTCTCCGTGGCCGCATCCACGTCGCCCATCCGGAGCTGGATCGCCGCCCGCAGCAAGGCGACGACGGGCGTGGCCGGCCGCTGCGCCTCCGCTTCGTTCAGCGCGACCAACGCGTCCTCGCTCCGCCCGAGCCGGTCGAACGCGATGGCGAGATTCACGAACGCCGCGTACCGCGGCCCGACCTCCTCCATCAGCAGCTTCAGCCGGCGGACCGCTTCCCGCTCCCGCCGCTCCCGCAATGCGATGAGCGCCAGGTAGAAGCTCGCCGCCGCATCATCCGGGCGCATCTCCAGGACTCGCCGGAACTCCCGGACCGCCTCCTCGTACATGCCCGTCCGGTAGAACGCGATCCCCAGATTCCGCCGCTCCGCGATGTCCGCTTCACGAACCCGCTGACCCTCCGTCCACTCCCGCTGCCCGACCCGATGGGCGAACCCGGCCTGGATCAACCCGTAGATCGCCTGGCCGACGTCGAACTCCGTGAGCCCGCTCTGGTCCGCCACCTCCTGCACCGTCCGCGTCCCGTCCAGCAGCGGGAGGACCCGCTCCTGCTCGGGCGTGAGGCTGACCTCGGCTTCCCGCAACCGCGCCGTGTCCACCTCGAAGATCAGATCCAGCGACGGGATCTTCTTCTCGATCAGACTCCATTCATCCACCCGGCGGGCCGCTTCCAGCAGCAGGCTCTCGGGATTGATGTCCACGAGGATCTCGCCCGGCTCCGGCTTCTGGTCGACCTCGAAGTAGAAGCTGCCCTTCGTCCACGTGAAGAGCAGATAGACCGCTTCCTCGATCTGCTCCTGCGCGTACCTCTGCAGCTGGTCCTGCTCGATCCAGCCCCGCGCCATCAGGATCTCGCCGAGCCGCCGGTCCGGCGTGCGCGCCTGCTCCGCCAGCGCATCCTGCAACTGTTCCGGCTGGATGACCCCGTCCCGGATCAGATAGTCGCCCAGACGGTCCCGGCGGTTCACGATCTTCGCGAACGTGATCCGCCCGCGATCGAAGAAGATCTGTCCGAAGCTCGAGCGGTCCGTTACCGATAGCACTCCGGACTTCTGGCCAAGCGCCAGGAGCTGGCAGACATCCGCGAGGCTCGCCTCCTTCAGGCTCCCCTTGATGGCCATGACGCTACTCCAGCTCCTCGATCAGCCATTCGTTGCTGTACGGCCATTCCCAAACGATCTTCTCCCGGCTCCGGAACCAGGCGTCCATCTTCCGGACCGCCGGCGCATCCACGAGGCTCACCCCTGCGACCGTGTCCCGCAGCGTGGGCGCCGGCGCGCTGATCTTCCGGAGCTCCAGGTCGCGATCCCGGTCCTTCTCGGCCGGGAGCTCCACCACCAGCCCCGCCTCGAGTCGCGTACGCAGCCGGTCCTGAAGTCCCTCGAGGTCCCGGGGCTTCCCGGCTGCGGCAAAGACGAGCTGCGCCCCGGCGCGCTGCAGCGAGTCGAAGAGATGGAACAGCTCCTCCTGCGCCCGCTCCGTCCCGGCCAGCACGTGCAGGTCGTCCAGGATCAGCACGCGCGCCCGGCGGAACCGCTCTCTCCAGTGCTCGACCCGATTGCGCTCCAGGGCCTGGATCAGCTCGGCGGCGAACCCGGGCCCGTCGAGGTACGCGATCGGGAGCTCCGGATACCGCTTCGCGATCTCGTTGCCGAGCGCGGCGAGGAGCACACTCTTCCCCGCACCGGAGGGGCCGTGGATGTAGAGCGGGTTGTACTTCTCTCCCGGCGCATCGGCCACGGCCAGGGCCGCGCGTACCGCGAACAGGTCCGTCGACAGGTGCAACGTCTGGAAGGTCGGCTCCGGTGGCGGCGCCGGCAGCGGGCGCGAACGTTCCCGCACGCCCCCGAGCAGCTCCTCCGCCTCGGGGATCCGGTCCGGGTCCTTGAGAATGTCCGCCCGGGCGAGCTCGGGAGCCCCGGGTTCCAGCGCCATGATCTCTCCCGTGATCTCGCGGAGCCGGTCCACCGCCCGCTCGAACTCCCGGAGTACGTCCTCCACCTGCGCCGGGTCGTTGGCCGCAGGCCGGGCCAGCTCGAGCCGCCGCGTGCGGTAGCCCTCGGCGCGCCACCGTTCGATCGCTTCCGTGATCGGGTCCTTGACCTCCTCCGGCTCCGGCACCGCATCCGCCAGGACGCCGACGATGTCCTGCAGGAAGTCCTCGAACTCCTCGGTCCGCGCGGCCGCGCGCACGCCGCTCACGAGCTCCGGCACCTCCTCCGCCGTCACCGTCCGGCCCTCCAGCTCCTGGACCGCCAGGAGCCGGTTCAGGGCCCCCTGCAGCTCTCGCACGTTCGCGAACGCGGTACGCGCCAGGATCTCCGGGACCCCGGGACCCAGGACCTGCCCGCGCTCCTCCGCCTTCCGCCGTACGATCGCCACCCGGGTCTCGTAGTCCGGAGCGCCGATGTCCACGATCAGACCGCCGGAAAACCTCGACAGGAGCCGCTCGTCGATCCCGTCGATCTCGGGCGGCGGCCGATCGCTCGCCAGGACCACCTGCCCACCGCGGCTGGAGAGCGCGTCCCAGAACCGGATCACCTCCTCCTGGGTCCGATGCCGTCCCGCGAGGAATTGGACGTCGTCGAGCAGCAGCAGCTCGATCCGGGAGAGGCGGTCGCGGAACACGTCCCGCTCTCCGGCCTCGATCGCCGCCATGACCCCTTCCATGAACTGCTCGAGCGTATCGTAGACCAGGCGGATCTCCGGATTGATCCGGCGCGCGTGGTGCCCGATCGCGGTCAGCAGGTGCGTCTTGCCGAGCCCCGACGCACTGTAGATGAACAACGGGTTGTATGTCGTGCCCGGCGCCTCCGCTACACGGCGCGCTGCCGCGCACGCGAGCCGGTTGTTCGCGCCGACCACGAACGATTCGAACGTGAAGCGCGGGTCTAGTTCGAGCCCCTGCATGGCGTTACGCTCACCTTGCCGCGTCCGGGACCAGCGGCTGCTGATACTTCGCTGAAAGTGCCTTGAGCACGCGCTCGCTGATGGCGCGCAGCGTGTCGAACACGCCCTCCCCGCTCACCGCCTTGGCAGGAAACGACGGAACGCCCCGGAAATTGAGCGCGTCCTCCAGCTCGTCGATGGGCATGACCCCGGGGAGATCCCGCTTGTTGTACTGGATGACGACCGGAAGGCTCTGGAGGTCGAAGTCCTGCTCCAGCAGGTTCTCGTGCAGGTTGCACAGGCTGTCGATGTTCTCCTCCAGCAGCTCCGGCTGGGAGTCGGCCACGAACACTACGCCATCAGCGCCACGGAGCACAAGCTTCCGCGTGGCGTTGTAGTAGACCTGCCCGGGCACGGTGTAGAGCTGGAGCCGGGTCCGGAAGCCCGAGATCGAGCCCAGGTCCAGTGGCAGGAAATCGAAGAACAGCGTCCGGTCCGTCTCCGTGGCCAGCGAAACCATCCGGCCCTTCCGGCTCTCCGGTACCGACGCGTGGATGTACTGCAGGTTCGTCGTCTTCCCGGAACGACCGGGGCCGTAGTACACGATCTTGCAGGTGATCTCGCGGGTCGAATAGTTGACGAGTGGCATGGTTACCTCTCAGGCCCCGGGTACGAGCATCTGACCGAGCCCGGCCTCGAGGTCGCGCTCGAAGCTGCGCGCGTCGGCGGACGGCGCCGCGTAGGCGAATTCGGGCAGCGCCCTCACCTCGTCCGCCAGCGCGTTGAAGAAGAGTTCTACGACGCCGATCGACGACTCATCGTCGAAGATGGCGACCAGGACGATCTCGCCCGCCGGTGTCGAGAACGGCGCGAGGAAGAGCTGCCGGTTCCCGCCCTCGTGGTGCATGTGCCGCCAGCGGGGTTCCCCCACCAGAGCGGCCAGTGCACGCGACGACGCGTTCGCCGCGGCCGCCAGCGCGGCCACGTTCGCCACCTGGTAGCTGCCGGCGAAACCCTGCTGTGCCATGATCTGGCCGCTGGCGTTCACGACCAGCGCGACCCGCACGCGGGCATCGCGCACGAAACGGCGGACCGGTTCCGCCAGCGCCGCACCGAGCCGGGCGATCTCGTCGCGTCTCATCGGACCGCCTCCGCCAGCTTGCGGACTTCCAGCCGGACGAGCCCGAGTTGCGCCGTCGGTTCGGCAAGGGCCACCACCATGACATCCTTGCCCTGCGCCATCAGGATGTGTCCGTGCTCGGCCACGAGCTGGAGCGCCCGGACCTGGCCGAGCCCAGCGTCCCGGGCGGAGCGCTCCGTACGCCGGTAGAGCGACGCAGCGAGCGCGGCGAGCGCCGGGACCGGGACGTCCGGCGACACGTCCGCAATGACCGGGACGCCCGCGGCGCCATCCACGATCAGCGCGCCGCGCACCCCGCGGATCCGGCTCAGTCGATCGAGCCCTTCCCGGTACGGATCGCTCATGACCTCGCCTCCACGAATGCCGACGCGAGCGCCGCAGCCCGCGCAGCCGCGCGCAGGATCCAGCCCGGTGGCGCGCCCGGCATGGCAACGAGCACGACCATGAGGTCATCCCGCAGAGGAGCCAGGTGCACGGCGGCCTGCTCCGTCTCGACCAGCATCCCGCGCCACGCGCCGAGGGTCGTATGCGACGTCGCGCGAACCGCATCCTCCACCACGCTGCTCACGATCGCGCCGAGCGCCTCCCCGTTCGCCCACTCCCCGCCCTCGATTCCGCCCGCCAGCACCAGCCCCTGCGCGTCCACGATCAGCGCGCCGAGGAACGGCGTCTCCTCCCGCAGCGGCTCGAACAGCCGCGCCGGATCGATGCCCGGCCGGGCCGGCGCCCGCTGCGCGCTTCGTTGGGGGGCTTCCTCTGCGGCCCGCTGCGGCGCCCGCTGCCCGACGTGCTCCCGCCGCTTCGCCAGCCGCGCACGCACCAGGCTCAGCCCCTCGCGCACCGCCCGGTCCCCCGGCCGCTGCGCCTCCGCCCGCCGCAGGTGCTCCAGCGCAGCTTCCAGATTCCGCTGCTCGATCTGGTAGAACCCCATCCCCCGGTGCGCCTCGAAATTGTCGGGGTCCAGGCTCAGCACGATCGCCCACTCGTCGCAGGCCCGGACGCGGTCCCCCGCCTCGAGGTAGAGCCGCGCCAGGAGCGCGTGGCCGGCCACGTCCGTCGGCCGCTTCTCCAGTCCCCGCAAGCAGATCTGGAGCGCCTCTTCCCGTCGGCCCTGCCGCCGATACGCCTCTGCGAGCGCCACGAACGACGCGGAACCCGGATCCCGCGCCACTTCCGCGCTCCAGCGCCGGAGATCAGCGGATGGCTGTAACCGATTCATGAGCCTGTGCCGACTCCTGGTTCAGTGCTTCCACGAGTGTCCGCACCGCGTTCGACGCGGCTTCCACCGCCGCCCGCCGTTCGTCATCCCGCGCGAGCCGCAGGAACGTGTCCCAGGCGCGCACCGCCCGCGTGAAGTCCCCGACCCGCGACGCCGCGTACCCCAGATGGTAATGCCCCTCGATGAATAGCGGATCGAGCTCCACGGCCCGCGCGTACGCTTCCGTTGCCGCGCGCCACCGCCCCTGCGCCGCAAAGACCCGTCCGGCGACCAGCGCCGGCTCCGGCCGATCCGCGTACTCTGCCTGGAGTTCCACCACCCGCCGCCCCGCCGCCTCCAGGTCCCCGCTCTCCAGGAGCGCCGCCGCCTCGGCGAGCAGCGCATCCAGCTCCTGCTCGGCGGCGCGGAGCGGCCCATCGTGGACCCGAAGCACGCCGATCGCGACGAGACCGTACACGATCTTCGCCACATCGAACGTGCTCTTGCCGAGATCCGCGGCGATCTGACGGATGTCCCGCTCCCCGTCCACCTCCGCCAGCACCTCCCACTCCTCCGGCCGCAACCGCAGTGGCGACCCATCCTCGCCCATCACCGGCGCCAGCGCGGGGACCGACGTGGCGCCGGGCACCTTCGCCTCGATCCGGGACCATTCGTCGATCCGCCGCGCTCCCTCTACCAGCAGCTCGTCGACCCGCACCCGAACGTGCACCCGTTCGAGCCGCAGGTCCACGTCCTCGTCGAACCGGAACCGCCCCTCGTCCCACGACATCAGGTCGTAGATCGTCTCCTCGAGCTGGAAGCGCAGGTACTTCTGCAGCGTGGGCTCCGTTACGCTCCCCATCTCGAGAAGGATGTCGGCCAGCCGCGATCCCGGGTTCCGCCGCTGGATCTCCAGGGCGCGCTCCAGTTCCCGCTCCGTGAGTTTGCCCGCCCGAATGAGCAACTGGCCGAGTCGGCGCGGCGACCGGCGGCGCACCGCGAAGACGACGTCCCCACGGTCGAAATGCACCACCGCATCATCGTTCAGCCGCTCCGACCGGACCGTCAGGACGCCCGTCTTGCGCGCCAGTTCCAGGAGCTGCAACACGTCCTGGAACCCGAACTCCTTGAGCGGACCCTCAATGGCCATCGCTTCAGCCCATCGTGGACGGCGCGCGCCCGGCTGCCACCAGACGCAGTCCGTCTATCGCCCCATCGTGCTCCGGATCGAATCGCAACACCCGCCGGAACGCGGTCTCCGCCTCGTCCATGCGCCCCGCTTCGTACAGCACCCAGCCCAGCCGTGCGAGCGCCTCCAGGTGGTACGGATCCACCAACAGCAGGTCCACCAGCACCGCGACCGCCTCGTCCCACCGTCCGGCGCCTGCCTCGAGCTCAGCGAGCTGGAGGGCGGATTCGCCGTGCGTCGGCACGAGTGCGAGCGCCGCCCGGAACTGGGTCGCGGCCTCCGCCACCTCCCCCCGCCCCGCCAGCAGCCGGCCCAGCGCGGCCCGCGCCGCGACCGCACCGCCGTCCACGTGGATCGCCCGGCGCCACGCCTGCTCCGCGCCCGCCAGATCCCCCGCGCTCGATCGCGCATCGCCGAGATCCGTCAGCAGTCCGGGATCGTCCGGGAGCAGCACCGTCGCCTCTTCCAGTACCGCGACCGCCCGCCCCGCCTCCCCGGACCCCACCAGCGCACGCCCGAGCACCCGCAGGCCATCCACCGCGCCGGGTACCCGCTTGCAGTACCGTTCGGCCAGGTCGCGGGCGGCCTCGAACCGGCCCAGCTCCAGATTCGCCCGCGCCGCGCCCAGGAGCGCCCTCTGCACGTCCTCTTCGGCCACCCCTTTGAGCCCCAGCACGGCGTTGTACCGCTCGAGCGCCTCCCCGGCCAGACCCTGGCCCAGGTACACGTCCCCCAACAGGAGCAGCACCTCGGCCGATTCCGACCCGCTGGCCGCGGCGCGCACGGCCTCGGCACCCGCCGTATCGTACTCCCCGCGTTCCGCCGCCTCCCGGGCCGCCACCAACGAGTCCCGTAGCGCCTCGTCCGAACCCGCGCGGCTCCGGCCCGCGGCGGCTCCTTCGAACTCCGCGAACAGGCCGTCCAGCTCCACGCTGTCGAACTGGAAGCTCTCCACCCCGGCGCCCGACGCGACCCGCTCCGCGACCTCCAGCTCCGGAGCGTTGATCCCCGCGTGCTCGAACTGCAGGTCGATCAACAACCGGAAGCGCGGCGTCGGATACAGCGGGTCCAGCTCGATCGCCCGCTTCGTCTCCCGGAGCGCTCCCTGGAAATCCCCCGTGGCCGACAGCGCGAACGCGAGCTGGTACCTCGCCTCCGCAAGGTCGGGATCCAGGTCAACCGCCCGGACCAGCGCGGCCCGGGCGTGGTCCATGTGCCCGGCCTCCATGAGCGCCGCGCCCAGCCCGCTCCACGCCGGCGCGTACTTCGGATCCAGCTCCAGGGCACGCCGGTACACCTCGATCGCGCTCCGGATCGCGCCCGCCCGGGTCAACAACAGGCCCAGGTTGCGGTGTACCTCCACCGGCGCCCGCCCGCTCGCGATCGCCTCCCGGAACGCTTGCTCCGCACCGTCGTTGTCGCCCCGGTGGTGCCGCGCCACCCCTAGGTTATTCCACGCAATGGCGTACGACCGGTCCAGCTCGAGCGCCTGCTCGTAGCACCGCTCCGCCCCGTCTACGTCCCCGCCCTGGTGCAGCGCCACGCCCCGCTCGTTCCAAAGCTTCGGGCTCCCGCTCTCCTCCGCCAGCAACTGGCCGTAGAGCGCCGCCGCCAGCGCCCCTTCCCCCCGCAGCAGGTGCAGCTCCGCCTGCGCCTGGCGGACCAGCTCCGGCGCCTCCCCTTCCTCCAGCGCTCGCTCGAACTCCTGCATCGCCTGGTCGTACAGGCCCCGCTGCCGGAACGCCAGCCCGAGGTTGTAGTGCGCGAGCTGCCCTTCCGCGATCTCGGGCCTCCGGGCCCGGTCCCCGACCAGCTCGTCGTAGCGCGCTTCGTTGTAACGGTCCAGCGAGAGGTTCGTCTCCGCACGCGCATACGCCGGGTTCAGCTCGGCCGCCCGCCGCGCCGCGGCATCCGCCAGCTCCGACTTGCCCATGTCCCCGTAGACGAACGCCAGCAGGTGATACGCTTCGGCCAGCTTCGGGTCCAGCTCGACCGCCCGCTCCAGCGCCTCCGCGGCTTCCGCGTTCCAGCCCCGGTGATAGTGGATCTCCCCGAGGTGCAGATGGACCGGCGCGCTGTTCGGGAAGCGCCCGGCCGCCTCCATCAGGCAGGCAAGCGCGGTTTCCGGCGCTCCCCGCTGCCACTCGGCCCGCGCCAGTTGCAGGCGCGCATGCTCGTCATCCGGCGCCTGCTCCACGATCCAGCGCCACTCCTCCGCCGCCTTCGCCGGGTCCCCGCCGTACAGGTACGCCGTCGCGAGCCGCTTCCGCGCCACCAGGTCCCCCGGATCCGCTTTCAGCATGGCGTGCAGCCGCCCCACGAGCTCCTCGAAGTAGCCCGTGTTGAAGTACGCCACTTCCAGGTTCCGCCGGGCGACCTCCATCCGCGGGTCCAGCTCCAGCGCCCGCTCGAATTGCGCGATCGCCTCCTCGTACAGCCCCTTGTTGAAGTAGACCACGCCCAGGTTGTTGTGCGCGCCCGCATCGTCCGGCGAGATCCGCCGCGCCAGCGACCTCAGGATCTCCAGGTCCCGCGCAGAACGCGGCTCGAAACGCACCGTCCGGCCCCGGGATCCCGATCGCCGGGCCCCGCCGCCGATGTCCTGGAGCTCGACGCCCCGGCCGTTGGTCAATAAAGGCACCACCTTCATGCCATTCGCACCGAGCGCAGGATGACTTCCAACGAAGGACTGTCCGGCAGCAGGAGGAAATGCGCGTGCAGAGGGTTCCGGAGCTCGTCCACCCGGAACAACGTCTCGATGCAGAACACGTATTCGTCCAGTTGCCCCGTCGCGAGATAACCGCTCGTCAGGGCCGCTGCGGCCATGTCGAGGGCAAGCGAGGGCACGGACGTCAGCACCAGGAGACCCAGGAAATCCGACAGGGCGCTCAGGTACGCCGCGCCCAGGATGTTGGCCGCTTCCTTCAGGGCGGACTGCTCCATCTCGCCGAAGCCGTCGGGGAACGAGATCCCCTGGCGGTTCAACAGCGCCTCGGCGATCCACTGCGCCGTGGAGCCCGGAAACACCTGGACCGCCCGGCCCGTCAGATCCCCGAGCACCTGCATGACCACCGCCGCGACCGCCTCATCCGGAACGCCGGTCAGCTCTGCTACCTCCTCCAGCCGGACCACCCGGATCTGCGGGACGTTCAACATGATCCGCTGGCGCGTGAGCTGGGAGAGCGCCGTGGCCGCGTGGCCCGCGCCGATGTTCGCCACTTCGCGCAACGCGTCGAGTTGCAACGTGCCGAGCTCGCGTATGTCGATCATCGTACGTCCGCCTCAGAGTACGCTTGTGGGATCGAGTACCAGGGCCGGCCGTCCATCCCCGAGGAGCGTTGCGCCCGAGAAGATCGGCAACGTGCCCGCAGCCGCGTCGAACCCCTTCACCAGGATCCGTTCCCTGCCAACCAACCGATCGACGGCGAGGGCGCCGCGCCGTTCGCCCACCGCCGTAATCACCGCCGCGGACTCCTCGCCCGCGCCATCCGCCGCGAGGACCTGGCCCAACCGGACCAGCGGCAGCGGTTCCCCGCGCACGTCCACGAATTCGCCCCCTTCGGTCCGGGTCACCCGGGCATCCCGGAGATCGATGGCCTCCGTCACGTGCGTGAGCGGAAGCACGTAGTCTTCGCCCGCCACCTGGACCCGGAGCGCGTGCGTGACGGCCAGCGTGACCGGCAGCGTGAGCTGGAACGACGTCCCCACGCCCGGCTTCGTCTCCATCGCGACGGCGCCGCCGAGTGCTCGCACCCGCTCGAGCACCGCATCCAGGCCGACGCCGCGCCCGGATACCTCCGTCACCTTCTCGGCCGTCGAGAACCCGGGCCGGCCGATCACCCGGAGCAGGGCCTCTCCGGTGAGCTCGGTCCCGGGGGGCACGTCGATCCCGAGCTCCCGGGCGCGCCGCCGAACCCGCTCGGGATCGATGCCGCGGCCGTCGTCCTCTACCACGATCCGGACGCTGGACCGGTCGCGCACCGCGCTGAGCCGCAGCAACCCTCGCACGGGCTTCCCCGTGGCCAGCCGCTCCTCGGGCTCCTCCAGCCCGTGGGCGACCGCGTTGCGCAGCAGGTGGACGAGCGGATCGGTGAGCTCTTCCAGGATCGCCCGGTCCAGCTCGACATCCTGCCCCTCGATCCGGAAATCGACCTCCTTGTCCAGCGCCCGCGCCGCGTCCCGGACCACCCGAGGGAGCCGGTCGAACACCTCCCGGACCGGCACCATCCGCAACGCCAGGGCGGCCGCCTGGATCTCTTCCACCTGCCGGGCGATCCGCCTCGCCGTCTCCGCCAGCGCCGCGGGCACCTCCGGTGAGAGCTGTGCCACAAGGCGCCCGGCCACGACCGCCAGTTCGGCTATGCCGTCCGAGATTTCGTCGAGCCGCCCCGCATCCACCCGGACCGTGCGCCCGTGCGCCCGCCCGGCCTCCGCGTCCCGATCCGGCCGCGCCGGTTGCTTCGGCTTCGGGCCCGTGGCCGGCCCCGCGGGCCGCGAGTAGCGCATCGGAACGATGAACTCCACCCGCTCCACATCGCCCGCCCCCCGCACCGCCGCCTCCAGCGCGGCACGATCGCCGTCCCTCCCGAGGAAAACGAGGAGCGGCCGGTTCACGTGCTCGCTCGGATCCGGCGGCCAGCTCCCGAGCACGGGGACGAGCTCGGAGAGACGTCGCCGGATCACCGCCGCCCGCGCCGCCCGCAGCGGCGTGTCTTTGCTCAGGATGACCGCCGCCACCAGCTCCGCGTCCTCCGCGAACCCGGCGACCGCGTCGGCCTCCAGGTCCGCGCCCGCACCGGCATCGAACGGTTCCGCCGGTCCCTCCGACTCCTCCAGCGCCTCCGCCGACGGCCCCCTCTCCACCGATTCCGCGACCGCAGCCTCCAGCGCGTCCGCCACGGCCAGCATGGCATCCACCCATGCCGGATCCGCGGGCCGCCGCCCGGACCGGACCTCCGTCAGCATGTCTTCGAGCCGGTGCGCCTCGGCGGCTACGGTTTCGAACCCCATGGCCGCCGCCACCCCCTTGATGGTGTGCGCCGCCCGGAACGCCGCCTCAAGCGCCCCCTTCCCCTCCCCCGCCTCCAGCGCCAGGAGCGCCCGCGACAACGCCCGGAGGTTCTCCTCCGTCTCCGCGAGATAGAGGTCGAAGTACCGGCTCAGATCCATGGTCAGCCGAGCACGCGCTGCACGGCCTCCAGCACCCGCGACGGCTGGAACGGCTTCACCACGAAGTCCCGCGCGCCCGCCTCGATCGCTTCCACCACCAGCGCCTGCTGCCCCATCGCGCTGCACATCAGGATCCGGGCTTCCGGGAACTCGCTCACGATCGCACGCACCGCGTCGATCCCGCCCATGTCCGGCATCACGATGTCCATCGTCACCAGCGCGGGCTTGAGCTGCCGGTACAGCTCCACCGCTTCCGCTCCGGTCGCCGCCTCGCCCACCACCTGGAAGCCCGCCCGGCGCAGGATGTCGCCGAGCATGGTGCGCATGAAGATGGCGTCGTCGCAAATCAGTACGGTCTTGTCCATGCAGTCACTCCGAAGGTCCGGCACTTGAGGGGGTTCGGCTCAACGAAGCAGCCGCGTCAGGATGGGACGGGGATCGATCGCCAGGAACCCGTCGTCCCCGGCGCCGATCGCCCCGAGCATGGCATCCTCCGGCCCGCCGGGCAGACCGGCCTCGCCCGCCGACGGCCGCGTCTCCGGTTCCGCCGCCCGAACGACCGCGATCACATCATCGACCGCGAAACCCAGTAGCTTGTCGTCGTGTTCAATGAGCAGGAGCCGGTGGCCGGGATTTGCGGCCGCCGGCCGGAGCGCCATCACGGCGCCGAAATCGAATGTGGTGACCACCCGTCCCCGGCGGCCGACCAGACCGAGCACCTCGGGCCCGCAACCCGGCAGCCTCGTGGCCGGTCGGGCCGGAAGGATCTCCCGTACGCTCGCCATGGGCACGCCGAAGCGCCGACCAGCGCACGCAAAGACGACCCATTGCGGCGCTTCGGTCGATACCGCATCGCCATCGATGGCAACGGATTCCGCGGGATGCACAACGACTACCAGGAAGATGGGTGGAGGGAACCCCGGGGTGGGACCGAGACAAGATAGTGTAGACACCCGCCCTCGGTCAACTCCATCGTTCGGACGGGGCGGCGAACCCCGCCACATCCCCGTCCCCGCCGGCTGCGGGGCGGATCCGCTGGATCCCCGCTTCGACCGCAACCGGCGCTTCGGCGAGGCTGTCGGCCCCCGGGCCGGGCGGCCGGGCCGGATCGGTCAAGGGCCGGGGCGAGTCCCTCGACCGCCCCGGCTCAGCGCTCCTGCTCGGGCATCGAGCTCCGCCTCGCCCACTCCGCCGGCTCCGCGAGGTCCGGCGGCAGCGGGCTGCGGAAGACCATCGGCTCGCCCGTGCGCGGATGCCGGAACGACAACTCCGCCGAGTGCAGGAACTGGCGCGTGACGCGGCGCGCGAACTCCCGGGCCCAGGGCGAGGCCGGACCGCTGATCCCCCGCTCCGCGCCCGCGCCGTACACCTGGTCCCCCACCACCGGGTGCCCGCGGTACGCCAGGTGTACGCGGATCTGGTGCGTACGCCCCGTCTCGAGCTCCGCCCGGAGCAGGTCGGCCGCGACCCACCGCTCCAGACGCCGGAATCGCGTCACCGCCCGACGCCCGTCCGCCGTTACCGCCATTCGCTTGCGGTCCCGCGGCGAACGCCCGATCGGCGCGTCCACCGTGAACTCATCCGTGTCGAAATGGCCCCACGCCGCCGCCAGGTATGCCCGCCGGATCTCCCGCCGCTTGAGCGCCGCGGCGAGCTGGCGGTGCGCCCCGTCGTGCTTCGCCACGAGCATGAGCCCCGACGTGTCCTTGTCCAGCCGGTGCACGATCCCCGGCCGCAGCACCCCGCCGATCCCGGAGAGGTCCCGCACGTGGTGGAGCAGCGCGTGTACCAGCGTCCCCGTCGCGTGCCCCGGCGCAGGGTGCACCACCAGCCCCGCCGGCTTGTCGATCACCAGCAGGTCCGAGTCCTCGTACACGATGTCGAGGGGGATCGGCTCCGGAACGAGCGTGGAGGGTTCGGGCGCCGGCAGCTCGACTTCGATGACGTCGCCCGCAGCGACCCGATCACTCTTGCGAGGGGCCCGGCCGTTCAGCAGCACCCGGCCCTCCAGCACGAGATCCGCCGCGCGCGCCCGCGAGAGCTCCGGCACACGCCGCGCCAGGTACACGTCCACCCGCTCGCCCCCTGCCTCCTCCACGACCAGACGGAGCCGTTCCACCAGCGCGCTATCCACCTTCGTCGTCATCCCGATCCTCCCGCCAGAGCGATAGCGCGAGATAGATCGCCCCGGCGGTCACCGCAATGTCCGCTACGTTGAACACCGGCCACCGCACGTCCCCGATCCCGATGTCCAGGAAGTCCACCACGCCGTTCGGCGAACGCACCCGGTCCACCATGTTGCCCAGCGCGCCGCCGCAGATCAGCGCAATGGAGTTCAGCCGGATCCGGTTCGTCGCCGGCGTCGCCCAGTACATGACCGCGAGCGCCGCCAGCGCCAGCGCGGAGAGCACCAGGAACACGAGCCGCGAATGGGGCCCCACGTGGATCCCGAACGCGGCCCCGGGATTGTAAATGTACGTGAGCCGGACGTACTCGCCTATGACCTCGACCTGCTGATAGCGCTCCAGCGACCGCTGGATCATGATCTTCGTGACCAGGTCCAGCGTCAGCACCGAGAGGCCGATCCCGAAGAAGAGCGCGGCCTTGTTCCCCGCCCAGGAGCCCACGACAAGGCCCGGACTGCGCGCGTCTATCCCGTCCACTGAGCTCCCTTCCTCCGACTCCTGCCGGGCCTGACCGCCGGCGCCGCACGTCCCCCGGCGCGAGCCGCCAGACTCGTGATCCCGAACTCCTTCATTCCTTCTGGACCTGAACCTTCCAGGCGACGTCGACTCCGCCATCCCCCGGCGCGATCCGCCCTCCCGGGGTGGTCATGCCTTCGCGAGACCGATCCGCGCCGTCGCCCCATCCACGTCCACGGTGCGCATCACCGTGTACCCCACCGCCTCCCATGCCGGGTCCGCCGTGTACGCCGTGGCCAGCGTCTCGCCGGCGATGAACGCCTCGTGCCGCCTCGCCGCCTCCACCACCTCCCCGTCCCCACCAATGGCCAGCCGGATCCGGTCCGTCACCTCGAGCCCGGCCTCCCGGCGGAGCCGCTGGATCCGGTTGACCAGCTCCCGCGCCACACCCTCCAGCCGGAGCTCGGCATCCACCGTCGGGTCGAGCGCGACCGTGACCCCGCCCCCCGACTCCACGACCAGATCCCCCCGCGCCTCTTCGACGACCGTGAATTCCTCCGGCGACAGCTCGTGCCGCTCTCCATCCAGCTCGATGACCACGGGCTCGCCGCGGCGGAATCCCCGCAGGACCTCCGCCGGGAGCGCCCGGATCCGCTCCGCGGCCTGCGCGGTCCGCGCCCCGAATCGAGGCCCCAGCGCCCGGTAGTTCGGCTGCGCACTCAACGCCACCAGCGTATCCGCCGATTGCAGGAACTGCACCGCCTTGACGTTGAGTTCCGCCCGCAGCACCGCCAGCAGCTCGTCGCCCGGCGCAACGCCTGCGGGCAGCACCGCATACAGCGTGCGGAGCGGCTGCCGGACCCGGATCTTCACCCGCTCCCGCGCCGCTCGCCCGAGCCGGGCCATGGTCCGGATCACTTCCATCTCCGCCTCGAGCTCCCCGTCCCGCAGCGCGGCATCCGGTTCCGGGTAGCGCTCGAGGTGCACGCTCCGCCCCCCGGCCAGCGCCCGGTGCAGCCAGTCCGCATGGAACGGCGCGTACGGCGCGATCAGCCGGGCCACCGTGACCAGCACGTCCCGGAGTGTCCGGAACGCCCCCCGCGTGTCCGCCGACGCCCCGCTCCCGTAGAACCGGTCCCGGCTCCGCCGCACATACCAGTTCGACAGGTCATCCACGACGAACTCGCCGATCGCCCGGGCCGCGCGGGTCAACTCGTACCCGTCCAGCTCCTGCCGGACACGCTCCACGAGCCCGGCCAGCCGCGAGAGGATCCACCGATCCAGGGTCGCCCGCTCCGCCGGCGGCGGATCCTCCTCCCCCGGCCGCCAGCCCTCCGGGTTCGCGTACAGCGCGAAGAACCGGTACGTGTGCGCCAGCGTGTCGAACATCCCCCGCGCGGACTCCGCCAGCGCCTTCGGGTCGAAACGCTTCGGGACCCACGGCTGGCTGACCGTCATGAGATACCACCGGATCGCGTCCGCGCCGAACGTCCCGATCGCGTCCCACGGGTCCACCACGTTTCCCCGGGACTTCGACATCTTCTGGCCCTCCGCGTCCAGCAGGAGGTCGTTCACGACCACCGTCCGGTACGGCGGGCCATCCCCGAGCATCGTGGCGATCGCCATGAGCGAGTAGAACCAGCCCCGCGTCTGGTCCACGCCCTCGCAAATGAAGTCCGCCGGGAAGTGGCGGCGCCACTCCTCCCGGTTCTCGAAGGGGTAATGCCATTGCGCGTACGGCATCGCGCCCGAGTCGAACCAGACGTCGATCACCTCGGGCGTCCGCCGCATCACCCCCTCGCACCGGGTGCACCGCCAGCCCTGCTCGTCGATCCACGGCTTGTGTGGGTCGAACCCCTCCGGCAGCGGACCCACACGCTCCGCCAGCTCCGCGAACGAGCCGATGAACTCGACGTGCGACGCCTCCCGGTCGCACACCCACGCCGGGAGCGGCGTGCCCCAGTACCGGTCCCGGGAGAGCGCCCAGTCCACGTTCCCTTCCAGCCACTCCCCGAACCGCCCCGTCCCCACCTCCGGCGGGTGCCACGACACCCGCCGGTTGTTCTCGAGCATCCGCTCCTTGACCGCCGTGGTCCGAATGTACCACGAATCCCGCGCCATGTAGATCAGCGGACTCGAGCACCGCCAGCAGTGCGGGTATGCGTGCGGCTCGAGGTTGTATCGCAGTACCAGCCCGCGCCTCGTCAGGTCCTCCACCAGCACCGGGTCCGCGGCCTTCACGAACAGCCCTCCGACCTTGTCCAGCTCCGGGAGGAACTTCCCCGCATCGTCGACCGGGCGGAGCATCGGGAGACCGTGGCGCTGGCCCGCGGCGTAGTCATCCGCGCCGAATGCCGGGGCGATGTGCACCACCCCCGTCCCGTCCTCCGCGCTCACGAAGTCCTCGGCGATCACCCGCCACGCGTCCTCGGCCCCTGCGGGCGCCGGAACGATGTCGAACGGCCGCCGGTACCGAACCCCGACCAGCTCCCCCGCCGCGTACCGGCGCCGCACCCTCGCCCCCGGCCCGAAAACCGCCTCGACCCGCGCCTCCGCCACGATCAGCCCGCGCCCGTTTTCCTCCACCTCCACGTACGTGAGCGCCGGGTTCACCGCGAGCGCCACGTTCGAGGGCAGCGTCCACGGCGTCGTCGTCCACGCCACGATCGCCCGCCCCTCCTCGTCCTCCGCGCCCCCGGGGCCGAGCAACGGGCACAGGAAGTACAGCGATGGATCCAGCACCTCCTCGTAACCCTGCGCCACCTCGTGCGAGCTGAGCACCGTGCCGCACCGCGGACAGTACGGCACGCTCTTCTGCCCCCGGTAGATCAGCCCCTTCTCGTGGAGCTGCTTCAGGATCCACCAGACGCTCTCGATGTACGCCGGTGCGAAGGTCACGTACGGCCGCGTGTAGTCCAGCCAGTAACCGATCCGCTCCGAGAGCCGCTCCCACTCCTCCTTGTACGTGAACACGCTCTCCCGGCACACCTCGTTGAAGCGCGCCACGCCGATCTCCTCGATCTGTCGCTTGCCGCTGATCCCGAGCCGCTTCTCCGCCTCGATCTCCACCGGCAGCCCGTGCGTGTCCCACCCCGCGATGCGCGTGACATGACGCCCGCGCATCGTCTGGTAGCGGCAGACCAGATCCTTGATCGTGCGACTGATGACGTGATGAATGCCCGGCCGGCCGTTCGCCGTCGGCGGGCCTTCGAAGAAGACGAACGGCTCACGACCCGCCGTCGCCTCGAGGGTGCGGAGGAACAGCGATTCGTCCCGCCACTTCTGAAGGATCGATTCTTCCAGCTCCGCAGTGCTCGCCGGATACGCCGGATACGTCATCCGCCCTCCTCGCCCCGTCCCGGGCGCGTCGCGATCCCACCACCCGGGGCCGGATGCAGACCCGAGGCCCGTTCGTTCACCCCGTGCCCGGAACCGCTTCGCCTCGGAGCGAATCCCGGGGCGTTCCCCGGCCCGGCCACCGCTCCCGTGCCGCAACGCGCCCCCACCCCGGAGGTCCCGGCGGACGGAGCGGGACCCGGCCGCAGCCAGCCCATGGCACGCCCCGCGCACGTCCTCGCAACGCCCATCGTGACGGCGCCCCGTCGAGCTCGCCCGGGTCCCCGCTGTCCGCAGGGCGACCCGCACCGCGCTTCCGCGACCGCCTCAGCACGGCGGCGGCTCCCGGGCGAGGAACGGTCCCGGAAGTCCGCCCGAGGTTCCGCGGCGAACGCCTGATCGGGCACCCGCTCCCGTATCACCGGTCGGACGTGTGGCACACTCCGGAGAGCCCCGGGCATCGACCATCCCCGGAAAGCACGATGGGGGCCGTGGCCCTTGCATCGCCAACCAGCCCCCTGACGATCCGAGTGCCCGGCCCGAGCGCCGTTGCGCCCCACCGGTGCACGCCCGCTGCTCCCGGACCGCGAACGGCTACCGCCCGGCGTGGACGCCATCGCGCCGCGGCCGGATGCTAGCGCCGACGCCCGCTCCGAGCCGGCCCGGAAACCCGTCCGCCGCGGGACTACACGGGCGCCACCCGCGCCGCAGACGCCCGCCAGCCCTCCGCCGCGGCTGCGGTCACAGCTCCTCCTTCAGGAGCGACGACAGCCAGTCCAGCCCTTCGCCGAAATCCTCCTCCTGCTTCTCCGCCCGCCGCTCTTTTTCTTCCTCGGGCGACGTCGCCGCAGCCTCCGGCCCGGCCTCCGCATCCGTCGCGGCGGCCTCCGGCTCCGGCGTGGCGACGTCCGGCTCCACCGCCGGCTCCGGCTCGAATTCCAGCGGTGGCACCGACGGCAGCGGCTCGCTCGCGAGCTCCAGCGTGTCTTCCAGGATCTTGAGCTCCGCGAGCTCCCGCTCCAGGAACATCCGGTAGCTCTGGAGCAACTGCGCCCTCCTCGCCCGGAGCTGCCGCAGACCTTCCTCCTCCCGCTCCCGCGCCTGCACCGCCACCGCCCGGATCTGCGCCGCTTCCATCTCCGCCTCCCGTAGCAGGAGCTCCGCGTCCTTTGCCGCCTGCCGCCTCAGCTCCTCCCGCATCTCCTGCGCCGAGACCAGCGCCTCGGTCAGCGCACGCTCCCGCTCCCGGTACTCCGCCGTGCTCGCCTCCAGCCGACGCAACTGCTCCGCGTAGTTCGCGTTCTCCCGGACCAGCTCCTCCATGCGGTCGGCCACGAGCTCCAGGAAGACATCCACATCCTCCGGCGCATACCCCCTCAGCACCCGGCGAAAGTCTTCCTTCTTCTTCCGTACTTCGATCGGCGTCAGATCGATCATGGCCTTCTCTCCCCAAAGAGGATGGTCCCCAGGCGAACCATGGTACTCCCTTCCTCCACCGCCACCTCGAAATCATTGGACATTCCCATCGACAGGTGGCGCGGCTCGAAGCCTGGCACCTCCGATGCGCACCGTTCGAACAGCTCCCGGGCGCCCGCGAACGTCCGCCGGAGCTCTCTCTCGTCGGACGTGAACGGCGCCATCGTCATGAGTCCGCACACCCGGAGGCCCGGCAGGGACACGATCTCTCCCACCGCATCCACCGCCTCGGCCGACGAGAAGCCGCCCTTCTGCGGCTCGCCGGACGTGTTCACCTGGACCAGCCCGACGATCTCCAGCCCGGACCGCTGCGCCTCCTCGGACAACGCACGAGCGAGCCGCAACGAGTCGATCGAATGGATCAGATCGAACAGCCCCACCGCCTTGCGCACTTTGTTCCGCTGGAGATGCCCGATCAGATGCCACTCCACCCGGTCGCGCCCGACCTCGTGGACCTTGGCCTCCAGTTCCTGCACCCGGTTCTCCCCGCACCGCGTCAACCCGGCTGCCAGCGCCGCCTCCACCACGGAAGCCGGATGGCCCTTCGTCACCGCCACGATCGTGACGTCGTCCCTGCGGCCCGAACGAGCCCTCGCCCGCTCGATCCGCTCCATCACCGAGTCCAGCGCCGCCTTCAACGCCACTGCATCCATATTCCCGAACCCGGTCATCGCCGGGACCGTGGGCCGCCCATGCGTCGGGCACCGCACCCCGAACGGCCGCGGCGCAGCCACGCCGCTCCCGACCGCGGCAGTCTCATCCCCGTGCAGACCCCGGCCCCTGCCGTCGCTGTTCCCCTAACTGTCGAATTGTAGACGGCTTCGAACCAAAGATCAACCAGAACCGGAGCCTGTGCACGGCCCGCCGGAGTCCCGCCCGGAAACGAAAAGGACCGGCCGAAGCCGGTCCCCTCCATCACACCGTCGCGGACTGGACCTTGCGTACCCGCAATTCCGCCCGATCGATCGGGTCACTTGGCCGTGAACGTGATCGGCAGCGCCACCCACACCGGCACGTTCCGGTCACGGTTCACCGCCGGGCGGAACTGCATGATCTCCGCCACCTTCAGCGCCGCCTCATCCAGCGCCGGGTACCCGCTCGACTCCCGCAGACGCGTGTTCACGACCTTCCCGGTCTCATCGATGAAGAACCACACCAGAACACGCCCACCGATCCCGGCATCCCGCAGGAGCGGCGGATAGAACCGCTCCAGCGCGCGCTGCACCTCCGACCGGTTCCTCAGTTCCGGAGCCACCGTGTACGGCGTGAACGTCGGCTCGTCCGCCAGGTTCCGCTCCCCCGTCCCGGTCGGCGGCGGAGGCAGGTTCTCGATCGGGTTGTCCTCGAACGTCGTCGGCGCGATCGTGATGTCCTGGTCAATGTCCGCCGCGGCAACCACCGGCGTCGCCGGACGCGCGATCTGCTGCGGCGGCGGCGGAATCTCGATCTCCGGCGGGAGCTCCACCGCCGCGATCTCATCCGTCGAGAACGAATAGTCGTCCGCCGTCAACGACGGGAAGAACGCGAAGATCGCAAAGTGGATCAGCGTCGCAACGACCAGCGAGCCCCAGAACCACGCACCGAATCCGCCCTTGAACCGGTCGTTCGCCGTAATCAGGACCGGCCCCTGTGCCACCGCTTGGGTAGTCATGGATCACCTCCTCTCGCGACGGACGCGATGCTCGAGGTTCGTGTAGAACGTCACTCGCACGGCCCGAGCTTCCTGCAGCTCCTTCTGCACGAGATCGATGATCCGGTACGGAACATCACGGTCCGCACGCAGCGAGATCACCAGCTTACGGCCAGACTCCTCGTACAGCGGCGCAACCAGGTTCGACACCTGCTCCATCGGGACGAGCATGTCGTTGATGTAAACTCCGCCATCCCGCTCGACCCAGATGTTCAGGATCTCCTTCCGCGGCACATCGATCTTCTGCGTCGCCGCCGCCTCCGGGAAGGGCAGCTTCCGCGGCTTCTCCTTCGGGAATACCGTGCTCACCATGAAGAAGATGAGCAGCAGGAACGCCATGTCCGCGAGCGACGAATCCGGAATGTCGCTGGCCGCCTTCGACTTACGCTTCAGTCCCCCTTGGATCATCGCCCGTCACTCCAGGATCTGGAGGGAAATACGCTCCGCACCGGCGCCCTGCAGCTCGTCCAGCACGTTGATCATATGCCGATACGGCGCCTCGGGATCCGTCTTCACCGCCGCGATCAGGTTCGGATTGTTCGCCGCCTCGTACCGCCAGATGCCTTCGAGCTCGTTGTGCCTCACCGTCCGAACCTGCGGGCTCTCACCGTACCGGATGTCCACCAGACCATCCGCCCGCACCACAATGTGGAGGATGTTCTTCTGCGACACCTCCACCTGGTTCTGCGGCTCGGGCAGCACGATGGGCAGCCCCCGCTCCTCGTCGAAGACCGTGGTGACGAGGAAGAAAATGAGCAGCAGGAACGCGATGTCCGCCATCGAGGAGGTGGGGATCGCCCCGCTCGCCCTCTTCCTTTCTCGCATGATCGCCATTTCGCCACCTACCTCAGTTGGCAGTCCCCGGTTGGACGGCGGAACCCGGCCCTCCGGCCGTCGCGAAGCGCATGCCGCCCCCATGCTCGATGTCCCACGCCAGGTTCAGCACCGCCGCGGAGCCCTTCTCCATGTCCATGATCAACGCGTCGATCTTCATCACGAAGTAGTTGTACGCGATGTTCACGGGAATGGCGATGATCAGCCCCGTCGCGGTCGTGATCAACGCGATCTTGATCCCCCCGGCGACGAGCGACGCCTCCACCTGCCCGGCCAGCGCGATCGCGCCGAACGCATCGATCATCCCCGCGACCGTGCCGAGGAAGCCCATGAGCGGCGCCACGTTCGCCACCGTCGCGAGGACCACGAGCCCGCGCTCGAGGAAGCCGAGCTCGATCGTGCCCGTGGTGCGAACCGCCTTTTCAATGGCCTCTCCCGTCGACCCCCCTTCCGCCAGCCGCCGCAGCCCCGACGACAGGATCGCCGCAACCGGGCCGGGCGTCTCATCCGCCAGCCTGGTCGCCTCCGCCATCTTCCCCTGCTTCAGGAGATCGGCGGTGTCGCTCAGGAGACGTCTCGATGCGCGGTGCGCGGCGTACAGCATGTAGGTCTTCGCTATGATCACGCCCACCGCCACCAGCGAGCACAGCACCAGCGGGTACATCATCAGCCCGCCGTCTGCGAAGAGAGTCAGCAGTTCGTATTGATTTCCGTCCAAGGTCACTCCTCGGGGCTGCGGGTTCGGGGGTACCCCCGGCTACGAGTTGTTAGGATGATGTGGGCAATTTACGGTTCGGCGCGAAGACTGTCAACGCACCCGATCGCCGGCGCGCCTTCGCGGCCCCGCCCTCGTGCGCGCCTCAGCGCTTGCCCGAAGGCAGCCGCCCCGGCTCCATGCCGGCAAGCGCCTCCCGGAGCCGCTCCGGCCCTACGTTCCGCTCCAGTCGCCCACGGTGCGCCAGGGAGACCTGCGCGGTTTCCTCGCTCACCACGATCACCAGCGCATCCGTCTCCTCGGACAACCCCAGCGCCGCCCGGTGCCGCGTGCCCAGCGACTTGTCGGCCACCGGGAACTGCGTCAGCGGCAGGATCACCCCGGCCGCAATGATCGTGTCCCCGGCGATCAGCACCGCCCCATCGTGCAGGGGACCGTACGGCGAAAAGATGCTCACGAGAATGTCCGCGGAGACGCGCGCCTGGATCCGCGTCCCGGTCTCCGCGTACTCTTCCAGCCCGACCTCCCGCTGCACCGCGATGATCGCCCCGATCTTCGCCCGGGAGAGCCGCTCCACCGCTTCGACCAGCTCGTCGTACACCGCCGTGGTCTCGAGCCGGTTGAAGATCCTCAGCATCCGGCTCTGCCCGAGGCGTGCCAGGGCGTTCCGCAGCTCGGGCTGGAACACGATCAGTGCCGCGATCGCCCCGTACTGGAACAGGACCTCCATGAGGTAACGGATGAGGTCCAGGTCCAGCAGCCGCGCGACGAAATAGATGCCCGCGAGCAGCAGGAAGCCGAGCAGGATCTGGATGGCTCGCGTCCGCGCCAGCAGGCGGAGCACGTAGTAGAGCCCGGCGGCAACGATGAGGATCTGGACCAGATCCTTGAGCCCGGGCAAGAGAAAGAGGTAACGGTCCAAGGGGTTCACGGCGTGGTGCGGAGGGATTCGGCCACGTCGAGCGCGCGCCGGATGGCGCCGACGTCATGAACGCGAAACAGCCGCGCGCCACGGAGCAGCCCGAAGACGCACGCGGCGATCGTCCCCTCGAGACGCTGATCCACGGGCAATCCGCCGCCCAGCTCCCCGATGAAGCGCTTGCGCGAGGGGCCGATGAGCACCGGGTGGCCGAGCGCGATGATCCGGTCCAGGTGCGCCAGCATGGCAACGCTGTGTTCGGTTCGTTTGGAGAATCCGAGCCCCGGGTCGAGCACGATCGCGTCCCGGTGCACCCCCGCCTCTAGCGCCCGGTCCCTGGCCGCAGCCAGCTCGGCCACCACGTCCCCGACCGGGTCCGGCCCGTACTGCGCCATCTCGTAGCGCGCCATCCGCTCCACCGGGCCGCGGGAGTGCATGATCACCAGACCCGCGCCGGCCCCCGCGACCACCTCCGCCATCGCCGGATCCAGGCGCAGCCCGGACACGTCGTTGATGCCCGCCGCGCCCTCTTCCAGCGCCGCCCGGGCCACCTCGGCCTTGACCGTGTCGATCGTGATCGGCACGGTCGGCCAGCGGCGAACGAGCTCCCGCAGCACCGGGAGGATCCGCGCCATTTCCTCGGAGGCCGCAACCGCCCGGGCGCCGGGCCGCGTCGACTCGCCGCCCAGATCGATCGCGTCCGCACCCGCCCCCAGCATCCCCTCGGCAGCGGCGAGCGCTGCATCCAGCCCGGCGTAGCGGCCGCCGTCCCAGAACGAATCGGGGGTCACGTTCAGGATCCCGACCACCACCGGCCGGCCGAGGTCCACCCATCCCCGTGCGGTCCGCCACGATCCGGCGGCCCCGGCGCGCTCCCGATCCGTCATGTCAGCGAGGCGCGTCCGGGTTCACCTCCGCGGTCCGGAGCCTGCTGGCGGCCGCCTCCCGCGCCGCGGACGCCGGCAACGACGCGGCCCCGCTCTCCGCCTCCACTTCGCCACCATCACCGAGCGCGGGAACCGGCTCGCCTTCCTTCTTCCGGCCCGGCTTGCCGGCCCCTCCCTCCGCCGCCGCCACCGGCGGCAGCGGCTTCCCGGCGGCGAGCAGCTCGATGTCCTCCCGGTCCAGCGTCTCCCGCTCCAGCAGCGCTTCCGCGATCGCCTCCAGCAGGTCCCGGTTCTCCTCCAGGATCCGCTTCGCCCGCGCGTACGCCTCGTCCAGGAACTTCTTCACCTCCTGGTCGACGAGCTGCGCCGTCCGCTCCGACACCTCCCGCCGCTGCACCAGCTCCCGGCCCAGGAAGACCTCCTGCTCCGAGTCGCCCACCGCCATCGGGCCGATCACGTCGCTCATGCCGAACTGCGTGACCATGCGCCGCGCCATGGCCGTCGCCCGCTCGATGTCGTTCCCCGCACCCGTCGTGATCTTGTCCGGCCCGAAGACCAGCTCCTCCGCGGCGCGCCCCCCGAACAGCATGTCCAGCCGCGCCATCAGGTAATCCTTCGAGTACGAGTGCCGGTCTTCCTCCGGCAGCGACGCCGTCACGCCCAGCGCCCGGCCCCGCGGCACGATCGTCACCTTGTGCACCGGGTCCAGCCCCGGCGTCCGCAGCGCAACCACCGCGTGCCCCGCCTCGTGGTAGGCCGTCAGGCGACGCTCCGCTTCCGAGAGCACCATGCTCTTCCGCTCCGCGCCGAGCATCACCTTGTCCTTCGCCTCCTCGAGGTCGGACATGTCCACCTTGTCCTTGTTCCGCCGGGCGGCCAGCAGCGCGGCCTCGTTCACCAGGTTCGCCAGGTCCGCTCCGCTCATCCCCGGCGTCCCCTTCGCCAGCACCGACACATCCACGTCATCCGCCAGCGGGATCTTCCGCAGGTGCACCCGGAGGATCCCTTCCCGCCCCTTCACGTCCGGCGCATCCACCACGATCTGCCGGTCGAAGCGACCGGGCCGCAACAGCGCCGGGTCAAGCACGTCCGGCCGGTTCGTCGCCGCCAGCAGGATCACGCCCTCGTTGGACTCGAACCCGTCCATCTCGACCAGGAGCTGGTTCAGCGTCTGCTCCCGCTCGTCGTGGCCACCGCCCAGCCCCGCACCCCGGTGCCGGCCGACCGCATCGATCTCGTCGATGAAAATGATGCACGGCGCATGGGCCTTCCCCTGCTCGAACAGGTCGCGCACCCGCGAGGCCCCGACGCCCACGAACATCTCCACGAAGTCCGAACCCGACATCGAGAAGAACGGACGCCCCGCCTCCCCCGCCACCGCCTTCGCCAGCAGCGTCTTCCCCGTGCCCGGCGGACCCACCAGCAGCGCGCCCTTCGGCAACCGGCCGCCCAAACGGCTGAACTTCTGCGGATCCTTCAGGAACTCGATGATCTCCTTCAGCTCCTCCTTCGCCTCATCCGCACCCGCAACGTCCGCGAACGTCACCTTCGGCGTGTCGCCCGTCAGCAGCTTCGCCTTCGACTTGCCGAACTGGAACGCCTTCGATCCGCCCGCGTGCATCTGGCGCACGAGGAAGAACCAGAACGCGATCAGCAGGATCCACGGCAGCAGACTGATGAGCAGCGCCCACCAGTTCTGGCTCGGCTCCTTCGCCCGGATGATCACGCCCCGGTCGTGCAGCTCCGCCACCAGCTGCTCGCTGTCCCGCACCGGGAGGATCACGAAGAACTCCCGGATCGGACGCGTCTCGTGCACCACCGGCTGACGCAGCACCCCCTCCACACGCTTCCCTTCCACGAGCGTCACCTCCGACACGTTGTTGGCGCGCACGTGCTCCAGGAACTGCGTGTAGTTGAACTCGACCGCCTCCTGCTTCCGCGGTGCGAGCATCTGGATGATCAGGACCGGGATCAGGATGACGAGGATCCAGAACGAGGCCGCCCGCGATAGGCGCCCGAACCGCCCCCCGCCGTTCCCGCCCTTCCCGTCTCGTTCAGCCATTGCTTTCCCTTCGTCCACTCCCGCGGCCTCAGAGGCTCGCGATAAAGGGCAGATTTCGGTAGTTCTCGCTGTGGTCGAGGCCGTAGCCGATCAGGAACTCCCGCGGCGCGTCGAACCCGACCCAGCGGGGCTCCCGCACGAGCCCGGTGGCGATCCGCTTGTGCAGCAACGCGCACACTTCGAGGCTCCGCGGCTCCCGCTCCTCCAGCATCGGGATCAACCGGTTCATCGTCGTGCCGCTGTCCACGATGTCTTCGACCAACAGCACGTGACGGCCGCGCAGCGACGCTTCCGGGTCGTACAGCAGCTTGACGACCCCGCTGCTCTCCGTCCCGGACCCGTAGCTCGATGCGACCAGGAAGTCGACGTGCAGCGGACGCGGGATCTGCCGCACGAGGTCCGCGAGGAAAATGAACGAGCCCTTGAGCAGTCCCAGGACCAGGAGCGGCTCGTCGATCGGGTACGCTTCCGCGATCTCACGCCCCATCTCGGCCACCCGCGCAGCGATCGTCTCCTCGTCGAACACGATCCTGCGAAGTTCCTGACCGCCCATCCGGGCACTCACATCGATCGAATTGCCGCCCATCGGGTGCTCCGTCACGGCCGCCTCTCCGGCGGCCAGCAGGTGAAGTGGCGTCTCGGACCTCGCCCCGTCACGGTGCCCACGCCGATCTCGCTACCCGATCGGCCGCACTAACGGTCGACCACGTGCACGAAAACGGTCATCCGGGGGTGGCCGGGACGGTGCCGCCCGACCTCCGAGCGCGCGACCCCCGGGATCCAGAGGATGCGACCCTCCGCGTCCGCCAGGACCGCGGTCCGCGCCCGCTCCGCCACCCCGATCCGTTTCTCGGCGAACAACTTCTTCAGCTTTTTCGTGCCGTACGAAAGCGTGATCCGGTCCCCAGGGCGCCAGCCCCGCACCTCGAGCGGAAAGCTCAGCGCCCCGATGTCGAACGACTCCCCCTCCTCCCCCGCGCCGATCCACCATCGGACTGAAAACCGGCGCCCGCCGACACATGCGATGCCCGTCCCATCTCCAGGGCCCTGGATGACCACATGCCGGTCCCCCACCCCGCCTTCCGGGCGGGGCGTGACCGGCTCGATCCGGATCCGGTCGAACTCCCGTTCGATGCGCACGCCGCCGAGCAGGATCACCCGACTGCCGCTCGAACCAGAACTTATAAACTCAAGTGCTGAACGGGTTCCGGCTCCATCGGCCGCATGGCCGACCCGGCGCAGCGCGCGCCGGATGACGCGCGCACGCACGTGCGGATGATACGAGAGCAGTTCATCCCTGGCAAGCTCGACGCCCTCGTCGGTTGCGCGCATCAGCCCGGGTTCCAGCCGATCGAGGACGCTCTCCCAGGCAAGCTCCGCGTCCCGCACGTGCTCCGCGAGCCGGGCGAGCGAGGCCGCGGCGCCCGGCGCGATGGCTTCCAGCCGCGGCATGATCTCGTGCCGGATCCGGTTGCGGGTGTAGGTCAGGCTCAGATTCGTCGGATCGTCCCGGTAAGAGATCCGGTTCCGCGCGGCGTATCCGGCGATCTCCGAACGCCGGAACGGGAGCAGTGGGCGTACGATGCGACCCCTCCGCGCCGGGATCCCGGCGAGCCCCCGCAGCCCGGTTCCCCGGATCGCCCGGAACAATACGGTCTCCGCCTGATCATCCGCGTGGTGCGCGGTGAGGATGTACGTCGCGCCCGCGCGGTCCGCGGCTTCATCCAGGAATTCGTAGCGCGCGGCCCGGGCTTCCGCCTCGGAACGGAGCGGACGCCGCGCGCAGCCTCGCACCAGCGGGACCTCCCATGCCGTGCACAGGCCGGCGGTCCAGTCGGCGTCCGCCGTGCTGTCCGGCCGCATCCGGTGGTCGAAATGGGCGGCGTGCAGCCGGAACCGCCAATCCGAGAGCGGGAAGCGAAGGAGGTGGAGGAGCACCACGGAGTCGCGCCCGCCGGAAAGCGCCACGAGGACGACGTCGCCTTCCGCCAACAACCCGCTTTCGCGGAGATGCCGGTCGAAGCGTGCGGCGAGCTCATCCGGCGGGCCGCCCGGGCCCGCTGCGCGCGCCGCATGCCGGATCGTGGGCCAGGGGTTCCGCGGGTGGGCCGCCGACGCACCCGCTACGACCCCCTCCGGTGCGTTCGCGCCAGTCGACATTGCGGGTCCTCTCTCCGGCGGCATGGTGGAGCACGGCGCTCCCGCGCCTGGGGATGCCGTGCGCGACGACGCGCGCGCCGGGCCGCTAAGATAGGCCCCGTATCCCGCCGGCGGTCAAGGCCCGCCCGCTCACCGGCGGCGCCGGCGCTCCCGCAGCTCCTCCCAACCGTACCCCTGAGGCCGACGACTCCGGCCCCATCGGGCAGGCTCCTCGGGGAGTTCCGGCGTGTACGGGCCGCGCTGGCCGATCTCGAACTCGTCCCAGGGCGTCGGGTAGCCGGCCCGGCCGCTGTAGTCCGTTTCCGGTCCGCCGGCCTGCCGGCCGTAGTCCAGGTCGTAGGTGTGGATCCGCTGAGGCGGATACCCCCGCATCACCCGCCCCGGCCCCGGGTGCGGGTAGCCGGGCTCGCCGAACCGCTCGTACGGCTCGCCGTACCCCGCGTAGCGCCGCCTCGGACTCTCATAGCCGTATCCCGGCCCCCCGAACTCCGGGCCGTAAGGCCCACGGCTCCAGCGTCCCCACGGCTCCCAGCGGTCCGCCGCGCGGCGCCCCTCCCCGCCACGCCGCACCCGCCGACCCCGTGTGCCCCACAGACCCCAGCCCTCCCGCCGTTCCGTCCCCTGGCGCCGCTCCGGCGACTCCCGCCATTCCCGATCGTAGTACGCCATACCCCGCTCCCTCGGTCTCCGCCTGTCCCGCGTGGCTCAAACACCGTCCTCGCCCTGCTCCGCTCCTTCCTCCCGACCCACCTCCTCATCGACCGCTCCGCGCGCTTCGCCGCTCCTGGCGCTCCGCCGCCGCGTGCGCGCCGACCCGCTCGCTTCCACCTTGCGCTCCTCGCCCGCACCGGTCGCGCTCATCGCCTCCCCTTCCTCCTCCCCCTCCTCGCCCGGACCGGCCGCCGCGCCCTCCGTCATGCCACCGCCCCGCCGCGGACGGCGCAGGCCGATCCGCTGCCGCCCCGCGCCCTCCTCCACCTCCAGCTCGCTCCTCACCCCGCGGACGCCCTCCACGTCCCACGCATCGTCCACCGCGTACCGGACCTCCTCGTAGTGCGGCAAGGTCCCCCGTAGCGTGACCACGCCGTCCTTCACCTCCACCTCGATCCGGTCCGCATCCACCCACGTGTCGTAGAACAGCGCCTCTTCCACCTCCTCCTTGATCTCCTCGTCCGGACGGCGCCGCCGCCACAGCCGCTCGTAGTACGGACCGTACCCGTAGCGAGCCGGGCCGTACGGCTCGCCCACGCCCGCGGCGGCCTCTCCCCAGTTCGCGCCGCCCCGGGACGGCCCGCCCCACGCCTCCCGCCCCCCGGCCGGCCCTTCCCCCCTCACCTCCCGCCCACGCAGCCCGCCCACCCGGTACCCGTGGACCAGATCCGGATTCGTCCCCCCGTACCCCCGGCCTCCCACGTAGCCATCGCCGAACTCGAACTCGTCCACCGGGTTCAGCCCGGATCGCAGCTGCCCCGCCTGGTACGAGCCCCGGCTCCGCATCGTCCCCCCGTAGCCCATGCCGTAACCCCGCTCCGGCGGCGCGCTCGGCGACTCGTAGTCCAGCCCGTACTCACCCCGCCCGATGAGATCGCCTCGCGTGCGGCGCCGGTAACGCCTGCGGGATCGGTAGTCGCGATCGTAACGCATGGCTCCCTCCCTGGCGGAATTGCTTCGTCCCGGTGCCACCTGCCCGCTCGTAACGCGACGGCGCCGCACCCGATCCGGATGCGGCGCCGCTCCCTGCCCTGCGCGGATGAGCCCGCTCCCCGCGCAATCTTCATTCCACGGATCCGTTCCCTGGCCGGGCTATCCCACCCCACCCTCCACCGCGCCCCGGCGCACTCGCTCCGCTCGCCCGAGCAGCACCTCCCGCAGCAGATCCGGCCGGTCCGTCACGATCCCGTCCACGCCCCAGTCCAGGAGCCGCTCCATGTCCTCGGGCTCGTTCACCGTCCAGACCTGCACCGCGATCCCGTGCCGGTGGAAGTCCCGGATCAGCTTCGGCGTCACGACCCGCCGGCCCTTCCACACCTCCGGTACGCTCGCCACGTCGATCCGCGGCGCCCAGAGCCAGTCCAGCCGGAGCCGGGTCAGCACCGAGAACCGAGCCAGCTGCTCCACGCTCCCGCTCACCGGCCCGGGGTACTCCGCGAACAGCAGCGTCCGGTCCTCGTGCCGCTCCCCGGCCACGATCACCCGGTCCGTGGCCCCCGCCGCGAGCAGGGCGTCCAGCAGCGGGCGCTGCACCCGCCCCTCCTTCACCTCCACCACGAACCGCATCGTGGGCAGCGCCTCCAGCACCTCCCCGATCGTCGGGATCCGGATCCCCTGGCCCCGGAACGGATAGCTGCGCCCACCGTCCGGCGTGAACCGGTAGCCTGCGTCGAGCCGGCGGAGCTCCTCCAGCGTCAACTCCGCGACCGCGCCCGTTCCGTCCGTCGTGCGGTCCACCGTCGCGTCGTGGATCACCACGCAATGGCCGTCCGCGCTCGCACGGACGTCCAGCTCGATCATGTCCACCCGCCACTCCTCCGCCGCACGCCGGAACCCGTAGAGCGTGTTCTCCGGATAGAGGCCCGCCGCCCCCCGATGCCCGATCACGTGCGGCGCACCCGCGAGCACCGGATGCGCCGCCCGTCCCGTTCCGAACCTATCCCGCCGCACCTGTCCGCAATCGCTCCAACCGTTCCACTTCCTCCGCCCGGAGGTCATAGAATCGGTAGAGGACTTCGTCCAGCAGCCGCTCCGTCAGCCGGCGCTCGCAGAGCGCTTCCTCGTCATCCGACGTCACCGATTCGATACAACGCCGGGCCAGGAAGAGCATGATGTCCTCCACCACCTCCGTGCGCGGCCCCGCGGCCGCCCCCGTCCCCGCCCCCCGCAACAACAGCCCGCTGATGAACGCCAGGAACCCCGGGAACGCGTGCTCCACGACATCCTCCCCGGCGCTCGCGTCCCGCGGCGTCAGCTTCTCCCACGCGAGCTCGTTCCAGTAGAGCTCCTCCCCCTCCTCCCGCAGGAACCTCCGCCGCTCCGGCGGCATCGGGCGGCCCCGCGGCGCCACCAGCGGTCGCCCGAGGTGCCGCTCCAGACGCGCCCGACGCATGGCAAGCACCGCCTCCGGGTCCAGACCACGGTACGTCATCGCTCCACTCACACGATCTCGCGGGGTCAGGGGTTCGCTCCGCCCATATACTACGCCGCCGGCATCGCCCCGGCAAACTCACCCGATGCAAAACGCGCCCGGCTGGCTACCCACCAGCCGGGCGCGTCCGATCGCGCTTCCCTCGTCCCGATCAGGACTTGCGGATCTGCTGCCGCCGCGCTCGCCGTCGCGCTGACGCGGCCTTGCGCTTCCGCGCCTCGCTCGGCTTCTCGTAGTGCTTCTTCCGACGGAGATCACTGAAGATCCCAGCGCGCTGCACCTGCCGCTTGAACCGCCGCAGCGCGCGGTCCAGACTGTCCCCGTCTTCGAGAACCACGTACGTCACTCGCTTTCACCACCTTTCACGGTTGATTCGAGCCCGGGCGTCGCTTCGCCCACGCCTGCGGGCGCGTTGGAACATCCTAGCCCTCTAATATCGCGAATTTCCGCCCCGAACGCAACACACGGGCACCCGCCTGCCCCGCCCTCGACACCGCGCCCCCCGGCCCCGACAACCCGCACGGGAGCCGTCCCCCGGCAGCAGATCCCGGCACCGCCGGCCCGGGAAAATCCGGGGGATCCACACCGCCGGCGTGTCCCATCGCACCGGAGGGGAACCGAGGGGTGTCTCGCTGGCGGAGGTCCCACATCCTTCCGCCGTCGGATCCATGTTACCGGCGTGGGCGCAGCGCGGCGCCGACCTCTTTCCGTGTGGACCCGGGCCGCGCCGGGCAACGACGCCCGCCGCCACCTCCGGCCGTCGTGGGAGCGCTGCGGCCGACCGTACCGAGCCAGCCGCCGGCCCCACTCGACAGGCGTTCCGGCGGCACCGCGACGGCTTCGCTTCGCGATCGGGTCGGCCGCGCGGGCGGGCGCTTCGGCGCACCCTCTCCGTCCTCGGGAATCCGGACCGGACCGCTCGGCGCGCCGATCGGACCTGCGGCGAGACGTGGAGGAGGCGCACCCGGTCGTCCAGCGCGGATCAGACGAGCAGCACCGGGAACGGCGGATCCACGAGATCCGCCCGTGCTCCCGCCCGGCGTCGGTCGCTTCCCCGCTAAGCCGGCAGGGGCGTCATGGACCCTGGCCCCGGTGCTCGAGCCCGGTCACGGGGGCGGCGAACGAGGGCCCCACCGGCCACCCACCGATGGGCACTTCGCGCGTCCGCTCCCGGTGCCGTGACCTGGCCACGATCCCACGGTCACCCCTGTCCACGGTCGTGAAGGCGACGTCGACGCCGCCACGCCCCGGTGCTGCCGCCGACCGCCGTCGCCGCCGCAGGGTATGGCCCTTGCACCCCCGGCCAGGGCAAGGATCCGTGCTCGGTCCCGATTCGGAGGAGGCAAGCGTGCGGAAACGGGAGCGGACCCCGGAGCCATCGCCCGCCGGGGAAAACGACCAGCCGCGTGGCGCCGCGGGCGCCCGGGCCGACCGCGGGACTGCCGCTGGCGCGTCCCCCCGACGGGCGGCGAACCGCGAGACGCCCGCGGTCGATCACTACGAACAGGAAGGGGAGGGCGTGGCCGGGGAAGGCCTGGAGGAGAGCGGAACCCTGCCGGGCTCCGTCGGCGGCACGACGGGCACCTCCGGCCGCGCCCACGGGATCCAGGCCCCGGGCGCGACCGTCTCGTCACTCCCCGGCGTGGACCCCGCCGAGATGATCCGGAGGCGCGCCCGGCGTGGCCAGCGCCCGGATGAGGGCGCCGGATCTCACTCGTAGCGCAACGCGATGATCGGATCGAGGCTCGCGGCCCGGCGCGCGGGCCACAGGCCGAAGAAGATCCCCACGAACGCGGCGAAGCCGAACGCGAGCCCCACGGCCTCCGGCGCGACCGCCGTGTTCCAGTTCGCGAGGCGTTGCAGCGCGTGGGCGCCCCCGATCCCTGCGGCCAGGCCGATCGCGCCGCCGGCCAGACAGAGCACCAGCGCCTCGATCAGGAACTGGAGCAGGATGTCCCGGCGGCGCGCGCCGAGCGCCTTCCGGATCCCGATTTCCCGGGTCCGCTCCGTGACGGACACCAGCATGATGTTCATGATCCCGATCCCGCCGACCAGGAGCGATACCGCCGCGATCCCTGCGAGCAGGAACGTGAAGGTGCGCGTCGTCTCCTGGAACGTCGAGAGCAGCGTCGTCTGGTTCCGGATGTTGAAGTTGCTCGGCTGACCGGGCCGCAGACGGTGCACCCGCCGGATCTTCGTGTCGATCTCCGCGATCGCGGGATCCATCGCATCTTCGCTGACGGCCTGGACGTAGATCGCCCCCACGCGGTCCGTGCCGAAGATGCGGAACTGCGCCGTCGCGAGCGGGATGTAGATGTTCGCGTCGGGATTCATGAATCCCTGGTCACCCTTCGGCTCGAGCACCCCGATCACCTCGAACGGAATCCCGCGGATCCGGATCGTCTTGTCCACGAGCTCACGGGTGTCGGAGATCCCGAGCCTTTCGCCCACGGCGGCGCCGAGCACCGCGACTCTGCGGCGCCCCCGGTCTTCACCCTCCGTGAAGATCCGCCCGGCGGCCACCTTATGGTTGTGGATCGCGAAATAGCTGGGCCACACGCCGACGATCTGGGAGTTCGAGTTGGCCCCGCCGTAGACCACCTGGTGGCGCCTCTGCATCTCCGGAGACACCGCGGCGATGTTGACCGGATTCTCGAGCAGTGCCTCGGCGGAGCGCACGGTGAGCCGGTTCTCCCCCCGGTCGATCCCCCCGAAGAACTCCTGGCCGGGCCGCACGGTCAGCACGTTCGTGCCCAGTTGCGCGAGCCGCGCCTCGACCGCGCGCTGCGCGCCCTCGCCGAGCGCGATCATCGTGATCACCGCCGCGATCCCGATGATGATCCCCAGCATCGTCAGGAACGAGCGGAGCTTGTTCGCGCGGATCGCACCGATCGCGACGCGCAGCGTCTCCCCGATCAGCATGGTCCCTCCTCCTACCGCCGCCCGGGGGCCGGCCCGCCTTGCTGCCCGGGGAACAGGCCACCCGCCCGCTGACGCAGGCGTTCAGCGAACTGCTGCTGCTGTTGCTGGAGCCGAGCCACGGAGATGATCACGACCTCCTCGCCGGGTTCGACGCCCCGGATCACCTCCGTGTAGTCCCAGTCGTTCATGCCCAGCACCACCGGCCGCGGCTCCGGGCCGTTCGGCCCCTTGACGAACACGAAGCCCATACGCGGCGTGAAGGGCAGATCGGCCGCCGCACCCGCCTGCGGTCCGGCACCGCCGGCGCCCGGTCCGCCGCCGAAGAGCTGGCGGCACTCCCGCAACTTGGCCCGGTCCTCGTCGCTCAGCGCCGACATTCCGCCGGCCTGGAGCCGTTCCCGGAGCGCCGCGCACTGCTCACTGAGCCCGGCATCATCCGCGGACTTGGCACCGGCCTCCGCCGGCGGCGCGGACTCGCCCGGCCCCTGGACCGGCCGCGCCGCGACACCTTCCATCGCGGCCGGGGCGGCGCCTCCCGGCCCTCCCGGCCCTCCCGGCCCTCCCGGTCCGCCACGGCGGCTGCGCATGGCCGTGCGCACCGCATCCTCGTCCAGACCGACCGCCAGCGCCGCGGCCATGAGGTCCTGTGGACTCACCACGGCCGAGTTCGGAACCACCACCACGTCCTCCCGCCGCGCGATCTCGATCTCGACCTCGGCGTTCATCCCCGGCTTCAGCAACCGCTCACGGTTGTCGAGCCGCACCAGGACCGGGAACATCGTCACGTTCTGGTCCACCACCGCTTGCGGCTCGATCTTGAGCACCGACCCCACGAACGTCCGGCCCGGATAGGCCTGGACCTGCACCCGCGCCACCTGCCCCGGCCGGATCTGGCCGATGTCCGTCTCGTCGATCAGCGTCCGCACCTGCATCTCGGAGAGGTCCGCCATGATCAGCAGCGTCGTCCCGCCCGAAATGTTCTGGCTCGCGGACGCGATGATCTGCCCGACCTCGACCTCCCGCTTGATGATCGTGCCGTCGATCGGCGCGCGGATCGTCACGTCCCCCATCCGCTCCCGGGCGAGTTCCAGGTTCGTCTGCGCCTTCACCAGCTGCGCCCGCGCGTTCGCCTCCTCCATCGCGGCCGATTCGTATTCCTGCTCCGTGACCACGTTCGCCTTACGGAGCTCCTCCGCCCGCTGGCGCTGCGCTTCCGCGGTCGCCAGGCGCGCCCTCGCGACCTCGAGGTCCGCCTCCGCCTGCAGCAGCGCGTTCCGGACATCCCGCGGATCGATCTCGACCAGCAGCGTGCCCCGGGTCAGCTCGTCCCCCGTTTCCGCGAGGATCCGCAGGACCTCCCCCGACGCCTTCGACTTGACCTCCACCAGCCGGATCGGCTCCACGGTCCCCGCCGCCTCGACGCGCACATCCAGATCCCGCCGGACGACCGGCGCGACGTCGCCCCCATTGGACGATTCCGGCGCCCCCGATCTACCACACGCGGCCAATCCCGCGATCAACAGGAGCGGCAGCGCCGCTCCCGACCATCTGGACCACCGTGACTTCAAGTTGCACCTCCGTGCGGTTCCACCGCCGCCGACCCGGCGCCCACCTGGGCGCCCCAGTCCCGCTCGTCGCGTTCGATCACTCCATCCCGAATGAAGATCCGGCGCTGGGCGTGTTCGGCGATGTCGGGCTCGTGCGTCACGAGCACAATCGTCTGCCCGGCCTTGTGCAGCGAATCGAAGAGCGCCATGATCTCTTCGCCCGTCTGACTGTCCAGGTTGCCCGTCGGCTCGTCCGCCAGCAGGATCGCCGGCTCGTTGATCAACGCTCGCGCGATCGCGACCCGCTGACGCTGCCCGCCCGACAGCTCGGACGGACGGTGGTCCATCCGCTCCTTCAGCCCTACCCTCTCCAGCATCGCCGCCGCCCGCTCCCGCCGCTCCCGCGCCGACACTCCGGCATAGATCAACGGCAGCTCCACGTTGTGCAGCGCCGTCGCGCGCGGCAGCAGATTGAACGTCTGGAACACGAACCCGATCTCCCGGTTGCGGATCCGCGCCAGTTCGTCATCCGACAGCTGCGACACCAGCTGGCCGTTCAGCCAGTATTCCCCCGAAGTCGGCGTGTCCAGGCACCCGATCAGGTTCATGAGCGTGGACTTCCCCGACCCGGATGGCCCCATGATCGCCACGTACTCGTTCCGGGCGACGTCGAGGTCCACGCCGCGCAGCGCCCGGACCACCTCGGACCCCATCCGGTATGCCTTCGTGAGTCCCCGCGTGCGAATCACAACGTCCTGAATGACGCGACCCGTCCCGTTCGTGCCGGCCGCACCACGCCCGTTCTCGCTCACAGCTCCCTCCCTGCCAGCGCTTCCAGTTCCGCGCGGGCGATCTGATAGTCGTACCGGGCGGCGATCAGGTTCACTTCGGCCTGCGCCAGGTTGAGCTGGGACGTGATCTGGTCGAGGATCGTGGATGCACCGAGCCGATACCGCTCCTGCTGGACCCGGAGATCCTCCTCGGACACGCGCAACGCTTCCTCCGCCAGCGCGATGCGCTCACGCGCCAGCGCCAGGTTCGCGAGCAGCCGCTCCACCTCCGCCCGCGCCTGGCGCCGGGCATCCTGGAGCTGCGCCCGCGCTACGTCCGCCTGGATCTCCGCGCGATCCACCGCGGCTTCCCGCGAGAACCCGTTGAAGATCGGATAGGACACGCCCAAGCGCACGTTCCAGCTCGTCCGCCCCCCCGTGAACGCAGCGTCCTGGTTGAACCAATCGTATCCGCCACTCAGCCGGAGCGAGGGCAGGTACTGCGCACGCGCCGCACGCGCGGCCGCATCCCCGGCCTTCACCGCCGCAGCCGCGGAACGGATCGTCGGCGCCGATTCCAGGACCAGCGCGACGATCTCGGCATCACTGAGCGCGAGCGGCTTCGGCTCCAGCGGCTCGTTCATGCGCGGCACCACCGGCGCCTCGCTGCCGACCAGCCTCCCTAGCACATACGACGCGGATCGCTTCTGTGCTTCGGCTTCCAGCAGCGCCTGCCGCGCATCCGTCCGCTCGAGCTGCGCCCGCAACACGTCCGACCGCGTCGCGGTGCCCGTTTGCATCCGCCGCTCCGCTACCTCCAGACCCTCCTCGGCCCGCTGCAGCCGCGCATTCGCCACCCGGATCAGGTCATCCGCCCGCAACGCGTCGAAGAACGCCCGCTTGACCGCCAACGTCACCGCGAACTGCTGCTGGATCAGCGACGCCGTCGCGGATTCCGTCTCGGCTCGCGAACGCGCCAGCTCCGCTCCGCGTCGGCCGCCCGTGAACAGGTCCAGCCCCGCCGAGAGACCCGCACTGTAGCTGTCGTTCGACCCGGTCACGGTCGTGTTCGTGGTCGGATTGAACCGCTCCGTGCTCGACAGCGACGCGCCCGTGCTGAACGACAGCGTCGGCAGGAACGAGCCGACCGCCGTCCGCTCGTCCACCTCCGCCAGCTGCAGGCTCCCGCGGCTCTGCACCATCGTCGGATGGTTCCGCAGCGCCGCTTCGATCGCCTCTTCCAACGTCATCTCGACCGGCCGGGCTTCCTGCGCCTCGAGCGGTCCCGCAACGGCCAGAAACAGCGCGAGCACCAATCCCACGGTGCCCGCCATCCGCTCCCCCAGCCGACGAACGCGATTCATCGGGTACATCTCACAAGGTCCTTTACCGCTGCGACGATCCTTCCGTTTGACGCCGCGCCCGCTGCGCCGCGCGCCGCTCCGCCAGCATCCGTTCGTACTCCTCCCGTTGCTCCGGCGTCAGCAGCGCCCGGATCTCAGCCCGAGCCGAATCCACGATCCCGCGCAGCAATGGACCGTGCTCCTCCCAGAACGCCTCCGTCTGCTCCCGTCGGTGCTCCAGGATCTCCTCGATGCGCGCACGCTGCTCGTCCGTCAGGTTCAGCGACGCGAAGATGTCGCCTTGCGGCCCCCCTCGTTCGGGCTCGCACCGCGCGGCCGATGCCGCAGGCTGCGGCGACTCGCCCGTGAACACCCGGTCGAACGCCGCGCCCGTCAGACCGCCGACGAAGAACGCCGCGGCAAGGAGCATCAGGCCCAGGCGCCGGGTCCGGCTTGCGGTTTCAGGCGTGATCATGGAACCGCTCCTTCTATCGCGAGAACCAGGTCGTAGACACTCGGGGCCCGCGCCTCGATCAGCCAGTTCGAAACCGGCGCGGAGAGCCGCAGCGCTTCCTCGACGACCGGGCCGTCATACAGCTCCGGCTCCCGCCCGTTCACGGAGAACGCGATCACCCCCGTGGAGATCGCGGCCAGGACCGCTGCGGCCGCCATCGCCGGCCGGGCGAAGCTCCCGATCACCGCAAGCACGCTCCGGGCTGCGGCCCGCCGGGCGAGTTCCGGTTCCGCACGCCGCCTGATCGAACGGATCAGCCCCTCCCAACGTTCCGGATCCGCCGCCGGATCCAGGGGCGATAGGTTCAGGCGTTCACGTTCCATATCAGGCCTCCTCCTCCATGAACTCGGCTCCCAGCAGTCTCCGCATGGCCCGCCGGGCCTGCGAAAGGTGCGCTCGGGCGGTCCCTTCGGGAATCTCGAGCGCCTCCGCGATCTCCCTGTGCCGCCACCCTTCCAGGTCGTGAAGCATGAGCACCTGGCGCTGAATCTCGGGAAGCTCCTGCAACGCATCGAGCAACCGATCCCTCACCCGCGCACGGATCGCTTCCCGGTCCGGACTCTGTCCGCCCGCCACGCCGTGGATCGCCTCCAGTGGCAAGGCCTGGCGCACGCCGGCGTATCGGATCGCGTTGCGCGCGCGGTTCCTCACGATCTGGAGGAGCCACGCCGCGAATCGCTCCGGACGACGGCAATCTTCGAGGCGCTCGAGCGCGACCAGGAACGCATCCTGACACACGTCTTCCGCGTCCGCGACATCGCCCAGGACCGACAGGGCCACTGCGTACGCCGCCCGCAAGTGGCGCCGGACGAGTGCCTCGAAGGCGTCCGTGTCGCCCGCTCGGGCCAACGCGACCAGGCGAGCGTCGGATTCGGACATGTCCAACCTAGATGACACGCGAGCCCCGGAAAACGTTAGCCCAGACCCTTCCCTCCACAGCGCGGACCGGATGGTCGATTTGTACGATTCGAGGGCCGCAAAGGGTCCAGGTCCAGTGCGGACCATAGTCCCTCGCAGCCCCCGAGATATCCGCCAGCAGACGCTGGCGAGTGCGCCCCATTCGCCGCCTTCGATCGCCAGTGCCAGCGGCCCCTCCGAATCCGCCCGGGGAGCCCCGCGCCGGTCCGGGGCGGCCCCGCCTCTCGCCCCGATCTCCGGGACCCGGCACCGCCGTCGAGCCCCGCCGCCCCCGCCGGCACCTCACCGGCAGACGCCGCCCCCGCGGCGGACCGGCGCCCTCGGACGCGCTTACCGGCGATTCCGCAATGCCCGCGCGGCCCGGCGCCTCGCATCCGCCGATTTCCGCTTCCGCGCCACGCTCGGCTTCTCGTAGAACCGCTTCTTCTTCATGTCCTTGAACAACCCCGACCGCAGCATCTTGCGGCGAAACTGCTTCAGCGCCCAGTCGAGCCGGTCGTTCTCCTGTAGCGTGATCTCCACCATGGTCCTTCCCGGTTGTGAGGAAACAGAAACGGGAACCGAGCAAGCGCCCGGTTCCCGCTTGGCCTCAGTTTCTCTGGGGGCCGACCGCGCGACCGACCCACGTTGGTTGCTGAAAGCTAACCTGTTCGTCCGGGGATGTCCATTTCGAGGATCCCCGCGCCGCTCGGGACCGAGCGGGAGAGGCGTGGCCGATCTCGCTTCGCGCCGGCTGCCATGCTCCCCCAACCGGACCGGACCCGCGCTCCGCCCGGCGGCTCCTGTACGGAAGGACTGTCGACGCCCCGGGCGCCGGCGTTCGCGCCCCCACGCCGGACTGCGGCTTTACCCTGCCCGGCGCCCGAGCCCGGTCACGGATCCCCGGCCCCCGACGAATGCCTGCAGTGAGCCGCGACAGCCCCGCTCAATCCGCCACGAACGACCTGTCCGCGTATGCCCGGCCGAACTCCGTGAGCCACAACCTCTCCCCCTCCCGCCGCACCAGCCCGCGCCGCTCCGACTCCCGCACCACCCGGCCCGCGAATTCCGGCGTCCACCGCAGGTGCTCGTGCAGATGATCCACCCGGCTCTCCTCCACCGCGTCCGGCGCGCCCTCGTGCTGCGCCAGGTGGATGGCGAGCATTCGCTGCGCAAACTCCAGCCGCTGCCGCGCCCGCCTGCGCACCGCGGCCACCAGCCCCCGCTCCGGCGCGAACAGGAAGGACGCCGTGAACGCCACGCCGGTCATCGTCGCCATGCACCCGGCAATGGACGCATCGAGCAGGAACGACAGCCAGAATCCCGCAATCGCGCTCACCGCGCCGATCGCCGCGCTCAGGCCGATCATGCGCCCGAGGTCGTCGGTCAGCAGATACGCCGCCGCGGGCGGCGCGATCATGAGCGCGATGACCAGGATCGATCCCACCGCGTCGAACGCCCCCACCGCCGTGATCGATACCATCGACATGAACAGGTAGTGCACCAGCGCCGGCGAGAAGCCGAGCGCGCCGGCCAACGCGGCGTCGAAGGTGGTCAGCTTCAACTCTTTGAAGAACACGGCGATGAACGCCACGTTCAGCAGCAGGATCGAGCCCATGACCCACAGGCCCCGGGGACCTACATCCCGGCCCGCGACCTCCATCCGGTCGAACGGCGCGAACGCCAGCTCGCCCAGGAGCACCGCGTCCACGTCCAGGTGCACGTCCCCCGCGTACCGCGCGATCAGGATCACGCCCACGCTGAACAGCGCCGGGAACACGATCCCGATGGCCGCATCCTCCTTCACGAGACCCGTTCGGTAGACCAGTTCGACCAGCGCCACGGTCAGGACCCCCGTGGCCGCCGCGCCGACCACCAGGAGCGGCGAGGTCAGGTCCCCGGCCACGAAGAAGCCGAGTACGATCCCGAGCAGGATCGCGTGACTGATCGCGTCGCTCATGAGCGCCATGCGGCGCAGTACCAGGAACACGCCCGGCAACGCGCACGCTACCGCCACCACCACCGCCACGAGCTGGATCTCGAGTTCCGGGGACATTACGGCGCCTCCCTGTCCCCGACCGCGAGCAGGGACTCCGCTTCCCGGATCCCCGCCGGCGTCAGCGACCAGAGGTCCCGCCCGGCACGGCGCACCAGCCCCCGCTGCTCCAGCGCGCGCAGCGATGCCAGCGTTCCGCCCCGGCCGTAGCTCATGGCCCGCACGGCAGCCGTGCTGTGCGCGTGCTCCAGGTGCTCGTGCTGCCGGGCGAGGGCGTAGAGGTCCACCAGCACCGACTGCACGCGCAAACGCCGTCGGCTCCGGTACCGCCGCGCCGCGTTCCAGACGAGGCCCCGGTTCGGCGCGAACAACAACGAAGCGAGCACGATCACGCTGATGCACAACACAATGGTCGGGCCGGTCGGGAGCCGCTCCACCATGCTGCTCACCAGCGCGCCGCTCACGCCGGCCAGCGCGCCGAACGCCGCCGAGAGGAGCACCATCACGCCCAGCCGGTCCGTCCACTGGCGCGCCGCGGCGGCCGGCGCCACCACCATCGCGCTCATCAGCACCACGCCGACGGTCTGGAGCCCGATCACGATGGCCAGCACGAGAACCGAGGTGAGCACCACGTCCACGGTCCGCATCGGGATCCCGAGGCTCTCGCCGAACGCCCGGTCGAACGCGAGCAGCTTGAATTCCTTCCAGAAGAGCGCGGTGACCAGGAGCGCCAGCGCCCCGAGCCCGGCGATCAACGCCACGTCCCGCCCCACCAGCGCCGCAGCCTGCCCGAACAGGAATCGGTCGAGCCCGGCCTGGCTCGCCGTCGGCACGCGCTGGATGTACGTGAGCAGCACCAGCCCGATCCCGAAGAACACCGACAGGATCAACCCAAGCGCCGTGTCCTCCTTGATCCTCGAACGCTCGACGATCTGCATCACCGCGAGCGTCCCGATCCAGCCCGCCGCCGCCGCACCCAGCACCAGGACCATGGTCGACCGGCTGCCCGTCAGCAGGAAGGCCAGCGCGATCCCCGGTAGCGCCGCGTGGGAGATGGCATCCCCGAGCAATCCCTGCTTGCGCAGCACCGCGAACACGCCCAGCGCTCCGCTCACCACGCCGAGCGCGCCGGACCCCAGCGCAACCATGCGCAGGGTGTAGTCGAAGACCGGCAGGGACAGTCCCTCGGCCATGCCGACCTCAGCGTTCCGATCCATCCGCGGTCCGCTTCGCCGCGGCGACCCCGGCCTCGCCGGCGAGTCGCCCGGGCCCCGGTGAGCCGTCCCCCACCCGGCCGTCACCGCCGACACCCGTACCTTGCGGCGCCACCGCGGCAATGAACGGAACCCGCCCGCCGTACGTCAGCCGCAGGTTCCGGTCGGTGAACACCTCATCCACCGGGCCGCTCGCGATCCGCCGCACGTTCAGCAGCATGACCCAGTCGAAGTACTCCGGGACGGTCTGGAGATCGTGATGGACCACGAGCACGGTCCGACCGGACGCGCGCAGCTCCTGGAGGAGCGCCACGATCGCTCGCTCCGTGCGGGCATCCACGCCCTGGAACGGCTCGTCCATGAGATAGACCTGCGCGTCCTGGACCAGCGCCCGCGCGAGGAACACCCGCTGCTGCTGCCCGCCCGAGAGCTGGCTGATCTGGCGGTCCGCGAATGCCGCCATCCCCACCTGCTCCAGGGCGGCCATCGCCAGCTCCCGTTCCCGACGTCCGGGCCGGCGGAACCACCCCAGCGCCCCGTACCGCCCCATCATCACCACGTCCAGCACGTTCGTCGGGAAGTCCCAATCCACGCTCCCCCGCTGCGGCACGTAGGCCACGAGCCGCCGATTCTCCTCGTACGGACGCCCGTGGATCTGCACCTGCCCCGCCGCAGGGCGGACCAGGCCCAGGATCGCTTTGATCAGCGTCGTCTTCCCCGCTCCGTTCGGACCCACGATCGCCATCAGCACGCCCGATGGCACCTCGAGGTCGATGTCCCACAGCGCCGGCCGGTCCCGGTACGCCACCGTCAGGTCGTTCACCTCGATGGCCGGTCTCTCCGCCGTCATGCCGCCTGCTCCCCGAGCAGTCCGCTCACGATCGTGTCGATGTTGTGCCGGACCATTCCCACGTACGTGTCCGCGCCCGAGCCCTCCGGGCCCAGCGCATCCGAGTGGAGCTGCCCGCCGATCCGCACCTCGAAGCCGCGTGCCCGGACCGCCGCCTGCACCGCCTCGATCGTCCGCGGCGAGACCGACGACTCCACGAACATCGCCGGGATCCGACGCCCCACGATGAACGACGCCAGCGCCTGCACGTCGCCCGTCCCGGCCTCCGTCGCCGTGCTGATCCCCTGCAGCCCCCGCACCTCGAAGCCGTAGGCACGCCCGAAGTAGTTGAAGGCGTCGTGGGCCGTGATCAGCACCCGCCACTCCGCCGGAATCCGCGCGGCCTGCTCGAGCACGTACCGGTGCAGCCCCTCCAGCTCCGCCAGGTACGCCGCCGCGTTCACCTCGTACTCCTCCCGCCCCTCCGGGTCCAGCGCCGCCAGCTCGTCCCGCACCCGCTCGACGACCGCCATCCACAGGGTCACGTCGAACCACACGTGCGGGTCATACGCCCCCTCGAACTCCGGCGGCGCCAGCAGCCGCTCCCTCGGTACCGCGTCCGTCACCGCAACCGTCCGCGTCCGATCCCCCATCCGCTCCAGCACCTCGCCCATCCGCGCCTCGAGGTGCAGACCGTTGTAGAAGATCACGTCCGCGCGGAACAACCGCCGCACATCCCCCTCCCGCGCCTTGTACAGATGCGGGTCCACCCCGGGCCCCATGAGCGACGTCACCTCGACCCGATCCCCCCCGACCCGCCGCACCACATCGCCGATCAGGCCCGTGGTCGTCACCGCCCGGATCGCACGCCCCTCACCACCCGACTCCTCCGCGCAGCCGCCGGCCAGCAACGGAGCCAGGAGCACCCACACGCCCGCGAGCCATCCCAGCCAACCGCCCCGCTTCCGGGACCGCGCCCGGGACGTCGAACCGCCACGGCCGGCCGGCTTTCCGTCCGCCCGCTGGACGCCCGCAGCTTCCCTTGCCCCCTCCCCCCTTTGCCGCACTCCGCCCGCCTTCCTTTCGACCGTCATGCGCCCGGCGACTCCGTGATCCCGCCCGCTCCTCGTCCGCCAAACCTCGACGGCTCCAGAAGATCAGGTAAACCTAAAGCATAATTTAGCCCACCCTAAAATTACGGTCGAGATGCACCCCCCGGCAAGAAAGGTCTGGACAATCGTCGGAAGCCGCCCCGAATCCCCCCGGACGCGGGTCGGACGGCCCCTGGCCGACCCGCTCAGATCAGACCCGCAACTCGTTGGAGCCAGCGGATATACGCGGTGATCGCGGCGATCTCGTCGTCGTTCAGCCCGGGGACCGACGGCATGTCCCCGAAGCGCCAGTGGTGGGCGCGGACGCCGTCCGTAACGGCGAGCCGGAAAGCAACGTCCGCGTGGTGGCGAGGCAGGTACGTGGCGTGGACGAGCGGCGGCCCCTGGTCGGAACCGGATGCCGCCGGCCCGTGGCATCCGCTGCAGTGGGCATCGAAGAGCCGTGCGCCCCGGGCGTGCTCCGCCGGGACCGGCGCGTGTGCCCACGAAGGCTCCCGGAGGGCGTCGCCGTGCGGGTGGGCATCGGCGCCGCACCCTGCGGCTGCGAGCGCCGCGGCCGCCAGAATCGGAAGAAGGAGCGGGCGCCGCGCCGCCCCGTCGCGTTCCCGCCGATATTGGCAAGGAACGGACGGGCGGCGCCCTGCACCCGCATGCCGGCTCAGGAATCGACCCACTCCCGCCACTGGTCCTCCTGCGCTCCGAT
>Ga0207874_1000273_pt1 | contig 77699 bp, 68 predicted proteins | sample HigsolmetaAR201D_FD_184833 | JGI IMG/M metagenome (GOLD analysis project Ga0207874, IMG submission 184833) | Ionic liquid and high solid enriched microbial communities from the Joint BioEnergy Institute, USA - AR20-1-D (SPAdes) (version 2) ...
AGTTGCAGGCCCGATTGGCTGCCACTACCGTCTCTTTCAGCGCTGCCGCCTGATCCGGCGTCGGCTGCAATTTGATTTGTGCAATCAGTTTCATATATTGAATTATGGCACATTTGCGCCAAAACTGTCGGAACGGCTAAAACGGCTAAAGCCGAGCGCTCCTCCCACGGCTGAAGCTCGTGGGCTTCCGCGCCTAAAGGTACACTCTTGTGATACCAGACCTCCAGAGGTGACGTTGATGCGCTTCACAGGATAGCGCATCAACGTCATATCCCCTCCACTACATATTTGTTGTCGCCTCTTTCCTTTACGCAACAATCCCTTACCTCACAATCACCGATGCGACTGCTATAGTGAACATGTCACGAGCGGTCAATGCGGATCGCCCGTTGCAGAAGCGGAGGCGGTATGTTTCACAACATTCTGGTAGCAGTCGATGGCTCACGCCATGCAAGTGCCGCAATCAACTATGCAACCGATCTTGCAAAACGTTACGATGCGACAATCTGCCTCATTCACGCCTTTCCACACGTTTCGGATTTGCTGGGCACACCGTACTACGAAGACTTGGTAGCAGCTCGATCAATGATCGGCCAGCAGTTGCTGGATGCCGCCCGCCAGCAAGTCGGCGACTCTGTGCGCGTTGAAACGAAGTTGCTCGAAGGCCCGCCCATCCAAGCGATTTTACGCACTGCCGAACAAGGCAACTACGATTTGATTGTTATGGGATCGCGCGGCTACAGCCAGATCACCGGCATGCTGCTCGGCAGCGTCAGCAACGCCGTAGCACAACAAGCCCAATGCCCGGTTCTTGTCGTGCACGAACCATCGTTGAAAGAAACACACTAGTGTAGCTCTAGCTGCTACGCTTTGATACAGAGAGGTGTCCTATGAAACCTTCTAAAGTTCTCGTCCCACTCGATGGCTCGATATTGAGCCGTCAGATACTCTTCCATATTCGCCGCATGATGTCGCCCGAACATACAGAGTTGCTGCTGCTGCGCGTCACCGAACCGCCGGTCGGCCAGATAGGCGCGCCGCCCCGCCCGATGTCGATGGCGTGGACCGAGCCACTCTACGAGTCGCGGATCGATGTGGAACTTGCCCATCACCCCACCTACGCCACCCAAGTGTGGGAGAACATTCGCGCCGAGGCCGAGCACTCTGTGGCCGAGGATGTGGCGCAACTACGGAAGGAAGGCTACAACGTCTCTGTAATCATACAGTTCGGCGATCCCGCCCGCGTCATCATCGAGACTGCCGAGCAGGAGAAGGTTGATCTGATCGCGATGGCGACCCACGGGCGCACCGGACTACGTCGGCTGGTGTTGGGCAGCGTGGCCGAGACGGTGATGCACGGCGTAGGCGGCATACCGGTGCTGATGGTACGGCCCTTCCCCCAGAACAGCGATGCGCTCACCGAGGCAATGGCCAACAGTTACCAGGAGGTATAACCACCGATTGTCCGCATCTGAACTGGCCAATTTGTCACTCGTTTGGTGATGTGTCTACTGTTATACTAGCGCTTTGAAGTGTTCAACGCTTCGAGGCGCTTTGTATTTGCTGCGTGAAAACGCGATACCAACCCCCACGAAAGGGTTCAACAGTGGTCACATCATCGATACAATCGCTCCCGCGCAGCACCCGTGCGTTGCTCGGCTACGCACTCCTGGTGAGCCTTGGAGCTGCCGTGGGTCAAGGGTTTGGACGGTTTGGCTACACCCTGCTGCTCCCCTCGATGCAGCAGGATCTGGGATGGAACTACGCGCAGGCTGGCTTGGTGAATAGTGCCAATGCGCTGGGATACTTCTTGGGCGCGCTGGCGGTTGGGCCGCTGGTCGCCCGCTGGGGCGTTTCGCGCGTGGTGCGCTACGGGCTGCTGACGATCAGCCTGAGCCTGATCGCTACGGGATTGACGCAGAGCTTTTGGCTGTTGTTGCTCACCCGCATTGTGACGGGCGGCGCGACGGCGCTGGTGTTTGTGGGAGGCGCGGCAGTAGTGCTCGCGATCGATGCCTCCGAACGCAGCGACCTACCCGTCGGCGTGTACTACGCCGGCCCGGGCATCGGCATCGCCGTTTCGGGCATCATTGTGCCGTGGCTGCTCAGCAGTTTGGGCTGGGATTGGCGCTATGTCTGGATGGCGCTCGGCGTGATCGGGCTGCTCATCCAACTGATCGTCGAGGTGCCGCTACGACTCGCCCAACGCACGCCGCAGGGGAAGCCCAGTGCCACGCCAAAGGGACAGTTCGTGCTGAACGATTACCTGCGCCTCTGGGCTGGCATGCTGGCCTATGCGCTGTTCGGCCTGGGCTACGTCGGCTACATGACGTTCGTGATCGCCTTCCTGAAGGCCAACAACATCGCGCCGCTCTTGGTGCAGGGCTTTTGGGTGTTGTTAGGAATCTGCGCCGCGCTCTCGGGCTTCACCTGGCGGCCCGCACTGCGCCGCTTTGCCCCACACATCAACCTCTGCCTCATCCTGCTGATGTTGGCGATCGGCGCGGTGCTGCCCGTGGTGAGTTTCGCATCGTGGAGTTTGACGCTCTCGGCAGTGCTGTTCGGCAGTTCGTTCCTGGTGGTGATGACCGCGCTCACCGCGCAGGTGCGCCAATTGCTGCCAGCCGAACGTTGGACGAATGTGATGGGCAACGCCACCGCGATCTTCGCGTTCGGGCAGTTGCTCGGCCCCACGCTCACGGGCATCATCGCCGATTCGCCGGGCGGGCTGGTGTTGGGCCTGCGGGCCTCAGCGGCGCTGCTGGGTGTGGGCGCGCTGATCGCTCTTGTGAAGCCACGCCCCGCTCCTTCTTCTCAGTGATACCCCTATTCCGCGTCGAGGCGCTGCTACGAGCAGCGCCTCACCACCACTATCTTCCCACAACCTTCGCACGTTGGGCATTCTATAAGCCGCAGACGAGTTTTAGCCTACTGGTACGCCCTCTTTTCTGAATGTTTCGTTGGATGAAACATTCATTGGTTGACGTGAAAACAAACCCTTTGTATACTTTTTTCAATTCATCAAACATCTTCTAGTCACAAACGTTTAAGCTGCATGGCAATCTGAGCAGCATCAAGGACCTTGATCGTCCTCAAACGTGTCGTTGTTACGACGCGCGCTTGCGGTACCGTATAGCCGCGTTTTATCACGATTAGTTTGTGTTCGCTGGATAACGACCAATTAGCACCTATCGATTCGAACCAGAACGTTCGATTGCACATGACCGGTGCGCCTGTCTAACCGCCACAACAATTCGCCCATCGTATTGCGACAACTAAACACGGCAATGGAGGCCAGCAATACGAGCAGTTCAACGGATGTTTCCTTTCGTTCTTGTTTGTTTGGGCAATAATCATGGCTAAACGTATCATCATCGGTGAACTTAAGCAGGAAAGCAATACGTTCGTTCGGACACTCACAACGCTCCAACATTTTCGTGACTTTCATCTGTGGTACGGTGCAGATCTGGTCGAGAACCTGCGCGACACGAATACTGAAGTGGGCGGATTTTTAGATGTGGCCGCTGAACAAGGTTGGGAAGTATTGCCGACCTTGGCTACATTCGCGATCTCTGGTGGGCCAGTCGAAGGCAAAACGATTCGCTACTTGCGCGAAGAGCTCCTGGCTCAGATCCGCCAAAACCTACCCTGCGACGGCATGCTGCTCGCACTCCATGGCGCAATGGTCGCAGACGACGACGACGACCCCGATGGTGAGACGCTCGCCGCTGTCCGTCAGCTCCTCGGGCCAGATGTGCCCCTGGTCGTCTCGCTCGACCTGCATGCCAATGTGACGCAGAAGATGGTCGATAACTGCGATGCGCTGGTAGCATTCAAGACCTCGCCACACGTAGACCAACGCGATACCGGCCAGCGCACAGCTCGCGTGTTGGCGCGCTGGTTCGAGACCGGCATCCGTCCAGCGATGCACATGGTCAAGTTGCCGATGGTGACGCCAGCCACGCTGCATATCCACAATCAACCAGGCCCCTACATGCGTCTGATGGAAGCAACCCGCGAACTCGAACGACAGGGCGCCATTTCGGCAAGCCTCTGCACGGTACAGCCCTGGCTCGATATCACCGAGTTCGGCTACGCCTCCATCGTCCTGCACGAAAATCACCGCGCCGCAATTGACGCCGCCCAGCATCTAGCACAACTTGCTTGGGACGAGCGTGCGGCTCTCACTGCGATCGGGCTTGTGCCTGTGGACCAAGCGATCTCACAGGCCTTGGCCGCGCCCGCCGGCCCGATCGTACTTTCTGATTTGGCGGATGGCACAGGTGCCGGCTCACCTGGCGACGCAACAAGCGTGATCGCTGCGCTCCTAGCCGCCAACCCTGATCGCAACGCCCTCGTCTGGATCCACGACCCCGAGGTGGCCGCGCTCGCCGCCGAGATAGGCGTGGGCGGAGCGATCGACACTCTGGTGGGTGGCAAACTCGATAACGTGTACAACAAACCCGTACGCTTCGTCGGCACCGTCGAGTTTGCGCAGCCTGCCAGTTACCGCTTCACCGGCGACGCCTATACCGGCATCAGCATGGATATGGGCTTGAGCGCCGTGTTACGCAACGGGAACGTGTATCTGCTCGTTACGAGCAAATCGGTGATGACGGTTGATCCTGCACTCTACCGCGCCGCCGGGTTGGAGCCGCGCGATGCGCAAATCGTGGTGGTGAAATCGCACATCCAGTTCCGCTCGGGCTACACCGACATCGCGAAGCAGATCATCCTGTTGGACACACCGGGTATGAGCAGCGACCATCTCGCCCAGTTCACTTGGAAGAAGGTGCCAAGACCGCTGTTCCCACTCGATGCGCAGGTGACGTGGCCTCCGCAAGCTTAGTGCTATCTCCCAAGCCACAAACATCGGTCTTACACGTGTGTTGTGATGGTGTCCGTCCACGTTTCGTAGGCACCATCACAACACGTTGGCTGTGATTCAACTCGCGCATTGGCGAAACACACCGCCAAGCATGTACGAGTCGCTCATGGCCCAAGAGCCAAAAAACGATGTTTCGCTTGGTGAAACAGATAGTTCTTGCAGAGGAATATTGAACACTTTACACTGGTAAGTACCGTGATCCTCTCAATTTCAATCGCATCATCCTGATTGAAATGCGTTCAGTGTTGCACTGTGGCTAGCACGCACTACCACTGCACACATCCTAGCAAGGAAATCTAAACATGACCAGCTTCGACAAGTCCCGCGCATTGTTGGCCGAGGCATCAAACTATATGCCCGGTGGCGTCAACAGCAACTTCCGTGCAGGTATCCAGCCGACTCCCTTGGTTTTCGAACGTGGTGAAGGGCCATATCTCTACGATGTCGATGGCAACCGCTTGATCGACTACTACTTGGGTATGGGCCCGATGATCTTGGGCCACCGCCCCGAGGCATTGGTTGAGGCGGTGAACGAGCAACTCAAGCGCGGCGTCCTGTTCGGTGGCCAGAGCGAAATTGAATTTGAGGCTGCCAAGCTGTTCTGCGAGATGGTGCCATGCGCCGAGCGCGTACGCTTCAGCAGCTCGGGTAGCGAGGCGGTACACGCCGCACTGCGATTGGCACGTGCAGCCACGGGCCGCAACAAGATCCTGAAGTTCGAGGGCCACTACCACGGCTGGCTCGATAGCATCCACTGGAGCACCGCGCCAGCACTCGATGTGGCAGGCCCAGCCGATGCGCCGACGCTCGTCCCCAGCAGCCCAGGCCAAGACCCCAACACCGCCCTCAACTTGGTGGTGCTGCCCTGGAACAACTTCGAGCTGCTTGAAGCTCGCGTGCGCCAGGGCGATATCGCCGCTGTGATTATGGAATCGGCGATGTGCAACACCAGCGCCATCCTCCCGAAGGAAGGCTACTTGGAGAGCGTGCGCAAGCTCTGCACCGAGACCGGCACCATCCTGATCTTCGACGAGGTGATCACAGGCTTCCGCGTGGCCCCCGGTGGCGCTCAGCAGCGCCTAGGTGTGACGCCCGACCTGGCGACCTTCGGCAAGGCGTTGGCCGCAGGCTTCCCGGTCGCCGCGCTCGGTGGCCGCGCCGACCTGATGGATCAACTGCACACCAGCAAGGTGATGTACGGCGGTACCTACAACGCGCACCCGGTCAACATGGCCGCCACCAAGGCCACCCTGGAGATCCTCAAGACCGGCAAGCCGTACGAGCGTATGGAGAAGAATGGCCGCAAGTTGATGGACGGCATCGCCGCCGCACTTGCCGAGGCCGATATCCCCGCGCGCGTCCAGGGCTTCCCGCAGATCTTCCACGTGGCGTTCGGCGTGAGCGACCCGATCACCGATTACCGCTCGGCCCAGCGCGCCGATAAGGCCCGCTACGTCCGCTTTACGGCGAAGTTGGTCGAGCACGGCGTGCGTGCGTTGGAGCGCGGTGCCTGGTTTATGTCGGATACCCACACCGAGGAAGTTATCGACGAGACGATCGCGACCGTGGCGAAGGTCGCCAAGATGATCTAGTTCGATACGACATTCGGCGTTCTCAACGAGATATGCGACAGGCTGTTAGTGCAGCTAGCCGTCTGTCGCTCTCTCCAACTCTGCTGCTTGGTTCTTAAGGGGGCATCATGCGCATCGCTATTGGCCTGATGATGCAGGAAACAAATACCTTCGCGTCAACACCCACCGATATGGATGTGTTCCGCGCTGGATATGTTCGGTACGGTGAATCGATCCTCGACTTCTACCGCAACATGCGGGTTGAGGTGAGCGGCTTCCTGAGTGTGCTCGATGCAGCGGGTGTGACGCCCGTACCGCTGTTGGGGGCGCACGCCTTCTCGGGCGGTCCGGTCACACGGGCGGCGTTCGACGAGTTGGTGGGCGAGTTCACATCGCGCATCCGCGAGGGTGGCCCGATCGATGGTGTGCTGTTGGCGTTGCACGGCGCGATGGTGGTGGAAGATGAGCCGGATGCCGAGGGGCGCTTGCTGGAGGCGATCCGCAATGTGGTCGGCCCGAACGTGCCGATCGCCGCGAGCCTCGACCTGCACGGCCATATCACGCCGCTCATGATCGAGCAGGCCGATATCCTGATCGGCTACCGCGAGTACCCGCATATCGACATGTTCGAGACCGGCGAACGCACCGCGCAGTTGCTCCTCGATACGTTGGCTGGCCGCTTGAAGCCAGTGTTGGCCTTGGCGAAGCGCCATATGATCCTCAGCCCCGTCAATGCGCGCACCACCGACGAGCCGCTCAGCCGCGTGGTCGCCGCCGTGCGCGAGATGGAACGACAGGGCCGCATCGTGGCGGGTTCGCTCTTCCCCGTGCAGCCCTGGATCGATGTGCCCGATCTGGGCTTCGCGGCGCTCACCCTGGCCGAAGATGCCGCTAGTGCGCAGGCCGCCGCCGATGAACTGGTCGAGATGGTGTGGCAACTGCGCCATCAGTTCGAGCCGGACCTCGTGCCGCTGCCCGAAGCGATTCGGATCGGCTTGAGCGCGCCCTCGGGCACCACGGTGGTGGGAGACGCGGGTGATGCGCCCAGCAGCGGTGCCGTGGCCGACAACAACGCCGTCCTGCGAGCGCTGCTCGAAGCGGGGGCCGATAAGGCCAACGGTCGCCTCTCCTTCCTCACCCTGCGCGACCCCGAGGCGGTGCAGCAGGCCGCAGCGGCTGGCATCGGCGCAACCGTGACGCTCTCGGTTGGGCACAAACTCTCGCCCCGCGACGGCTCGCCGATCACCATCACCGGGCGCGTGACAACACTGACCGAAGGCCTCTACCGCATGCACGGGCCGGGCGGCACCGGCACGCTGATGAACATGGGCCCCAGCGCCGTGATCGCGATCGGCGATATTCGGCTGGTGCTCAAGACCTACGCCTCGATGGAGTGGGACCCAGCAGTGTTCACCTCGATGGGGCTAGCGTTCGTGGAGGCCGCCCTGGTGTTTGTGAAATCGCCCGGGCACTTCCGCGCGGCCTACAGCCCGCTCGCCGAGCGTGTGTTGGTGGCCGATACGCCGGGCGCAGCGCGCGCCAATATGCGCGCCCTTGAATTGCACAAGGTGACACGTCCGCTCTTCCCGCTCGACGACGTATAGTTGCTGTATCGGCAACATCATATCGAACAATGACGTTATTAGCCCATCGTGCCGGTTGTTTCTCTGATTAGTGCGGATATTGCAAATGAGCGAAACTCCACATCGACATATCCACGACCTTTTTGATCTCACAGGTCGCGTGGCGATTGTGACTGGTGGTGCTGGGCTGCTGGGCAAACAGTTCAGCGAAGCGCTCTGCGAGGCGGGGGCGCGGGTTGTCGTGGCATCGCGCACCGTGGCGAACTGCGAAGCCTGGGCCGCCACCTTGCGCGAGCGTGGCTACGATGCGATCGCGCTGCCGCTCGATGTGGTGAACCCCGAATCGAGCAAGGCGCTAGTGGCCGCCACGCTTGAGCACTATGGCCGGTTGGATATCCTGGTTAATAACGCATATCAGCGGGGAATCCCAGCCCCGCCTGAACACCTCACGCCCGAATCGTGGAGCACATGGGTCGATGCTGGCTTGAGCGGCGCGTTCTACTGCGCCCAAGCGGCATCGCACCCCATGTTGGCCCAACAGCAGGGCAGCATCATCAACATCGGCTCGATCTACGGCTTACTCGGCACCGATGCGCGGCTCTACCCGCCCGGCACGCCGATCAACGCCTCAGTGGCCTACAACGCGATCAAAGGCGGCATCATCAACCTGACCAGAGGGTTGGCGATCAGTTGGGCGCAGCGCGGTATCCGCGTCAACTGCATCTCGCCGGGCGGCTTCCCAACCGAAACGATCGACCCCGAGTTCGCCCGCCGCTTCGCCGATCGCGTGCCGATGGGCCGTATGGGCAACAAAACCGATCTCAAAGGCGCGGTTGTCTATTTGGCCTCCGATGCTTCGGCCTATGTCACCGGCCATAACCTGCTCGTCGATGGCGGCTGGACAGCTTGGTGATACATCGTTTCCCTTTCGTATGAGGTGCGCTATGACGCAACAGGTTCAACAACTTCCAGTCGCAGAGTTCTCGGTCGAGCAGATCCCGCTCGGCAGCAAACAGCGCCTGCACCTTGTGGTCGACCGTCTGGCCGACGGCAACCCGGTGATCTTCCCGACGTTGGTGGCGCGCGGCGCCAAACCCGGCCCGGTCTTTCTGGTGAACGGCGCGACCCATGGCGACGAGTACGAGGGCATCGTCTCGATCCCCGATGTGTTCGACGAACTCGACCCGAACACGATGAACGGCACGTTTGTGGGCATCCCCGTGCTGAACGGGCCAGCCTTCAGCGCCGGCACGCGCGAGAGCGGCATCGACTTCCTGAACTTGGCCCGCATCTTCCCTGGCGACCCGCAGGGCAGCATCAGCATGCGCATCGCGCACGCCTTCAAGAGCTACCTGCTGCCGCAGGCCGATCTCTACCTCGACATCCACAGCGGCGGCGGCAACTACGCGATGCATCCGTTCAGCGGCTACGGCGTGGTGCCGTCGGAGGAGATCACCAAGCGCCAGTTGGCCGCCGCCACCGCGTTCGGCCTCGATGTGATCTGGGCCTCGCGCCTCCTGCCGGGGCGCACGCTCACCTCCGCCGCCGAGCTCGGTGTGCCCGCCATTTATGTCGAGTTGCGAGGCGAGGGGCGCTGCATCCCCCGCGACCGCGCCCTCACCATTCAAGGCATCCGCAATGTGATGGCGTTTATGGGCATCATCGAGGGCAGCTACCCGACCGAGGTGCGCATCTACGCCGAAACGGTTGGCGAACACGATAGCCACCTGCAGGCCGATCATCCCAGCCCGACCTCGGGCCTGTTCGTGCCCGATGTTGAACTTTGGCAGTACGTAGAGGCGGGGCAACGTTTGGGTGTCATTCGGCACCCTGATGGCTCAGTGATTGCTGAAGTGCCTGTGTCCCGTACTGGCCGCGTACTCTTTTTGCGAACCTTCCCACGTGTGTTCTCGGGCGATTGCCTCGCATACGTCTTAGCGCTGCCAGAAGCAGCAGTATAGGTATCCAATGACTCCCGGAGCCACCCTCAAAGCCGCCATCAATAGCGAGCAGATCACGACTGGTGTGCTGATCACCGATCATCTCTGGCCGCGCCTGATCGAGATCTGCAAAAACGCTGGTCTCGATTACGCGATCATCGACTGCGAACACGGCCCACACGATGATACTGTCGTCGCTGAGGCATGCCAGATTGGCCGCCTGCTGAACTTTCCCGTGCTGATCCGCCCGATCTCATGCAACTACGATCAGGTGCGACGCGCCATCGATATGGGTCCGTGCGGCATTATGTTGCCCTCCGTGGATGATCTCGACGACCTTGCCAGCGTGCGCGATGCGGTGCTGTTGCCGCCCCGTGGTCGCCGCCGCCCGGGTGGCTGGGGCAACCACTGGATGAGCGACTTCAATTATCCCACCTGGCGCGACGAGTTTGAGGCCGATTTCGTGGTGCTGCCGCAGATCGAGACGCGCAAGGGTCTCAGCAACGTGAAGGCGATCGCCGCCGACGACATCGTCACCGCCATCGCGGTCGGCCCCTACGACCTGTCGGCGGAGCTTGGCTGCTGCTGGGACCCGCAGGACGAGCGCCTCAAGACCGCGCTCTCCGACATCCGAGAGGCGGGCCGCGCGGCTGGCAAGAATATGTGGATGATCGGCAATGGCCCAGAGCTGGTGAAGGAAGGCTACACCTTCGTCTGTGTTGGCGAGCCAAGCTACGTGATGGGCGCGGCGCTCGGCAAGATCGTGCAAGATTGTAAGGCGTAAAGATGCAGCACTACGATGCAATTGTGATTGGCGGCGGAGTGATGGGTTGCGCAAGCGCCTATCACCTGGCAAAGGATGGCCTGCGCGTCTTATTGCTCGAACAGTATGCGATCGGCCATAGCCGTGGCAGTTCGCATGGTCGATCACGCATCTACCGCTGGACCTATGCCCAAGCCGATTATGTGACACTTGCCCGTGCTGCGGGTGAGATGTGGCAGACGCTTGAGCGAGAGTGGAGCGAGCAGCAGCCCGATCAAGCCGAACCGTTGTACATTCGCACTGGCGGACTGGAGTTCGGCGCACCGGGCACACCATCGCTCGAAGCGCTCCGCCAGACGCTGAGCGAGCAGGGTGTGGCGTTCGAATGGCTTGACCAGCAGGGCATCGCCGAGCGATTTCCGCAGTTCCGCCTGCCCAAAGAGACCGTCGGCCTCTACCAAGCCGAGACAGCGCTGCTCGATGCCGACCGCTGTGTGGCGGCGCTGGCCAATGAGGCACGGCGTCTCGGCGCAACCATCCGCGAGGGCGAGCCTGTGCAGCGCATTGTGCCGCGCGCCGATGGCGTGGAGGTGGAGTGCGCATCGGCACGCTTCAGCGCCGATCGTTTGGTGGTCACGGCTGGCTCGTGGATGCGCCCACTCCTACAGCAACTCGATCTCGACCTGCCGCTCCGAGTCAGCAAAGAACAGTTTGTCTACTTCGAACCACGCGATGAATCCGCGTATCAGGTCGGACGTTTCCCGATCTTTGTGCATCACGATGATGGTGAGGGGATCGCCTACGGGTTCCCGATCTACGGCCCTCCCGGGGTGAAGGTCGCTCGGCCACGCGCTGGCCCGATCATCTCGCCCGATGAGGATAGTAGCGAGCTTGATGCTGAGCAACTCGCCATTCTTCGTTCGCATGTTGCAGATATTCTTCCGGGGTTAACAGGGACCATTCTCGAAGCGCAAACCTGTCGTTACACCAATACACCGGATCACGACTTTATTCTGGATCATCATCCCGCCTATCCACACATTGTGCTTGGCTCGCCATGTTCGGGGCATGGCTTCAAGTTCGGTGTGCTGATTGGGCGAGTGTTAGCGGACCTTGCGCAACAGTGCGCAAGTACTTATCCGATCAGGCGTTTTCGGTTACGTTCTTGGCACTAAGGAAAGGAAGACCTATGTCACGTCTGCTACGACAGATTCCTGCACTGCTGGCGTTGATCGCGGTGCTCGCCGCATGTGGCGGCACCCCGGCAGCGCAACCAACCGCAGCCCCGGCGGCTCCTGCCGAACAACCAACCGCCGCCCCGGCTGCTCCAGATGCTGAGGCTACCGCTGCTCCGGCTGAAGAGCCTACTGCCGTTCCGGCTCCTCCGGCTGCTGACGGTACCCCAGTACGTGGTGGTGAGATCACGATTGGCTTGAACGCAGATATGATCTCGTTCAACGGCAACTTGCTGTCGTTCGTGAACTACCCAGTGTTGCGCCAGTGCTACAACCGCTTGGTGAAGTTCGACCACGCGATGCAATCGCAACCCGAGCTCGCCACCGAGTGGACCTGGAGCGACGATTACCTCAAGCTGACCCTGAAGCTGCGCGAGGGTGTGAAGTTCCACAATGGCCGCGAGTTTGTGGCCGACGATGTGGTCAAGAACTTCGAGTTCGCTGCTCAGGCGGAGACAGGCGGTAACGTCTTCCCGCGCTTGGGCTCCGTTGAGAGCGTTGTTGCTATCGACGACCACACCGTCGAGATCAACCTGAGCCAGGTGACCCCGAACTTCATGGACACCATCGACATGCTCAGCATCATGGCTCCGGAGAGCTTCGAGACCGTCAACCAGGGCTGCATTGGTACGGGCCCCTTCAAGTTCGTGGAGCGCATCCCCGGCGACCAGATCGTGTTCGAGCGCAACCCCGACTACTGGAAAGAGGGCCTGCCCTACCTCGACAAGATCACCTTCAAGCCGTTCGCCGATGCTGAGGCTCTGAGCACCGCGCTGGAGACCGGCACCATCGATGGTGGTATCGCACTGCCCTACCGCGACTACGAGCGGCTCAAGGAATCGGCCAACATCTTCTTCGGCTACGCTGGCTCGCTGCTGTACGTGCTGGTGCTGAACCCGCCGGATTCCGGCATGCCCGATCATCCGCTCAGCAACAAGCTGGTGCGCCAGGCCATTCACTACGCGCTCGACCGCCAGACCATCATCGATCAGGCGCTCTACGGCGTGGGTGAGGCGACCGTGCTGCCCTTCCCGACCACCTCAATCGCCTACTTTGAAGATCTGAAGGATGCGTACGAGTACAATTTGGATAAGGCCCGCGAACTGCTGGCCGAGGCTGGCTACGCCGACGGCTTCGATCTGGAGATCATCGCAACCACCGGCTACCCCGAACTGGTGGACGCTTCGCAGATCCTCAAGAACGACCTGGATCAGATCGGCATTCGCACCACGGTGACCCCGATGGAGAACGCGACCTGGACGCCGACCCTGCTCTCGGGCCAGTACCAGGCCACAATGACCTTTATTGGTCGCTCGCACAAGGACCCCTCGGGTCTGTTCGACAACTCGCCGTTCCGCATCAGCAACAGCCCAATCTGGCCCGATGGCGACTTCCCCGAGGGTTACAAGGAGAACCTAGAGAAGGCGCTCTCGACCGCCGATGTGGCTACTCGCACCGAGGCCTACCGCGTGGTGCAAGAGGCAATGCTCGACGCTAGCGTGCAGATTCCGATGTCGTGGCGCTTCACCCTGTTCGGTGCTGTCAACGAACTGAAGGGGATGTCCTACACGGTGGACGACGAGGTTGAGTTTGAGCAGGCCTGGATCGAGCGCTAGTTCGATGACGATGCGGTAGAGCTCGCTTTACCGCATCGTTGGCCCCAACAGGCTGGAGACAAACGCCTTGGTATCTTGGCGTTTGTCTCTGGCACGTTCGGAGAGAGGGAACATCGTATGCGAACTTTTATCTTACGTCGGTTAGTCCAAGCCATCCCCGTGTTGCTGATCACCTCGATCCTGGTGTTCCTGCTGATCTATCTGATCCCCGGCGACCCGGCGACCACCATCCTTGGCCCGAACGCAACCCCCGATCAGATCGTCGCTTTGCGCGAAAAAATGGGCCTCGAAGACCCGCTCTACATCCAATACTTTCGCTGGTTGGGCAATGTGTTGCAGGGCGACTTTGGTGTATCGTTCCGTAACCAATACCCGGTTGGGCAGTTGATCGCCCTGAAGTTGAAGGCCACGGTCGAGTTGACTATCGCAGCCGCGCTGTTCGCGGTGTTGGTCGCTTTCCCGCTCGGCCTGCTGGGAGCGGTGTACCGAGGCACCTGGTTCGACCGCTTCTTCAATGCGGTGACGGGTTTGGCCTATGCGACACCCGGCTTCTGGATCGGTATTTTGCTCATCCTGGTGTTCGGTATCCAGTTGCGCTGGTTGCCTGCCTCGGGCTACGCCTCATTGTTCGAGGAGCCAAGCAAAGGTTGGCGTTTTATCATCTTGCCAGCGATCACCTTGGGTGCATACAGTTCAGCAGTGCTCGCACGGTTTTTGCGCAGCGCTCTGTTCGAAGTTTTAGATCAGGATTTTATCCGTACAGCGCGCGCCAAAGGCCTCCACGAGCGCATGATCCTGTTTGGGCATGTGTTGAAGAATGCGTTGATCCCGGTCGTCACGGTGCTGGGTATTCAGATTGGCGTATTTTTGGGTGGCGCTGTGGTTACCGAGGCAATTTTCGATTGGCCCGGTATTGGCCGCATGCTTTGGGATGCGATTCTCACCCGCGATTATACGATTGTTCAAGCAACAATCTTGTTGACGGTTAGTGTATTCGTCATTATTAATCTAGTAACGGATATAACATATGGCCTCCTCGACCCCCGCATCCGCCATGGTTGATCAGGCAACCGTGAGACAACGACCATCGCGCCCCTGGCTCGATACTCTGATGTTTGTCGTGCGAAAGGCTCCCTTCGCCCTGATCACGCTCGGTATCTTGGTTGGCTTGATCGTCGCAGCGCCTATTTTGGGGTTGCCCGATCCGCTCGCGATCAACAAGGGCGAACAGTTCTCGCCGCCCTCGCTCACCTACCCGTTCGGCACCGATGAATTTGGCCGCGATATCTTCAGCCGTGTGATCTACGCTGGTCGCACCTCACTGATGGCGAGCCTTGTGGCGGTGACGTTGGCGACGCTCATCGGCGTGCCGCTCGGCCTGTTGGCAGCCTATGTCGGCGGCATCCTCGATACGCTGATTATGCGCGGCATGGACGTGCTGTTGGCCTTCCCGGCGGTGCTGTTGGCAATGGCGATTGTGGCGGTGCTCGGCCCCGGCTTTACCAGCGCGCTGATCGCGGTGGCGATCGTGAGTGTGCCCGCCTTCGCACGGCTCACCCGCGCTGCGGCGCTAGCCCAAAAAGAGCGCGAATACGTGCAGGCCGCCCAAACCATCGGTGCGCACCCGTGGTATATCGTGTTCCGCACGCTGCTGCCGAACTGCGTGCCACCGATCATCGTGCAGATGGCCGTCACCATCGCGTTCGCCATTCTGCTCGAAGCGTCGCTCGGTTTCCTGGGCTTGGGCAGTCAACCACCCACGCCTTCGTGGGGTTCGATGCTGCAAACCGCCCGTGTGCACCTGCGCCGCGCTTGGTGGTATGGCACGTTCCCTGGCGCGTTTGTCACGATCTTTGTGCTGGCGGTCAACTCGATTGCAGATACGCTTCGCGATGCATTGGACCCGAAGACACGCAAGATTTAGCGCATATGGATGCGCTATTCTCGGTTCGAGCATATGCACGCATCGTATTTGACAGCTCTCTTGACCAATGGTACACTGGTTCTATAATAGAACCAGATTAAAATCATGCCAATAACAACAACATCTCTGCATTTTCACCCCGAGGTGCCAGTTTTCGACGCCCAAATCTGTGTTGGCAGTGGGCGTTCGGCACTTGGGCCCGTTCGTAGTCGCGATGCGCTGCTCGCCGAGTTAGACAAACACGGTGTGGGGCGCGCGATGATCTATCACGGCCACTGTGATGAGTTCAGCGTCATCCAAGGCAATCGCCTGCTGGAGGAATGGCTCGCTGACGATGGACGCTTGTTGCCGTTGTGGTCGGCCTTTCCCATCCCCGAATCGCTGGCCCAACTGCAGGAACTGCACAGCGCCAAGCGCGTTCAGGCAGTGCGGCTGATCGGCAACGAGAAGTTACCGTTCTCCGATTGGGCCCATGGCGATCTGCTCGCTTGGCTTGAGGCCGAGCGATTGCCGCTCTGGATGGCACTGCCAGATTTTCATGCTGCAGAGATTGTGACAACCCTGCGCGCGTTTCCGCGCTTGCAGGTGGTACTGGTAGGGGCGCACTATAGCGATACCGTAGTGGTCCGAAAGATGCTTGCGGCACTGCCGAACGTGTCGCTCGAGCTGAGCCGCTACGAGTCGCTCGGCGCCATTAGCGACCTGGTCGTGCAGGTCGGGGCCGAACGGCTACTGTACGGCTCGTGGTATCCGCGTTACGCAATTGGTGCAATGCTGTATGCGTTGCACCATTACGGCTTCGATCGGGCCACGTTAGCTGCCATTTGTGCTGGGAATCTCGAACGTCTGCTGGGTCAGGTATCTGCCCAATAACCCACTGATCAGGTAGATCACATCTGCCTTCTTTATCCATGTTTGTAGAGGTTGGGCAGTTTCCTATGATAACTACCACACCAGTAATCGATTTCCATGGGCATGTTGGGCTTTGGGACCCCTACGGCATGGACGATGCGCCCGAGCGCATGCTGGCCGCTATGGATGCGGTTGGTATCGATATCAGCGTAGTGTTCCACATTTTTCACGCTGATGCGCGGATATCGAACGATGCCACCGCAGCATTCATTGCGCGCCACCCGAGCCGTTTCGTGGGTTTCGCCTATTCCACGCCGATCGAACCTCCCGAAGCCATCAAAGCGGAGCTAGCACGCAGCATCGATGTGCTTGGGATGCGCGGTATTAAGCTCTACCCACCCTATTTCCCTTGGCCTCTCAACGATCCTCACTGGTACCCGATCTATGAGTTCGCTCACGAGCGCGGGTTGCCAGTGATTTTTCATACTGGCACGGAGCCGCAATCGTTCCCACGGTTTCTGAGCGATATCGCACCACTCTTCCCGAACGCGATCTTTGTCGCGGGGCACAGTGGCAATATCGCCGGACCGCGCCAGGAAGCGATCGCTGCGGCACAGGCCTACCCAAACGTGTATCTCGAAACGTGTTCATCGTTCCGCACGCCCGGCGTGATCGAGGAATTGGTGGCTGGCGCAGGTGCGGAGCGCGTGCTGTTCGGCTCCGACACGCCTTTGATGGACCCGCGCAGCCAAATTGGCAAGATTATCACTGCATCGATCTCCGATGAAGCGAAGCGACTTATTCTCGGTGGCAATGCGCACCGATTGCTGTTTGGCCCTGTCTCAGGCGCTCCCAAGTAGGTCATAACCTACGCTGTTCTTTAGCTGTTCATAATGCAAGGATAAGGCACTATGTCGACCAAAAACCCCAGTGTTCTCGATCTGTTTAGCCTCAAGGGCCGAGTTGCCATCGTGACCGGTGGCTGCAGTGGCTGGCTTGGCTCGGCCATGAGCGAGGCCTTGGCTGAAGTTGGCGCCACCGTGGTGGTGACCAGCCGCAACGCCGAGCAGGCCGAGAAGTTCGCCAAGACTCTGCCGGGCGAGGGCCACATCGGTTTGGGCTTTTCGCAGGGCGATACCGACACCATCCCGGGCTTTGTGGCCGAAGTGGTCAAGCGCTTGGGTCGCATCGATGTGCTCGTCAACAACGCCTACGGCGGCACTGGCCCAGATATCGATGACAGCACCGCCGAGGACTTCGACAACGCCTACCACACCGGCGTAACGGCCTACTTCCTGTTGGCCCGCGAAGTCGTGCATCATCTGCGCGCCCGCAAGGCCCCTGGCTCGATCATCAACATCGCCAGCATGTACGGCGTGGTCGCGAGCTACCCCAGCGCCTACAAGGACCTGCCCGTCAACAGCCCACCCAACTACCACGCCTTGAAGGGCGGTTTGGTGCACTTGGGTCGCCACTTGGCCGCCTACTGGGCAGCCGACAACGTGCGCGTCAACACCATCAGCCCTGGACCTTTCCCCAAGCCCCATCAGAAGGAGCAGATGCCCGAGTTTATTGCTCGCCTGGAGGAGAAGGTTCCGCTGGGCCGCATGGGCTTGCCGCATGAGTTGAAGGGCGCTGTCGTGCTGCTGGCTAGCGATGCCGGTAGCTACATCACAGGCCAGAACCTGCTGGTCGATGGTGGTTGGACCGCTTGGTAAGCCGATGGCTACAAAGGGCGCGAGTCTCCTGCTCGTGCCCTTTGTTTTCTGTATTCTGTCTCTACTTCTGAGGTTATGTTATGGGTCGATTTGATGGCAAAGTAGCGTTGATCACTGGTGCAGCACGCGGTATTGGTCGTGGCATTGCCCTGCGCCTGGCATCCGAAGGTGCCGATGTCGTCGTGAACGACTTCGCCAACCTGGCCGAAGCGCAAGCGACCGCCCAGGAGATCCAGCAGATGGGTCGCCGCGCCTTGGTCGTGCAGGCAAGTGTGGCCGATCGCGCCGCTGTCGAAGCGATGTTCGCGCAGACCGTGGATACCTTCGGCCATGTGGATATCGTGGTCGCCAACGCGGGCTTCTCGATCCGCGAACTCGTGATCGATGCGCAGTGGGAGCACGTTCAGCAGACCTTGGAAGTGACCCAGTTCGGCGTGTTTCACACCTGCCAACTCGGGGCGCAGCAGATGGTGCGCCAGGGCCAGGGCGGTAAGATCGTCATCATCAGCTCGCTGCATGCCGAGGTAGGGTTCGCCCGCAGCGCGGCCTACAACATGGCGAAAGCAGCCGTGAATCACCTGTGCCAGACGATGGCGATCGAGCTTGCGCCGTATCACATCAATGTCAACTCGATCAACCCAGGCTGGATCGATACGCCCGGTGAGCGCGCCCACGCCAGCGAGGAAGCGATCGCGGCTGGTGCACGACGCCTGCCCTGGAAGCGGCTCGGCAAACCCGAGGATATCGCCGCCGCCGTTGCCTTCTTAGCCAGCGACGAAGCCGATTACATCACCGGCGTCGCACTGCGTGTTGATGGTGGTATGAAGCTCGGCCTCGGCTTGCCCCAGGCATAACGTCCATGAACGAAACGAGAAGTTGCTGAGTTCGACGACAGATCTAAATTGCCTAAAGCATGCGCTCATTAGCCCAAGCGAATGCGTAGATGTTTTGAGCCTTACTCCTTGTTTGTATCCAGAATACGGTATGGGCCAACCTGTGACCTCATTCCAACCCCAATGTAGCCTACGTCCTTGGGTTTATCTTTGGCACATGCTTGACCACACCGCGTTCACACTAGATTCTTAGGAAACAGTACCATGCATGAACAGCAGCGCGAACGAGCACACGATCTGCTGCGGGCGCGTCGGATCGAATACGCACTCTTTGCCAGCCCCGCCAGCATCACTTGGCTTACAGGCTTTGCCCCACCGATCCAGCAGGGTCCACCCGCGTTCGCAGGCGGGCCGCCCCTGGTCTGGTACGCAGGTGGCGAATGGTCGTTGATCGTCTTTGACGGCCATGCCGAATTGGCGGCGAGCGAAAGTTGCCTACCCGTCCACTCCTACCAAGGCTACACGATCGAGGAGCCGATTCAGAGCCCACGTAACCTCGCACAGAAGTTGCGCGAGGTGGCGGGCAATGCGCAACACATCGGTGTCGAGATCGAGGCGCTGCCGTTCTTTCTGCGCGAATCGCTGCGCCCCGATGCCACCATCGAGCCGATCGATGGCGCGTTGGCACCGCTGCGTATGATCAAAACCACCGACGAACTCGTCAAGCTGCGCGCAAGCTTCGCGCTCGCCGATGTTGGCCAGGCTGCCGCGCAGGCTGCCGTGCGCCCCGGACACAGCGAACTCGACGTGTGGAGCGCTATGCAGACGGCGGTGTTCCGGGCGGCGGAGCGGCGCGTGCCGATGGGCAACGACTGCACGATCGGGCGGCGTGCGCATATCGGCGGCTGGCCGCTCAACGAGCGGATCGTGCGCGGCGACTCGTTCGTGGTCGATCTCAGCACGCGCTTGTACGGCTACTGGAGCGATAGCTGCGCAACGTACTACGCTGGCACGCCCAGCCCGAAGCAGGTCGCGCTACACAAGACGGTGGCCGAGGCGCTCGACCTCGCGATCTCGTTGGTGCGCCCCGGCGCGGTAGCGGGCGAGATCGATCGGCAAGTGCGCGACTTTATGCGCGCCTCCGGCTATCCGCTCTACGCCCATCACACGGGCCACGGCGTGGGCGTGACGCAGCACGAAGAGCCGCGCATCGTGCCGTACAACAAACTTCAACTCGAACCAGGTATGGTGCTGATGCTCGAACCAGGCGTGTACTTGCCCGATGAGACTGGCATCCGCCTCGAACACGCCCTGCTCGTCACGAGCACAGGCGCAGAGGTGCTCACAAAACACTCAACATCTATCGATTCGTAAACCGCATCGTGCCAAGTGGTAGCTTGACCTTGAATACTGGGGTTAATTCATGTTAATCGTCGATGCCCATCTCGATCTCTCCTCGAACGCGCTCCAATTGAATCGCGATCTCAAAGTGTCGGCTTATACCACTCGTGGCCTCGAGAATACGATGACGGAGAAGGGCCGCGGCGTCGGCACCGTCGCCTTCCCCGAAATGCGCAAGGGTCGGGTATTTCTGTCGGTTGCCACGCTGATCGCCCGTTCGACTGGCAATGTAGCGCACCATATCGACTTCGCTGATCCGGCCCAAGCGTATGGCATTGCCAAGGGACAACTGGCATACTACCGCGCGCTGGAGTATCAAGGCGAAGCGAAGATCATCACCAACACGGATGAACTGAACGCGCACACTGCCGCATGGCAGGCATGGGAAAATGCGGGCGCGAAAGGCAAAACGCCACCACTGGGCTTTGTGATCAGCATGGAGGGTGCCGACCCGATCCTGGTACCCGAACAGTTGGAGGAGTGGTGGAACGCGGGCCTGCGCCTGCTCGGCCTCACCCACTACGGCCCGGGCCGTTACGCTGGCGGCACCGGCACCACGCTGGGCCTTACCGAGATCGGCAAGTCGCTGCTGAAGGAGATGGAGCGGCTGGGTGTGGTGCTCGACCTCACACACTGCTCGGACGAGTCGTTCTGGGAGGCGTTGGAGATCTACAGCGGGCCGGTGATGGCGAGCCACCAGAACTGCCGCGCCTTGGTTGATAACCAGCGTCAGTTCAGCGACGACCAGATTCGCGCGGTGATCGAGCGCGACGGCGTGCTCGGCACGGCGCTCGACGCCTGGATGCTCGTGCCCGGCTGGCAGATCACCACCCGCCCGAACCCCAACAATCCCCGAGTCACAATGGAGCACGTGGTGGATCATATCGACCACGTATGCCAAGTGGCAGGCAACACCCGTCACGCGGCAATCGGCACCGACTTGGACGGTGGTTTCGGCTTGGATCAGACACCGAACGACTACGACACCATTGCAGACCTACAAAAGCTCAACGGGCTGTTGGCGAAGCGCGGCTACAGCGAAGACGATATCGCAGCCATTATGCATGGCAACTGGCTGCGGCTGTTCAACCGCGTTTGGAGCAAGTAACTCGTATTCGACATACCATTCAGGAGTAGCATCGGTTTCGGCCACTCCTTCTATCGATAATCTAAGCTCAAGCGCAGTAGCGTGGCACGCTTTATTCGGTACTCTTCCTGAACACTGGAGTTGGTAATGTTAATCATCGACGCACATCTTGATCTCTCCTGGAACGCGCTCCAATGGAACCGCGATCTTAAGGCTTCGGTTTACACCACACGTGGCCTCGAGAATACGATGACGGAGAAGGGCCGCGGCATTGGCACGGTCGCCTTCCCCGAGATGCGCAAGGGCCGCGTGTTCCTTTCGTTCGCCACGATGCTGGCCCGCTCGACAGGCCGCGTGACGCACCATATCGACTACGCCGATCCATCCCAGTCGTATGGCATCGCCATGGGCCAGTTGGCATACTACCGCGCGCTGGAGTTCCAGGGCGAAGCGAAGGTCATCACCAACAAGGATGAACTGAACGCGCACACTGCCGCATGGCAGGCATGGGAGAATGCTGGCGCGACCGGCAACACGCCGCCGCTGGGCTTCGTGCTGAGCATGGAGGGCGCCGACCCGATCCTGGCACCGGAGCAGTTGGAGGAGTGGTGGAACGCGGGCCTGCGCCTGCTCGGCATCACCCACTACGGCCCGGGCCGCTACGCTGGCGGCACTGGCACCGAGTTGGGCCTCACCGAGATCGGCAAGCCGCTGCTGAAGGAGATGGAGCGGCTGGGCATGGTGCTCGACGTGACGCACTGTTCGGACGAGTCGTTCTGGGAGGCACTGGAGATCTACGGCGGGCCGATCCTGGCCAGCCACCAGAACTGCCGCGCCTTGGTGCCCAAGCAGCGCCAGTTCAGTGATGAGCAGATCCGCGCGGTGATCGAGCGCGACGGCGTGCTCGGCGCGGCGCTCGATACCTGGATGCTCTCGCCAGAGTGGATCGTGACCAGCCGACCGAACCCCAACAACCCCCGCGTCACGATGGAGAACGTGGTCGATCATATCGACCATATCTGCCAGTTGGCAGGTAACACCCGCCACGCGGCGATCGGCACCGACCTCGATGGTGGCTTCGGCTTGGAGCAGTCGCCGAGCGACTACGACACGATCGCCGACCTGCAGAAGTTCAACGAGTTGCTGGCGAAGCGCGGCTACAGCGAGAGCGACATCGCCGCTATTCTGCACGGCAACTGGCTGCGGCTGCTCAACCGCGTTTGGAGCAAGTAATCGGGCAAGTGCACCAGTGCTAGAACTTTTGGGCGTGCTGACGATGGCTTTGAGACAAGGCCATCGTCAGCCGATCCAAGCGCATTAGCACGCAGCACTTACGAAGCCCGATCTTGTATCGCGTTTTACAGAGGATCAGTACGTCGGAAGCGACGTTTTGTGTGAGGACTGTACCATGTCGCCCTGGCAATTCACCGATGCCGATCGCGAAATGTTGGCTCGTGAGGTCGAACCATTTCTGCCAGATCGCATTTTCGATGCCCACGCTCACCTGTTTCTGGCAAGCCACTACGCACCTGGCACCCTCCCACCATCACTCGTCGATCAGCCCACGCACGTCGGATACGAAACCTATCGAACGTATGTCGATTGGATTCACCCAGGTAATCGCACGGTAGGTGGCCTCTTCTTTGGCTTGGCCTTCACGGGCGACCGCCACGGCAACAACGATTTCGTCGCAGCCGAAGTCGCCGCGAGCCGCCAACAGAACTTTCTCGGCTATGGCCAATTGATCGTGGCGCCCGACGATGATCCCGATTGGGTTCGCGAGCAGGTGAAGCGCGGCGGTTTCGTGGGCCTCAAATGTTACCACACCCTCGCGAAGGTCGATGGCCCAACCTGGCACGCGCCGATCGAAGCGTATCTGCCCGAGCAGTTGATCAGCGTCGCGCACGACCTGGGCCTCACCATCACGCTGCACATGGTGCGAGATCGGGCGCTGGCCGATGTGGTGAACCAGGCGACTATCCGGCATTACTGCGAGCAATACCCGAATATGCGCTTGATCCTGGCGCATGCTGGTCGGGGCTTCAACCCTTGGCACACTATCGAGGGGATCGAGAGCTTGCGCGGGTTGCACAACGTCTGGTTCGACACGAGCGGCGTCACCGAGGCGGGCGCGTTCGAGGCGATCGTCGAGACGATGGGCCACGACAAGTTGATGTACGGCACCGACTTTTATATCAGCCATATGCGTGGCCGCTGCGTGGCGATCGGCGATTCGTTTCACTGGTTCTACGCCGAGGATATGAATCTCGATGAGAAGCATACGACGCTGCAGCCCGTGCTGGTTGGATTGGAATCGCTGCGCAGCCTGCGCCTCGCGGCCCGTCGCCTGAAGCTCACTGATTCACAAATCGAAGATATCTTTTATAATAACGCCGCGCGACTGTTGTCATTTCAATAGCAGGCACATGGCCTAGGGCATAAGCCCAATGCCATGAATATCAGTGTAGATAGGCCCAAGCTCAGCAGTCGGCAGGTCCTTAAAGGAGAACATCATGATTATCGACGTCCACACCCATCCGCCCACGTCCAAATACGAAATCCCCGAAGACAAGATCGTTTGGAATGACAAGTGGCGTCCCGATCGCATCGTCAAGGCCACCACATCCTGGCAGGATTACTATAACAGCCAGGATAAGGCCGACCGATCGATCGTGTTTGCTATTGCGTGGCGGCCCGGCATGGCCACCCCATCAGCGAGCGAGGCCAACCTGGGTGAAACGGATTGGAGCAAGGGCAACATCAATGACTCGGTGGCCGCCTTCGTCGCCAGCAAGCCCGATAAGCTGATCGGCTTTATGGCGCTGCACCCGCACGATCCCGAGTGCATCGACGAGCTTGAGCGCTGCCGCACCGAGCTGGGTATGCGCGGCATCAAGCTGGGTGCCAACTACCAGAACTTCGATCCGTTCGATTCGCGCTCGCTGGCCATCTACGACTACGCGCAGCGTTACAATCTGCCGATCATGTTCCACCAAGGCACCTCGCCCGTGCGCACCGCGCCGATCCAGCTCTCGTATCCGTTGCTGATGGACGAGATCGCCATCCGCTACCCGGATCTGAAGATCATTATGGCGCACGTCGGTCACCCGTGGCAGGTTGAGACCTGTGTGGTGATCCGCAAGCACCCGAATGTCTACGCCGATGTGTCGGCGAACTTCTACCGCCCCTTCTCGTTGTGGGAGCAGTTGGTCAAGGCCAGCGAGTGGAACGTGCTCGACAAGCTGATGTTCGGCACCGACTTCCCGGTCACCACGGTCGAGGAGACCATCAACGGCTTGCGCAACGTCAATAAGATCGTCGAGGGCACCAACTTGCCGCGCATCCCGGAGGAGAAGATCGAGGAGATCATCCACCGCGATTCGCTGGCTCTTCTGGGCCTCGACTAATTCGGAATTATCCGCATAAAGGAGTTATCTCATGTCCTTTGAAGCAAAACTTCGTGAGCTTGGCTACGATGTCCCAGCGGCCAATCTAGATGGCGGCAAAATCATGGGCGCTGTGCGCACAGGCAACCTGATCTATACCTCGGGCCAAGTGTCGCGCTGGAACGGCCAGGAGATCTTCGGCAAGCTCGGCGAAGACCTCACGGTGGAGCAGGGCTACGAGGCTGCACGGCTCTCCACGCTCAGCGCCCTGTCTGCGATCAAGACGCTGGCGGGCGGCTCGCTCGACAACGTGGTGCAGTTCGTCAAGGTGCTCGGTATGGTGAACGTCGGCGCCGGCTTCGACAACACGCCAGCCGTCATTCACGGCTGCAGCGACCTGTTGCTCGAAGTCTTCGGTGAGGCAGGCCGCCACGCCCGCAGCGCCGTCGGCATGACCATCCCTCTGAACTACGCGGTTGAGATCGAGATTATTGTCGAAGTTAAGCCTCTGTAATACGACATTGTGATGATAACGTGGGGTCAGGGGTTGAAAAAAACCTTTGACCCCCTACGTGCTTGAATATCGACACAACAAAGCTCGAATCGCTCTGGCGTGGTAAGCTTGATAACTGAAACTTTCATTCGACCTAATCATTTGGGGGTAATATGACCGCTACTAATGCAGATCTTGTCAACCGCGCACGAGCAGTGATTCCTGGTGGTGTGAACTCGGGCAACCGTGCATTGAACTGGCCGCTGGCCATTGTGAAGGCACAGGGCGCTTACTTCACCGATGCCGATGGGAAAGAATACCTCGACTATCACGCAGCGTTTGGCCCGTTGGTGCTGGGCCACAACCACCCGGTTGTCAACGCCGCAGTGCGCGAGACGCTTGAGAAACTCGACATCGTCGGTATTGGTGTCACCGATATCGAGGTGAAGCTGGCCGAGAAGATCTCGCAGCACATCCCCTCCGCCGAGCGGGTGCTGCTCACCAACTCGGGCTCGGAGGCCACCTACGCCGCGTTGCGCTTGGCCCGCGCCGTCACTGGCCGCAACAAGATCATCAAGTTCCAGGGCACCTACCATGGCTGGCACGACTCCGTGTTGATGAACGTGATCAGCCCGCGCGAGAAGATCGGCCAGTACGACCCGCTCTCGCTCGGTATGATGCCCGAAGTGATTCAGCAGACCCTGATTCTGCCGTTCAACGACATTGAGGCGATCTCCGAGATGATGCAGAACCGCAGCGACGAGATCGCAGCGGTGCTGGTCGAGGTGATCCCGCACAACATCGGTTGTGTGCTGCCGCGCCCCGAGTTCCTCCAGGCATTGCGCGAACTCTGCACGCGCTACGGCACGGTTCTGATCTTCGACGAGGTCATCACGGGCTTCCGCCACGCGTTGGGCGGCTACCAGTCGATCTGCGGCGTGACCCCCGACTTGAGCACCTTCGCCAAGGCGATGGCCAACGGCTTCCCGATCGCGGCATTGGTCGGCCAGGCCAAGTTTATGGATCGCTTCGGCCCTGGCGGCGGCGTGACCTTCGCAGGCACCTACAACGGCCACCCGGTCGGCGTGAGCGCTGCGTTGGCCACCATCGGCATCCTGGAGGGCGGCGAGGTCCACGCGCATTGTGCAGCGTTGGCCAAGCGCGCCGGCGACAGCATCCAGCAGATCGCCAATGAGCTGGGCATCCCAATGAACGTAGTCACGTTCGGTTCGGTGTTCGTGCCCTACTTCATGGACGGCAAGGTCGAGACCTACACCGACCTGTTGGAGAACAACACCGCCCGCGACGTGTGGTTCCGCCAGACGATGTGCGACAACGGCATCTTCATGCTGCCGACCGCACTGAAGCGCAACCACGTCAGCGCTGCGCACACCGAGGCCGATATCGACCGCACCATCGAGACAGCCCGCAAGGTGCTGAAATCGATGCCTGCGAACCTGTAGTTCTGCAACTTCAGCAAAAACAGCCGCCACGGGAAGACCTGTGGCGGCTGTGTGTTTTGTGAAATTCGGCTAACGCATTGGTTTATACTAAATTCGGTTGTACAGTTATATTAAAAGCTGTTTTAGCCTGCGGCAGCAAGGTACTTTCTTCTTTTTGTGATGTCGAGGCGCTGCTACGCGCAGCGCCTCGACATCACCTGTTTCGGGAAATGTGGGTATCAGTTGAAAACCAGCACCACGCCGTAACATTCGCATGGCGTTTGTGTAAAGTATCATTCGGATTTGATATTACATACCGTGCTGCTTGTTGATTTCTTCTTGCAGGCGTTGATTGTGTTCGCGTAGCTCAGGAGTGTACGCCTCCCCGAAATCATCGGCCTCGAAGATTGGCCGAATCTCCAACTCGGCTTCGCCTCGCATTGGGTTTGGGCAGCGCTTGGCCCATTCAATCGCCTCCTCAAGCGAATCGAGCTGCCAGATCCAGTAGCCCGCGACGAGCTCTTTCGACTCCACAAACGGCCCATCGATAACCGTACGATTCGAGCCGGAGAAGCGCACACGCGCACCCTTCGAGCTGGGTTGCAAGCCATCACCCGCGAGCATCACGCCCGCCTTCACCAATTCCTCGTTGTATTTGCCCATTGCTTCGAGCATTTGCTGATCCGGAAGGATACCAGCCTCGGAGTCCTGATCGGCTTTGACAAAGACCATAAATCGCATAACAACCTCCTTGTATGCCCAAGTTGCAATTCGCACCAGATACCCTACACCTAGTTGTCGAACAAGGCTCGGCAAAATCGACATGTCCACACTTGTTCTTACAGCCAATATGCCAAGAGACAGAGATCATCGGTAGTAGGATAGCATAGAGCAGCATTCACAACGTAGCGGAAGCTAGACCAGCAAGGCACATACAAACGCCAGCGCCCCTGGGGAGCACTGGCGTTTGTATGAGTCGCTCTGCGGAGTGACCTATTGCACGTTTAATCCTATATTACTGCTGCATCCCATGCAAGGTCTCATTATCCAAGCTGCGAACGTAATGGTAGATCGCCGTTAGCTCGGTATCGCTCATCTTACCAATCGCTTGCCAAGGCATCGGCGGCTTAATGGCGTATCCCGAAGGATCAACACCAGTGCGCATCGTCTGAATGAATTCCTCCACCGTCCAATTGCGCAGATAGGCCCGTACGCTCGGCGCAGGAATCAATCCCGACGGAGTACCATTCAGATCGGCCCCATGGCAGGGCATACAATCCTGGTAGCTCACTACGTATCGCCCATATTCCACGGTAGGCCCTTCTGGAACGGAAGCAACAGGCCCTTCCACAGGGGTCCAGGTACCATCAACCATGTTCAGACCCACGAGTATTGCAAAAATGGGCGACACATAAACCGGCGGTGTAGTATTCTCAACAGCTGGTTGATTGCGCAAAAAGACGACCAACGAGGCCAGGTCCTCATCGCTGAGGTTGCGCAACACAGGCGACGGCATCATAATCAACCTGTATCCATCGGGGTCCACGCCGTTGCGAATGGCGTTTGCGATATCCTCATCGGTCCAGTTCTTAAGATCACCAGCTGGCGTTAAGTTCGGGGTCACGATTTGACCAACGGGGATAGGGATATCATCAGATAAATCGAAGCCACCACTCAACGGGATTTGATGGTTCAGAGAGTGGCAGGCCGCGCACGTCGTTAACGCAATGTGCTGACCTCGCTCAAACCGCTCAGTCGAAAATGTGGTATCCAATGAGATATGAGGCCGTGGTTTTGGTATATAGAGCAGAGCAAACCCATACACTATAATACCTACAACGCCAACCAAAACCACAGTAGGAATAGCCGCTAAAAAGGCTAAACCCCAACGCATCGCGGGGTTACGCAGCCGCATAGCACGGCGGACAAGCCAAGCAAATAAACCAGCAACCGCCAATATACCGATACAGATTGCAGTATTGACAATCACGATACCCTCCCTCAAGCCGATTTATGTCTTTCGCTGCTGTCCAGCTTCAAAACAGCGATGCTGTGACATTATCGATTGGGATGACAACAAACACATCACTCCACTGAGCGATTACGTTGGTTGAGAGAAACGTGACCCAAGTAACACCAAAGTGCTACCTGGGCCATCTCGGTTGAGGGAACACTGAAAAGTGTAGCTGGAGCGGTTATGCGTCGTCGTGCTCATCGCGGCGACGCACGAAGTAAAAGCCGCCGCCCTCCTCGACCTGCATAATATGGCCGCGCCAATTGATGCGCTGCGGCGACAAGAGCGCCACCAACAACTGCAACGGGAACAACATCTCCACTAACGGAGCCAACCAAGCGTACTTGCGAGGTGTAACACTGCGCAAATAGGAGCGGTTGATCTGCCAAAAGGTGTATAAGCTATGCGCGGTATACAACCCAGCATAGGCTTTGAGTCTACGCGTTGGCTTCGCGATCAGGGCGAGCAAGAGAACGAGCGGGAACAACGCGGGCAACAGGCCCATCCCATACAGCACCGCCCGATCCTTGAGATTCAAGTGGCGCATCAAGGACTCGCGCGGGAAGATAAACCAACGCTGCATCAAACTCACATAGTGGCGTGGCCCCGTCACCGTGGTGCTGATCGCGTGGCGCAGCGGCGTTTGCTCAAGACGGTAGCCGTGCTGGCGGAAGCGCTCGGCGATCGCGAAATCATCGGCGAGGATATACTGCAAACCCGCAAACCCACCGACACTATCAAGCACACTACGCCGGATGGCATAGAACATTCCATTGATGGTAAACGGCTCAGCCAGATTCGTGTAGGGGATATAGGTCATCAGGCTTTGGTTGTTGACAAAAAGCGAGACTAAACTCGACCAGATGTTACTGAAATTCTTGTAGTAGGGCAGGCCAAACGCCAAGCCGACGTTGGGTTGGTCCAAAAACGGTAAGCACTGTTCCAAACCGAAATCGGGCAGTCGCGTATCATCATCGAGCACACAGATGATGTCGCCTTTGGCATAGGGAAGACCTGCAATCAACTTGCTCATCTTCGGGTTCATGCGCTGCTCGGGGGGAGGCAACGTGACAATACGCACGGTATGCTGGCTCTGCCGTTTGGCAAGGTTGGCACACAACCGTTGCGCCTCGGGATCATTGCTATCGATCAGCCAGATAAACTCTAAGCGATAGCTCGTTTGATGATCAAGGTTGGCCTGCAAACACTCGCCCAATGTCGGGTCGCCGCTGAGGATGGGCTGCAAAATGCTCACCAGTTTCGGCTCGCTCGTTGCGGGGGGGAGCGGCTTGCGAAAGAAGCGCCACACGCTCCACTGCTTCCACAGCTTCTGAAGCAACACACCACCGGCAAACAACCACCAAAGTTGTTTCATCATGGCTCCACATCACTACCGATCATCCAAGCAGATCGGACGAATTCTCACAGCACACGCTTCACCATCCCGTGTCTGTCAAGTTGCAGACGTTGTCCTCGCCACTGCACCTCATCGCCCGCCAACAAGCCCCACACGATCTGCAACGGAGCCAGTACGGCGATCAACGGCACCAACAGCAGGCGCTCAGGGAGTGTGCGGCGACCAAGGAAACGTTCGCCCCAACAGTAGCTCACCAACAACAACGCCACCATCAGGGCCAGGCAGCGCCCGCCGTGGCGGTTGCGCCCCAGCAGCGCTAGCCCAGTCAGCAACGGCGGCAGCATCGTTCCAGCGCTCCCCACACCTGTCACCAGCGCCTCGCGCCGCGTCAGATAGGGCGCCACCATCAAACGGGGAAACACGAACCAGCGCTGCATCTGCCGAAAGTATGCGCGCGCCGTTGGCAGATCGTTATCAACATCGTAGATCAGCGGCGTCTGAACGCTTCGCAGACCGTGGCGACGCAAACGCCGCGCCAATTCGTGATCATCGTCGAGACGGTTTTCCATTCGCCCAAAGCCACCTACCGCCTCAAAGACGCTGCGACGTAGAGCAAAACAGTGCCCGGTGATCGTGTAGGGGTCTGTCAAGTAGCAGAGGGGAATGTAACTCATCAGGGCATTGGCGTTCACAAACGCGCTCATCAAACCCGACCAAAGATTACGCCAGTTAGAGTAGCACGCCAAGCCAAACGCCGCACCGACATCGGGCTGTTCCAAGTACGGCAACAGCACACGCAGCGCATCGGGACGCAGCATCACATCATCATCGACGAACAGCAACACATCGCCAGTAGCGCGCGTCAATGCGGTTTGCATCTTCTCGATCTTGGAGGCGATCTCGCCCACAGAGGCCTCTGCCAACAAAATCTCCGTGGTGGCGCCGGGAAACTCGGCGCACACCGCCCGACAGATCGCTTGGCTCGCCGCATCCGCCCGATCACACACGATCACATGCTGCACGGGCGCATCGTACGCAAGCTGGAGGCGCGCCCGTAGGTTCTGCTCTAATCGCGAAGCGCCCCGCGTCACGGGCTGGATGATCGTAACGCTCGGCCAAGGGTTCGGCGCGGCGGGTCGCATCCGGCGGAAGAAGTGCGCGATCAGCACGCTCTTCCACAGTCGGTCTAGCCCGAACAAGAGGAGTATCAGCGTTTGTAAACGACGCATATGCCCTTCACTCACTTACAACGGCGGTGTTTGCGCCGCAAAGAAACGCTCGATCGCATCGATATAATCATCCATCCCCGACAACGATGTGCCATGTGACCCATCCCGAAACGTATGACTCTGCGCATTGGCATAGATGCTACGCAGAGCGCGCCGCTCATCCGCACTGAACAGGCTATCGTGTTCGGCGTCCAGCAACAGGCACACGCCCGGCCAATCGGCCAGGTCTCTCGCATCGAAGTGGTAGTGGCGGTCGAAGTCGAGCCACACCAACAAATGGCTCACATATGCCGCACGGCCCATCGAGATAATACGCTCATAAAAGTGCCGCCACCAAAATCGGCGGTGGGCGGGCAGGGTCAGCAACGTCGGCGCGAGGCCCAGCAAAAACAGCAGACGCACCACCGGCACGGGCAGATAGCGAACCAACGGCCAATATGTTGCAGCATAGAGGCGAGCGCGGCGCGGATTCGGCACACCAGTATCGGAAAACACCACCTTGCGAAAGCGCTCTGGTGCGCGACGCAGCAAGCACTGCCCGACCATCCCACTGTACGAACCGCCGATCAGATTGGCGTGCGCAATGCCCTCGGCATCCATCAACAACAGCAGGCCATCGACCAATTCGGCCATGCTCGAAACAGTGTCGGGATAGGTGGGCGCCAGCACACGGTAGCGCTTCTCGAAGCGGTTGATGTAGCGGAACCCGGTCTCGGCCACGGCCAAGCCACCAGGCAATACGATCACCGTTTCTTCACCGGCGCCGCAACAGATATACTCCCAGCTGTGTCCCGCTAAGGATCGTTGTTGAAGGCGATGGGTCAGGCGAAAAGCATCGAGTTCGGCCTGCCAATCGGCAACAGGAGTTGATCTAAGAGAAGATCGGTGTTCCACGCACCACCACTCATTCAAAACACTAGGATATGTCCCGCTCATCAAACAGATGCATCAATGTGGCGTGTTGATGCGCGAGCACTCTTTGCACCAGCGAAGGAGCGGCGCGGTACAGCAGGCGCAACAAGCGGTCTCCCAGGCCCCATTGCACCTCGAAACGGCGCGCTAACGCTGCGCGCACTGTCTGTTCGCCCACCCACTGCGGGTCGAGTAGCGGAGCGCGCACGGGAGCCTTGCGAGCCATTGGCGCGATCATCGCCGTGGCGGTGCCCGCTGGGTGCACCATCAGCACATGCACGCCAGAGGGTTGCAATTCGTAGCGTAACGCTTGGCCGAACGCGCGTAGCCCGCTCTTGCTCGCGCTGTAGAGCGTAGCGCCGGGCAGCGGCACAAAGCTCATCAGGCTACCAACCAGCACCATCGTGCCCTTGCGCTCCACCAAATCGGGCAGGAACTGCTGCACCAACACCGCAGGCGCGGTCAGGTTGATCGACAACGCCGATTCGATGGTTGAAGGCGAATGATTGGCGAACGGACCGCCAGCCAACATGCCAGCATTGTTGACCAGCCAATCGAGCGGGCCGATGGCGGCATGGATGCGCTCCGCCAAGCCCAAGCGCTGCTCCGACACGGTTAAATCGGTGGGGAACACGGTGGCCTCCGCGCCAAGCGCAGCAACTTCGGCGGCCACGCCCTCCAGCGCCTCGCGACGCCGTCCAACCAACGCCAGCCGAGCGCCGCGCCGCGCCAGTGCCAACGCAATCCCGCGCCCTATCCCCGAACCAGCGCCGGTAACAAGAGCAGTGCGGTCAGCGAGTGCAGATTCGTGGCGCTTCGGCATCGTTAGAACGTGAGCGCCACCGCGCCCAGCGTCAGGCCAGCGCCCGTGCCCAGCAGCACCACACGATCGCCTCGCGAGATCCGCCCAGCGTGAACCGCTTCGGCGAAGGCCAGTGGGATGGAGGCCGCCACACAATTGCCGCGCTCGGTCAAGTTGCTAAACACCTGCTCAGCGCGGAAGCCCAACCGCTCCGACAGTTGTTCGATACCGTGGCGGCTCGCCTGATGTGGCACCACCGTATCGACCTGTTGGCGATCCCATTCGAGCGCAGTAAAAAATTCGTCGAGGAATGGGCGCATCAAACGCACGGCCTGGCGAAAGACGGCAACTCCGTTCATACTGAACATATTCATCTCGGGGGTGGTATTGGGGTCGTTGGGATGATGGAGCGTGCCGCCACCCAAACATTGTGTGAACTCAGCGCCGCTGCTGTGCGTGGCAAACTGAGTGCGATGAATCGCGCTCCCATCGTTCGGCGAGCAGCGCGATACCACCACCGCCGCCGCCGCATCGCCAAACAACGACGCGCTCTCCCACTGCTTGGGATTGAGCGAGGGCGAGGCGATCTCGCTGCTGAAGATCAGCACATGGCGATACACTCCGGCGGCGATCGCGTGGGCAGCGGTCTGCAGAGCAATCAGGAAACTGAGGCAGGTAGCGTTGATATCGAAACACAGGCTGCGACCCTCGGGTGCGCCGAGTTCGCGTTGCACAAACGTGGCAGTACAGGGGATGCACTGCTGCGGCGCGGAGGACGCCCCGATAATCGCGTCGAGATCGGAACTTCGTAATCCCGCGTGTTCGAGCGCCATCCGCCCCGCAGCCGCACCCATCTGCGAAGCCGTCTCACCACCAGCATATCGGCGCTCCTGCACACCCGTTGTGCGCTCAATCAGCCCTTCTGCGACACCGAAACGTTGGGCAAGCTCAGAACTCGACACACGTTGCTTCGGCAGATACCAACCAAGGCCAGCGATTCGCACGGAAACATGCTGTAGCATAATAGTCCTACGGATAAACTACGATCAAACGCAAAGAGTCCTATTACTTCAACGATAAAACAATTACAGAATCACAAGAGATGACGAATATCCAAATCCCTTTTGTGTCGCTTTTGAGGATGCCCTCGGTATGATAGCATAGGCAAGTGGCATCAAAGATAAAGATTATGTCATGTTATAGAGCCTGCTACATGGCATATGTTTCGAGATAACGCTTCACGAGAAGCACCGCTCGCTCCACACCTTGTTCCGCACGCAACGCCGAACCGACAGCATCAGCCCGACTGCGCATGCGATCATCGGCGAGCACCTGTGCAAGGGCTTGCGCCAGCAGCGTCTCGCTCAGCGTATCGCGGGAAATAGGCGCCGGCGCGACTCCGAGCGCCGCCAATCGCTCGGCCCAGAAGAACTGATCGCCCAAAAACGGCACCACCACAGCAGGCAGAGCCGCGCGCAACGTCGCGGTCGTCACGCCCGCCCCGCCGTGATGCACCACGGCCCGCACATGCTGCATCAGCCAATCGTGCGGCAAAGCGGGGAATTGGCGTATGCTAGGTGGAAGTTGGATACTCGGCGTATCCCAACCGTATTGCAGAATACCGCGCTGACCGTTACGCTCCAAGGCGCGTACAATCAGTTGCGTGAGAGCGTCCACCTGCCGTCCCAGCATCAGACTACCAAAACTCACCAAAATCGGTGGCGGACCAGCGGCCAAAAATTCCTGAACATCGTCTGATGGCTGCCACGTAGGCGGATGCGCCAAGGGCCAACATCCGGTGATCGGCAACCTTGGCGAATCGGCGGGCGGCGGCGCGAGCGACGGGCTATAGCCATACAGCATAGGAAGCTGTAAGTGACGCACGCGCTGCACCAAGGCGGCTGCGCTCAACGGCGGTAAGTCAAGCACCGCACGGCGCGCGCGGTTGAAAGAACGGCGTAGCAGTTGCCACTGTCCGTGCTCGTACAGCACATGCGCAAGCCGATTGTAGACACGTTTGCCAGGCAGCAGGCGCGGCCAATGGGGAAAGAACATCGGCGGCGCGGCCTCTGTCGGCGTCATCGGGTGGAAATGAGCAACGATCATCGGGATCTTCAAACGCTCGATGATATGCAAACCGCAATACACACCCAACGACGCGACGATCAGCGCATCTGCCGAGCGGCAGACCTCCCAACAATCGCGCATCAACTGCTCGATGATCGGATCAACCTGCCGTAGGAAGTTCCAGCCAGTGCGAATAGGATTCCGCACCTCATCTAAAAACTGCTCGATCTGCGCTTGATCTGCCAACTGGCGGATCGTGCCAACCAACGGCTGAAACGCGATCCCATAACTGTGCACAAGATCAGCGTAATCTGCGGCAGCCGCGATCACGACGCGGAAGTTGTGGGCTTGCAATCCCAACGCCAGCGCCACAAACGGCTGCACATCGCCACGTGAACCGAGCGCTAAAATCGTAATCTGCTGAGGCATAGGCCCTATGATGTAGTCGCAGCAAAGGGATGACGCTCCACTCGCACGCGACGGCGTTTGACATCCGGAGCACGTTCAGGGAGACCTTGCTGTAGTTCGAGCGCATCGATCACGCAATCGTACTGCGCTAGACTTAGTGTTACCGAACGCTGTAGGGCATCGGATACGGCGTTCCAATCGGCCTGCGGTGCCAACTCGATATGCAGACGGAGATGACCGGGGCGCTGCTGAATGGCTTGATACTCACGAATAGCATCGCTCGCTAGGAGCACCATGCGGCGAATGAGGTCGGGGAAGATCGGGCGCGGTTGGCCATCGCGGCTGAGAAATGTGCAGACATCGTCGCTGCGCCCCTCGATGCGGGCGATCACGCGAAAGGGCGAGCCGCACGGGCACGGCTGCGGGTCGAAGGTCAAGATATCGTTCAGGCGGTAGCGCACGATCGGCTGAGCGCGCCGCCACAGATCGGTAACGATCGGTTGGATGCGATTGGGGTCGCCGGGCAACGGCTCGGCCTGGATCACCACCAAATCCTCTTGTACATGCAGCGCGCCGTGCGAGCAACTGGCCGCCAGCAAGCCTTCGGTGCACTGATAGATCTGGTGGACGGGCGCACCGAAACGCTCGACAAGCGCACTGCGATCCTGCGGCTCCAGCACCTCGGCCACCGAGATCAGCCGTTCCGGCGCAATCGCCAAGTTCGGCGCTTGGGCCAGCAAGCCCAACAGCGAGGGCGGCCCGATCAGGAGATCGGGCTGGAAGACGTTCAATTCCCTCACAGCCTGCTCAATCGGCAACATCAGATCAAAGTAGCGAAACTGCACCAACCGCCCGCCGACCTGCTGGTAGAGGTTACTGTTTGAGCGCAGAAAAAACGCCACTTTGGTCGGCTGCCAACGCAGACGGTGCAGCGTACGAGCCAAAATGGTGCCCGCCCAAGCCCGCTGCTCGGCGGGGCTCACCAAAAACAGGCCACGATGTCCCGATGTGCCAGATGACAGACCCACCGTTAATCCCTGCAGCGTCGGCGTGAAATCGCGTCGGCGTTCGGCTTCGAGCGCCAATTGCATCGCCTGCTCACCCGACACGCCATAGGTGTTGAAGGTGTCGAAGTTCGCCATCATCAGTTGCTTGTCGATGGTGGGCAGCCTGCGCCAATCGCTCAGCTCGTGGCCCCGCCAGTGGTCGCGATAAAACGGCGCATGCTCATTGACATAGGCCACAAGGCGCTGGGCCAATCGCTCCTGATAGCGCTCAAGCGCAGCACCACGCAGCCGCTGCCAGCGCCAGCGCGCCCACACCAGGTGGCGAGCGATATCGGCCATCTCCAGCGCACGATTAGCCACGTGTCACCTCGCGGGCATAGGCCACCGGGCAGTGCGTGGGGATTAACGAGACATCGGGGCATTGCAGGGCAAACTGATGTAATCGATCGAGTGTTTCGTGCAGGGCGGGTCGGTCATCGATGAATAGGTAGGTGAGCGGATGCGGGCCACGACGCTCGTGAATAGCGCGGGTCAGCCAGGCGCCATCGGCTGCGTACAGGATACGGCGTTCGGCAGTACGCGCCAGCAGGCCGATCTGTCCTCGCCCATGGCCGGGCAACGGCATCAGCAGCAGCGAGCCATCGCCGAACAGATCGTGCGTAGCGCCCAACGCGGGCAACGCGAGGCCATCGAAGCGCTCGATGAGCACCACGCGCTCGGCAAAGTCATCGGGCAGGAGCGCGGGGATAAAAGCTCGTCGAAGCGCGCTCAGGCCGCGCAACGGCACGATCGCAGCATATGCCTCGGCAGCAACGTACACCTGTGCTTGAGGGAAATCGCGCAGGCCAGCGATGTGATCGGCGTGGAGATGCGAGAGCACAATCCAGCGGATGTCGGCGGCGCTTAGGTTCCAGCGCGGCAACTGGGCAACTACCGCAAGTTCGGGGCGCAAACGTAGCGGCGTGGCACGCCGATAGAGTGAGAAGGGCCAATGCGCAGTGGCATCGAGCATACGCGGCGCATAACCGGTATCCCACAACCCCCAACCGCGCTGCGGGTGATGAATAAGCCCCACCAACGCGTGACATTCCACCGAGCGGTGCGCGCCACCACGCAACATCATCGATTCATGTGCGAGACAATAGCCAGTATCGAGCGTGTGGCAAACAACAGTAGTGCTCGGCATCGTGAATGTGTTCTCCCACCCAAGCGTGTTCGCCGTTATTCTACACGTACTGCCTCGCTACGACAACCCTCTCTTTGTTCTCGCACCATTTCGATATCCGCAGGGACCTTGAGCGATGGCGAGTCACTCACAAATCACGACGCACAAACACTCGTATCATTCCTAAACCAGTATCGTCGCTACGCTGAAGATCGGCAGGGTCGTTGCTTGTAATCGCAGGGTAACTCTCTTGTAAGAGATAATCGGGCAACTGCCCATCCGCAATGGCCTTTTGCAAAGCTTGACTAAATAAATCAAGGGTCACTATGAGATCTGGCTTTAAATCGGAGACTGCTTGAGGAGGGATGGCACCCAAACCACCATGAGCACGCTGTTCCGGGAATGGCATCGGGTGATAACGAAGCACCTCTGGCGAGACTAAACCTACTGCATCAATAATTTGCCCATCAAATCCCCATCCAATGCCCCCAATTTCAGGTGCCATCAATGTCGCGTGAGGATAACGTTCAGCAAGAGATTGTGCCACACGTATATATTGCTGAACACGTAGGCCCATAATGTAATCTTGATAGGTCTGAGGTTGATTGCTTAAGACACCCTGTGCTTCGTGTACGGCAATCACTGTTGGTAAAAATGAAAGGAATAAACTTAGAGTAGCAACTGTCAAGCGAATCCAGCGATTATGTAGCGAAGCTATCCAAAAATAACAGAACAACATGGTAAACATAAATAAAGGAACGTACCAAGAGAAAATATAACTATGCCGCGCCAAGTAAAGTCCAAACAACATCGTTCCAAATAACAATCCTAATGCCGCTAATGATTGCTTGAAACGAAAGAATAAAACATACGCCAACAACACATTTATAATCAATATAGCAATAATCATAGGCAAATCGAGGAACATATCTGCGGTTTTCAGCGATTGTTCCAAGGTCAGCGTATAAATCATCGATTTTGCACGCACCGTATTTGGCAGTAATGTACCAAAAAACCACATATTAAACAAAGCTACAGCCAAGCAAGGGGCGATTATTCCAGCACTTAAACGCCAACGCTCACGCCAAAGCGATGGAGCGCAAAATAAAAGCGCTAACCACAAAACGAATTCATATCGAGTAGCAAATGCCAAACCAGCTAATAATCCTGCCCTAAGCCATTGCTTGCGCTGCGCACACAAATATGAAGCAAGCCAAAAACAGATCGCTAAGGGCGTCTCCATCAATTCTGCAGCAACACTCAGCAAATGGAGTACGAGCAGTACACTTGCTAACGTAACAGCTACTATCGGATGATAAATACGAGCCAATAAACCTGTTGTAATCGCGAATACAATGAGCATACAAACAAGCGTAATAGCTAGTGCAACAAACGATGTTGTACCGAATATCCGAAAAGCGACAGATAAAAGAACTAACCACAAGACTGAACTACTACCAGCTACTGCTTGATCAATGTTGTAATAGGGTACACCGTACATCGAGAAATGTTTAGCAATCCGCATATGAATGTACGCATCATCCACCATCAACTGACCATTAAAATAAATATACCTCACCATATAAACATAAATAACCACAAATAACGCGATACTCAACAAGTTAAGAGGTTTTCTCACAAATGATAATACATTTTCACCACTATAAAATGTATCTCTTTGTTCGCTGATAGATGTATCCTCATCAGTTAACACTACGCCACCAATCATAACAATACCTCGTTGGGTCTATTACATCTCAACCATAGCGAGGGCTTCCGATATAGTCAACTTAAAAAAAGCAACCTCGATAAGGGCTTTATCGCTTCTCAATCAGGATTCTGACATATGAATATCCATATTGTATAAAATATGGCGATTTCAATTCAATATCGTACTATAACAAATCACTATCAATTCTTGACCAAAACATTGTAAATAGCGTTACCTTCACCCCCGCATGGCCGCGAGGGTGCGCTGCACGCCCTCGGCCACCGTGATGCGCGGCGCATAGCCAAGCTCGCGCTGGGCCGCGCTGATGTCGTAGGTTTGGGTGCGCGCCAGTATCGCCACCGAGTAGCGCGTCAGCAGCGGCTCGCGCCCCGTGATCGCCGCGCGCGCCTCCATCAGGCTGGCCACCAGTAACGCCACGCGCAACGGTACGCGCCGCAACTGCGTCGATAAGCCCAACTCCGACAATACCGTGCGAATCACGTCCCATAGCGGCACGTGCTCGTTGTTGGTGATGGTGTAGGTCTTGCCGAGTGCCGCATCGGACTCCAGCGCCAACAGCAGCGCATGCACCACATTATCGACATAGGTCAGATCGACGAGGTTGCGCCCATCGCCGATCTGCGGCAAGCGCCCCTGCCGCGCCGCCTCGACCAAACGGGGCAACAGTGTGGTATCGCCCGGCCCAAAGATCGCCTTGGGCCGCAGGATCACCGAGGGCAAGCCGTTGCGATACGCGGCGTTGACCAAATCCTCCGCGAGCTTCTTTGTCTCGGAATAGACCGAGATAAACCGCGCAGGATAAGGCGATGCATCGGTGAGCAGGGCTTGATCGCGCCCGTTGAACAGCACGCTCGGCGAAGAGACGGCCACCAACCGCCCGACGTTGTGCTGCCGACAGCCCGCGATCACATTGGCGGTGCCATCGACGTTGATCGCGTGAAAATCGGCGCGGCGCCCCCACGGCGCCGACAGCGCGCCGATGTGCAGCACCGCATCACGCCCCGCGCATGCCGCCGCGATCGCCGCCCGGTCGCGCAGATCGGCTACGATCGGCTCGGCCCCCGCCGCGATCAACGCATCGGCCCGGCTGAAGTCGCGGCCCAACATCGCCACACGATCGCCGCGCTCCAACAGCGCCCGCACCGTATGCAGCCCAACAAAGCCCGTCCCACCCGTGACAAGAATATTCTTCATCAGCAACTTCACCATCAGCAACAAAAACAGCGGCCCGCGCCGCTGTTATCGTACCAGAACATGCCCAATTCACTCAAACGGCAAATGCCGCTTTAGAAGCCGCCAAATGCATCGCCCTGACCCGCTGCAGTTGTTCCTCGGTCTGCGCGATCAGTCGCTCGTAATCCGGTCCGCGCAGTTCAGGCGTCGCCGTGAGCTCCTCGGCGAGCACGCGCCACATCGCATTTTGACCCGTTAAACCCAGCAACAAGACCTCAAGCGCCTCGAACAGCCGCATCTCGCCTTCCGCCCGATCATCAAGGTACAGTTTGACGCCCGCCACTTTCTCGGCCAGCCAAGCGACCACTTGGCGCGATTTCTGTTGGCTCACCTGCAGGCGCTCCATCAACTGTTCAAGTTCGTTGCGCTCCAGCTCGATCTCGCTCTTCAAGCGGAGCAATTGCGGGCCAAACGGCGTATCTCGTTCGACCTCTGCCAAGTGGCCGAGAAGTTCGAGCGCGCCCTCCGAGCCTGCCAGGTGGTCGTTGAGATAAATCGCCAGGTGTTGAGAAACCATCGTGGCCTCCTGCGTTATGGTTGATGATGGCGCTGCACGTTGCAACATTCGCACCATCAACACGGCTGTTTGAGGCGAAAAAAAGCCACCACAGCACATCTGCCAGGTGGCTTATACCCAAAACATCCTGTACGCAACGATCTGAGGTCCACGCAAGCCAAATGCGGTGCTAAGATTTGTGCGGCTCATCCAGATTAGCGAGAATCGTCTGCGCGATTTCGCCCAACGCTTCGAACTGTTCGGGTGTCAGCACATCGGCCACGTAGCGCTGCACCGCTTGCTCGTAACATTTTTTCGCTTCTCGCGCCAGTTGCCGCCCTGCCTCGGTGATCCGGATCACCGAGCCGCGATTGTCCTCTGCGCAACTCTCGCGCACCACCAAGCCGCGCTGCTCCATCCGCCGCAGTTGGTGCGAGAGTCGACTTTTCTCCCACGCTAAACCACACCGCAACGCGAGCGCTCGCACCGCCTCGCCCGGGATCTCGCTCAGCGCCAGCAATATCTCGTAATCAGCCTCGGATAAGCCCGTGGACCGCGCTAACTCTTGGTTGAGACGAGCAGTCAGGCGAACGCGCATCCGCTGATAGTTCGCCCAAGCACTGGCCTGTGTGTTCGCTAACGTCTGTGTCATAATTCTACCGTTTTCCTGCTCGCCCGATCAGAATCGACCACATCTCTACAGGAACAATCTTTGCTCTAAACCCTCTCATTTGTTCCATCTCTATTATAGTTGATTCGTCAACCTTGTGGTATAATTGTTGATACGTCAACCGAATAGGAGAGCTTGGTATGAATTATGGTCATAAACTAGAATTTGGAACGTTCATCACTCCAAAAAGCGCCACACCAGATCACGTTGTTGCGCTGGCCAAGCGCAGCGAGGATTTAGGCTATACTCTTGTCTCTTTTCAAGATCATCCGTATCAGCCGGCCCTGCTCGACACTTGGACACTGCTCAGTTGGGTGGCGGGGAAAACCGAACGCATTCAGATCGCGCCGAATGTGCTCAACCTACCGCTCCGTCCGCCGATTATGATAGCACATGCCGCGGCGAGTCTCGATCTCCTCTCCAACGGGCGGGTCTCGCTGGGCTTGGGTGCGGGCGCGTTCTGGGATGGGATCGGCGCAATGGGCGCTCAAAAGCTCACTCCCGGCGAGGCGGTCGAGGCGCTCGATGAGGCGCTCGACCTGATCCGACAAACGTGGGATGTGGCGGCTGGCCGCACGATTCAGTTCCACGGCACGTATTATCACGCCTCCGGCGCGCACCCTGGGCCGCTGCCCGCCCACGACATCCCCATCTGGCTTGGCGCGTACAAGCCACGCATGCTGCGTTTGATCGGTCGCAAGGCCGATGGCTGGCTGCCTTCGTTGAGCTATCTCAAGCCGGGCGAAATCACCGCCGCAAACGCGATCATCGATGAGGCCGCCAAGGCCGCCGGGCGCGATCCCCGTGAGATCCGCCGTATTCTCAACGTCAGTGGGCGGTTCGCCCCCGATCGCCAGGGCTTTTTGCAGGGGCCGAGCGAGCAGTGGGTCGAAGAACTGCTGTCGCTGGTGGTCAACGAAGGCGTGGGCACCTTCATCTTGGCGAGCGACGATGCCGAGACGATCGAGCAGTTCGCGGTAGAGGTGATTCCCGCCTTGCGCGACGCCGCTACGCAAGCGCTCCCCGGCGCATTCGACGCTCCGCAGCCGCGCCGCGCGAGCGTGCGGGCCAAGCGTATGCCAGGCATCGATTACGATAACGTGCCTGCCTCGCTGAGACAGAGTGTGATCGAGCCAGGCGACTTGGGCTACGCCAACGTCAAATCGACCTATATGCGCGGCGGCACACCAGGCCTGGTGTTGCAGCCGAAGAACCCTAGCGAGGTGATCGAGGCGCTGGCCTTCGCGCGGAAGCACTCCGATTTGCCGCTGAGCATCCGCAGTGGCGGCCACGGCATCAGCGGTCGCTCGACCAATCACGGCGGCCTGGTGATCGATGTGGGCCACCTCAATAGCATCGAGGTGCTGGATACCGCCACTCGCCGCGTGCGGATCGGCCCGGGCGCGCGCTGGATGGAGGTCGCCCAAGCGCTGGAGCCGTACGGTTGGGCGCTCAGTTCCGGCGATTACGGCGGCGTCGGTGTGGGTGGCTTGGCCACGGCGGGCGGCGTTGGCTGGCTGGCGCGCCAACATGGCCTGACGATCGACCATCTGCGGGCCGTCGAGGTGGTGCTGGCCGATGGCAGGCTCGTGCGGGCGAGCGCCGACGAGAACCCCGATCTGTTCTGGGCCATGCGCGGCGCGGGCGCAAACTTTGGCATCGCCACCGCGTTCGAGTTCGAGGCCGATCAGGTCGGCAATGTGGGCTGGGCGCAGTTGCTGTTCGATGCGAGCGAGCCGGATCATTTTCTGTACGAATGGGGCAAAATCGTCGAATCGTCGCCCCGCGACCTGACGAGCTTCCTGATTATGGCTCCGGCGCGCCGCAACCAGCCGATGCTCGCGCAGGTGATGGCGATGGTCAATTCCGACGATCCCGAGACGATCCTGGCGCGGCTCCAGCCGATGGCGAATATCGCGCAGCTCTACGATCAGCGGATTGTGATCACGAGCTACGCCAATGTGATGGCGAACGCGGCGGGCGACGAGCACAACGGCGTGGGCGAGCCAACCGCCCGCTCCGCCCTGATCAAGCATATCACGCCCGGTTTCGCCCGCGACGCCGGACGGCTGGTCAGCAACGGCATCTCCTACTTCTTCCAGATCCGCTCGGTAGGTGGCGCCGTCTCCGATGTGCCGGCTGACGCCACGGCCTATGCGGGGCGCGATGCAAACTTCTCGGTGGTGGCGTTCGGCGCGAACCGCGACCGCCTGAATGCCAACTGGGATCTGATGAAGCATCACTTTACGGGCTTGTACCTTAGCTTCGAGACCGACCAGCGCCCGGAGCGCTTGCACGAGGCGTTCCCATCCAATACCCTGGAGCGGCTGCGGCAACTCAAGCAGCGCTACGATCCCGATAATGTGTTCCGCGATAATTTTAATGTTACGCCGCAGCAGGACGGCAAATAAAGAAAGTGAGCGTACAATGAGCGATTATGGTCACAACCTGCTGTTCGGCACATTCACCACGCCCATAGCGAAGCCTGCAACACACGCGGTTGAGATGGCGGTCGTGGCCGACCGCGCTGGGATCGATCTGGTGACGTTTCAGGATCACCCGTATCAGCCGACGTTCCACGATACGTGGACGCTGCTGAGCTACGTGGCTTCGCGCACCAAGAACGTGCATGTGGTCGGCAATGTGCTGAATATGCCACTGCGCAACCCGGCGGTGCTGGCCCGCAGCGCCGCGAGCTTGGATCTGCTGAGCGGCGGGCGCGTGGAGCTTGGCATTGGCGCTGGCGCGTTCTGGGATGCGATCGAGGCGATGGGCGGACCGCGCTACACGGCGGGCCAATCGATCGAGGCGCTGGAGGAGAGCATCGAGATTATGCGCGAGATCTGGGCCACCGATAAGCCCGGTCCCGTGAAGGTCGATGGTCGGTACCACCGCGTCTATGGCGCGAAGCGTGGGCCAGCCCCAGTACACAAAATCGGCATTTGGGTCGGCGCGTACAAGCCGCGCATTCTGCGGATGACGGGGCGCATCGCCGATGGCTGGCTGCCGTCGTTGGCGTACCTTCAGCGCGGCCCCGCCGAGCTGACCGAGATGAACAAGTACATCGATGAAGGCGCCGAACAGGCGGGCCGCGACCCGAAGGAGATTCGGCGGTTACTGAACATCGGCGGGCAGTTCGGTCAGCAAAACCGCGGCTTGTTGCAAGGGCCGCCGCAGCAGTGGGCCGAGCAACTGGCCGAGATCACGTTGACCTACGGGATCAGCGGCTATATCCTGATGGTCGATGATGAAATGACGCTGGAGCGCTACGCCGCCGAGGTTGCTCCGGCCACCCGCGAGTTGGTGGCCGCCGAGCGCAAGTAGTACGATGCAATTGTGATGTCGAGGCGCTGTATCTGGCAGCACTTCGACATCACTTTCCCCTAACGACGCCGCCATGCACTGCGGCGTTATCGCATCTTGATGGGCAAACTCCTCGAAGGACGCGCCCGCCCTCCCGTGTGAGATTTTCCCCACCAATTCCACGTTCCACTACAGCGACTCGTTGGCCGCCCCGCAAAAGAACGCTTGACAGATCGACTAAAGTTTTGTTACTATAGGCACAAGAACATTCGTTCTACTGTCAAGTCTGTGGGAGCGCCCGAATGTCGATGTTTTTCACGCCGCTGTGGCCCGACGAACAGCTTCGTGCGCGAATCCTCGCGCGCATCGGACAACGGCGACGCCCCGAGCGCCGCTTGCTAGGGTTGCTCGCCGCCGCAACGCAACACGACGAGCCGTTGCTGATCGACGCGGCGATCAACGAGGCGCTGAGTTGGCCGGAGACGACGCCGCTCGAAGCGGCGCGCAAAGCTGCGCTGTTAATCTCGATGACGACGATGCTGGCCCGCGCTCGCCAGACCGAGCGGGCATTGCGTTTGGCCCCGCTGATCCCGAACGCGCCGGGCATGGGGCAGGTGTTGGTGTTCACGTCCGACCATCCGCGTCAACGGTTCTGCTGGCGCGTGACTCCCGCCTACGCGCTCGCGCACAGCCGCGCGCCGATCTCGTTCCCCGTGGCGCCGCTGGTGCAGCCCTACCGCAACGGCCAGGTGAGTATCGATCACGCCTATCTCAAGCGCGTGCTGCTGCCGCGCCGCCACAAGCCCCCACCGATCTTGCTGTTGCCGCATCCGCTGGGCATGGTGGAGTTGGGCGGCGAGACGTTTATCATCCTCGATGGGAATCACCGAGTGGTGTGCGCGTGGCATCAGCGGCGCTGGCGGATCTCGGGCTTTATCCTCACGCCGCAGGAGGCCACGGCGGTGTTGGTGAGCCATAGCCAGTGGCCGCCCTACCCTCAGGCGACCCGCTTCGTGCAGGCATCCAACCGACCGCACTCGTAAGCCGCCAGTCCAGGTAGGTCGAGCCGGATGCCAGTGCGCCCTCACTCGTGGCGGGTTGCCAATCGCCGCCAAGTTTCATCCAAACCCAAACGAACATGCGCCCAAATGAGTACGACGTGACACGAGGTGGCGGCGTTAGGGTTGCTTGGCTTCCCAATGCGCGATCTCGGCTATGCACCACTTGCGGGCCTCCATCGCGGAGTCGCAGGCGTAGCTCTCGTGGTGGTCGTAGGGCGGCACGAGCCTGGTGATGCGCCCGTACCATTGCGGGGTGGCGATATCCTGGTAGACACCGGCACGCCAGCGCTCGTTGCTGGCCTCCCACTCGTCGGTGTCGGAGTTATGCAGCCATCTCATCGGGACCTCTTTCAATCGCGCAATCGGGCGAATAGGTAGTGATCGTGTGGCTGACCGCCGCTCCAGAAGTTGGCCCGCAACAGCCCTTCACGCTGAAAGCCGAGCCGTTCGAGGAGCGCTTGCGAACGCAGGTTTTCGACAGCAACCTGCGCTTCGATGCGGTACAGGTCAAGTTTGTTGTAGCCGTGGTCGAGCATAGCCCGAACGGCCTCGGTCATGTAGCCGTTGCCGACATAGGTCGGGCTTAGGTCATAGCCGATCTCGGCGCGGCGGTGGGCACTATTCCAGTAGTGGAAGCCGCAAGTGCCGATCGGACATTGGTCGCTGTTGCGCACCAACACCCAGCGGTTGTAGGTGGTGTCGATCGGGTTGACGTAGAAGTCGATGATCGCGAGCGCCTCCTCGGGCGTGGTCATCGGCTCGTTGTCGTAGAGATACTGCTGCACGCTCGGCTCTAAAAAGTGCTGCACGATGAATTCGCTGTCGCTGCGCGAGATCGGGCGAAGGTACAGGCGTTCGGTTTCGAGCGGTGGGAAAAAAGTCATACTGCCTCATTCTGATTGACTAGGTGCCTTGGCGCAGTGCGATCAGGCGTCCGGTGCCGACTTGTTCGAGTCCTTTGGCCATGCTCCCCTCACCCAGCAGCAGATCGTGAACGGCAGCGTGCGGGAAGGCCAACAGTTCCAGTGGCGTGAGCGCGACGACGCTGGCGACCGGCGGGGTGTTGCGCAGCAGTTCTAGCTCACCAAAAAATTCTTCGGGGCCGAGTTGGGCGATCGGGCGCACGTGAGATTTGCCTTCGGCATCGGTCGAGCGCACCAGCACGGCAACTCGCCCCTTTTTGATCAGGTAGAAGGTGCCGTTTGGCTGATTTTGGCGCACGATCACGCTGCGTGGCGCAACTTGTTTGAGCGTGGCGATGTGCGCCAGTTCGCTGAGCGTGGTGCGCGGCATATCCGCGAACAGTGGCACCCGTTCGAGCAGGCGCAGCGTCTCGATGGCGTCTTGTGCCTCGGCGACGTGCGGGGCCTGGTTGCTGACCAGCGTGCGGAACTCGGTGGCGGGGATGAAGAGCAACGAGGTTTTGATATTGGCGATGTAGCTGAACTGCGCGGGGTGATCTTCGAGCAGTTCGTGAGCGCCGATGGCCATGCCACGGTGCAGTTCGTCGATCTCGCGCTGACCGTGCCATTCGCCCACTTCGCCCGCCTCGATGATCCACACGCCCGGCGAGGGTGCGCCAGCGTGCAGCAGGACGGTGCCCGCCGCGACGTTCTGCTCGACTAAGCTGTTGGCCAACGCGGCCAGTTCGTCGTCGTTGCAGTTGAGGAACAGATCGACTTGGCGCAGCAGCCGCAGGCGCGCCGCTCGCATATCGCCGAACGCGTGCGAGAGTTCGCGCGCCCAGGGCGTATCAGGGAAGCAGTAGCGGTTGGCCGTTTCGCGCTCGGGCCAGGGCAGCGCGTCGTAGGCGGCGCGGATGGCGCGGTGGGCGAAGGATGCCCCAGCGATCTCCTCGATCAGGGCGACGGTGTAGCGCAGCACTTCGGCGTAACGACCGCCCTGCACATCCAGCGGCAGGTTCAGCACACGCGGCGGGATGCGCGCCCGGTCGCGGTCGAGCGTGATATCCCAATTGGCGGTGGCCGCCAGCACGTCCATCCGATCATCGAGGGCTTGAGCGCGCCGCGCGCCGTACACATCTCGCAGTAACTGGTAGCAACTGGCGTAGCAGAACTGCAACGCGCGGCTCAGGCGTTGCGCCTCGCTAGTGCTGGGCGCGTGGGGCCAACGTATCTCGTCGGGCGTGATCTGTCGCAATGTCGCCAAATGCACCATCCAAGCCGCCGCCCACAGCGCCGCCGCCAGCGTATCGAACTCGTAGGTGGGAGAGCGCAGGTGCATCACGTAGGCCAGTGTCTCGGCCAGCGCGGCCACCCAGAACAGCCCCCACGACCAGATCAGCCGCGAATCGTGCAGGCCAAACAGGTGCGGCAACAGCAGCGCGATCGCCAGCGCCCCGAAGTAGGCCGGAGCGCCGACCAGAATGTGCGAGAGCATCTCGCCGCTCGGGCGCGCCTCCACCGAGAAGAACAGGGCCGCCCCGCCCACCATAAACGAGCACATCATCAGCAGCGCCGTTACCGCCAGTTCGTGCGGCGGCGTGAGGCGTAGGTCCACATCGAGCAGTACGGCCAAGCCCGCCACCAGCAGGAACACGAACGCCAAACCATCGGCTGCCGTCCAGATCGGCAGTTCGGGCACCAGCGCCCGCCCGAAGGCTGCCAACGCCGCCAGCACGGTGGTCACTAGCAAGGCGTTGATGGTGGAGGAGACCGCCGCACCGCGATAATCGGGGCGGATGGCCGCCAGCGCGCCCAATGCGGTGCACCACAACAGCGGCGGCAGCCACGCCGCGTATGGCGTGTCCCTACCGATGATGCTGGCCCACACCAGCAGCAGCGCGGCCAATACGGCGACCGCCGCCAGCAGCGCTGGTTGGCGACCGTAGCCGCGCTTCACCACCCAGGCCAGCGTCGCCCGACCAATGCCCAGCGCCACGAACGCCAAGCCGATCAGCACGGGCAGCACCACCAGCAACAGCAGCGCCACCGCGATGACTCGCTGCGCCAGTTCGCCCGTCTGCCACAGGCTGCGGATCGTGCCGCCCAACTGGCGGTTCCAGAACTGCACAGCGAACACAATCGCAATCGCCGAATAGATCAACGTCAGCAGGCCGTAGAGCGAGATGATGCGCTCCTGGTTGCTTAAGCGCCCGGCGATCAGCGACCACCCCGCCACCGTCACCAGCGGGCGCTCGTCGTCGACGAGCGTGTGTTGCTCGCGGACGGGCAGCAGCCGCAGCCGCAGACGCCCCCACAGTTGGTCACGAATGAACGTCAACGCACGGCGGCGCAAGTCCGGCAGCCGCAGCGCATCGACCAGCATGTAGTACCCATCGAGTTCGAGCAGCGGATTGAGGTTGACCAGCGTCGCGATATAACAGGTGAAAGCCAACTTCAGCGCTACCGTGTTGAAGGCCAACTCCGGGCGCAACACCACAAGCAACGCCGCCAAACCGCCCACAAACAGGTCCGACATCGGCCCCGCCGCCGACACCAGAATGCGGGCGTGGCGCGGCGAACGCCAAATATCGCTCGTATCGACGAAAAACGCGGGCGTGCCGAAATACAGCATCACCCCGCCGCCGAACAGATCGCGGCCAAAATGCTTCACCGCCAGCGCGTGCGCGCTCTCGTGCAGCAGGAACGACACCAGCAGCGCCAACCACAGCGCGCCCAACTCCAGCGGCGCCGTCGCGGTGGCCGTGAACAGCAGGCGTTGGCCCGATCCGCGCAAAATCTGCACAAACGCCACCAAGCCCGCCAGCGCCACCAGCGCCCACAGCACGGCGAAGGCGCGTGTGAACAGCAACCACCCCACCGTGCGATACAGCGCGCCGTACCAACCATCGACGTTCGGGATTTGCCAGCGCTGCCCGGTGAACAGACGCAACACGCGGCGGCCCCAACCCTCGGGCGTGTACGCCACAATCCGCTGCTGCAACGCGCGATACACGCCTACCGGTTCATCGGTGAGGAAGCCCTCCTGCTTGAGCGTCGTCACCAGATCGCCCACCGGAACCAACTGCTTGAACTGCAAAAACGCCTGCGTGGCCAACTGCGCCACCGTGCGCGTGCCATCCATCTGATGCCAGATCTCCCGCTGCACAGGTGTCAAGCGCAGATAGTTGCCGCGCGGGCTGCGGATGACCGTGTAGACCTGATCGCCCTCGCTGATCTGCTCCTCGGCCACATCCGGCACCGCACGAGGGCAGTACAGCGTCGGGTCAACCCGCCGCTGCAGGTCGGCCCATGGCTCGGCGGGCGGCGCACTGCGCGAAATCAGGCGGCGCTCCAAACCACGCCAAATATCGCCCGTCCCAACAGCGGGCGCATCAGCACGGCGCGCCACCGAGGCCCACACACCCCACGGGATGTTCGCCTCAGATCCACCACGATACTTCATCTGAGTCATAGCATCGAACGATTGGCGCATACAAACAGGCCATGCGGGATCACCTCTTCATCATAGCATAGTTTCTTGCGTCGCACCCGCAATTACTATCGTCAATAATACGCTCTCAAAGCGTCACTTATCGTGCATTGTCACCGTTTATTGTTAGAGGAAAAGAGAAGCCGCCAGCGCCGCAGCGCCGCCTGTCATGCCTCCGCTCACGAGTGCACGTTGGGCTGCGTCACAGCCACGGCTCGTATCGGGCGGTTGCGTTGCCAGCCGAGCACGCCCTACCAACTTGACCACAACCGCACCGCCCAACCATCACCCACACACCGCAACAGCGGTGTATAATGGCAGGCCGCAATCAAACGGCGGCGCATCTCAAACAAAAAGAGTAATCATCAATTTCGATGAAACACGACACGCCCTATAGTCGCGCCGAAGGCGTTATTCAATTCAGCCACCCTAACGCAGCCGTGCGGCGCAACGCCTTCATCCTGGTGCTGGGATTCATGTCCCTGATCCTCAGCGGCACCGTGCTCCTTCGCCTACCGCTCGCCAGCACACACCAACAACTCACTTGGAACGAGGCGCTCTTCACCTCCACCAGTGCCGTCACGCTGACGGGCCTGAACGTGATCACCATCGCCCAAGACCTCAGCCTGTTCGGGCAGATCGTGCTGCTCGTGCTGATCGAAGTTGGAGGCATCGGCTTCGTCACCTTCTCAATGCTGATCTTCCTGCTAATGGGCCGCCGGATCGGCATTGCCGGGCGGATGCTGCTGCGCCAATCGCTCGGCGTCTTCGACACCATTGGCATTGGCAAACTCACGCTCTACATGGTCTCGGCCATCCTCGGCCTCCAAGCCGTCGGCGCGCTGCTGCTGTGGCTGCGCTGGGGGCCAACGCTCGGCTTCGACCGCGCCGCCTACCTCGCAGTCTTTCACAGCATCAGCGCCTTCTGCAACGCGGGCTTCGACCTGTACAGCGGCGTCGATAGCGTGCTGTTCGGCTTCGACCGCGACCCGTTCACCCTGATTGTCCTGATGGTGCTGATCACGATCGGCGCGTTGGGGCTGCTCGTGATGATTGACCTGATCACCTACCCTTGGCAGCGCCGCCTGATGGTTCACACCAAGTTGATCGTCAGCCTCGCCACGCTGTTCACCATTTTCACCGTGATTATGCTGCTGTTCGATCAAGCGATCGCGGGAGCAGATCGAGGAGTGTTTAGCGCCGAAGCGTTCTGGGTCGCGCTGTTCAAGGGCGTCTCGGCGCGCACCGCAGGCATCACACTCCTGCCGATCAGCGACGTGAGCGAAGCGAGCAAACTGGTCCTGCTCTTGCTGATGTTCGTGGGAGGCGCGCCGGCCTCGATGTCAGGCGGTGTCACGCTCAGCACCGTGGGAGTGTTGTTCGCCACCCTGCACACGATGGTGCGCGGGCAGCCGCAGGTGATCATCTTCCGCCGCACGCTGCCGCTCGAAACCATCAGCAAAGCCGTGGCGATTATGACGATCGCCACCCTGCTCTGCTTCAGCGCCACACTGCTGCTCCTGCTCGGCGGCGCTGGCTCGCTGCTGACAGTGGGATTCGAGGTGATCAGCGCCTTCTCCAACACGGGATTCAGCCTCGGGGTGACCAATACGCTCAACGGCTGGCAGCAACTCGTGATCATCCTGATGATGTTTTGGGGACGGCTAGGGCCGTTGACGCTGGTGGTACTCTTTGTCCAACGCGAACGTCCAACTCTTATTCGTTATCCTGCCGAGCAAATCGTGCTTGGCTAACTACGGTGAATCACTATGTTTCACATGTTGCAGCGCTTACTGCATCGAGGAGGTACGCCTCCACAAGAATCCAACGACCAAGTCAGCGTGCCACGCAGCCAGTGGCGACGCCCGAACCTGCTACCCGATCAGCGGCAATTTTTGGTGATCGGGCTTGGGCGCTTCGGCACCAGCCTCGCCGAGGGGCTGATCGCGCTCAATCACACCGTGCTCGCCGTCGATAGCGACTACCAGCGCGTCCAGGCGCTCTCCGGCGAATTTGCCCACATTTTGCAGCTCGATGCCACCAAGATCGACGCATTGCGCGAGATCGGCGCAGACCAGTTCGACACCGCGATCGTCTGCATCGGCACCGATTTCGAGAGCAATCTGCTCGCGACGGTGCAGTTGCGCAAACTGGGTGTGCGCCGCCTGATCACCAAAGCGCGCACCAAGACCCAGCGCGAGATCCTGCTGCAGGTCGGCGCCGACGAGGTGATTCTGCCCGAGTTCGATGCGGGCATCCGCCTCTCGCGGCGGCTCTCGGCGGTCAACTTCGTCGATTATCTGGAGCTCGATCCCGACGTTGGCGTGATCGAAATGCTGGCTCTCAGCAGCATGCACAACAAAACCCTGGCCGAGCTCGACCTGCGGCATCGCCACGGCCTGACGGTGCTGGCGATCTGGCGTAACGATCAACTGCTGCTGCATCCCGATGCGAGCACGCAGATTAAACCCAACGACAAGTTGCTGGTGTTTGGGCGCGTCGCCGATGCTCGCCGTTGGAAGGGCTAATCGGAGTGCTCAGCATCCCATGAAACGTGGCGCTGCAATCGGGCGTTGTACCTGGTAGAAGTGCGACAGTCGTTGTCGTGCTCTCGGGCAATAATCAAGGCGTAGCACGGTTTCCACTTAGCGAGAAGGGTGCAGATGTCTATGCAACGCGAGTTCCAGTACCACGATGCCACATCCGCAAAGTTCTGGCGCATCACCTGCACAGGCAATCAGACGACGATTCAGTTCGGGCGGATCGGCACGAACGGGCAAACCCAGAACAAAACGCACGCATCGGCGCAGGCCGCTCAGCAGTTCGCCGAGAAACAGATCGCCGAAAAGCTGAAGAAGGGCTACTCTGAGGTGGCGACCACCGCCACGCCCGAGCCTGCACCCTCCCCCGTACCTGAACCTGCGCCCACATCCGAATCTGAACCCGTAGCGCTACCGAGCGCCAGCGATGAAGAACTCGCCCTCGAACCGACCGACTGGTTTTGGGCCAATTGGCGCAAGACCGCGCCGCTGCCGCGCCCAACCAGTCAGCCGCCCTTCGACAAGGCCGATGCGCTGAAACGGCTACGACAGGTCGTCAACGAGATGTATAGCTGGGGGTGGAACTGGCATCTCACACAGATTCCGCCGCTGCCGAGCCGCGAGGAGGCGCACTTCTGGTTGATTGTGCTCAGTGACACCCACATCAAGGGCGTTCAAAAGGTCATCAACAAACTCACAAACAGCTCCATCCATGGCAACCTCAGCGCAGAAGAAGCCTATAATCTCGTGCCACTCACCCAAAACGCTTCTAGGCGAGATCTTTGGGTCAACTTGATGACAGCGTTTATGCCGCTTGAGGAACTATTCGGCTTCCTCTACACAAAGCTGCAACCCTTCGTACAAGCAAGCATTGGCTATAGCGTCCCTCCAGTCTACGAGATCAACACGGGGCTGCACCGCTATGTGCTGCCCTATCTCACCGAAGCCGAGCGCGAGAAGGCTATTGCGTCGCTCCCGCAGCGGCTCGATATCAGCACATGGCCAGATCCGAAGCAGTATCGCCTAACTCCGCCCGAATTTCACTTCGCGGCGATGCTCGGCAGCCATCAGGCCGATCTCTTGGCACTGATCAACAGTTGGTCCTCAACGCTTTTCAACCTGCTCGAATTCGGCTACACCCACCTCCAGCGCCCGCAAGATATCATTTTGGGCCTTCAAGACCCGCAATTGGTCATTGAGCATATGCAGCGCCTTAAGCTCAGGCTCTTTTCAAGCGAGCATATCGCTGCCTGGCTGGCCCACACCGAGTTTAGTCACCTCGATCTAGTGCGCGACGCTATTCTCGCCGAGGGTAGTAAGGATAGTGCCGCTGAGTTGCTGAAGACATTCGCCGCATCGCGCAGCCCAAAAATGGCAGTGCCGATGCTCGAACTGATGCTGCAATCGCGCGCACCGCAGCTTGCCCGCGCCTGGCTCGATGCCCACCCACACGAGGCGATCGCCGGACTGCTGCCGCTGGTCGAAACGCGCCACAAACTCGCTGCACCCGCCACCGAGTTCCTGCTGCGCCACCTGCGACGTGGCTCCGCCTATGCCGAACTGATCGCGGCGGCGCTGGTGGACCTGCCTGCCAACCGAGTGAGGGCCCTGCATCGGGCGCTATTCGATGCGGCCCAAACGTCGCTACCCAGGCTGGACGCCAACACCACCCCGGCTTGGCTGCGCGAAGCGCTCGGCACCATCAAGCCCGCCAAACGCAAACCGACCACTTGGCTCGAACCCGCCGAACTGCCCGTGCTCACGGTCGATCAGTATGCTCTAAACGATCAGCAACGGGAAGCGCTATTAGAAGCCCTGCGCCAGAGCACACTCGATGAACCGCATCCCTTCATCGTTGCGATCAAACAACATCTCGATCCAGAACAACTCGACTCGTTCGCTTGGGCGCTGTTCGAAAATTGGCTGATCGGCAGCGGTATCAGCAAAGAGAATTGGGCGATGGCCGCGCTGGGCTTGTTGGGCAACGATACCAGCGCCCGCAAACTCACACCGATGATCCGCGTCTGGAGGCCGTCACCGTCGGCTTCGCGGCGGGCCTGCACGCCTACTATTACGACAATCAAACCGCGACGCCCGCACACCTGCTTCAAAGCATGCTTGGCTCAGCCATCAAGGACACCTCCGAAGATCGCGACAAACTGCGACACTATGCCAATCACGTGGTCAAAGAGCGACGCGATCCGCTCTGGCAAGCCTTTTATCACGCATTGCATGAAGAATTAGTGTGAGGGATCGTCAATGTTTCTGGAGCAACTGTTCAGCACCATACCGCAAATCGCCATCTTCGCCATTCTTACGGTTGGCTTGGTGCTCTCAATCCAGCGTCTCAACGAAAATCGACAAAAATATCTGCTCATTCTGTTTGGATTCGGTTGTTTGCTGCTCGCACAACTGATCAACATAGCCAGCAACCTTGCCCTGCCTTGGATCATATCAAGCGCATCCGCTCTCAGCGTACCAGCATTAGTGATGCTTTTCAGCCTCCCCACCGTGCTCCTGCTCATCGCTGGCTATACGTTGCTGATCATTGGCATTTTTCGGCGGTGAACAGCACTTTAGTGCATTGTTTTCTAAATCTTTCACAGTTCCCATTGTCATTTCGAGCGAGCCGCTAGGCGACGTGAGAAATCTCATTGTTCCGCATTGTAGTGCGCGTTGAGATCCTTCCCCATTCGCTTCGCTCAGGGCTTCGACCGTTCAGGATGACAATGCTTTCGTTGAAAAGAAAAGTGTCAAAGAATCCCAAAACAGTATATTTAGGGCAATACGTTTTCGTTGAGCAAGATCTGTACTAACCATCAAACGCATGAACACAACCCTGCTCGATCTCAATCAGCCGATTATCTTTGTGCCAGTGCGCCACCACAGCCCCGCATGCGCGCGGCTTGTACGCGACCTTGCGCTGCGCCTGCGGCCCGCCGCCGTGCTGATCGAAGGCCCAGCCGACTTCAACGAACGGCTCGACAAACTGCGCCTGCCGCACACACTGCCGATTGCGATCTACAGTTATGTTCAGTCCCAGGCCGATGGGCAGCGGCGTGGCGCATTCTACCCCTTCTGCGAGCACTCGCCCGAATGGTAAGCGCTGCACATCGCCCACGAGATCGGCGCGGCGGTGCGCTTCATCGATCTGCCGTGGGCCGCGCTCGCCGATCAGCAGAGCAACGCGCACCGCTACGCCGACCACGAGCTACGCGAGAACCCGTACATCCCCACACTCTGCCGCAAACTCGGCGTCGAGGACTTCGATGCGCTATGGGATCGTCTCGCCGAAATCGAGCCAGACCCCGATCCTATCCAACTGCTCGAACGAATCCACCAATTGTGCTACCACATTCGCGCCAGTAGCCCGTTCATTCGCGAGGAAGATCTGCGCCGCGAAGCCTTTATGCGCCAGCACATCCGCCGCGCCCAAGCCGAGTTCAACGGCCAACTGCTCGTGATCACAGGCGGATTCCACAGCTACGCGCTGTTCAGCCACCTGCCCGACGCCGCCAGCGACGAAGCGCTGCTCGAAAGCCTGCCCAGCGGCGCGCAGCACCAGGGCATCGCGCTCACGCCCTTCAGCGAGGCGCGGCTCGACAGCCTGACGGGCTACGAGGCGGGCATGCCGAGTCCCGGCTTCTACCGCCAAATGTGGCGCGACCGCCAACAACAGCGAGAGAACAGTTACCGCGTCCTGCTCGCCAACGCCACAAACACACTGCGCAAGCGCGGCCAGATCGCCAGCACCGCCGACCTGATCGCGGTGGAGACCAGCGCCCAAGCGCTCGCCGCCCTACGCGGCCACGCCGAACCGTGGCGGCTCGACCTGATCGACGCGATCACCAGTTCGCTGATCAAAGAAGCTATCGACCCACAGACGCGCCACCCGTTCTTGGACGCCCTGCTCAGCGTCTTTCGCGGCGACCAACGGGGCGCGCTTGCGGCAGGCATGCAACTCCCGCCGCTTGTCGAGGATATTCGCGAGCAACTGCGTCAACATAGCCTCGAACCAAGCACGCAGCCCGCACCGTCCGGCTCGATCTCAGCGTTGCCACCGAACTCGCGGGCAGCCGCACGTTGCACCAACTACGCCTGCTGAACTTGAGCGGATTCCTGAAGCGCGCTGGCACCAACTTCGCCAGCCGCGACGACCTCACCACGGTTTGGGAGGCGTGGGAGATCGTGTGGTCGCCCGATTTCGAGGCGGGCTGCATCGAATCGGCGATCTACGGCTCCACGCTCGCCGAAGCCGCCAGCGCCCGCCTCGCCGAGCAGAGCGCAGCGCTGCAGCATAACGCCGCACAGGCCGCACGCCTCCTGCTCGACGCAAGCTTAGCGGGAGTGCTCGACCAGATCGAGCCGCTGCTAGATCGCCTCCGCGACTGCGTGCGCCAGGACAGCGACTTCATGAGCATTGCCGAAGCGCTCGGGCACCTGCTCCACCTCTACCGCTACGACGATGTGCTGGGTGCGCTCGGTCGGCCCATGCTCGGCACGCTGCTGCGCGAAGTGTTCCAGCGAGCGCTCTGGCTGCTCGAACTGTTGGTCTACCAACTCGGCCAGGAGAAACAACTGCTGCACAGCCTCAACGCCCTGCTGCGCAGCTTCGAGGCCTGCGAACAGCAGCTTGCGCTCGACCGCGCCACCTTCGCGGCACTGCTGCAACGGGTCGCCGCCGCCCACGCCCAACAGCCGCTGCTGCGTGGCGCGGCCACCGGCATGCTCTGGAGCCTGGGCGCGGCCACGCTCGAACGGGTGCAGGCCGACCTGCAACTCAGCGCCGCGCCCGAACAGATCGGCGATTTCCTTACGGGCCTGTTCGCGCTCGCCCGCGAGACCGTCCAACGCCACCCCGACCTGCTCGCCAGCATCGATCGCATGGTGCAAGCGTTCGATAATCACGCTTTCCTGCTGGCGCTGCCCGCCATGCGCTTAGCGTTCACCTTCTTCACGCCGCGCGAGAAGAGCTACATCGCGCACACCCTGTTCGGCGAAGCGCAAGCACCACCATCCGCCGCAACCTCAGCACCTACGATCGCGACAGCCAGCGACTCTTCATCCGCCAGCCGTACTTCTACTCGCGAGTGCGCCGCCAAGCCGACCGCTGGCAGATCATCATTTTGGTCGATGAATCCGGCAGTATGCTCGACAACGTGATCCACGCCGCCGTCACCGCCGCGATCTTCTTAGGGCTGAAGGCGCTGCGCACACACCTCGTCCTGTTCGACACCGCGATCGTCGATGTGACCGACCACTGCAACGATCCCGTCGAGACGCTGATGCGCGTCCAACTCGGCGGCGGCACCGACATCGGCCATGCGCTGCGCTACGCCGCCGAATTGATCGACAACCCTCGTCGCACGATTGTCATCCTGATCACCGATTTCTACGAGGGCGCACCAACGCACCTGCTCTACTCGGCCACCAAGCAGTTGGTCGATAGCGGCGTGACCCTGCTCGGCTTGGCTGCGCTCGACAGCGACGCCAAGCCCGTGTACGACCGCACCACCGCCGAGCACTTGGTCAAACTCGGCGCGCACGTCGGCGCGATGACCCCGGGCGAACTCGCCAACTGGGTTGCGCAAAAAGTACTGTAGGATATTTTGGGTGAAAGAAACGCTGGCAGCATGCGCAGGCCACCTCGATTCTGCAAGCCACTGCTAGCCACACGGGTAGCCAAGATAGGCATATCGACGCTATGAGAACCGACCTGCTCGCCCTCACAACCGACGATCTGACGTTGATCGCCAATCGAGGTCTCGTCAAGCGCGCCCAAGCCGAACTACAGGCTGGCGAACTGCTCTACACCATCGCCGAGGACGAACAGGGCAACCTCACCATCGGTTGGAGCGACGAGACGACCTGCCGCATTCCCGCCGGGCAACCGCTGAGCGCCGCCCGTTGCAGTTGCCCCGCCACCACGATCTGCCGCCACATCCTGCGCTCGGTGCTGGCCTACCAACAGTTCGCCGCGCAGGAGGCGCCCGCCCAGCCACCGCAAACCTGGGACCCGGGCACTATCGACGACGCAACGCTCGCGCGCGTCTGCGCCAACGAAGCACTGACTTGGGCGCGCAAAACCCACGCCGCAGGCCAAGTGATCGAACTGGTGCGCAGCAGCAAGCCCAGCGCCTACCTGCACGGCTTCGGCATCGCCGTGCGCTTCCTGGTGCCCAGCGACCCACGCTACACCCACTGCGACTGCGCCGAGGCCGCGCCCTGCCGCCACGTCCCACTGGCGGTGCTGGCCTTCCGACAACTCGACCCGAACGCCACCAGTGGCATCATCGAAACAGCCGTCGTGCCCGCCCTGCTCCCCACCGATCTGCTCGATGACCTAGCGCAGGCCCTCGGCGAACTCATCGTGCTGGGGCTGAGCAACGCGCCGCCCGCGCTGTTGGTGAAGCTGCGGCGCATCGAGCAGCGCTGCCGCGACGCCGAACTGCAATGGCCCGCCGATGCGCTCGCCGAACTCACGCAGCAACACGATGCCTACGCCGCCCACGATGCGCGCTTCGACCCAAGCATCGTCACCAGCGTGCTCGGCGAACTCTGCGTGCGCAGCGACGCCATCCGCAGCAATACGGGCGCGGTGCCACAACTGTTCGTGCGGGGCAGCAACCAAACCGCCGAAACGCGCCTCGAAGCCACGCGGCTCGTGGGCTTGGGCTGTAGCGTGCAGGTGCGGCGCGGCGGAGCCGAACTCACCGCCTACCAGCAAGATATCAACTCGGGCGCGCTCTCCGTGGTGCGCGTCGCCATCACCGACCCCAGCGAGCCATCCGTGCAGCCGAATCCGTGGCGTCACTACGCCCAAACGCCGATCGCCAAGGGCATCAACCTAGAGGCGTTCGCCAGCGGTCAAGTGCTGCTCAAAAGCGCGCGGCGCTTCGCCAACGGCGAACTCAAGCTCGGTCGTGCACCAGCCAGCGCCCTCGCGCAAGCCTACAACTGGGAGACGCTGCGAGCGCCGTTGCTGGCCGAGAGCATCGCCGAACTGAGCGCACGGATCGCCGCACAACCACCCGCCGTCTCACCGAGCGTCTCGCAGTCTGCGCCGTGGCCGCTGTCGATGCGGCGGCCTTCATCCCGCACGAGCAAGCCGTTCGGGCGCAACTCCGCGACGCCGATGGCGATCATCTTCTGCTGCACCATCCGTACACAAGTCGCGGGCATCACGGCGTCGAGGCACTGTTGGCGGCGCTGCAACGCCACCCCAACGACGTGCGCTTCGTGGCTGGGCACGTCACGCTGAGCGCGCACGGCCCGCAGATCGCGCCGACCGCCGTGGTATTCCAGGATGGCGCAACGCGGTTCGCCGTACTGCCGTGGATCGCGCCGCCCGACGCCGAGCGCGAAGCCATTGCAGCGCCCGCCGCTGAGCACGCCGCCACCCATGACCCGCTGAGCGAGTACTGGTCGCGGGTACAAGCGGCGCTCGGCGATCTGTTGGTGGTGGGGCTACAACGGGCCGACAGCCGCACGAGTCAGCGCTGGCAGGAGTTGGCGCGCTTCGGTGGGGCGCTGGGCTTCGGGCGCAGCCTCGCCGCTATCGAGGCGTTATCAGCCGCGCTTGAGCGCAAAACCCACACGCTGCAATGGGAGGGCGCCTCAGTCGTACCGCACGTGCTGGCGCTGGCCCGCATCTGCCTGCTGATCGGCGATGCGTTGGTGGAGTCAGGAGATAGTTAAGGAGGTATTAGATATCGAGTTCAGGCCAATGACAGACTTTTTTGAGCTGAGAGAAGAGAGCAGCATCTCTACTACGGAGATCTTGAGGAGTACATTCATAACCGTGATAATAACCCTCACAAAGGAAGTCATCTAGTTCTTTTTCATCTGTTTGCTGCACCTCTATGGTACCCTCTAAGTGCATAGGGAATATATAAATTTTTCCATCTTTACGAGCAATAACACGTCTTGTTCCTTCAAGTTTTATACCTTGATTCAGTACCATTTCGGCTTCGCGATCATCCAATGTCATTGGTGCTACATAACCATCAAGATCGCTCGGCACGCTATGCTTTTGATTCTTTTCATATTTACGTCGATGCATTAGAAAATGGGATTTTTCCGAAATATTCCATACAATTCTCCGTTCAGATTCTGGACCATACAACACATTTATCATCATTTTGTTATAGCATGAATGATTTCTCAAACTTAGTACAGCACATGTACTTTCAATCCCCTTAAATTGATCTGACGAAAAATGGGCCGCATAAGAAATAGCATATCCAGTTTCATCTCCATCATGAGGTGAAACGCTTTCTTCCCAACAACATTCAATGTTAACAATTTCAGGAAATCGATTGTGCGCGAATGGACGCTTTGTCAAACTATCAAATAAAAACGTAAATAATGTACGCTCCCTACCAGAAGCCTGCTTCATATACCTAATCAACGCATCTTTAAACAAGACATCTTTACTTATCATCCGGTTTACAATAACTGTATCACGATAAAACTCTACATCACTATATGTCTCTTGGAGATGCCTACAAATATCTGCCAATATCCGAATAGTCGAAATGACATCTTCATAGGCAACGGCTTGTTCATCACAGGATTTACTATTGATAAAAATATACATCACAGCAACTCCATGAGATCCTGCTCGATTTGATCGAAGAAGCCTGCGGGCCACGGATCAATTCCACCATCGATATAGAGTTTGGGCTGAACCACAGATGCAGATGGATCATCGGTTTGATTTGAAAAGAAATTCAAAGTAACCCGATCTGCATCAATAAGTTGCTGCTTTACAGCCCGACGAATACCGTTGAGTACATGGTCGCTATGCGTTTCAATGATCACTTGTGCACCTGTTGCCGCTGCTCGCGCCAAAAATACGCCCATCGCTGACTGGCCAGCCGGGTGTAGATGCAACTCCGGATTCTCAATCAATACCAATGGCGCAATACGCTTTTGATGTTGCGCAAATGCTACTGCCCCCAAACAGCCGGTAATCACAGGCAACACATGGCTAAGTCCATACCCCACATTTGTAGGTCGATGAAAGTTCGTTGCTGCGTTTGTACGTAGCTGTAAACGAAATTGATTGGTCCGCTCAATGGGTTGAAGATCAAATGCACTCCCAGGAAAGAAATGCGCTAGCCAAGCCTCAACTTGACGTTTCAGTTGAGGTGGTACTTCCGGCTGACACATAGCACTGGGGATCTCGAGATCCGCGTACTGGTGAATGTACCACGGCGTATATTCGCCGCGCGCGCCGACTCCATCTTGTTGAGCACGACTGCTGGCGGGGTAAGTCTCGCGAGGGCCGATCCGGTCTGCCGAAATATATGTCAAGGTTGTAATTGTCTCATACAGCGATGCAAGCACCTGACTCGCAGTTTGTGAAGCGGCCAAATCACTTCTTGGAATCAACTGATAGACAGGCTCTCCAACCTTGGGTGTTAACGTTTGTTCCTCGCCAGTATCGAAATCGCGCCAGAGTAGTTCTGCAAGCGGTGCAGACATCGTATCTGTCTCATTTTTATCTGCCTTAAAAGACCATTGAGCCGCAACTTGCTCGTTCTCAATACCTAAAAGAAAATGATCTCGCCCACTCAAACGGTTGATGACTTCCTCGGCACTGCCAAGGGTCACATTTTTACCGTTTAAGATCAGACCAGGACTGCCGGGGCTTTCCGTGAGTGTTTGATGCAACAGCACCAGTACCTGAATACTGGTCGATTTTCCCGACGCATTGAGACCAGATAGCAATGTCAGAGGAGCAAGCGGCAGGCTCAACTTCTGGAAACACTTGAAATGCTCAAGTGTAATTCGTTGCAGCATGGTCTCTCCTTACTTGATGTCGCCGGGCAATCCAATATGAAAATCCTCGATGAGATTGAAGCGTTTTTCAACACGCCGCACATCATTCGTGGAATACGTGATCGCCTCGCGGAAAGCATCTTCGCGTTGAAGTTGATAAAAACGGCGCCGAAAATCATCTACATTTCGATCAACGAACTCTTCCGAGTAACGAATCATGAGGATCGAGTAGACATCAAAAAGCGCAATATTCAATACACTACGAGGACCATCCGGCGCGGTATGCCTCCGAAAAGCGTGTTTGCCAAACACGCGAAGATTATTGCGCATACTACGCTCAAAATCAGGTGTCAGGTTGCGTGCGAGCTGTGCCTGGCCTAATCGGTTCATGTGTGTGAGCGCCTCGGCCAGGAAATCATCCATATTGCCGCCCTGCTTGCGATAACCCTCCACACCGAAATAATAGAAGGCACAAAAGCGATTGATCGCTTCCCGATCACGCATAGTTTTGGTGTTAAGGCTCGAACCCGTCGCCTGCTTGAAGATCTCGCTCTCCGCACGATCACGCAACCAACGTGTCGCATCGCCAACATGCAGACAGTTCCGCATCTGTTGGCGACTGAGCGCTACACCGCTATTCACACGATCAAAAATATCGAGCTTGGCGCGATCAGGCACCTTCGAATCGATGAGGTAGAGGATCAATTGGGTATCTTCGATACGATTTTGTAGTTTAGGCTCCAGATCCTTGAAAAACTTCTTATTCAACGATTCATTAGAGCCACTTAAACCACGGAGCGCAAACTCATTGTTGAGGAAGCGTCGAAAGGTTGTTAAGCGCTGTAATCCATCAACAACCACAATTTTGCCGTCATTGTTTTCGGCTAGGTAAAACACTGGCAGAGGGATGCGCAGTAGGGTGGATTCGATCAACTTACTCTGCTTATTGAGATCCCACACGAAATCTCGTTGGAAATCGGGGTCTAGAATAAACTGATTGTTGTTGATACGCCGAATAACGTCGAATACGGTTCGCTGTTCCGTGCGTATCAACAAACTATCGATGGGATAATCGCCGAAATTATTGGCACTGTCGTCGCTGCCCTCTGGGTCGGCTAACCCAGTGATATAGTTGCGGCCCGCCTCAGTAATCCGCCACTCTTTACTACCATCGTACGGGTACACCCAACCCTTGCCCACGGCGTCACGACTGATCAACGAGCGCAAGGTATCTTTACCCTGCTGCGATAAGCGCGCCCCTTCCATCATCCGTTCGACAGCTTCATAACACATTGCGGTCGTGGCTTTGCCGTCGTTGCTGATCATCAGGCGCAACACAATATCGATCTGCTGATCGCTAGATATGCCTACATCTGCGGCAGTTAGTTCTTGGATATCAGTGCTCACAAGGCACTCGCTTTCTTATGTTAGAACACTTTGGATGAGGCTACTCACTACACCAAAACGATAGGCTATCTGCTCTTGAGTATCGGCATTTGGCTGGATAGCTGCAAAAAAAGCCGCATCGTTAGTCATTAATTCCAACGAACCTTCTTGCAATGCTGTTTTGACAGGGTCTGTCTCCAACGTCGCGATTGGGTAACGCGTCAACAGGTTCGTCCATATCTCGAACAGCGCTTTGTTGAATGGCCCGGTTGGCTGATTCTCACGCACTTCTCGGAAGGCGAGTTCATCAAAAAGAGCGTACACCTTCCGCAAGCTATCAGCCAGATCATTCGCATACTGATCGAGCTGCGCGTCGCTCATGCTGTTCAGTTCCTGCATCGAGCGATTCAGCAGTTCATCGAATGAATGCACACCCGCATCAGCAAATGCCTTTTGATAATCATATAATCGGAACGCTATAAATCGCAACACGCATTCGCGAGCTTGCATACGGGTATCATCCACCTGGTTGTTGGTGGCCAATGCGAATATCTCTGTTTCGGCCTGCTGTTTCAACCACTGCGATGCTTTACCTAAATACAACGCATGACGAATCTCTTGGTTGTTTAGATACAGACCACCCGTATTGATGCGTTGGTAGATATGAAAGGTGACTTGCTCGGGAGTGCCAGCCTGGATCTCGATAATGGTGAGTTTTGTATCTTCGATCGTTGTGCGCTGTTCAGGTGTCAAATCATCAAACGTTAAGCCATTGAGGTCTGATAGAAGTTCTAACCCTTGCAGCCGTAAAGTCTTCTTTTGGCAGAAATTCAGAAGTGCAGTCAAGCGTTGTAAGCCATCGATCACCTGGCGATTGGTGGTATCTCTGGCATCGAGATAAAAGGATGGCAATGGGATATGGAGCAGTAACGATTCGATCAGGCGGCTCTGTTGCGTCGCATCCCAAACCACATTGCGCTGAAAATCGGGGTTGAGGGTAATGGCACCCTGCCCAATCTTGCGCAATATCTCAAAAACGCTAAACGGCGGCCTGTCGATTTTGATCTGCGCAGGATCGAATGGTAATGTCACTGCTCATCCCCTTGCTGCTCATCGCTAGCGCCCGCTGCCCCCACCGTCTCCTCGATCTGGCGAATCTCATCGCTCCGCAGCCCGTATAGCGCATAGACCCGCTGGTTGATCTCATCCTCCCAAGCGCTTACATCGGCCTTGGCATCCTGCTGCTTGGCCGCCAAAATCCGTGTCACCAGATCATCAATCGCTGCTGTTGAGCTTGAAATGGGTATGGGTAGCTGTGTCACATACATAGGCTTGAACTCGTAATAGCCATTTTGCCGTGTCGCTGCTATTTGTCGAATATACCACCATAACACTTGTGAGTTTAATACAGCTCCAAGATAGTGGATATGAGGATGTATACAAATAGAAGTCTTATCGTTACTAAAAAAGTTATCTTGATCAATTGCATATGATGTATTAGCAACAATTGCGGGAATGATAATCTTCGGCTGTTCAAATTCCTGCCAATAGGCAACATTATCTTGGATCTCATACCATTCATAAGAACCTGGTTTACGTCCTGTTCCAGGCATAAGAGCATCTTTAAACGCACTAAGATGTTGCTTAATAGCTGGATACGAGTCTATATTGGTCCCTCGCCGTGTAAAAATCAACCATAAATCAGGATTTTCCACCCGCCAACGTTTAACATCACGCCCTCGTAGATAGGGCTTTAGCAACTCAGCGCTACTGGGATGCTCAGCGATCAGACGATCGCGGGTGGCCCGATCCACCACAAAGGCTTCATTCAAGCCAGTTAACACACCTCGATAAAAACGACCACCCACATAATCGCCCAATGGTCTGCCAGCTCGGCGCAGTTTATCCAACAGCCGTTGGGTTGCCTCGCCCTCTAGCCGCCAACCATCGGGGGTAAGGCGCTTCTGCAACACCAGTGGCGCGTTCGGGCCAGGTCGAGCGATTTGCGCACGGGCACGCTCGATCTCCTGCGTAAACTGCGATAACGGGGTATTCGGATTCCAGTTCAATGCCAGCAGTTGATGTTCCTCAGTTGGCGCACGCTTTTCGGCCACAATGATGCTGGGGTACGCGATCGCGGTAAACACCGCGGCGTCGCCGAAATCGATCAACTGCGCGATCTGCGTTTCGCGTGCCAACACACTACGCAACTGCTTGCCATAGCCAGCCCGTAGATATTTGTTGGACGTGATAAAACAGAGTACGCCGTTATCGCGCAAGAGATCGAGCGCCAAGGCATAGAAGTACACCAGCAGATCGGCGGTTCCGTTATACACATGAGGGTATTGCGATTGCAGCCACTGCTTGCGCTCTTTCAGTTGCTCTTGGCGCACATAGGGCGGGTTCGCGATCACCAGATCGAAGCCCCGATCCAAGCCAAACATCCATTTCGGATCAAAAAAGTTAGCGGATGTATTTTGGTTGTAGGGGTCCCACTGCGCCATAAGTTCGGCTTGCTCGGGCGCATAACCCTCATCCTGTAACAAGCTTTGCAGCTGCGCACGCAGCTCCTGATCCCGATCACGATATCTCCGCTTGGCGGCAATAGTGCGAGCGCTAAAATGGCGTGAACGTACATCGGCTAATTGCTGCTCAAGGTCGATGATATCTGGATTGGGCAAAGTGAGCTGCTGTTTATGCAGCTTGGCCAAACTATTGGCGGCCACCAGGCGCGTCTCCAAGTTGGGCAATGCACGCACGCCACGGTTGTGCAGCGCATCATCCACCCGCTGATCAACCAGCAAGGAAATGAAAAAGCGCAACTTAGCGATCAGCACCGCGATCGGCTGGATATCCACGCCGTAGATGCATTTCTCGATCAGGTATAGCTTACGGCCATAGCCGAGTTCGTTACGCTCAAACGCCTCCTCGATACCCTGTTTGGCAGCCTCGCGGGCCTCGACATCGGGAATCCGCTCCGCATCGGCGAGTTGGCGTTCTTTCCACAGCCGATTATGCGGATCAAGCTTGCCCAGCACATGCACCAGTTTTTGCAGCACACCCATAGGGAATGCGCCGGAGCCAACCGCAGGATCAATGATCTTAAGATCGTCGATCGCCGTAACCAACTGCTGAATCTGCTGTTTGGTGAACAGCGCCTCAGCTGCGTAATCGTTGTAGCCCAATAGCAGACGCAAACGTTCATCGAGCGTCGCCTCGCGCGCTACTACGGCCTCATCACCGTCCTGCGCCTCGTTCTCGAGCGTAAAGCTTGGGAGCGACTGACCCGTGAGTTTCTGGCGAAAGAGCAGCAACAGCGACTCATCGACCATATACTCGACCACATTGCGGGGCGTATAGAACGAGCCTGTCTCTTTGCGGGCCGTCAACCGCGTCTCGGGGTTATAGGCCGCCAACAGATTCTCGAATACATGGCCCAACAACTCGGGATCGAGCGCCACCTCCTCCTCAATTGGCGTATTCTCGGCGATCGTGAACTTATAGCTCTCGAAGATATCGATCAAGCCGCGAACTTGGTAACGCCGTCCCCGTGTGCCATACACACTATTCAGGTCAACAATGCCATCGGGACCATCAAAGAAGAGCCGATTCGGCACGTGCAGCGGGTTGCCCTTCATCTCCGAGAAGCCATCGACCAGTGTATCGACGGTACGATTATCGATGGGATCAAGACACTCGAACAAACCGCCATTGAGAAAGGGAATATGCTTAAACAGATCGAGCGCCTGCTGCGCATCCCGAAAGTAATCCTCATAACGATAGACCGACGAAATACCGAAATGGCCATCGCGCCCGCCCGAGCTGTGCTTGCTCCGAAAGCGGCGCGGCAGTTTAGGGTTATCCATCTCGGTATTGAGCGTGGCAAAGAACAGATTCTGCAGGATCGCCTTGTAGTAACTACTGCTCTCGGGCGAGAAATCAACGAGCAGTTGTTCCAGATCCTTGCGCGTAAAGAGCTCATCGGGCACCAGGTGTTTCTCACGAAGGAACCAGACAAACATCACCCGCGTCAGCAAGCGGATCATGCTCATTGGGTTGCGCTGCTTTGGGTCGCGCTGAGCACCTTGAGGGAACGTTACCTGATCGATGGCCCAGAAGTACCAATCGGACAGTTCGCGGTAGAAGCGCTTATTCAGTTCGCTGGTATCGAGCGTGCGTGCCCAAGCCCGCTGCAAGTCCTCGAAGTTGAAGACCGCAAAACGGCTAGATAGTGCATCTAAGGCCAAGTCGCAGAGGACCTCGATATGCGCGCGATGCGGTCGCTTTGGACGGATCGCATGAATCAGCGACACCTTTTCGAGCACATCACGCTGTTCATCGCGCTTATTGGGGCGGTGCGTCACTATCGCCAAACTCAGTTGCACCTTGTCTTCTGAGTCGACCGGGAAGCGAAACAGCACACTCACAGGCATTGGGAAAAGGCGGTTCAACTCACGAGTGATCGCCGCCAATTCACTGCGCGTATATGCGCTCTGATTCTGATTAGGCAGGAGATCGATCGTAAAAAACAGAAATGAGTGGTAGATCTGCGGCTCAAACTGCGGAGCAGACTGCGACATTTGAGACGAAGCTACCAATTCATCACGCCCTACTTGAAACAGCATCTCAATCGAGCGCCACTGGCCCATCTGCGCCTTATCGGTGAGCATTCCCCGTTGATCGTAGTGCTGTGCAAACGTAGCAGCACTCGTATCGGGCAAGTCGTAACGGCGCGAACTTTTATAGCCGAGCAAGCCAAATAAGTACTCGGCAGTGCTCCGAAGATCTGCCTGCTCAAATTGTGCCAAGGCCTGCGAAATGCTCTCACGAAGGGCAACTGATGTCATAATCAACACGCCTATTCAGAACAGAGCAATACCAACACGTTGGTATTGTCGGAGTGTTCCTCAATCACAATGCACAATCCAACCATCAATGAATAACTAGCCAGGTAATCAATTCAAATTCCTGAGATCGACTGCTTGGTGGGGGCGCAACGGGTAGCAATGCCGAACGCGACTGTTGGATGTGTGTCACAACTCGGCTGCCAAAACGCTGCTCGATATCCTGTAGAGCGGCCTGCAACAGAGAAGAATAGTGAGACATCTCAGCGCCGTTCTGCGTCTGTTTATCGAACCAATCGCAGAGCACTTGGTCGGGCGTTGTGCGGCCCAGCGCCAAGGCACGAAACACCTCAAGCGTCTGTTTCGGGTTACTGAACCCAAAGCGCACAGTACCATCATCGCGAACATACACAAGATAGAACGGATGCAACGGATTGATACGTTGTTGTTCGTCGCTACCACCAGTATACCGCAAACAGAACAGCACGCCAGGCTTAATCTGCTCGTTCTGCCCCCAAGCGTGGTCTACGACAGCATACAGGCCGATTGGCTCCTTGCGCAGACGCTCTTGGTGCTGAGACAAGAACTTACTGAGATCCACACGGAAATCATCGAGCGAGAAATCAGTCAACGAGATCGTCTCGTTAAAGTCCTCGAGATCCAACACTTCATCCTGCAAACGCAACAGTTGTTTATCCCGATACCCTAACAGACTCTCATCTGTGATCGTTGGCTCAGCTAACAGATTGTCCTCGCCGGTAGCAGCAAGGTCAACCAAGGCCATCCGTGCCTCAACACGATTCCGCAAATTGATGTATTTGTTGAGATCGGGTGTCGGCCAGAAGTTGACCAACTGAACAGTTTTGTTCACACTCCCGATACGATCGATACGACCAAAACGTTGGATAATGCGGACAGGATTCCAGTGGATGTCGTAGTTTATCACCAAGTCGCAGTCCTGTAAATTTTGGCCCTCCGAAATACAATCGGTAGCGATCAACAAATCGATCTGCTCATCTTGGGGCATATGTGCCGATTGACTGCGCCTCTTAGAGATAGGCGAAAAATTCGTTAAGATATCATGAAAGTCACTCTGGCCCAAGGTTGTGCGGTTCAGGCTCGCAGTACCACACACCAAAGCGCTATGAATCCCAAGCTCTTGGCGTGCCCAATCGTGCAGCATCGTGTACAAATACACAGCGGTATCGGCGAATGCAGTGAACACCAGCACCTTACGGTTTGGTTGATCATGCTTTGTGGTGGTTGGATTCTGCACCTTTCGAGTGATCAGCTCTTTGAGGGCTTTTAATTTGCCATCGCGCTCTGGTGTCACTTGCTTGGCCTGAAGGAGCAGGCGATTGATCTGCTGTTTATCTGTCTCGAGATCTTTAAGCCAGCGTTGGAGATCGAGATGGGCAAGATTAAACTTCAGCCCGCGCCCAACAAGTTGCGCCTCCCGTAACTCATCATCCTCGTTATCGATCTCCGCAAAACCCTGATCATCCGTCGATACACTGCTCTGCGCCTGAGGCTGTGCCATATAGTTCTTGATCTTCGCCTCAAGTTGCTCGATTTTCTCAAGTGTCCGCCGCATCGTCAACTCGAACGCTTCCACCGAGCTCTCCAGACGCTTAAGGAAGTTCACCTTCATCATCGCGATCAGGTACTTCTCGCGTTGGCTCTGGCTAAAGTTCTGCACCCTACTTTGCGCATAGTTGCTCGCATAGGCTGGTAACACATATGACGATGGATTGTAAAGCGAAAGTTTATACTTCACAATCTCATCGTTCAAGTCGTCGTAGCTATCCAGGCGACCCGCCAGATCGATCTCGGGAGATAAGGAAAGGGGCTTCAAGCGCTGAGGAAAACCACCCAAGTGTTCAATTGTCGCCCCATAATAACGCTCAATATGTTTGCGCGAGCGAGCAATTGTCACCCCATCAAGCAGCGTAAAAAAGCGGGTATCCAACTTGTTCATCAAATCGCTGACTTGACCGCTTCCCGTCTTCATCCATTCTTGGAAATGGCGTTGTGCACTGACAAGAACATCCTTTATATTGGCAATACCCAAACTCTCGCGCAGCGCATCATCGCGCCCTCCCGTCAGGAAGGCCAACTGATTGCGCAAATCGCTGAGGTCGTTATTCACAGGCGTCGCTGAAAGCAACAACACCTTCGTCTTCACACCGCTTTTGATGATATCCTCCATCAAACGCTCGTAGCGAGTACGTTTGATTTGGTTACCCTCCTCATCACGACGACCTTTGATGTTGTTGCGAAAATGATGTGACTCGTCGATTACAACTAAGTCGTAATTGCCCCAATTGATCTGACTCAGATCGATATCACCAGTGGTACCACGTTCACGGCTTAGATCAGTATGACTCAGCACCGTATAACTGAATCGGTCTTCAACAAACGGATTAAGAGAACTATTATTACTTGCCTGATAAATCACCCAGTTTTGGCGCAATTTTTTCGGGCACAGCACTAACACCTTATCATTGCGCAACTCAAAATACTTAATAACAGCCAAAGCTTCGTAGGTTTTACCTAAACCTACGCTATCGGCGATAATACAGCCATTATGTTTGAGTATACGCGAAATTGCGCCCTTCACACCGTCGCGTTGAAACTCAAACAACGCATTCCAAATCTGTGTTGATGTGATCTGCGACTGTTGGGTGAGCAGATCATTACGACGCTGTTCATCAAGATAGTCTTCAAAGAGATGGAAGAGTGTTTTGAAATAAATAAACTCTGGATAATGGTCGCTGTAGATCTGGCTAAGGTAATTCAAAACCTCGGCCTTCACATCAGTCACATGCTTACTATCCCACAACTCATCGAACCATAAACGCAAATCAGCGAGGTCACGCCTATCGTTGACAAGCATATTGAGTTCGAAGTTGTTCCGACTACCACTCAGCCCCAAACCGCGCACAGTAAAATTCGAACTTCCTAGAATAGCCTCGTGATGCTCATTATTGTTGATATGGTAGAGTTTGCCATGCAGCAGCCCCGCACTCTTCACAGAGCGAATCTGTACCTTCTCCTGTAACCATTGTGCGCAATCACGAGCGATGCGTTTCTGAGTCAATTGATTCTGAAGTTGAAGTGCATCTTGCTCGATCTGAAACTGTTTTTGTTCGGTGCGTTCAGGGTCTAAATTACGAATAAACTGTGGATCACCGAATAGAAAACGTAGTTCGTCGATCTGATCAAGCTGTGCACGCAGCGCCTCATAAGCATAAATCGTAAAATAGGCTGATACAATCGCTAGTTTCGCATGAGGCTTAATCACGCTACGCAGAAACTCACCAACCGATCCACGCGAGTGGTTGTCTCGGAGACTTGATGGCAATGTCATACAGATCACCTTTACAGGTTTGAAGAAGATTATCAAAAGCTTGCTGTTTTAGCAGCCTCGATAACAGAAAGATTGTAGAACAAATTCAGACACGGCGTCAACCCAGCATCAAGGCAATAACGCCTCTGGAATGCCTTGGCGAGCAGCACTTTCAGGATCAAACATCGTACCGGAGGCGAACCATACCCATGTCCCCTGTTGCCAACGATAAAACAAAAACACGATCCCATTCGCATCTTCGCGTATCACCCGCGCAACATCACCCTCGATCGCGATATCATCGGCGCTAACCGTCATACCATCGGCACGCAATATGTCAATCAATCCCTGGTATCGATCAGCTGCAGGATCGCTCTGAAGCACAGGGACAGGAACAAGTTGCTCTGGAGTGGCGGTCACCGCCATAATCTCCGCAATTGTTGGCGTAGGAGTAATAGTGGGAATGGACGTCGCAGTCGGTGTAGGCGAAGATGTTGGCGTCGCTGTCGGTGTAGGCGAAGATGTTGGCGTATTGGTTGAAACAAGCGTAGGAGATGCTTCAGCCACCACTTGTGTCACTTGCCCTACTGGAGTCGAAGAGCTGCCGCACGCCGTTAAGCCTATCACCAGCAGGCATACCAATAGATGTTTCATACAACTCTCTCCACGTAACTGTTGAACAATGTAGCTACTACGCACTCAGACACTGTACGCTCCACATCATCGCGACTGTGGAGACAAACGACAGGATCAGGGTGAAACAACGTGGGTACGAGAGCGGCTGATACACGGGGAAGGGCTTGGCAATCGGCGTCTCTACAGCAATCGAGGTTATAAGACAGGTAGGATTGCCAACAGTCCGCACACGCTTTCGCTGCGAAAGCTCTTCATATTGTAACATACTCGTTCACTGGTAACCATCCAAGTGAACCATCCTTTACCACCCATTCTTCGCATCCCCAACACTTCCACAGCTCTACCAACTTGTGACACTCGTTGACCATCCGCCCTACTACAATGGACTCAAGGATAAAAAATCTATCAATCCATCACCTCCATTGGCGCATAGCGAAGGCTCTTGCGCGCTTTGTGCATTACGTCAGAACGAATAGCGGCATCGATCTACCGAAATCGGGGTAACCGTGCTCATTTGCGGGCGGATCAGCAGTGTATGCTCAGGGTAGCGTGATAGGTTTTCGCCGCGTATCACTCTTTTCAAAGCAGACTCCTTTTGAATTGGGAACAGCTGCAAAAATTTTGATTTACGACGTTTTCTAAACAAGCCGTCAAACGGCGATCCGCTTACATTCACATTTGTATCACTAAATCGTCATATATGAACATTTTACTATCTTTTATCACACTTTATTCACCAGTACCCCTGTTATACTACTAACAGGCTTCACTATTCCACAAGTACCCATCTTTGTGGTTGATCGTAGCACTTCAATACTGTTTACACATTGTACGGGTGCTTTGCTGTCCAACAACTACGAGTTCTTACGAGCATGGAAGAGAATGGTGAGCAAACATGGATGCAGCGAAAAACACCTCCAACAACCGTGCAAGTGCCCGCGCCTTACTCATGCAGGTGGAAAAAAGTCGTCGCACCCCTGAAGGCCGTGATCTGTATTGGAATGCCAAACGCTGGGAAAAATATCTCGAGCTACTTCTTCTACGCGAGTTTGAAAGCGATCAGCAATTCGCCGCCTCGCTCGAGACCGTGCAACTGGGCAGCGAAGCCGAAATCATGCTGGAAGAGCGCATCGACCAAACGCTCCAAGACGATATCGATTGGTACGAACAGCGCCTCAAGGACATGAAGGCGCTCCTAAGCCAATGGGCAACATATGATGTCGAAACCACTTATTTCCAGGAACTACGCTACCATACCTATTTGATCGAGCGACAACTGAATGCGCGCAAAGTGCGGCGCTTGCAGTTCGAGATCGAAACATTGGAACGGCGGCGACGTAGCAACGAGGGACTCCCTCCTGGCCTTTGGGCGCGCTATATGCACGATCTCTCTCAACTCTTCAAAGCCCAAGAGCAACTCTATCTCGAAGCCGAAGATCCAACCCAACCCGACCTGATCCAAGCTCGGCTCGAATGGCTCTACAGCATCCGCGCCATCCAGCAGGAGACGTACAAGCTCATCGGTAAGCGGCGCAGCTTCGATCGCACTGGCTACTTGGCCGATCAAGAATTGCTTAACCAGGCAATCAAGCTTTACGAACCACCATCTCTGTGGGAAGGCCTGAATATTGGGAAATTTTTACGGATTATATTAGCAGGCGTACTTATCGTGATTGTCCTGACAGTAGCAATACAACCACGCAAAACCGAGGGTCTAAAGGGTGAGGCAGAGTCACCCAGCACGACCCAAGACCTCCCTCGGATCGGCGGCGAAATCTCCGTCATTGTGCCAAGCACCGATATTGAACTCAACCAACAAGGCATCGACGCAATGGCGCGCAACGACTACGAATTGGCGGAACGATACTTTCAGGCGGCTATCAACGGCGGCACGGATTTCCATGAGCCGTACAACAATCTCGCCTTCTGCTTGTACGAGCGGGGCGAGATCGACGAAGCGATTGAACTGTGGCGCACAGCCATCAAGCTCAACAGCGAGCGTCCCGATGCGTACGCAGGCCTGGGCATGGCTCTCCACCAAAAGGGACATCTTAACGACGGCTGGATGATGTACCAACAAGCCATCAACATCGATGCGCGCTACCTCAATGCCGATTGGCTGCATAGAGAACGGCTATGGAGCGAACGGGCCATCACGGATTCCATACCGTTGCGTATGATCAACAATCAGTAACACATTTCGCGGTATCATAACGATCGGCGCCATCACGGCAGCCGATCGTTTTGCTTGCAAGGAATCCCATCCATGACGCAACCCGACAACCAATCCCGTCGCCGCCTGCGCGACCTCGGCATAACACCTGGCATCCTGCCCACCGGCCCGCTCAACGCCATCACCGATGTGGCTGGCGTGCGCGTTGGCCACACCACCCTGTACGAAGGCGACAGCATCCGCACTGGCGTCACCGCCATCCTGCCGCACGAGGGCAACATCTTCCAAGAGCGTGTGCCCGCCGGAATCGCGGTCGGCAACGGCTTCGGCAAATTCATGGGCATCAGCCAAATCAACGAACTCGGCGAGATCGAGACGCCCATCCTGCTTACCAACACGCTCTCCGTGCCCCGCGCCGCCGACGCCCTGCTCGACTATACGCTCAGCCAGCCCGAGAACCAAGACGTGCGCTCGGTCAATCCTGTGATCGGCGAATGCAACGACGGTTACCTCAACGACATCCGGCGGCGCGTCGTACAACCCGAGCACGCTCTGCAGGCCATAGCGACCGCCAGCAGCGGCCCGGTCGCCGAAGGTTGCGTCGGCGCGGGCACTGGCGTCGTCTCGTTCGGCTGGAAGGGCGGCATCGGCACCAGTTCGCGCCGCCTGCCCCGCAACCTGGGAGGCTGGACACTCGGTGCGCTCGTACAAGCCAACTTCGGCGGCATCCTGCAACTGGCGGGCCTACCCGTCGGACAAGCGCTCCACCAACACTTCCTGCGCGACGAACTTGACCGAGGCGACGCCGACGGCTCAATCGTGATCATCGTCGCCACCGACGCGCCGCTCTCCGACCGCAACCTCACTCGCATCGCGCGGCGCGCTATCGCAGGCCTCGCCCGCACAGGTGCGGCCATGACCGACGGCTCCGGCGACTACGCGCTGGCCTTCAGCGTAGCCGATAGCGTGCGCCGAACACCCGCGCAGCGCAACGGCCTCGCGACGCACAGCGAGATCCCCAACGCCATTCTGTCGCCCTTGCTGCTCGCCGCCATCGAAGCCACCGAAGAAGCGATCTACAACGCGCTCTGCATGGCGACCACCACGACGGGCATGGCCGGGCGGCGCGTCGAAGCATTGCCGCTCGCCGAGGTTGCCGCGCTCTGGCGGCGCGCCAATCCGCTGACCAGCAACGAGTGACCGCTATGCGAACCCACCTGCGCCTCAAAAATCGCCAAGTGCGCAAACTGCCAAAACAATTCCAAGACCAAGACGTGCGCTACACCGAAGAGCTCGTCGCCACCTTCCTGCGCCAGTACACCCAACCCGGCGACCTCGTGCTCGATCCGTTCGCGGGCTTCGGCACCACTCTGATCGCCGCCGAAGCCATGGATCGCCAGCCGCTCGGCATCGAGTACGACAAACAGCGCGTCGCCTACGTTCGCACACAACTTCAACAACCGCAGCGCATCATCCACGGCGACTCGCGCCAGATCGCCAACTACAACCTACCGCCCTGCGACTTCAGCATCACCTCGCCGCCCTTCATGGCCAAAAACGATCCCGAGGACCCGTTCAGCAACTACGCGCCCAATGGCCCCGGCTACGCCGCCTACCTGCGCACCTTGACCGAGATCTACCAACAGATCAGCCAGATCATGAAGCCGGGCGCCCGCGTCGTGCTCGAAGTTGCTAACCTCAAGGAGCAGGACGGCGTCACCACATTGGCTTGGGATATCGGGCGCGAACTCAGCGCGATCATGACCTTCGAGGGCGAAGTCATCATCGCCTGGGACAACTATAACTACGGCTACGATCACAGCTACTGCCTAGTATTCCGCTGTGGATAGCCAAAAAAGCCCCAACCAACACAATGCGCCCTGGGGAATGTCGGTTCCCCAGGGCGCACTAGCCGCTTCAATCGAACGTATCCTACCTCCCCACGAACGGCGCAAACAGGGTGAAGGACGCGCCACTGGTCTCAGGCTCCACGCGCGTGGGGCCGTACTCGTGCGTGCCGCCCGACACCTCCACCTCGTGCAGCCAGTAGTAGTAGGTCTGCCCCGCCTGCGCACTGGTATCGGTCCAGCGGTAGCTGGCACCACCAGCCTGGCCCTGGCTCAGCACCAGCGACTGGGTTACGCGCACCGCATCGACGCGGTTCGGTGTGGTGCTGCGGTACAGATGGAAGCCGAAGGTCTGCTGCTCCATACCGGTCTGCCAGCGCACCAGCACACCAGCATCGGTGCGCGTGGCGCTGAAGTGCACCAGCGTAATCGCGCTCGGGTCCACGTTCAGGATACCCATATCCAGCGTTGGGTTGTGCTCACCCGGGCTGAGCGTGACGGTCTGCGTGCGCCCGGTCGCTGGGTCGGCGTCGCTGTCGCTGGCATCATCACCCA